>JGI12316J15310_10000026_pt33 | contig 110731 bp, 81 predicted proteins | sample MarCyaLeptolynsp_FD_15310 | JGI IMG/M metagenome (IMG submission 15310) | reverse complement strand
ATCTGGATTACTACCTCGACGAATTCGTATTCCGCTTCAACCGCCGCAGCTCACGCAGCCGCGGGAAGCTGTTCTACCGCCTTGTCCAGCAGGCCGTCGCGGCCGAGCCCACGCCGTACCGCTCGATCGTGGCCGATTGGGACGCCGAACCGGACTAACGCCGACCACAAGATGTTGGGGCTACCTGAGTCAAGTGGATACCCCACTTCGATCGAATCGGACGGGGTCCTGTGCCTATTGCCGTTCGAGCGATGCACCCCTTCTAGACCCCTTTCGGTTAGCCGAATATTTCGAACTCCTTTTAAGTGCTTATCGCCCGGACCCCGCTGGATCACTCCTGATCCACTGTTGGAAGCAGGATTGGGGTCTCTTCGCCAACGGCAACATGGAGGATGCTCACACGAAAGACCTTCTCGCTGAAATTTTAGACGACGGGGACATTGTGAGGAACAGGTTCTCACCGGCAACAATGCCAGAACTGGAACACTTGGGTGATTGGGGTCGGCTGCGCGAAGAATTGATGTATCGCAATCGGTTTTTTCCAGACATCGATATCAATTTAGACAAGCTCAGGCGGGTGTTGCCCTATCTCGTGCTGAAGACCGACGAGTTGCCTGCGCTGTGGTATCGAGCCAGGATCCAACCTGGAGAGCAGTCTTTGGATTTATCGCAGATGGGAGCGCCACCCGCGAGGATTGCTTCTCATGGGCGAGCCAATCCCGCCGGAATACCTTATCTGTATCTAGCGTCAACTGAGAAGACGGCGGTTTCGGAGATCCGTCCGCACGCGGGAGAAGTCATCTGTGTGGCCCAGTTCGAGAGGCCGGAGGGACTAAGCATAGTCGACCTAGGCAGTCCGAAGGACACGGTTTCTCCGTTTCAGTTGTCGGACGCTGAGGAGATCATCCGGATGCGAGGGGACTTGCCCTTCTTAGAGAGGCTGGGCCAAGAGTTGCGTCGGCCGGTCGTTCCGCAGGCGGCAGCGATAGACTACACGCCAAGCCAATATCTTTGCGAGTTTATCAAGAAGTGCGGCCACGATGGGGTTGTCTACAGTAGTGCGCAGGGGGACGGGCTGAACCTTGCGTTGTTCGACCCAAGCAAGGCCGACGGACGTATGGTTGCGCAGCGACTCGTAACGAAAGTATCCGTCCATACCCAAGACACGCCTTCTCCAAGCTGAGATGACTCTCAGCCTGCTGGGGAGTCGTGGAGCGGAAAGAGAAGGACGCTGGGTGCGCTTGGACACGTGGAATGGTCCTACCCCCGGGGCTCCTTCCCCCGCCCTTAACCGCCCCGACACACAAACCCGGTACACTGGAACGATTAAGTTCAATCGAAACGGGAGTTTAGAAACCGAATGCCTGTCACCCCAGAAGTTCTGGCCGGTCTGAAAGACAAGGCCACCCAGATGCGCATCGATTCGGTGCGATCCACCAGCGCCGCCGGCAGCGGACACCCCACCACTTGCGCCTCGGCGGCCGAGCTGATGTCGGGGTTGTTCTTCAACGCCATGCGCTACGATCCGCAAAACCCGGCGGATCCGGCGAACGATATTTTCATCCTTTCCAAGGGCCACGCCGCGCCGATCCTCTACGCGGCCTGGGCCGAGGCCGGCTACCTCGAGCGCGACGATCTGCTGAACCTGCGTAAGATCGACTCCGATCTCGAGGGCCATCCGCCCGTGACGCTGCCGTTCGTCGACGTCGCCACCGGTTCGCTCGGCCAGGGCCTGCCCGTCGGCGTCGGCATGGCCGCAGTCGCCAAGCTCGACAAGCGCGACCAGCGCATCTACGTGATGATGGGCGACGGCGAGACGGCCGAGGGCTCGGTGTGGGAAGCGGCCTCGATGGCCTCCTACTACCAGCTCGACAACCTCGTCGCCATCGTCGACGTCAACCGGCTGGGCCAGAGCCGCGCCACCATGCTCGAGCACGACATGGCCACTTACCGCGCGCGCTGGGAAGCGTTCGGTTGGCACGTGATCGTCGTCGACGGCCATGACATGGGCGCCGTCGTCGGCGCCTACGATGAAGCCACCTCGGCGACCGGCAAGCCGATCGTCATCCTCGGCAAGACCTTCAAGGGCCGCGGCATCCCGTTCGCCGAAGATCAGGACGACTGGCACGGCAAGGCCTTTTCGGGCGAACAGGAAACCGAAGCGCTCGCGGCTCTCGAATCGCAGCTCAGCGGCGCGGCGTTCGACTGGAAACCCAACCTGCCCAAGAAGCTCGACGCAGCCGCCCCGGCCGTCAAGCCCGTCGCCCGGCCTCCGTATGAAGTTGGCGGCAAGGCCGTGGCCACCCGCGAGGCTTTTGGCGCGGCGCTGGCGGCGCTGGCCGAGGCCAACGAGAGCGTTGTCGCCTTTGACGCCGACGTCGGCAACTCCACCTACACGCTCAAGCTCAAGGACGTCGCCCCGGAGCGCTTTTTCCAGAGCTTCATCGCCGAACAGGTGATGGTCGGCGCGGCGATGGGCGCGGGCTGCCGCGGAAAAATTCCGTTCGCCTCGTCGTTCGCCTGCTTCCTGACCCGCGCCGCCGACTTCGTGCGCATGGGCGCCATCTCCAAGGCCAACCTGAAGCTGGTGGGCACCCACGCCGGCATCTCCATCGGCGAGGACGGCCCCTCGCAGATGGGGCTGGAAGATCTGGCGATGACGGCCGCCGAGCCCGGCTACACCGTGCTCTATCCGTCGGACGCCACCAGCGCCTGGCGCGCCATCGAGCTGGTCGCCGCCGAACACGGCCCGGCCTACGTGCGCACCAGCCGCCCGAAGACGCCGATCGTCTACGGTCCGGACGAAGTGTTTGAGGTGGGCAAGGGCAAGGTCGTGCGGCAAAGCGACAACGACCAGGCGCTGATCGTCGGCGCCGGGGTGACGCTGTTCGAAGCGCTCGACGCCGCCGACCAGCTGGCCAAGGAAGGCGTGCAGGTGCGCGTGGTCGACCTGTTCTCGATCCAGCCGGTCGACAAGGCCTTGCTGGTGGAATCAGCCAAGGCCGCGGGCGGCAAAGTCGTCACCGTGGAAGACCACTTCCCGCACGGCGGCGTCGGCGACGCGGTCTTGGGAGCGCTGGCCGAGGAGACAGGGGTGGCCGTGAAGAAGCTGGCGGTCAACGAGATCGCCCGCAGCGGCAAGCCCGAGGAACTGCTCGACAAGTACGGCATCTCCGCGCCGCACATCGTCGCAGCGGTGAAGAGCCTGCTGGGATAGACTGAAGCTCGGTTGGAGCTGCGTTGGGACAGACACGCGTGACTGTTCCCAGTGGTTCACAGGAAACGGGCGGCCTTACGGGCCGCCCGTTTTGGTTGGTGCGCCGAGCATGTTCGGCGACTGGTGGGGTGGAAGATCTCACGCCAGCCTGATGGAGGTGAAGTTCCGCCCGAAGTTCCTTCCGGCGCTCTTGGTCTGGGAACAGTATGTCGGTGAGCGACAGGCAAGCTCGAACAGCTCAAAGGTGCGCCGACCAGCAGTACCCGGATTCGGGCCTGGCGCGACCTCTCACTTCACTCAACCAGAATCCAGAGCTCCTGCTCGACTGGTGCGTTATCGATTGACACCGTCAGGCGGACCAGCCCTTTGATGCCGGGCGGCACGACGATATTCAGTTGGTAGAGGCCGACGTTCCCCGGCGTAAGGCCGGCATACTCGACGACCGCGGGTGTATTCCCCAACAAGACTTCCACGTTCGGCAAGCTGGTCGGCTCGGCAGCGATCGAGCCGGCCGGTATGGCGGGGTCCCCTGCCCCAAACCCGATGCCGTAGAAGACGACCCGATCGTCGACGGCTGCGGGCCGGAAAGCGGCGCCAGGAATGAGCTCGGCCGGCCCGACGTAGGCGCCGTCCGGAAGAATCCCGGCGGCGAGTTGCCGCCCGCCGGAGACAAACTCCGGCGGGGCGAGCAAAGCTGGCGCTCGCGCCGCCACCGGGACGCGATAGGCCGCGGACATGGATTCTCCCTTCATGATCGTCAGATCCACCCCGCTCTCCGGCAAGCCGTCCGGCGCAATACAGTTGATCTGGGTTGGGCTCACGAAGTAGAGGAAGGCTGGCTTGGCATCGATCAGGACCTTGACTCCCGCGAGCGCAGTTGGCGCAACCCCGTCGACGAAGTCGTCGCTGGACCAGATGCGGTTGTCGTCGGAAAGATTGACGCCGTAGATCTCGACGAAGCTGCCCGAGGTGATCGCCGCACCCCCTCCGAAACCAGAGAGCTGGATCGCAGCGTTCACGGTGGGTGAATCTTCTACCTGCCACACGATCACTTCGTAGGCGCCGGCGTTGTCGCTGGCTCCTCTGGTGAAGAAGTCGTTCACGCCGAAAAACAGAAAGCCGCCCCCGGGCGGCGCAGTGATTGTGCGGGACGAGCCGACGAACTCGAAGCCAAGCGGGAAGTCCCCATAGCTCGTTGGATTGGCGGTTTTCGACCAACCCGCGACCAGAGCGCCGTAGGGGACCATTTGCCGGTGATGTCTTGGCAGGACATGCTTGGTCTCCCCCGCCATCGGCGCAACCCCAATCGGCGCCGTATTGAAGGCGAAGTACGCATAGGCGGGAGTGCCCTCCGGCGGGGCGGCCTGGATGACTCCATCGGGTCGAGTGACGTAGCGGCCATCGGTCGGCGCTGAGTCGACCAGTCCTTGCGGGGCGGCGATGGTTTCGACGACGCCCCGGGACTCAGGAATCACGTAAACGGCGCCTGGCACGGCCAGGGCGTTCACTGATCCGCCGTCGTTGAGAGTCGCAACGAAGGCATAGCTGCCTCGCACTGCAAAACCACTCGCGGCGAGATTGATGCCAAGAAGGAAGTCTCCGCCGGAATTCGGACGCGGCGGCGGTGTCCCGGAGCCGTCGACCACTCGGAAGGTTTCCGGGTACCCCATCCGCGCAAGCTCGTCGAGAGGCGGGTTGTAACCGGCGACCAAAGCGCCCTGCGGCCCATAAGCGAGCCAGTTTTCGCGTGCAACTAGCTTGCGCCCTCCGACCACCGGAGGCTCTCCTGTCGGAACCGCCGCGCTTTGGAAGAACTGGTAAGCGCCCGAGCCTGTGGCCGGTGCGGTCACGATCGTACCGTTAGGGTCGGTCTCATATGTGGCGGGGACTGCCAGATCGACCGTTCCGGTCGCCTCGATCTGGTAGGTCTCACCGCCCATGGCGAAAATGCCCGAGTCGGTGAAGTTCTGCGTGGAAGGCACTAGAACGGTGGTCTGGCCATAGGCGAATGGTCCGGCCATGATGCAAAGGCATCCGATGGCGGCGCGCACGGCAGGAAGGTTCTTGATCACGTTTTTCTCCATGGGTGGTGTACCTTGCGATTGCCTTGGCATAAGTGGTCACGGCAACCTTGGGAGGCTAGGCTACTCAACTGACGCGGGATGAAGGGAGTAAACGAAGAGCGTTTACGGTTATCGCTCCGGGATCAAGCGCGGCCCGCCCGCCGCTGGAGAGCAGTCAAGGCTTCGTCTCTTACGCCAAGCTCAACGAACACAATTGCTGGAACGGATTTGACCGCCGCCAACGCGGTTACTGAACCGAGTCTGGTGACCGAGTCGACTTTGAAGGCGACGGATAGAGTTAAATCGGCAAATTGGTTCGGCGCTGGCGGGCGGCGGCTGGGGATTGGGAACACTTGGAAGTTATTCCACCGGGTCGAAGAGCTGGGCGAGCGCCCGCTCAGCGCCGGCGGGAGGCTCGGCCGCACGCTGGAGGGCCATCCGCTCGCGACTTCGCTGCTGCATCCGCTGAGCCTGGGACTGTGTGAAGCCAAGGGCGCTCATGTGGGCCAGGTGCAGATCTCGCCCATCCCATAGCGGGCGCATGATTCCCCTATTGGCGTGGCTGTTGGAGCCGAGCAGGAGGTGACCGATTTCGTGGGCCATCGCGTGGCCAAGCATCACCCCAAGGCTGGCGCCAAGCTGGCGGGCAAGCGACCTGGTCCGGTCGAAGAAGACGCCTGCAACAACCCCGTAGCCGCGTCTGGACGCCACGGCGTAGCCAAGCTCGAGAGCGCCGCCGGCCAGCTTCCTAGTCATCTTGCTAGGGTGGATGCGCATCTGAATGACGGCTTCGCCGGCGCGTTTCGAACAAGATGGATCGGAGTCAACATTCGCGTTGGATGTTCGGCACCGCTCCCACCTCACCGCGAGTCCAGCGCTCTGCAGGATGTGGGTCGCTTCCCGGCGGGCGCTGGCCAGAGTCGACTCGCTCACCTCGGCGTAGTCGTAGATCCGGACCACAATGGTTGCCGGCTCCCCAACCTTCTCCCCGAACGCGGCGCCCGCAACGAGGTTCATCAGCAAGGCGATGCGAGCCCCGACCGTGGCGATACGATGCGTCCCCCATTGGTGCAGGAGCGATTTCGGCCTATCCGCGGCCGATAGACCGAAGAACACGGCGAGCGCGGTCCAGGAGTCGCCGGTTTGGGGCCACCACGCGTTTGTTCGCATGGCAGAAAGGCTACGCGTGAAATACGCCGCTCTGGAAGTAAACGAAAATCGCTTACGGTTAACGCTTTGGGGTCAACGCGAAACCGATCTGCTCGCGCAAGGCCATTGCTGTTTACGGCTTGGAAGGCGTGCTCAAAGGCGGGATCGGCTAACAGCCAGTTGTAGAGCCGGCCGAGACGACGAACCTAGTCGATCTCCCGCCGCGCTTCTGCAAGCGAAGACTCCGCCAGTGCTTCTGCTTTGCCAAGATCTGGGTGAGCCTCTCAACGGGATCCTACGGTGAGCTGACCTCGACCGCTCGCCTGTCGCTGCGGAGGCCCGCTTCGCATCCGTTTCCGCGACGAACCGGCCTACGACGCAGCCCGCAGCGCCAGCAACGCGGCGGAAGACAGGAATCCCGCCAGGGGAACCGCTCGCGGATAGTTCACCGATCCCGGCGGCGGCGCGGTTTGGCCCTTGATCTTCCACAAAGCCTGGTTGACCAGCGGAAACCACAACGCCAGAACCAACACCAGGGCCGAGCAGACCGCCGTCGCTTCGAGAGGCGCATGCGTCCGGCCGTTGACCCTGGCGAACACCGCCGGGCTCTGACCGCGCTCGGCCATGCCGTAGACGATTCGCGACGCCATCACGCCTGTTGCCGATCTCCTCCGATCTCACCGATCCCTGGCCCAAATCCCTGGCCCAGTCGGCAATGCGCTGCCTTTCCGCTTGGGCGCCAAGCGGTTCCACCACATAGCGAAACCGGTGAGAAAGAGCGTTCCCGGGGCGAGCCCCAGCAGCAGCCACAGCGCCTTCGACCAGACGCCGCCCCAGGTTCCGAAATGGATCGGGCCCACCAAAGAGGCCGCCTGGAGGGCCAGCGGCTGCTCGCGCGAATCGACCGCGCCCAGCAGTTCCCCGCTGTACTGGTCAAAGTAAGACCCGGCATAGCTCGCCAGCAGCGGATTTCCGGGCCGTTTGCCGCGCACGTTGAAGACCGCTTCCGGCGTGCGCGGCAGGATGATGCCGTCGACGACGAATCCGGCCGGCAGCAGCGCCTCGCCTCGCTCATAGACAGTCTGCGCCGAGAAGGCCGCGCCGTCCTCCACAACGGTGGATGTCGGGAACTTCCTCGCGGCCCGCACCTCTTCCACACTGGCGCCGGTTGCGGCCGTCAGTGCGCCGAGCAAGACCTGCGGCAAGCCGAAGTAGGATCCCGTCACCGCCATGACCGTCAACAGGCCCGCCGTATAGAACCCCACCGCGCGATGCAGGTCGAAGTTCACCCGCTTCCAGCGGGCGCCCCACTTCACGCGAGCAGCCTCTTTCCACTTGGCGACGCCGGGCCACCAGATGACCAACCCGCTCAGACACATTGCCAGCAGGGCGAAGCCGAATACGGCGTTGACTTGGATGCCCTTGCGGCCCAGCAGCAGGAAGAAATGGAAGTCTTCGAGGAAACCCAGCACGCCGGTGTAGCGCTTCTTCTCGCCCAAGAGTTCACCGGTGTACTGATTGAAATGGATGTTGTAGCGGTTGGTGAGATCGCCGTTCTCGTCGAGCTGCGTCACCCAGAGATAGGCGGACTCATGCTCGCGGTCCAAGCCGATGAAGCCGCCCATCTGGTGTTTCGGAAAGCGGCGCCGGGCCTCTTCGAGGATGATGTCGAGCGAAGCCCGGTCCGGCTCCGGCTCGACGGCGAATACTTCGGGCTCCAGGGCCAGCTCGATCTCCTCTTTGAAGACCAGCGCGCTGCCGGAGAGGCCGATCAGGACCGCCCAGACTCCAATGATCAGGCCGGTCCACAGATGGACTTGAAAAGCCCATCCGCGCCATCTTTCCTCTCTCGGCTTGCGCCAGAAGCCCATCGTCGCCTGCTACCGGAAAGACAGCCGCGGCTCGAATACGAACGTGAATGTGCGTCCCCGACCGGCAAAGATGGTGTCGTTGCGCTGGAAGGGCTCGGTTTGGGCGAAGTAGGTGAGGTACTGGCGATCGAGCAGGTTTTCCACGCCAAAGCGGATGAGTCCGTACTTGGTGGGGAATCCCAGCAACAGATCGACCAGCCCGTAGCCCCCGAAGTTCGCGTTGGACGGCGCGGCCGGGCCTTCGAAATCGCGATCCAGGAAACCCGAAAACTGGAGCCGACCGTTCATCCAGCTTGTTGGATAAAACTGGGCGAAGAGATTGACGCGGTTCGGCGCGACGTTGGTTCCGTCGAGGTCACTGTCGACAAGGTCGTCGCCGTCGGAGTCGAACTCGCCTTCGATCCAGGCGTAGTTGCCGCCCAGGGTCAGCCGGTCTGTCGCCCGAACTTCGGCGGACAGCTCGATGCCGTCGATCTCCGTCCGCTGGCGCAATACGTTGAAGAAGCCGTTCTGATCGGCTTGCAGAATCGAGCCGAGCGAGGATGTCGAGCGGTAGTAGGCGGCGCGTGTTCGCAGTCGACCGGCGCTGTAGCGTGCGCCGAACTCGGTGTTGTTGGTCACCACGGGCTCGATCGAGAGCAAACTATCCACGTCCTGCCCGGGCGTGGCAACCGCACGCAACACGCGTCCGACGTCCGGCATGGTGAAGCCTTCGGAGTAGGAGCCGTAAATGGAAAGGCCGCCGACGATATTGAACGAAGCCCCCGCGTTGGGAAGGACCTCGGTGAAGGTCGGGTCGCCGCCCATGACCGGGATCGAGCCGGCCGACGCGATCGTCACGAAGTCCCCGACCCGCACCCGGGCGTTCTCCACGCGCACGCCGCCCGTCAGGTTGAGTCGCTTGAACAGGCTTTGCTCGAGCTGGACGAACGGCGCGACTCCGAGCAACTCGGTGGCCGGCACCCACTCCCGATCGCTGCGGGCCAGGACCTGCGAACTCTCATCCCGCAGGATGTCGAGCCCCACCCGGGGCGTGAAGCCTTCCCAGAGGCGCTCCGGCAGGGCGTAGCTGAGCTTCACGCCGTATTTTTCCGACTGAATCTCGGACTGATCGAGAAAGGGCGGGCCGTCCGGGGTCAGCCGGAAGAAGCCGCCGAACAAACCGCCTTCGAAAAGCGCGGCGAAATTCTGGTAGAAGCCCTGCGCGATGAAGTCGCCGCTGCGGCCACGCGCGTTGTAGTCGAGCGAGATCGTCGTGACATCATTCTCCGCCGGGTCGCCGACGACCGGACGGGGGTCGCCCGGAACTGTGGAAGTTACCCGGCCGCTGGCCCGGTCTCCGAGCGCCACGACGTAGTCGCCGTCGCGCGCCAGCCGGAAATCGTTGAAAGTGAACGCGAGGCGCTGCCCGTCGGCCGGCTCAAAGCCGCCATGGAAGTAGTAGTTCCGCTGGGTCGAGTCCATCAGGTCTCCCTGAGTCGGATAGAGTCCGACGGGATCGCCATTGGCATCGAGGAAGAGGTCGCGCTTCATCAGGGATGCTCCGCCGGTGAAGTCGAAGCGGCCGAATCTCTTACCGATCAGGTAGGAGCCCTTGGGCGCGAACGAATCGCTGTTGAAGCTGTCATGCGAGCTCAGCGCGAGGCGCATATCCTGTCGCCAGGCGCCGCTGGCGGGCGGGCGCTTGGTCACCATGTTGATGACGCCGCCGGTGGCTCCGATGCCCTGGAGCGAGTTCGAACCGTGGATGACCTCGACTTCTTCCACGAAATCCAGCTCGATCGTTTGGCCGTCGCGCTGACCGTCACGAAGCGCGTTGTGCTGGGGCACGCCATTGATCAAATAGAGAGGGTTGCGGCCGCGGAAGCTCTCGGAACGTCCGGCCATCTTCTGCATGCTCGGGCCAAAGCCGGGAATCGTCTTTTCGAGCACGCTGGCCAAGTCGTCCGCGATCGCCCGCTGCTGATCGATGGATTCTTTCTGCAGCAGGGTCACCGCGCTGGGCATTGCGCTGAGGGGCGTTTCACTGCGCGTCGCCGTCACCGTAACATCCTGGCGCAGCATGCTCGGCGATAGCCTGATCTGCAACTCGTCTGCTCCTGTGGCAGGCAACGCGCCGCTGACGCGCTGGGTGGAAAACCCTGGAGCGTCCACCTGAAGTTCGAACTTTCCGGTGGGGACCTGCTCGAAGGCGAAGCGCCCGGAATCTTCCGTGACAGTCGATTGCACATTGCCTTGATTGTCGGTCAAGGTTACGGGAGCGGCTTGGACGGCGGCGCCCACGGGGTCAAGGACCACGCCTCGAAGCGCTGCTTCGCGCTGTTGTGCGAAGCAGAACTGCGGTATGGCGAGCCCGATTCCGAACAGTAGGGGCAAGACTGAGTTCAACAAGGACCTGCGGACAAGGGATGTCATGGCTGGGTGTGAGCGCGCCAGTGTCTGACGTAGAGTTGCGTCACAAACGGCTCGCTATCAGCCCATCGTATGGAATTTGCGGACTATATGCAACTCAATGTCATAAGCGATCCGGTTGCTTGCTGACTGGCCGGTTGCCCTCATGATGTTTGCGCTCCGCTCGAGCCTTGATTGGCCGAAGGTCGGCCTAGGCAGCCCGCAGCGCCAGCAACGCGGCGGAAAACAGGAATCCCGCCAGGGGCACCGCTCGCGGATGGTTCACCGATCCCGGCGGCGGCGCGGTTTGGCCCTTGATCTTCCACAAAGCCAGGTTGACCAGTGCAAACACCCCCAGCAGGATGGCGCTGGTGACCTCCGCCAGGGTCACCAGCGGAAACCACAACGCCAGAACCAACACCAGGGCCGAGCAGACCGCCGTCGCTTCGAGAGGCGTTTGCGTCCGGCCGTTGATCCTGGCGAACACCGCCGGGCTCTGACCGCGCTCGGCCATGCCGTAGACGATTCGCGACGCCATCACGATCTGCACCAGCGCGCCGTTCACGCCGGCCAACATCGCAATGACCGTCATGGCGAATCGGCTGCCGCTGCCGGTGAGCAATTCCGACAGCGGGGCGTCGCTCGCCTCCAGCCGGTCCTGCGGCAGCGTCAGGATGGCGGCCAAGGTGACGGCGATGTACAGCGCCGCCGTCAGTCCCAGCGCCAGCAAGATCGCCTTGGGCACGTTGCGCTTGGGGCGGCGCACCTCCTCCGCCAGGTTCACCATGTCTTCAAAGCCGACGAAGCCGTAAAAACACAGGAAGGCTCCGCTGAAAATGCCGGACCAGTCCGCGGCCGACGCCGAGGGAATCAGCTCCGGCAGCCTTTCGGGCAGTTGCCCCAAGGAGCCGCCCGCTACGAACAAGATCCAGACGAGGCCGCCCACCTCGACGACCGTAATCGCGCCCACCAAAGCCGCCGATTCACCGATGCCGGCCGCAGCCACCAGCCCCATCGCCACGACAATCGCCACGATGACGCCGGCGTCGTCCCACGCGAAGATTCCCAGCTCACGGCCAAAGCCGGCAAAAGCCCGGGCCAGCGTCGCCGCCGAGACGACTCCCGTCGAAATGACGAGCCAGCCTGTCAAAGTGGAGAGCCAGCGCCGCGCAAACGCCTCCTGCACGTAATAGGATTCGCCGGCGCTGAACGGGTACCGAGAAGCGAGCTCGCCGAAGGAAAGCGCTCTCAGAAACGCAATCGACGCCGCCGTCAAATAGGCGACAGGAGCGTAGAGCCCGGCCAGTCCGACGACTTTGCCGACCAGGGCGTAGAAGCCGCCGCCCACAATCGCGCCGACGCCGTACCAGGTCAGCGCAAGCCGGCCCAGGCTCCTGTTGAGCTTGGGTTCTTGGGGATGCTCTGATTCGCCCACAGGCAGCTTCCAGGCCCCGCGGCCGCTCGGCCGGCGGGGAACCTAGAGAAGTGTATGCGCAATCGCCGCGAAAGCGGCAACGGCGACGCGATCTCGGGGGTGTCAGTCGCCCCCGATCTCCCCGCCATCCGGGGTTTACTCGATCCGCTGATACCGCCGACGGAAGGCGCCGGAATGGGCCGGCGGCGGTCCCGCTCCCCCGGCTGCTCGTCTCGATCCTCCTCCCCCGATAATTCTAAGATCGTTCCATGCCATTTCGTGTGTAACTATCGTCAAATTTCAGGGTATGCAGCTTGGGTGAACCCGTCGTATTGTTCCTGACGGCGGCAGGTGTTTCGGCCGCCTATAGGGGTGCACGTGAATCCAAGACGACACATGAGCCGGGGTTCGGTCTTGACGACCATCCTCGTGCTGTTCTGCGCGCTGAGTATCGGCGCGCGCTCCGCCAACGCCCAGCTTCTGCAGGGTGCATTGGACGGCAATGTCACCGATCCTACCGGCGCCGCGGTTCCGGGAGCGGCCGTCACGGCCACCAACGAGCAGACCGGCTTCGTTCGCACGGCTCAGACCAGCGAATCGGGCTCTTTCAGCCTGCCCACCATCCCAGCCGGCAGTTACCGAATCGAGGTGGCGCTGGACGGGTTTCAGACTTACCTGCAAACAGGGGTGCAGGTGCAGACCAACGCGGTCGCTCGCGTCAACGTAGTGCTGGAAGTCGGCTCGATCACCGAGACGGTCGAGGTCTCCGCACAAGCGGCGACCCTCCAGACCGATCGCGCCGAAGTCCGCCAGGAAATCACCGAGAAGACGCTGAAGAACATCCCCGTCCCCTTGGGACGCAACTACCAGTCGCTGTTCGTAACTCTGCCGGGCGTCTCGCCGCCGCAGAACGGGCACTCGGTGCCCAGCAACCCGTCCCGCGCCTTGCAGTTCTCGGTGAACGGCACCGCCCGGTCCAACAACAACACGCGCATCGACGGCGCCAGCACGACCAACATCTGGCTGCCGCACATGACCGGCTACAATCCGGCGCTGGAGTCGATCGAGCAGGTCAACATCGTGACCAGCTCCTTTGACGCCGAGCAGGGCTTGGCCGGCGGCGCGGCGATCAACCTGACGATCAAGTCAGGCACGAACGAAATCCACGGTGCGGCCTTTGAGTACCACGCCAGCCAGTCGATCATGGCCTACCCGTGGAACTCCGATCGCACGCAACCGAAGCCGAAGTACATCAACAATCAGTTCGGCGGCGCCATCGGCGGCCCGATCGTCAAGAACAAGGCGTTCTTCTTTGCCAGCTATGAGGGCACCCGGGATTCGCAGTACGCGCAGCGTTTCGACTCGATCGGCACGCAGGCCATGCGGCAGGGCGACCTGTCGGTGGTCTTCGACGGCTGTCCGGCCGGCGCGGACTGCAACATCTACGACCCGATGTCGGGCGGCGCCAACGGCGCCAACCGCACGCCGTTCGCCAACGCGCAGATTCCGCTCACCCGCTTCGATCCCGGCATTCAGAAGCTGGTCAGCGATCCGCGCTATCCGGAAGTGAACCAAGTCGGCATCGGCGCTTTCGGGCTTACCCGCAACTACCTCGCGGGAGGCTCGACGCAGTTCTTCCGGGACACGCTGGACACGAAGTTCAACTTCAATCTCACCGACAAGCTGTCTTCGTTCGTGCGGTTCTCGATGCTCGACTTCCGCATGAACAATCCGCAGGCGTTCGGCGAGCTCGGCGGCCCCAACATTTCCGGTGCGCTCGGCAATCCGGGCCGGGGCTTTGGCAACACCTACTCGGGAACCCTGTCGGCGACTTACGTCGTCAACCCGAATCTGGTGATCGACGGGTACTACGGCTACACGCTGGTGGATAGCAACGTGGAGCAGGCGCTGCTCGGCGAGAATCTCGGATCGACCTATCTGGGAATTCCGGGGTTGGAGTCCACGCGCAGAATCGACGGCGGCTGGCCGCGGCTGCGCATCGACAGCTTCAGCGAGTTCGGCATCACCAACAACTTCATGCCCTACTTCCGGACCGATCCGCAGTCGCAGTACGTGCTCAACGGCAACTGGACGAAAGGGAAGCACAACGTTCGGTTCGGCACGGACATCTACTTCCAGTCGCTGAACCACAACCAGCCGGAGTTCTCCGGTTCGATCGGGCCCGCATCGGGCGGATTCCGCTTCCGCGCCAACCAGACCCGACTGAACGCGGCGACGGACTCGCGGGCGACCGATATCAACCCCTTCGCCTCGTTCCTGCTGGGCGTTTACGAAGACGCGGGCAAGATCCAGCAGTTCGACGAAGACGGCTATAAGACGCGGACGCAGCTTTGGAGCTTTTATGTCCGCGACCGCTGGCAGATCACGCCCAAGCTGACTATGTCATACGGTCTGCGGCATGAGATCTACCCGTTCCCGACGCGCGACGGCGGCCGTGGACTGGAGCGTTTCATCATGGACGACACCAGCGGCCTGGCGCCGGGCGCCGCGCCGAATGACATCGTCATTTGCGGGGTCGGCAACCAGCCGCAAAATTGCGGCATCACGGTCGGCCGTCAGATGACGGTTCCGCGGGTGGGCCTGGCTTACCGCGTCCGGGACGACATGGTCTTGCGCGCGGGCTACGGCATCACGGTGGATCCGTTCAACTGGGCGCGTCCGATGCGTACGAACTACCCGATCATGGAGGTGTTCAACATCGACGCCGCCAGCTTCAACGTCGGCGGCACGTTGCGCGACGGCCTGCCGATCATCCGGGAGCCGGATACGAGTTCCGGCGTGATCCGGCTGCCTTCGGCCGCCGCGGTGAACTTCTTCGATAACACCAACGCCGTCCGCGGCTACATTCAATCGTGGAACGCGGCGGTCGAGAAGCGCTTCGGCAACTGGATCGGCAACGTCTCCTACGTAGCCACGCGTTCGGTCAACCAGCTCGCGGCGCTCGAGCAGAACTGGGCGCCGATTGGAACGGGCAACACCGGACGGCAGCTGAACAACCCGACGTTCGGCAACAAGACGGTCCAGGCGCGCAACCACGGCAGCTTGGGCACCGCCAAGTACGACGCGCTGCAGGCGACGCTGCAACACCGCTTCTCCAGCGGTTATCAGGTGAACTTCGCCTACACCTGGTCCCACACACGGGCCTACACGAACCAGGACTCCGCGGCCGGCACCCAAGGCTTCGGCATCCCCTGGGAGTACGCTCGCAACTATGGTCCCGCCGACCTCGACATCCGCCACAACTTCCAATACAACGGCATCTTTGAGTCGCCGTTCGGCAAGGGCAAGAAATGGCTGACGTCGGGTCCGGGCTCCTGGATTTTGGGCGGCTGGCAGTTCAACAACCTGCTGAGCCTGCGCACGGGCCAGCCGTTTACCATCACCGCCAATGCAGGCGAGCTCAACGCGCCGGGTTCGAGCCAGGTCGCCGACTGCATCGGCGAGCCGAACAGAATCGGCGTCACCGGCGGTTCGGACGTCTTCTACGACCGCGCCGCGTTCGCCCAGCCGGTGGGAGCGCGTTTCGGCACCTGCGGCATCAATACGCTGCCGGGGCCGGGCCTGTTCAACCTCGACATCGGCCTGTTCCGCAGGTTCACCGTGACCGAGAAGGTCGACCTGCAGTTCCGCGCCGAGGGCTTCAACATGACGAACACCCCGCACTTCTCAAATCCGAACGGAGACGTGAATTCGGGCAACTTCATGCTGGCTACCGGCATAGCCAACACCGGACGCGATGGAATCGATCAGCGGTTCTTCCGCTTCGGTCTTCGCCTGGGCTGGTAAGGCCGAGCGACTTGTCAACCACGGCCGGGCTCCTTCGGGAGCCCGGTTTTGGACGAAGATAGGGGGCGCTCGGCGACCCATTGTTTTTGAGCCGCCGGCGGCGGCTCGCGGGCGGCTTACGCCCTTGGTTCGCCGAGCTGCGCCCGGGCGAGTCCTCGGGCTCCGCCAAGTCCTACAGGCTGAACGGACGTCTCGCGGAAGAGGCCGCAGCCGAGAGAGAGTGTGTGAAAACACTGGGCCCGCTGATCCAGACGGTCCGACGATACACCGATTCCGTCTCCGGTTTCCCTATAGGGGCTATGCACGTCTAAGCGACTCACAGTACGACACTTACCATCACCCGCTCTCGCGGGTGATGGTAAGTGCAAGAGACGGCAGGGTCCGATCTTAGTTACCCCCGGCTTTAGCCGGGGGTAACTCCTGTCACGTATTCACACAGTCTCGAGAGGGTTTGGCGCGCGCGGTTGCCTGTCCGCTCATCGACGAATCGTTCCCGCTCATCGGCAGTTCCCGCCCGACTGCGTCTTTCTCTTCAACTCGCGGCAGGTTTGGCACTAGCTTGGGAAGTCTATGTGCACTCCGCGTTCTCTTCTCCAAATCTGTGTGCTGGCGTTGGCGTTGGCAGCCTCCCTTGCGGCGCAATCGAGTGGCCGCTTGACCGGCACGGTCTTGATGAGCGAGACCGGCGGTCCGCTCCACGGCGCCAATGTGTTGATCGTGGAGTTGGGCCGCAGCACGCTCAGCGAGGACGACGGCTCCTACTCCTTCGACCGTGTGCCTCCCGGCCGCTACCACGTCATCGCGCACCTCGACAGCCTGTTTCATGAAGCGGCGAAGGTGGTCGAGATCGCCCCCGGCGGTTCGGCCGAGGCGGATTTCTCCTTGGCGCTGACCTCCCAGAAGTACAAGATCACCGTCACCAGCTCAGCCAAGGAGGAAACGGCCTTCGAGTCCTTCAGCAGCGTCGACTCCTATGACGCCTACGATCTGGCGTCGACACCGAGCGTTTCGCTCGGCGAGGCGCTCGACCAGAAGGTGGGAACCGGCATCGCCAAGCGCAGCTTCGGCCCGGGCTCGTCGCGGCCGATCATCCGGGGATTCGACGGCGACCGCGTGCTCATCATGGAAGACGGCATTCGGACCGGCACGCTGTCGTCGCAGTCGGGCGACCACGGCGAAGTGATCAACCCGGCGCAGCTCGAACGGCTCGAGATCGTCAAGGGTCCGGCGACGTTGCTGTATTCGGGTAATGCGATCGGCGGGACCGTGAATGCCATCAGCCGTCACCATGAGATGCACCGCCATCCGCACGACGGGCTGCGCGGCTACCTGTCCGGATCGGCGGGCACGACGAACGCACTGGCGGGCGGCAGCGCCGGGTTCGAATACGGCGCCGGCAACTGGATGGTCTGGGGCTCGGCGGCCGGCGTGCGCTCGGGCGACTACACCGCGCCGGAAGCGGGCGAAATCTTCAACTCTCGCGCCAACAATTCCAACGGCGGCGGCGGATTCGGATGGTTTGGAGACAAGACCTATTTCAGCTTCGACGTCAAGGTCGACGACGGCAGGTACGGGGTGCCGTTCGCCAGCGAATTCCACGGCCATCACGGAGAAGAAGACGAGCACCACGAAGAAGGCGAAGAGCATGACGAGGAAGGGGAAGAGCACGAGGAAGATGAGCACGATGAGCACGAGGAAGAGATCGAGCGCGTCGCCTTGGATACGCGTCGGCAGAGCTATCGCTTCAACTGGGGCCTGAACGATTTGGGGTCCGTCATCGACAGCTTTGCCTTGAAGCTGAGCTACGTCGACTGGAAGCACGACGAGATTGAGTTCTTCGAAGACGGCGGGCAAGAGATCGGGACGGCGTTCCGCAACGACCAGTTTGTCTACCGCGGGGTGTTCGAGCAGGCAAAACGCGGGCCTCTGAGCGGCCGTTTCGGCTTCTGGGGCATCGATCGCGCCTATGACGTCTCCGGCGAAGAGGCGCTCTCGCCGCCAGTCGACCAGAACGGGTTCGCGCTGTTTGCCCTCGAGGAGCTTGATTTCGAGCGGGTGAAGTTTCAGTTCGGCGGGCGGATCGAGACCCAGCGCTACAATCCGGCGTTTGCCGAACGCGGCGGGCATGGCCACGAAGAGGAAGGCGAGCACGAAGACGAGGAAGAGGAAGGCCATCACGAAGAGGAAGTGCCGGAAGCCGTCAAACGCACCTTCACGGGCGCTTCAGCCGCGGCCGGCCTGCACGCCGACTTGTGGCGCGGCGGAGCGTTCGTAGCCAACTATGCCCACAGCTACCGCGCGCCGGCGTTGGAAGAGCTTTACAACTTCGGGCCGCACGTCGGGAATCTTGCGTTTGAAGTGGGCGACCCGAGCCTGCGGGCCGAGCGCGGCAACGGCGTCGACCTCTCCGTCCGCCATCAAGAAGGGCGCATCCGCGGAGAGTTCAATCTGTTCTATTACGACTTCAGCAATTTCATCTTCCCGTTCGCGACCGGAGAGGAGGAGGACGGTCTGCGGGTGATCGAGTTCACGCAACGAGACGCGCGCTTCGCCGGCGGAGAAGCGAACACGAGCTTCGGTCTGCACCGAGACTTCTGGCTGAACCTCGGCGCCGACTTCGTGGACGCGCAGGACACCAGAACCAAGACCGCCTTGCCGCGCATTCCGCCTTTTCGCGGCAAGATCGGATTCGACTACACCCCTGGGGGATTTCGCTTCTCCCCGGAGCTGATCCTCGCCGCCGACCAGGAGCAGACGTTCACCGGAGAGACGCGAACGCCGGGGTACGGAGTGGTCAACCTCACGGCATCCTATACCCACGCTCGGCAACACACCGCCCACCAGTTCTCGGTAAACGTGTTCAACGTCGGCGATCGCTTGTACCGTAACCATTCATCGTTCATCAAGGACCTGGCGCCGGAGATCGGGCGGGGAGTGCGCTTCACCTACATGGTGCGATTCTTCTAACCGGTGAGGCGCAGCCTGAACGATGCTCCTGCATCGCGTCGCCCGTCCATACCGTTTAGCTCCCGCTTGCCGGGCGCTTCCGCCCGCCGGCAGGAAAGCAGATCAGGCGAAGGGCGGCCGCGGGATATCGTAACCAGGAAGTGCGGCGGCAACCGGTTCACTCATTGACGCAAGGGGACGCAACCGGCGCGGTGATCGATCGCGCCGGCATGGCGTTGTCTCTGTGTTGCGGGCTGCACTGCATCCTGACGCCGCTGTTGATCGGCGCGGCGGCGGCGCTGCCCGTCGGCTGGCTTTTTGAAGAGTCGACCGAGGCCTGGCTGCTGACCGCCGCGATCGTGACGGCTGCTCTGAGCCTCGTACCCAGTTACTGGAGACGGCATCGGCGCAAGCGCTGTCTCGCCCTGTTCGCCGCCGGCGCGGGCTTACTCGCTCTGGCCAAGCTTGGGCCCGTCGGCGACCGGCTGGAGCCTTGGACCGTCGTTTGCGGAGCTACGTTACTGGCGACGGCGCACCTCGTCAACCTTCATCTCTGCCGCCAGTGCGCACAGTGTGAAGCGGAGGAGCGGGTGGCCTGATGCGTCGACTTCTCCTCCTGCTGTTAGCTCTGGGACTGTGGCAGATCGCTTACGCCCAGGTCCATTGCGGCCTGGAACCGGCTGCTTGCGAGGAAGGCCGTTGCGAGCTTTGCCACCTAGGCGACGTGGCGCCGCTGACCGGCGGCGTCGCATCACTTTCCGCGCCGGTCCTTTCTCCGCGCCCGAGCGGCGCACTCCGCCGGTGCGCACTCTTCAGTCCGTCTTTGCGGCGCAGCCGCGGCCGCGCCCCTCCCCGCTGACTTTCGTCCACGTTTCTCATCCGGCTGCGAAGGCGTGAGCCGGGGATCGATGTTGTCAGGAAGGGAAGGGGAAATACAGATGAAACGGATGGTTTTTGCCGTCGTGTCGGCGCTATTCGCGATATCCGCGATCCAGGGCTTAGAGCCCGCCGCTATTGAGGGCCAAGTGCTGCTCGCGCAGACCGGCGAGCCGGTCGGCGGGGCGGCGGTCATACTTCTGGAAACGGGGGCGTCCACGGTCGCCGATCGAGGGGGCGAGTTCCGGTTCGAAGGGTTGCGACCGGGGCGCTATCACCTTTACGCCCATCTCGAGAGCGCCCTGCGGAATGTCTCCCAGGTCGTCGAGGTCGCGTCGGGAGAGACGACTCGACCTCGGCTGCTGCTCTCGTTCTCGACCGAGAGGACCGAGATTACCGTCAGCGCGGCCGGACGGCCGGAGACCGCCTTCGAGGCTTTTCAATCCACGCATACGCTGACCTCGCTCGAGTTGGCGCGCGCGGAAAATGTGGCCGCCGGCCTCGGCGAAGCAATCGGCAATCAGCCGGGCACGGGAGTCGCCCAGCGGGGGTTCGGGCCGGGCTCGTCACGGCCCTTGATTCGCGGCTTCGACGGCGACCGGGTGTTGATCATGACGGACGGTCTGCGGACCGGCTCCATTTCGTCGACCTCGGGCGATCACGCCGAGACGTTCAATCCGCTCGCGTTCGAAAGGCTCGAAGTCGTCAAAGGCCCGGCGACGCTGCTCTACGGCAGCAATGCCATGGGCGGCGTCGTGAACGCCGTCAGCGGGCATACGGGTTTCAGCTCGCATACCGACGGCCTGCAGGGCTATCTCCAGGGTTCCGGGGGTACGGGCAACGCCCTGGGCGGCGGGGCGATCGGCTTTGACTACGCCCAAGGTTCGTGGCGAGCCTGGGGCGGCGCCAACGGGCTCCGGACCGGAGACTACGCCGCTCCCACGGGAGAAATTGAGAACTCGCGTACACGCTCGGCCAACGGCTACGGCGGGTTTGGATGGTTTGGCGATCGGGCTTTCGTCAGCTTCGGCGTGCGCGCCAATGATGCCTCCTACGGGGTTCCATTCGCGGGCGGGTTCCATGGTCACCACGAGGAAGAAGGCCACGAAGACGAAGGCGAACACGACGAGGAACTCCGCATCGATCTCGAGATGGGCCAGCAGGCCTACCAAGTCAACTGGGGGTTACGAGACCTCGGGGCGGCGCTCGACAGTTTCGTGATGAAGCTGAGCTACGCGACCTATCGGCACGACGAGGTCGAGCTCGAAGGAGACGAACGCAATATCGGCACGCGCTTCGACAACGACCAGCTCGTCTATCGCGGCGTCTTCGAGCAGAACCGCCGCGGTCCGCTGACGGGCCGCTTCGGGTTCTGGGGTTTGGCGCGCGACTTCACGGCCAAGGGCGAAGAGGCGCTGTCGCCGCCTGTCGACCAACAAGCGTTCGCTCTGTTCGCGCTGGAGGAGCTCGATTTCGAGCGGATCAAGTTTCAGTTCGGCGGACGTGTGGAGACCTCCCGCTACGATCCGGCCTTCGCCGAGCGCGCGCACGGCCACGGCGACGAGCATGACCCCGCAGAAGAGGACGGACACGACGAGGAGGGAGCTCCTGACGCCATTCGGCGTCGCTTCACGGGCGCCTCGGCGGCCGCGGGCGTCCACGCCGACCTGTGGCGGGGCGGAGCTTTTGTCGCGAACTACGCGCACTCCTACCGCGCACCGGCGCTCGAAGAGCTCTACAACCTCGGTCCGCACGTCGGCACGCTGAGCTTCGAGGTGGGCGATCCGGGCCTACAGGCCGAGCGCGGCAACGGCGTCGACCTGTCCCTGCGCCAACAAACCGGACGAATCGACGGCGAAGTCAACCTCTTCTATTACGACTTCAGCAACTTCGTCTTCCCCTTCGCCACGGGCGAGGAGGAGGACGGCCTGCCCGTCGTCCACTTCGTGCAGCGCGACAGCCGCTTCACCGGAGCGGAAGCCAAGCTCGGCGTTGGCTTGCACCAGAAGTTGCGGCTGAACCTTGGAATGGATCTCGTGGACGCCCAGGACACTCAGGCGCACACGCCGCTGCCGCGCATCCCTCCACTGCGGGGCCGAGTCGGGTTGGAGTACCAAAACCAAGGCTTCAGCTTCCGGCCCGAACTCGTTGTGGCGAATCGGCAGAGCCAAACCTTCGACCTGGAGACGCCGACGGCGGGGTACGCCGTGCTGAACCTGCGGGCTTCGTACACGATTCCAACGCGCGGAGCCATCCACCAGTTCTCCGCCAACGTCTTCAACGTCGGCGATCAGCTCTACCGCAACCACGCGTCGTTCATCAAAGACCTCGCCCCGGAGATGGGTCGGGGGGTCCGGTTCAGCTACATGCTGCGTTTCTTCTAGAGCCGATGACCAAGAAAACCCGATCCTTCGACATCGTCATCGCCGGCGCCGGGGCCGCCGGCCTGGGCATGGGGGGGACGCTGCGGCATCTCGGCATCGAGGAATTCGTGATCCTCGACCGCGCCGCCGTCGGCGCCTCGTTCCTGCGTTGGCCGCGCCAGATGCGCTTTATCACGCCGTCGTTCAACAGCAATGAGTTCGGAACCCTCGACTTGAACGCCGTCTGCTTGGACACCTCGCCGGCCTAATCGGTCGGCGCCGAGCACCCCGCCGGCGAGGATCCGATCCTGCTGCTGGCGGAGCCTGACCTCTCCCAGAGCCTCAGCGCCGTCCAACTGCTGACGGCCGTCTATCTGGCCGGCCTGCTGCTGCCCTGCCTGGTCACCTGCCTGACGATCGCGCGCGAGCAGGGCCGCGCGTTCGCGCTAAGGTTGATCGGTCGGCAGGCCCTGGCGGGCGCCGGGTTCAGCGCTTTGCTGGCTTGGGGCGGAGCATGGCTGTGAGTCCGATCCGCGGCGCCCTCGGCGGAAGGGGCAAAAGCTGCTGCACCAACAGTGCTGGAACTGGGGCCGAGACATCGTGCGACCGGAAGGCAACCTCCCGCTCGAAGCCGGCTTCCACAAGCGACGGCCGCCCGAGGGCGAAACAGGTTCGAGCTGTTACACGCTCGCGCTGCCCGACGGCGAACGCCTCACGTTGTGGGGCTTCGGCCTCTTCTACGCAACGCCGCGGCAGGGCGGCGTCTACCTCAACCCCTACCAGTTCCAACCCTGTTGGCTGCCGGGGAGCGGCTTTGCACCAAAGGGCGCTACGAGTACGCGGGGCGGAAGGTTTTCGACTTCGACGGCGCCGGCCGGAGGAACGCAAGCGGAGCTAAAGCGTTGCAGTCACCAGTGGCGGCGCGACTTCAAGCCGGAAAAGACGAACGAGCTGTTCCGGGCGCACGCGCACATGAAGATGCGGAAGGTCGCGTACTTTCTAAACCGCTTGGACCAGACCACCGAAGCGAACGGCAGGACGATTCTCTCCGGCGACGCTGTATTGCCTCAGGTGTTCAGGGTTCGCGAACGGTGAGGAGGAGGACGTCGGTCGGACCGTTGGACTCGTTGGACCACTTCCTGGCCGCACCGGACGGAATCGTGACAGCGTCGCCCCGGCTGAGGCCTTGCGTTTGGCCGTCGAGAGTCAGCGTCAACTCACCGGAGAATACGACCGCGAGCTCCTCGCGCGGCGCCGGATGAGGGTTCTTGCCGCTGCTCCCGCCGGGCTCCACGGTAATCATCATCGCGCCGATGGCGGAGCCTTCGTTGCCGAGCCGCGCAATCGCCGCCCTCGACCACGTACTTTCCAGTCGCTGCCGTTTGACGTGGCGATCCACCCGCGAGCTTCGGTGTTCACTCGCGCTAAAGAACTCGGCCAGCGTAATATCGAGCGCCGCTGCGATCCGCTCCAGGGAACTGATGGATGGGGACGCTTGCTTGTTCTCTATCTGTGAGATGAAGCTGGGGGAGAATCCCGCCGAGGCCGCCAGCGTTCGTACGGAAAGCTTTCGCGACTCACGAACTTCCCGGATCTTGGCCCCGATGTGCATAGCCTTGGGAACTGCGACCATCGCGACGCTCAGGTCCAACCCTACCGGATCAGCGGATGCCGGTCAAGGCGGCCCCGCAGCTCGCTGGAAAAGCTGCTCAGCACGATTTCGCCGGCCACAGAACGTACTTGTGAAGCGGCTCTATGTCCTCAACGATGGCGTATCGGGAAGGCTGCGCTCGCCCGTCCGACTTCCTAGACCTCTGTGTCGGCGATGACCGCCTGTGCCGGCGCCACGCTGACGGACTGATCATCTCCACAACGACCGGCGGCCATTCCCGATACCTGGCAACAAAGGGTTGAGGCTGCGGAGACGCTGCGACGCCTTGCCGACCGGATGTTCGCAGCGTCCGCCGGATCCCAGCGCCGCGAGTAGCAGCGCGCGCCGGTCGTTCGCCCCCATTTCGCTGCGCAGGCGTAACACGGGCGCCCTGCCTCGGATCAACGCGAGAGGAGGAATCTTATGCCCACAGTAGAACAAGCCACGGAGCACATCGGCGAAACCCAAGGAATGGCGAATCACGATCACGACATGGTCCACGAGCTGAGCAAGCGCTTGGACGCCCTATGGCGCTACGACCAGTACATCGCCAACGCCGAAGACCAGGACGCAATCAAGCGATTCTGGCAGAGCCTCAAGCAACAGGAGACCCAGAACGTGGAGGAATTGAAGCGTCTGATCGCGGAGCACGTCAACAAGGACTGCTTCTAGCCCCGGCCCGTCGAACGCCTCTCGGAGCAACCGCTTTCCTCCCGTTAGGTTCTTTCCCGGAGCCGGCCGATCGGCGCTGCGGAGAACATCGTTCGACCTACGCGGGAGGCGGCCCGCTCCTTGAGGTCCAAACAAGCCCGATGAACGACGTCCAAGATCGACAGCCATGGGTGAGCAACGCCAATATGGCGTTGCTCGTCGACCAGTACGAGCTCACGATGTTGCAGGCATATTGGCGTGAGGGCATGACCGAACAGGCGGTCTTCAGCCTCTTTTCTCGCCGTCTGCCGGACAAGCGCAACTTCCTGGTGGCTTGCGGACTCGACGACGCCCTGCGCTATCTCGAGCGGGTCCGGTTTGACACGGAAGCGATCGAGTACCTGTCCGAGCTGCCTGAATTCTCAGACGAGTTCCTAGCGTGGCTTGGCGAATTGCGCTTCACGGGCGATGTGTTCGCTGTCGCTGAGGGGACGCCGATCTTTGACAACGAGCCGTTGCTCGAAGTCGTGGCTCCGCTCCCCGAAGCGCAGCTCGCCGAGAGCTTCATCATGAATCAAGTGCACTTTCAGACGGTGATCGCGTCGAAAGCTGTACGGATCGTAAACGCCGCTCAGGGTCGCAAGGTCGTTGACTTCGGACTACGGCGGATGCACGGAGCGGACGCCGCCTTGAAAGCGGCTCGTGCGTTTCACATTGCCGGCGTCGACGCCACCAGCAATGTGTTGGCCGGTCGCATCTATGGAGTGCCGATTGCCGGCACCATGGCGCACAGCTATATCCAAGCGCACGACGATGAGGCGGAGGCTTTCCGCGCGTTCAGTGATCTCTATCCGGAGACGATCCTGCTCGTTGACACCTACGACACACTACGAGGCATTGACAAGCTGGTCGATCTGGCTGCAGAGCTCGGCGAAGATTTTCGCATTCGCGGCGTCCGACTGGATTCAGGGGACCTCGGTGAACTGGCAAAGCAATCGCGAAAACGGCTCGACGCCGCCGGCCTCGCCGAGGTGTCGATCTTTGCCAGCGGAGGGCTTGACGAGTTTGAGATTGCAGAGTTGATCCGCGACGGGGCGCCGATCGACGGTTTTGGCGTCGGGACCGGAATGGGCGTCTCCGCTGACGCTCCAGCCCTCGACGTCGCCTACAAACTCACTGAGTACGCCGGGAAGGGTCGGCTCAAGCTGTCGTCGGGGAAGAAGACGCTTCCCGGACGCAAGCAGGTGTTTCGGATCGAAGAAAACGGCAAGGCCATCCGCGACATGATCGCCCGCAAGGACGAAGACATTCCCGGTCGACCGTTGTTGCACCCCGTCATGCGGCGGGGACGCCGGCTGAACAGCGGCGGAGAGGATCTCAACGTCGCCAGGAGCCGCCTGCAAGACGAGTTGGCCCGCCTGCCGGACGATCACCTTGGGGTCGACGCTCCAGAGACGCGATACACGGTCGAGGTGAGCGACGCCCTCGAAGAGCATCGTCGAGATGTAGTCGCGACGCTACGCCGCAAACGAGCGGCGAGCGTCTCCACTTGATCATCCCCTTCAAGCTCCTACGGGCGCGTCCCGAAGATCATGGGCGAGGCTTTCGCGGGCTTCGCTCAACCCGCGCAGACGCTCGGCGCCGACCGGTTCCGCCTCTTGCAACGCCACCACGGCGTAGCGTCCCGGCGAGTGCTCCGCGGCCACGGCTTCGATCTGCGGGCGCTCGTTGCGGGCCCGCCGGCGCAGCAACGGCGAGCGGAGCTCGGCCGCGGCGAGGCTCTGGTTGACGATCCAAGCCCAGGGTTCGATGCCGGCTCTTCGAAGGTCCTCCTGCAGTCGGGCGGCTTCGAGCACGGGCGTCGTCTCGGCTAGCGTCACGATCAGCACTTTGGTCTGCTTCGGGTCCTGAAGCTGCATCATCGGCGTCTTGAAATTCAAGCTCTTGGCGCCCATCTGACGCGTGATTTCGCGGTGATAGGCGCCGGTGGCGTCAAGCAGCAACAGCGTGTGGCCGGTGGGAGCGGTGTCCATCACCACGAACTTGCGGCCGGCCTCGCGGATCACGCGCGAGAAGGCTTGAAACACAGCGATCTCTTCGGTGCAGGGGGAGCGCAGATCCTCTTCGAGCAGCGCGCGTCCCTCGGCGTCCAGCGCCGCGCCCTTCGTAGCCAGCACGTGCTCGCGGTAGCGCTCGGTCTCGACGTGCGGATCGATGCGGCTGACCGTCAGGTTTTCCATGGCGCCGTCCAGAGTCTCGGCCAGGTGCGCGGCCGGGTCCGAGGTCGTCAGGTGGACTGGGAAGCCGCGCTGCGCCAGCTCGACGGCGACGGCGCCGGCCAGCGTCGTCTTGCCGACTCCGCCCTTGCCCATCAACATCACCAAGCCGTGACCATCGGCGGCAATCTCGTCGACCAGCGCGGCCAGAGGGGGAGTTTCGACGAGCGTCGGCTCGTCGACGGGAGCGTCGGCCGCGGGTGCGTCCCTCAGCAGCAGGCGCAGCGCTTCGATCCCCACCAGGTTAAAAGGTTTGAGCTCAATACGGTCGCCGGGCAGCGCCGTCAGCGCTTCCGGCATCTCGGCCAGGGCGGCCTGCTCGCGGCGATAGATCGCCTCCGCGAGCCGGTCCTGCTCCGCTTCGCGTTGAGGCAACACACCGTTGATGACCAGATACTGCTGCTTGAGCCCGATCGCGGCGAGCTCTTGCTGTGTCCGGGCGACTTCGCGCAGGGTGGACTGCTGGGCGCGGGCGACCAGGACCAGGCGGGTGCGCTCGGGATCAGCCAACGCGTCGACGGCGGCCTTATACTGCGCGCGCTGTTTTTCGAGCCCGGCCAGGGGACCGAGGCACGAGGCGTCGCCCTTACCCTCATCGAGGAAGCCGCTCCAGGCCCCTGGCAGTTGCAGCAGCCGTATGGTGTGGCCGGTCGGCGCCGTGTCGAAAACGATGTGGTCGTAGTCCGCCGTCAGCGCCGAGTCGAGCAGGAGCTCGGTGAACTCGTCGAAGGCGGCGATCTCCGTCGTGCAGGCGCCCGAGAGCTGTTCCTCAATGCCGGCGACGACTGAATCCGGCAGCACGCCCCGGACCGGGCCGACGATGCGGTCGCGGTACACCTGGGCCGCCGCCTGCGGGTCGATCTCGAGCGTGGAAAGACCCGGGATGGCGGGGATCGCGGTGATTTGGTTCCCAATGCTGACGCCGAACACTTGACCCACGTTCGAGGCCGGATCCGTGCTCACCAGCAACGTTCGCCGTCCCGACTCGGCAAGCTGAACCGCCGTGGCGCAGGCGATCGAGGTCTTGCCGACGCCGCCCTTGCCGGTAAAGAAGAGAAAACGAGGGGGTTGGACGAGGAACTTCATGGTCCTATCTCCTGACGCTCAGCAGCAGCCGTCGCCGGGGCGGCAAGCGTTCGCCTGGGCCGCGGGCTCGACGACATCCAGGATGCCCGCCCAGCGCGCCAACTCCGCGCGAGAAGGGTAGCGGCCGGCCAGGGCCACCTCTCCGTTGAGCAGCACCAAAGGCAAAGCCTCCTCGCCGGAGCGCTCGAGAAAGCCCTTCACGAGCGGGTTCTGCGCGAAGGCCAGCGGTTGCTGAGCCAAGTTGAATCGTTCGATCGTGACGCCGCGCTGTTTGGCCCAATCCGCGTCAGCCGAGAAGCGGACCAGGGCTTCGTCCAGATCGACGCCGCACACGCCCGTGCTGCAGCACAGCGCGGGATCAAAAACTTGTATGGTTTTCATTTGTTTTGCCTCCGTAAAACCGCCAATCCAACCCGAACATACTCAACCCGAAGCCAGCGGCAGCAGGCCGGCTTTGAGCTTCGAGGCGGCGCGCAGGTCGGCGCAGTGCTCGGGACTGTCAGCGCAACACTCCTCGGTCAAGTAGGCGATCAGATCGAGCATCAAAGGGATGTTGGCGCGATAGCGCAGATAGCGTCCCTCCTGCTCCACCGTCAGCAGCTCGGCCCGGGTCAGCGTCTTGAGGTGAAACGACAGGTTGTTCGGCGGAATATCGAGCGCCGCCGCGATCTCGCCCGCCACCATGCCCTCCATGCCCCGCTTGACCAGCAATCGGTACACGTCGAGACGTACGCCGGACGACAGGGATTCAAAGACGATGGTCGCAATCCGATTGTCCATATTTCAATCCTACAACAACTGTTGAAATATGCCAACAGGAGTTGGCCGGGGAAGCGGCGCATGCGCCCTAGTCGCAGTAGGAGCAGCCGCCGGCCTTGGGCTCACAGCTCAGCACGTTGCCGCGGCGGTCGAGATCGAAACGGCAGCAGCGATCCAGCACTTGCTTGAGCTTTTCCCGACCGCGCTGTACGCGCGATTTGGCCCCGGAGAGCGAGATCCCAAGCCGCTCCGCGATTTCGGCCTGCGAGACGCCTTGCAGCTCATAAAGGTTCACCGCATCGCGGTAGCGATCTGGGAGGTTCTCGATCGCAGCGGGCAGCCAGCCGGCTATCTCCTCGTTCCGGTTTGACGCCTCGGGCCCGGCCGGCGGCTGGGGAGGTTCGCTCTCCAGAGGAAGGTCCCTGCGGGTGCGGCTCCTCGCACGGTAGTGGTCCGTGATGAGGTTGCGCGCAATCTGGAAGACCCATGCCTCGATCCGCTGCTCGTCGCCCAGGGTCGCGATTCTTTGGTGGATGCGCAGGAACGTCTCTTGGAGAATGTCCTCGGCCGCCGCCTCATTCTCGACGCGGGAGCGGATGAAGCTCTTGAGCTTGGCGCTCAAGAGCTCCCAGACGGCTTCGGTTTGGATTCGTACCGTCATACCGCTCCCCGTGATTCTCGCAGCTTGCCCGCTAGCAGCACGCCGCGCCCGTGGCCTCGCAGCAACTCGACGCCTGGTCCTTGCGTTGCGGCGAATCGGCGTCGGTCACGACGAACACCTCCCACTCGTTGCCGTCGGGGTCCTGGACCCAGGCCTTGTCTTGGACCGCGTAGCAGCAGGCCGTCTGCTCCTCGGTCTTGGCAGACAGGCCCGCCGCACGGAATCGCTCGACGGCCTCGGCGACCGCCTGGGACGATTTGACCTGAATCCCGTAGTGCGCCGGAAGGCGTCGCGCGTCCTTGTCGAAATGCGCTTCGTTCAGGCTAAGGTTCACCGAGGGGTCGGCGGGCTCGAACTTCGCGTAGCCGGGCCGCTCTTTGGTCGGCGGCTGGCCGAACAGGGTCTGGTAGAAGCGCTTCGAGCGCTCCAGGTCGGCGACGGCCAGGCCCATGTGAATGCGGAAAGAGCCTGGAAAATCCACTGCGGATGTTGCGTTTGTCTTCATGGTCGGTTCTCCTTGGCGGCGGCCGTTTCGTCCGGCGCCGCGTTCTATCCACGTAGACGGAGCGTTCCGCCAGAAGACGCAAAAACCTTACGCAAGCTCAGTCCAAGCAAGCTGCCGGCGACCCGGCCTTGCACCGTTTGTGATACCGATGGCGCCGCCAATGGCGCCCGCCGCCGGCAATGCCGGAATGTTCGTCGTTTGAGAGCCAAGCCGTAACGTGCTGCAGCAGCACCTTGTCTTTTCAAGCCAAGCCGCGGCCGGGGCTCAATGCTATCCGGGCTCGCGAAACTCTTCGTACCAGTTCTCGACTACCTGGATCGCCGGCGCGGGAATCTCGAGCGGCTCGGAGAACAGGAACTTCTTCCCGTCCGCGGTCACGTCGTCGAATGGGCCGTCCTGCGGCGAGGTCGCAAACAGCGGGACCGGGTCGCTGTGAGAAAACCCCGTTTCGGTAGAAGTCTTCACGGCGTACAGCGTCCCGCCCTCCACGTAGAAGATCTCGCCGCTCTCCCGGCTCCAGCGAGGCCTGTCGGCGCCACCTCCTCGCGAGATCACCCAATGCCTTTCGCCGTCAGGAAACGCCCGGACGAGGATCTCCTCGCGGCCCGTCTCGTTGGAGAGGTAGGCGTAGTAGCGGCCGTCGGGCGAGAACCTAGCGCCGTATTCGTTGAACTCCGTCCGCCGGAGAGGCTTTTCGGTCCAATCGCCGGTCTCCGGATCGCGCTCGGCGTAGAACAGGTCTTTTCGAAATCGGTTGGGTTCGTTGCGCTGAAAAGCGAGGAAACGGCCGTCCGGCGACCAGTCGTCGGGAAAATCGCGGCCGGCGTCAGCCAATAGCTTTTGGACTTTCCCGGACCCGTCCACCCGCAATACGTAGACCTGCGCGTCCCCTTCTCGATTCGACGCGATGGCGACCTCGGCGCCATCCGGCGACCAGACCGGCATGGCTTCGAATTCGCCTTCCGCCAGCCGGAAGCGCTGATTTCGGCGGAGATCAAGCGCTTCCACGGCTTCGAACGGGCGGCTGCCGGCCTCCAGGACCACGCGGTCGCCGCCCAAATCGAGCATTCCGGCAGAGCCCGGGCCGACCGCCCCCAGCCTTTCACCGCCACGGCCGCGCCAGACGAGACGATGCATGCGATAAGTCGCGTCGAAGTAGACGAGGAGACCGTCATTGGACGCCGTCGGGCTGCGCACGTTGTCCCGAACGCGGAAGGGCTTGCCTTCGGCCTGCAGCTTGGCCGGTGAGAACGGCAGCGCCCAGAGGTCGTCCCTGTCCAGATAAAGCAGATGGCCGGTCGGCGAGAAGAACGGTTCGCGGCCTTGACCGAGATCTTGCAGACGTCGGCTGACCAGATCCATCGCAAGCAGCCGGCGTCCCGCCCCGATTCCGAAGATTAGGCCTCGCCCTCCGGCGGATGTCGGAAGCGCTTGCGGGTACCAGCCGACGTCCGGCTCGGCGTGCGGAAAGTCCGCCAGGATCGCCGCTTTCTCTTCGCCGGAGAAGACGGGCTGTAGCGAGCCCCCGCTCAAAGGAACGGTCCAGGCCTGGCCCGGGCTGCCGGCGTGAATGAAGATGGCGCCGTCGTCGCGCGCCGAGCCTTGGCGGAACCCTCCCTGCAAGTCGCAGACCTTGGCGACTGGTCCCCCGGCCACCGGGACTTTCAGCAAGTTCTTGAAGCCGTCCTTCGGTTCCTTGGCGCCGGCGAAGACGACGAACTGGCTGTCGGCGGACCAGAAGGGGCTCTTAGCCAAGCCGATCCCTTCGATGCGCCTGGAGCGGTCCAAGCGCAGGTCGTGAATCCAGAGCCAGGCGGCTCCCAATTCGCCGGTTTCGGTCTGGGTGACGTAGGCGATGTACCGACCGTTGGGTGAGACGCTGACCATGCGGCTGGAGCTGCTGGTGAGGTACAGCGGCAGCGCCGGGCGGATGCTGAACCGGCGGACCTGCGGCGCCGGCGTCGGCTCGCCGGTGAATGGCCGGTAGGCGACCGCGAACAGGAGGACTGCCAGCAATGCTGCGCCGGCGAGCGCCGCGGGCTTCCACGGACGAGTTGGGGGAGGCGGCGGGGTAGGCTCGGGCTCCGGCGGAGGGACAGCCGCCGCGTTCACCGCCGCGATGAAGCGATAGCCGCGCCTGGAGACTGTCTCGACATAGCGCGGGGCCTGGGCGTCGTCTCCCAGCGCCTGCCGCAGCCGGAAAACCGCTTCGCCGATTCCCCGCCTCGTGTCGACATTCACGTCGGACCACAGCCGGTCCGCCAACTCCTCGTGGGAGATGACTTCGCCGGGGCTCTCCAACAGGACGCTCAACAACTGAAACGGCTTCTCCTGAAGCGGCACAGAGTTGCCGTTGCGACGCAGCTCACCGGCTCGCAGGTCGGCCTCGAAGACGCCGAAGCGCAGAGTGGTACGGCGCTGGGCGGGCCGGGTCATTTTCCCTGCTCCGTGAAGGCTGCCGCCCAGTTCTGCCAGACATGGATGACGCCGGGGGATTCCTTGGTTGTGCGGGCGCGGGCCGCATCGATGACGACGAATTGCCGACCGTCCTCGGTCACGTCGTAGAAGAAAGGACGGCCGGAGCCGGACAGCCAAAGGTATGGCGATTCGAACAGCGCCTCCGGTTTGCCGATGACCAGCTCCGGCTGGGTTGTGATCTTGACCTGCATCATCCTGCGGTTGTCTTCGACGTAATAAAGGACGCCCTGCTCCTTCGCCCAGCGGACCTGATAGCCCCCTTTGGTCGAGACGCGCCGGAGGTTCCCTCCGCAGTTGTCGATCGGGCAGACCCAAACCTCGCGGCTGCCGGAACGGTCGGATTCGAACGCTATGTAGCGCTCGTCCGGCGAGAACTCTGCGACCTGCTCCCGAAAGGGAGTCGTCAGTAGCGGTTTGGCCTCCTCCTCATTTACGTCGAGGACCCAGAGATCTGATTCTTGCCCTCCGACCCAGAGGAGCGCCCGCCTACCATCGCCGGACCAGTCGCTGATCCAGCCTTCATCTCTTTCCGAGAGAAGCTCAGCCGGGCGAGCGCTGTCGACAGCCCTGGCGTGTAGCCCACGTTTGCGGCTGCGGTCTGAAGAAAACGAAACCCTCCGGCCGTCTATCCACTGGGGAAACAGGTCAACGCGGGGGTGGACCGTCAGCCGGGCCTTGGCCGGACGGTGGACCTCGTGAATCCAAATATCGACCATCCAATCGCTCTCCGTGGCTTCCTCGAATCCCCGAACGGCCACGCGCTTACCGTCGGGGGAGAAGCTGGGGGAATCGATGTAGCGCTGACGCTCGCCGACGTGCCGGAACGGTTCCCCATTGCGGTTCAGCAGCAGCAGTCGGTCGTAGTCTTCCGGGATGACCGCGTAGACCAGAGTCCCGTCCGTCGAAACGGTAGGAGATTTTCCTCCGTCCGCCACGACGAAGACCTCGCCCGTAGGCCGCGCCTCGTCGGCCGAGAAAGGCATCGCCCAAATGCCGACCCCATCGTCATGGCGCTGAAACAACACGTGGCCGCTGGCGGCATGCTGCGGCAAGCGCCCCGCAGTAAGCTCGCGCGGCTCGTAGCCGGGCCCGTTCCAGGCCACAACAGTCGTGCGATAGACAAAGCCGCCCTCGCCTAGCGCTCGCACCCCGCGGGCCGATTTGAACAGGCTCAGCTTTGGCGGCGCGCCGGAGTACATCTCGGACGGCTTGATATCGCCTCCCGCCGCGGGCGTCTCCCAAACGTCCACGGAAGAAGTCTCAGCCTTTGTTTGACACTGGAGCAGAACGGATTTGCCATCCAAGCTCCAAAGGACGCGTGCGAATCCGGGCGTCGGGATCTTGGCAAGGCGCTTCGGAGCGCCGCCCGATAGATCGAGACGGAAGATCTCTTCACCCTTGACAAATGCAAGCTTGCGGCTGTCAGGGGACCAGGACGGCTCCACCACGCCGACGGTCTCCGTACCGGGAAGCTTGCGGGGGTTCCACAGCTCGTCAAGCTCCTGGAGCCAAAGGGCATGATCGGCGCCGAAGACCAGCTTCTCGCCGTCGGGAGAAATGGCGAGGACAGGTTGAGTCCGCGCATCCACGGTGAGCTTCTCGACGGCGTACGACCAGCGTCGCAGGGGCGTCTTAGGGACGGTTTCCGCGGCATCGAAGAGAGAGATGCCCGCCACGCCGAGGAGCGCTCCGCCCAGCGCAAGCGCTGCGTACACTCCCCAGCGCTTCCCAGGCGGGGCCGTCGAGGGAGAGGCCGGCTCGGGCTCAGCTTGCAGACGAGTCCCGGCATCCACCGCCGCGATGAACCGATAGCCGCGCTTGGGAACGGTCTCGATGTAGCGCGGCGTGTGGGCGTCGTCTCCCAGAGCCTGCCGCAACCGAAAGACCGCTTCGCCGATGCCTCGCTCCGCGTCGACGTTTACGTCGGACCAGAGCCGCGCGGCCAACTCGTCGCGGGAGACCACTTCGCCCGGGCGCTCCAGCAGAGCGCAGAGCAGTTGGAAGGGCTTTTCCTGCAGCGGGACCCGATTCCCGCCACGCCGCAACTCGCCGGTTTGCAACTCCGCCTCAAAAACGCCGAAGCGGCGCACCATCGGGCTCTGAGCGGCCTGGCTCATGGCGGGTTCCTTTGCCTGCGGCTGAAGTTTACCATTTCAGGGCGATTGAAGAAAGACGAAAAACGACTTGCTTTCAATGAGTTAGTCATTGAAGTCGGCCTGACGAAAGGTTGGCGCGCAATTGACCTCCAGCCTATGGATTGAAGCGACTCCTTCGCTCAGACTCGCCCTCGCCAACCAGGCGCGAGGTCGAGACAACGTGAGCGAGTTTCCCTTCCAGCCTCGAATCCCGAACGTCGCTGTTCTCTTTTGCCTTCCGCTTATCGCCCAAGCCCAGGGCTCGATCTCGAATCCCCTGCGGCTCGAGGTGCATATCCACAACTACGTATCCGCGGCGGACTACGAGTTGGCGGACGCCTTCCGGATTGCCGAGCAAGTTTTCACGTCGGCGGGTATCGCAATCGAATGGATCGACTGCACGGCGGCGCTTTTCGGCGAACCCGCGCCGGCGCCGTGCATTCAGCCGCTGCGGCCGACGTCGCTGGTGGTGCAACTGCCGACGAAACGGATGGTGAAGGGCGTCCCGGTCAACCGCATTGTCTTTGGCTATGCGGTCGCGGCGGGTCCGGGGCGGTTCTCGACGCGGGCCAGCCTGTTCTACCACCGGATTGTGAGCTACTCGGCGGCGAACGGTTCGAGCCGGGGCGCCCTGCTCGGCATGGCCCTCGCCCACGAGATCGGCCACCTGCTGCTGGGACGCGGCAGCCACAGCAAGAGCGGCCTGATGAGCTGTCCGTGGAGCAAGGAGGATATCCGCGAGGCGGCGCGCGGCCGTCTGGCGTTCGAGCCGGTGCAGCTGGCGCAGATCCAGGAGCGGGTCCTGGCGCGGGCCGAGGCCGAAAAGACGGCGGCGGTGTCGGCGGATTAGCCCGAAGTTCCGTTCAAGTGTGAGCGCAAGCCGGAGACGGAACGCGGAGATGGCCGAAGGTCCAGACGCCGCTGTCGATCGTGAGAGGCTTGGCGCTTCGGCTCATTGGGTTGTTCGTCCGAGTGAGCCGAACGCCGGCTGCCAATAGGCGTTCCGCTTCAGGCCGCTGACGCCGGCTTCGTCTGAGCTGAGAAGATCTCGGCGCGACGGGGCGGCAGATGGACATGGCGCCTCGGTCGATCTGTGGGCTATTCGTGCTGCAAGTAAACCTGACTTTCCGCGCCGCACCCCTTTAGCCCTCGAGGGTGCGGGCGGCAACGGCGGACCCGCAACCGCAAGGGTTGGGGCGCTGAATGGACGTTTCCTACTTCCGGGTGTGCCGTTGCTGCTCCCTGTTAATCTGTAGAGTCTTTATGCCCAGCCAAAAGACTCCCATCACTGTTGCGTACGGCGACGGCATCGGCCCTGAAATCATGGCGGCGACGCTCGAGATCCTCGAAGCCGGCGGCGCCGAGCTCGATATCGAAACCATCGAAATTGGCGCCAAGCTCTACGAAGCCGGCTTCGGCTCCGGCATCGGGCCTGACGCCTGGGCCTCTCTCGAGCGCACCGGCGTGCTGCTCAAAGCGCCCATCACCACGCCCGAAGGCGGCGGCGTCAAGAGCCTCAACGTCACCATCCGCAAGACGCTCGGCCTGTTCGCCAACGTGCGGCCCTCGCGCTCGTATCATCCCTTCATCCGCACCCATTTCCCGGACCTCGACCTGGTGATCGTGCGTGAGAACGAAGAGGACCTCTACACCGGCATCGAACACCGCCAGACCGACCAGGTCGTGCAGTGCCTGAAGCTCATCTCGCGCCCGGGCTGCGAGCGCATCGTCCGCTACGCCTTCGAGTACGCCGCCAAACGGCCCCGCCGCAAACTGACCTGCATGACCAAGGACAACATCATGAAGATGACCGACGGTCTGTTCCACCAGGTCTTCGACGAGGTCGCCCAGGAGTACCCGCACGTCGAGGCCGAGCACCTGATCGTCGACATCGGCATGGCGCGCGTGGCCGACTCGCCCGAGCGCTTCGACGTCATCGTCACGCTCAACCTCTACGGCGACATCCTCTCCGACATCGCCTCGCAGATCTCCGGCTCGGTCGGCGTCGGCGGCTCGGCCAACATCGGGCAGAACTCGGCGATGTTCGAAGCCGTGCACGGCTCCGCGCCTGACATCGCCGGCCAGGGCGTCGCCAACCCGTCCGGGCTGCTGCTGGGCGGAATCAAGATGCTCGAGCACATCGGCCAGAGCGAAGCCGCCGACCGCGTCCACCGCGCCTGGCTCAAGACGCTCGAAGACGGCGTCCACACCGGCGACCTCTATCGCCCCGCGATCAGCAAGCAGCGCGTCGGCACCGCCGAGTTCGCCCAGGCCGTCATCGCGCGCCTCGGTGAAGACCCGGTGCAGCTCGAGGTCTCGCATTACCCCTCGGTCGACATGGACAAGACGCGCGTGGAGGACCGCAAGCCCGCCCGCAAGGCGCTCGTCGGCGTCGACGTGTTCCTGCACGTACGCTGGGACGAGGGCTCGCCGGCGAGCCTGGCCGGCGCCTTGCTCGAAGCGCCGCTGGGACCGCTGCGGCTGGACTCGATCTCCAGCCGGGGCCTCAAAATCTGGCCCGACGGCGGCTCGCTGCCGGTGGAGACCGACCACTGCTGCTGCCGCTTCGTCGCCAATCGGCGGGGCCGCTCGCTCACCCACCAGGACATCGCCCTGCTGATGGCCCGGCTGGCCGAGCGCGGCTTCGACTTCATTAAGACGGAGCACCTGTATGAGTTCGACGGAGGACGCGGGTATTCGCTGGCCCAGGGCCAGTAAGCTGCTGTTGCTGCTGGGCTTAGCCGGTTGCGCGCAGCAGCCGGCCGCCGATCTGGTGCTGTACAACGGCGTCGTGCACACGCTCGACCCGGAGCTGGGAACCCAAACCGCCGTCTCCGTCTCCGGCGCCGACATTCTTTGCGTCGGCTCGGACGCAGCCTGTCTGGAAACCGCCTCCCCCGAAGCCCGTAGGGTCGACCTCAAGGGCGCCGCCGTCACCCCCGGGCTCGCCGATTCCCACGCGCACCTGAGCGGCATCGGCTTCCGCGAGATGAATCTGGACCTCAGCGACGCAGCGTCGCTGGCCGATCTCCAAGCCCGCGTCGCCGAACGAGTTGCAGCCGTTACGCCCGGCGAGTGGATCGTCGGCCGCGGCTGGATCGAGGCGCGCTGGGAGCCGCCGGTCTTTCCCAACCGCGCCGACCTCGACGCCGTCGCTCCGGAAAATCCCGTCTACCTGGTTCGCGCCGACGGGCATGGCGCCGTCGCCAACAGCGTCGCCCTGGCCATTGCGGGCGTAGACGCCGCCGAGGTCCCTGCGGGCGGCGCAATCCTGCGCGACGCCGACGGCGAGCCCAGCGGCATGCTGCTGGACCGCGCACAAAACCTCATCCGCCCGCACCTGCCGCAGGAGACGCCCGAACGCACGCGCGAGGCGCTCATCCTCGGCGCGCGCACCATGGCCGAACGCGGCTGGACCCAGGTCTCCATTGCCGGAACATCCTGGGACGAGATCGCCATGCTGCGCGAGCTGATCGACTCCGGCGAGATCGGCATCCGCATCTACGCCGCCATCGGCGGCCCCGGCGACGACGCCGACCGCCTGCTCGCCCAGGGTCCGCAGATCGACCCCGCGGGCCGGCTGGACGTGCGCTCGATCAAGCTGTTCCTGGACGGCGCGCTCGGCTCGAAAGGCGCGGCGCTGCTCGCGCCCTACTCCGACCACGACTCCGCCGGGCTGCTCATGCACGAGCCGGCGACGCTCGAGCCGTTGCTCGCGCGTGCACTTGGAGCCGGCGTCCAGATCCAGACGCATGCCATCGGCGACCGCGCCAACCGCCTTGTGTTGGACCTCTATGAGCAGGCTTTTGCGGGGCTCGACCCGGCCGCTCGGCGCGCGGCCCGCTGGCGCATCGAGCACGCGCAGATCCTCGACCCGGCCGACATCCCGCGCTTCGCCGAGCTGGGCGTGATCGCCTCGATGCAGCCCTCGCACGCCATCACCGACCTGCATTTCGCCCTCAGCCGGCTGGGCGCCGAGCGGCTGCGCGGCGCCTACGCCTGGCGCAGTCTGGTGGACGCCGGGGCCGTGCTTGCCGCCGGCAGCGACGCCCCGGTCGAGAAGGGCGACCCGCTGGTGGAGCTTTACGCCGCCAGCGTGCGCAAGGGGCTTGACGGCTTCTCCGACGACCACTGGGGTCTCGACCAGGCGCTCAGCCGTGAAGAGGCGCTGCGGGCGCTGACCGAATGGGCGGCCTACGCCATGTTCCAGGAGGCTTGGCGCGGCAAGATCCGGCCCGGCATGTGGGCCGATCTGACCGTCTTCTCGCGCGACGTGCTGGCCGTTCCCGGCGAGGAGCTGCTCGGCGCCGAGGTCGAAATGACCGTCGTCGGCGGACGGATCGTTTTCGAGCAGCGTTGAGCCGCCGGCCGGGGCGGGTAGAATAGGCGCGTGCGGTTACTCGCGTTCCTTCTCCTTGCGGCGCAGGCCCTCGTCGGGGCTGCGGACCGCCCCAATATCGTCTGGATTTCCATCGAAGACACCGGACAAGAGGTCGCCCCGTACGACCCGCTGGCCGGCACCCCGGCCATCGCCCGGCTGGCCGCCGAAGGCGTCACCTTCCTCAACGCCTTCTCGCATGCGCCGGTCTGCGCGCCCACGCGCGCCGGCATCATCACCGGCATGTATCCGACCTCGATCGGGCTGCACCACATGCGCATGCGCGCGGTCCCGCCGGCCTACGTGAAAACCTTCCCCGAGTACCTGCGCGCGGCCGGCTACTACGCCACCAACAACTCAAAAACCGACTACAACTTTCATCCGCCGTCGATCACCTGGGACGAGAGCGGTTCCGAGGCCCACTGGAAGAACCGCCCCGACCCTGAGCAGCCCTTCTTCGCCGTCTTCAACCTCACCAGCTCGCATGAAGGCTCGGTCGGCCGCCAGTTCGCCGCGCGCATGGCTGATCCGTCGAACCGCATCCACGACGCCACCCGCCTCCAGCTGCCGCCCTACTACCCCGACACCGCGAAAACCCGCGAAGCCTGGGCCGCCTACTACGACGTGATCACGATGACCGACCGCCGCATCGGCGAGTTGCTCCAGGAGATCGACGATGCGGGGCTGCGCGACAACACCGTCGTGTTCTTCTGGGGCGACCACGGCGCGGGCCTGGCGCGGGCCAAGCGCTGGCTGTATGACTCCGGCGTCAAGGTTCCGCTGATCGTGCGCTGGCCCGGCGTCGTCGAGCCCGGCTCGAGGCGGGTGGATCTGGCGCAGTTTCTGGATCTGGCGCCGACGACGCTCGCCATCGCCGGGGTCGAGCGGCCCGAGTATTTCCACGGCCGCGTTCTGCTCGGCCCCGAGCAGGAGCCCGCGCCCGAGCGGCTCTACCACGCGCGCGACCGCATGGACGAGCGCTACGACATGATGCGCGCCGTGCGCGACCGCCGCTACAAGTACATTCGCAATTTCGAGTCGCACAAGCCCTGGGTGCAGTTCATGCGCACCCCCAGCCGCGGCCCGATCTACCAGGAGCTGGGACGGCTCGCCAAATCCGGCGGGCTTGACGCCCTCACCGCGCCCTTCATGGCCGACACGAAGCCCTACGAGGAGCTCTACGACACCCTCGTGGATCCCTATGAGATGCACAACCTCGCCGCCGACCCCTCCTACCAGGCGCTGCTCGCCGCAATGCGCGGCCATCTGGACGCCTGGATGGTGGAGACCGGCGACCAGGGCTTGATCCCGGAGCCGGAGCTCTACCGCTCGATGTACCCTGACAACCAGAAGCCGCAGACGCAACCGCCGACGGCGTCGAAGCGCTCGAACCCCGGCGGCGGCGCCGATGTCACCTTGCGCTCGCCCGAAGGCGCCTCCATCGCCTACACCTTTGACGAGGGGCCCGAGGCCCGCTGGCTGGTCTACGCCGAGCCGCTCAAGCTCGCCGCCGGCCAGACCCTGCGGGCGCGCGCGGTGCGCATCGGCTTCGATGACAGCGACGAGGTCACCATCCCATGAGCCACCCCACCCTCGGCAGCGGCGATCATGCCTATGAGGCCATCCACGACTGGGGCGTCCTCCCCGATCGCATCCGCTACGGCAACGTCCACGCCGTACAGGTCGACCGCCAGGGCCTGATCTACGTCCACCACACCGTCCACGCGACGTCGGAGAGCGATCACGCCGTGGTCGTCTTCGACCCCGACGGCCAATGCGTCACTTCCTGGGGCAGCCAGTTCGCCGCCGGCGCCCACGGCATGCAGCTGGTGCGGCAGGGCGGCGAAGAGTTCCTCTACTTCTCGGACATCCGCCGCTCGATCGTGCAAAAAACCGACCTCGCCGGCAACGTGCTGCTCACCCTCGGCTACCCGCGCGAATCGCCGGCCTATGCCGCCGAAGACGGCCGCGAACCGGTCTGGAAGCCCACCAACCTGGCCGTGGCCTCCAATGGCGACATCTACATCGGCGATGGCTACGGCTCGAGCTACGTGGTGCAGTACGACGCCGAAGGCCGCCACAAGAACACTTTTGGGGGCGGCAAGACCGCCGAACCCGGGTCGCTCAACGTGCCGCACGGCATGGCCATCGACGCGCGCTCGGGAACTGAGGAGGTGCTGGTCGCCGACCGCTCCAACCACCGCCTGCAGTGGTTCTCACTCGACGGCAAGCCGCTGCGCACGCTGTCGGGCGACATCGACCTGCCCTGCCACTTCGGTATGGCCCCCGACGGGACGCTGCTGATTCCCGACCTCGCCGCCCGCGTCACCCTGCTCGACCGCGACAACCGCCTCATCACGCACCTGGGCCAGGGCGCGCCGGACTACCGCGAGCGGCGCCTGAAGAGCCGCGAGCATTTCCTGCCGGGTGAGTTCGTCTGCCCGCACGGCGCCTGCTTCGACCACGACGGCAACATCTTCGTCGCCGAGTGGGTGGAGATCGGCCGTTTGACCTTTTTGAAGAAGGTCGCTTGAGACGCGAGGATCAGCTGCCTGGAACCCCGACGATAGCCCCCGGCTTCAGCCGGAGGACGCGCACAAGGAGCCTGGAAAGAAAGGGCAAGGGTTGGCCGGCTCGGCTCGGATTCCCCCGGCTGAAGCCGGGGGCTATCGGAACATGGTGCGCCACCGTTCCGCTCCTCTTTGTCATCGCCTGCACCCCCGCCCCGCCGCCCACCCCCGTCCTCTGGGCCTGGGAGCGCCCCGAAGACCTGCGCTTCCTCGCTCCCGGCGAGGCCGAGGTCGCCGTGCTCGTCGGCACGCTGCGGCTCGACGGCCCGCGCGTCGACACCCATCCGCGCTCAGTGCCGCTGCACGTGGAACCGAAAATCCCCGTCACCGCCGTCGTGCGCATCGAAGCCCAGCCCACGGCTTCGCGCGACGCCGCCCAACGGGAACTCGCCGCCGACTGGATCGTCGAGCTCGCCGACCGTCCCGCCTTCGCCGGCCTGCAGCTCGACTTCGACGCCCGCGCCTCCGAGCGCGATTTCTACCGATCCCTCCTCACTGAACTGCGCCCCCGTTTCAAAAAAATGGCGATCACTGCGCTGGCGTCCTGGTGCTTCGAATCCGGCGACTGGCTGGCCTCGTTGCCGGTGGACGAGATCACCCCGATGCTGTTCCGCATGGGGCCCGGCGGCGGCGCCTATCTCGACCAGCTCGACCGCGACGGCGAGTTTCCCAACCCTCTGTGTCGCCAAAGTGTTGGGGTTTCGACCGACGAGCCGCTACGATGGCGACCAAGGGCCCCTCGGCTCTACGTCTTTCATCCAAGACCATGGACGTCCGCAGACTGGCGCGCCTTTCAATCCTCGCTTCGCTGACTGCGGCCGCGCTGGCGGTGGCGGCGTTCGCCGGCGTGCGCTACCACCGCCCGACGGCGATTTTTGTCTACGAGCAGCACCCCGACCTGCCGTTCGAGGACTTTGCCGCCGGCAAGCTCGGCATTCTCCAGCCCACGTGGGCCCGCGCGCATCTCTACGCCGCCTACCGCTCGATGGAGAGCGCGCGGTTCACCCCCGGCGAACAGCAGGCCTATCTGGACTACCTGCAGGGCCGGCTCGGACGGCAGCCGCGCTCCAGCGGCGGCCCTCAGCGCTACGCCGAGCTGCGCAACTCGCTCGGCTTCCCCTCGCAGGCCTCCGGCGGAGCGCGGGCGCTGGGCATGTCGCCGGACTTCACCTACAGCCTGCTGTGCGTGGACGACGCCTTCGACCTCGCCGCCGACACCCTCCAGGCGCGCATCGAGCGCTTTGGCGCCGACAGCGCCGAGGTGCAGGAATGGCTGAAGGGCCAGGACCAGGTTTTCGCCATCTGCTCCGACCGCGAGCTCAAGGAATTGCCGCCGCCGGCGCCTGCCGGGATCGACCCGCTGATCCGCGCCGACCGCGCCTACCAGACCGCCGCGGCGCTGTTCTACACCGGTCGTTTCGACGAAGCCCGCTCCGCGTTTCGGCGTATCGAGCAGGATCCCGCCTCGCCCTGGCGCGTCTGGGGCCCCTACATGGCCGGCCGCTCGATGCTGTGGAAGGCGCGTTTCCTCGAAGGCCGCTCGCCGGAGTACTCTTCCGTGCTGCGCAACGCCGAGTCCGACCTGCGCACCGCCCTGGCCGACGACGGCGTGCGCGAAACCCACGAGGCCGCCCGCTATCTGCTCGCGCGCATCCTCTTCCGGCTCCGGCCCGAAGAGGCCGCCAAGCTGCTCGCCCCGCGCCTGCTGACGCCCTTGGGCGAGGGCAACCGCGAGCGCCAGTTGCGCCTGTTCACCGAACTGCTCGACGACGCAGCCTACGAGGGCAAGACCGCCGCGCTGCGCGAAACCCACGACCTGATCGACTGGATTTTTTCGTTCCAATCGAGCGACGCGGCCGAGATCGCCCACGCTGTGGCGCGCTGGAAGCAGAGCAGCTCGGTCGCCTGGCTGACTGCTGCGCTGTCGAAGGTTCCCGGAGACCACCCCGACGTGCCGGCGATGCTCCACCAGGCCGTGGAGATCGGCGATCACCCGGCCTCGCCGACGCTGTTCTACCACCAAGCCCGCGTTCTGGCCGAGCGCGGCGAACGCGACCTGGCGCGCGGCGTGCTCGACACCCTGATCCCGCAGCTCGAGGGGTCGCCTTCGGCTCGCAACCGCGCCGCGGAGATGCGCACCCGGCTCGCGCGCGGCTTTCGCGACTTTTTCGACAACGGCGTGCAGCGGCCGGCGCTGGTGGCCGGCGTCTTCTTCGAGGGCCGCTACGACCAGCCCTGGGAGGTGGACGAGTGGTTCGATTGGAGCCCGCAGCAGCGGCGCGAATGGCTCGACTCCGCGCGGGGCGGACCGCGCCTGTCGCCCGCGGCCGTGAACGCGCTCAACCACGATACGCCGGTGCGCATGTTGGCGCTGTTGGCCGGGCAGATGGAGTTGCCGCAGCCGGTCCGCGCCGAAGTGCTGGCGGCGGCCTGGACCCGGGCGGTCGCGCTGGGCCGGCTCGCGCTCGCCGCCGAGATTGCCCCGCAGCTGGCGCAACTCGAGCCGGACCTGAAGCCCGATCTCGACGCCTTCGTCGCCGCCGGCCCGGAGACCCGGCTCTTTGAAGCCCAGCTCGCACTGCTGAACGCCCCGGGCCTGAGCGTCGAGCTGCGCTCCGAACCCGTCCGCGGCGCCGGCCTGCGCGAATCCGACCCGCGCGGGCTCAACTGGTGGGCTCCGTCCGACCCGCCGGCCCCGCCGCTCGGCGAGCTCGATTTCCTGACCGCCGCCCAGCGCGAGCAGGCCGCGGACGAGTGGAACCAGATCCGCAACCTCGGCCGGCCGTATGAGTGGCTGCTCGCCGCCGCCGAAGCCGAGGCCCAGAAGCCGCAGCCGCACCCGCGCACCGCCGAGGCGCTTTTTCGGCTCGCCACCGTCTATGAAGGAGTGGACTTGCAGTGGGGCTACGACCGGCGCACGCCGCCGGAGTCCCAACGCGCCGCGCAGCTGCTGGAGTTTCGCTTCAGCCGCTCGGAGTGGGCGAAGAAGTTCGCTCAGCGGCCGAGGTGAGCTTCCAGAACGTAGGCCGGGACGGCCTACGCCGCTCGCCTGGAGGCGCGCGCTACAACGGGCTGATGATATCTACGCCGTGGAAGCCCGCAGTTGGATCACCGTGGCCGGCCGCCGCCGCCTCAAAAACAACACCGCAATCGCAAAGCTGATCACCAGCTCCACCGCCAGCACCAACAGCAACACCGCGTTGCGCTGGTTGGTCACTTGATCCTGGCCGGCGTGGAAGGCGTTGCGCAGCTCCGGCAGCAGCGTGGCTTCGCCCAACTCCCCCAGGTTTTCGCGGGTCAACACCTGCGACGGCCGGATCTTCTCGTCGAGCAGCAGGTCCAACTGCCGGTTGCGGAAATCAAACACCCGGCGCGCGATGCCTTCGACCGTCTCGTAGCCGGTGCGCTTGCCCACCAGCGGATTCGACCGCCGCGCCTTGAAGTGATAGTTGCGCGCCGCCACCGCCAGCCGCACGTAGTTGATGATCGCCGGCAGGTTGCGCTCGAGCTCGGCGGCGTCCTGCCCCTTCACCGCGGAAAACACCAGGTTGTGGTCCTGGTGGTGGAGGAAGCGGCGGGGCCAAAGGTTCGTCTGGCGCAGGATGAACTCGACTTTCCCCAAATCGACGAACGGACCGTCTGTCGTTTCGATCTCGCCCTGAAAGCGCTTCTCGATCTCGCCGACTTCCGTCAGCCAGTTCCGAAAGCTCTCCACGAGCCGGCGATGCTGCTCATCAAAATCCGTCGGGATCGGAGCCGGGGCGGCCCCTACAGTCGGAGCCAACAGCGCCGCCAGCGCTGCGATTCGCAGAAGCGGACTCATCGAAGAAGTAGAAACGACCCTTGGTTGACGAACGTTCCCGGCCTGCTAGCCTCAGGAGAGCGACTGATGCTGCTACGCCTGATTCTACTCGACGGCGCGATGTGTGTCGCTTTGGCGCTGGGACTGGGCGGCTGTTCGCCCGCGCCGGTCGAGGTCGGCGAGGTGTTGCGCCCTGAACACCCGCGGCCGGAGTTTGAGCGCGCCGACTGGCTCAACCTCAACGGCCGCTGGGCGCTCCAGCTCGATCCCTCCGACGAAGGCGTCGACGAGGAGTGGTTCGACCCCGGCGAGGGCTTTGACGGCGCCATCGCCGTGCCCGTCGAAGCCCCGCGCGCGCCCATCGCGTGGTACCGCCGCGAAGTCGCCGCGCCCGAGGCGTGGGCCGGGCGCCGCGTCTGGCTGCGGCTCGGCGAGAGCTTTGGCGACCGGCGCGTCTGGATCGACGGGCGGGAGGCCGGCGAGCCGGGCGCCGCCGCGATCGACGTCAGCGAGCTGTTACCCCCCGGCGAGACCGTCGCGCTGACCGTGCGCGCCGCCGGCGCCGGACTCTCACAGACGGTGTGGCTCGAGGCGCGGCCGGAAAACTACATCCGTCATTTTTCGATCAGCTCGCACCGCGCCGTCGAAGGCTGGATGCTCGACGTGACGATCGAGCCGGGCGGTCCCGGCGGCGAGCTCTCGGCCGAAGTCGCCATCCCCGATCTGGCCGGCGCCCCTCCCGCGCCGCTCACCTCGGCCGGCGGCGGACGCTTCGAGTTCGCGATCCCGGTCGCCGACCTCGCCCCCTGGACGCCGGAAGACCCGCAACTCCACGAGATCGAGCTGACCCTCTACGGTCCGGGCGGCTCCGCGGACCGCGTGCGCTCTTACTTCGGGCTGCGCAGCGTCCAGCGCGGGCGCTACTCCGACGCCGATTTCGAATCCGTCATGCTCAACGGCGAGCCGCTCTACCTGCGCGGCGCCGTCGACCGTCCCGGCGAGACCGCGCCGACCGACGAGGCCCTGCGGGGCGAGATCGAGCGGGCAAAAAATCTCGGCTTCAACCTGCTGCGCATGGGGGCCGTCGACCCGCGCAAGCTCTACTGGGCCGATCGGCTGGGCCTGACGGTGATGATCGAGCTCTCCGGAGACGACGACCGCGTGGCGCTGCACCGTAACCATCCGTCGGTCATCGGCTGGTTCGGCGAGGTTGCCGAAGCCAAGGACCTCGACCCGACGCGGCTCGCCGAAGACCGCCCGCCGCACCGCGCCACCGACCTCAACTCTCAGACCTTCGCCCCGCCGGGCTGGGGCGCGGCGCAGGAGACGCTCGAGCAGCTCGTGGCGAATACCTACGTCGGCTCCGCCGCCAACTATGCGACGGCCGACGGCCAGGACGGCGCGCCGCTGCTGCTGTTCGGCTATGGAACCGAGCCGGCGCCGGGCCGCGACCTCTCGCTCGAATTTCGCCACTGGACCAACCTGATCCGCCGCTACAAATCGATCCAGGGCTACGCCTACAGCACCTCGGCAGTCGACAACTTCGGCTACGGCGCCTTCCTGCGGGGGATGACCGCGGCCGATCTGCAAGGCGCGGACTTCGTCGGCTACATCGGGCCGCCAATCCTCGAAGTCGAGCCGGGCCAAAAGCTGCCGCTGAGAACCTTCGTGAGCCATTTTTCCAACCGCACCGATGCGCCGCTGCTACAAGCGTCGTTGGTAGCAGTCAACGACCTGGGCGGCGAGATCTCGCTGCAGGGCAACCCGCGCAAAGTGCGCTGGGAGCGCTACGGCGTCACCGAGCAGCCTCCGCTGCCGATGACGTTCCCGGAGATCCGCAACTACGTCGGCATGATCACGCTCGAACTGCTCGACGACGCCGGCCAGCGGCTGGCCGCCAATGCCGTCAGCGTGATCGTGCGCGGCGCCGAACACGCTCCGCGGGCGGAAACGCTGGGTCCGCGCCGGCTGGCGCTGCGGCTGACTCCGCCGGCTGTCGAGCAGGGCCGCGCCGAGGCGGTCTTCACCGCGCCCGCCCGCGCCGTCGTCGCAAAAATTCTGGAGATCGAGGTTTTGGTGGAAGCCGCCGTCGCCCAGCCCGGCAAGATCCGCGTCGAGCTGGCCGGCGAGGATTTGGGGGAGGTCGAGGCGGCGGTCGCCCTCGCCGGCGCTCGGGGCGTCCTCTCGCACCGGCGCGACCCCTACGACGGCGCCTACGGACGGCTGCTGCGGCTGAGCCTGAAGCCGACGCCGGAGCTGCTCGAGCGTCTCGAGCAAGACCCCACGTTGCGGCTGGTCCTTGATGGCGGCGAGGCGGGCCTGCTGCTGCACGGCGAGCAGAGCGGCCTGTACCCGCTGGACCCGACGCTGATCCTCACCACCGAAGACGCCATGGAGCCGCTGTGATGTGCTGCGATCCGAATGAGCGCCCGGGTTTGACCCGGGTGTTCGATGCCGGACTCCAGACGGCGTCCCCCATTGCGCCCGCACCTTACCGATTAGCACCGGATTGACCGCCGGGTCAAACCCGGCGGCTCGTCACGCGTTCCCTGAGCGCTCCAGCGCCTGCCCGATCGCCCATTCGAGCTGATCCTTTTCGAGGCTCGTGCTGATGAACAACTCCTGCCGCGCGCCGGCGCTGAGCCCGATCGCCTTCCAGCCGGTCTGCGTCGGCGTCGTCACGCGCACCTTCACCGGCCCGCGCGCTTTGCGCACCTTACGGATTTCGCCCGGTATGATCAGCGCGATCTCCGGCGCCTCATCGAGCAGTTCTTCCAGCACACGGCGCAATCCGTCGATGATCGAGTGCTCGATCTTGAGTCGATCTTTGGCGGCTCTGAGGCGCATGCCGCTTCAAATTAGCACGGGCGGGCTATGCTGAAGGCTTGAGCCTCGACCTGCCCTCCATCGTGATCGTCGGCCGTCCCAACGTCGGCAAGTCCACGCTTTTCAACAGGATCACCAAAAGCCGCCGGGCGATCGTGGGCGACGAGCCCGGCATCACCCGGGACCGCATCCACCTGGAAGTCGAGTGGAGGGGCCGCCGCTTTCTGCTCACTGACACCGGCGGCATGACCTTCGGCGTCGAAGAAACCTTCCCGGTGCTGATCAACGAGCAGGTGCGCATCGCCGTCGCCGAGGCCGACCACGTCATCTTCGTCGTCGACGGCCGCACCGAGATCACCTCCACCGACATCGATCTCGCCCAATGGCTGCGCAAGACCGGCCGCCCGGTCACCGTCGCCGTCAACAAGTGCGACACCGACCGTCGCGACGACCTCACCGCCGAGTTTCGCGAGCTGGGCTTTGGCGACCCCGAGGCGATCTCCGCCGAGCACGACCGCAACATCGTCGACCTGCTCGAGCGCGTCACCGCCGGCATTCCGGTGGAGGAGGAGATCGACGAGACGACTGAACTCGACGCCGAAGAGGCCGAAGAAGAGCCGCGCGTCATCCGCATCGCCATCATCGGCCGTCCCAACGCCGGTAAGTCCACGCTGCTGAACCGCTTGACCGGGGCCGAGCACGCCATCGTCTCGCCCATCGCCGGCACCACGCGCGACGCCGTCAACGCCACGGTCGAGCGCGACGGCGTGCGCTTTGAAATCGTTGACACCGCCGGCATCCGCCGCAAGGGCAAGACCACCGAGATGGCGGAAAAGCTCAGTGTGATGATGGCGCAGCGCCATCTGCGCATGACCGACGTGGCCCTGATGATTGTCGACGCCGAGCAGGGCGTCGCCGCGCTCGACGCCAACATCGCCGGCTACGCGCACGAGGCCGGCAAGGCCGTCATCATCGTGATCAACAAGTGGGACCTGATCTCCCATACCCAGCAGTCCGATTTCCGGCAGAAGACGCGCGACGGCCTGCGTTTTTTGGACTACGCGCCGATCGCTTTCATCGCCGCCAAGACCGGCTCGAAGACCGACAGCCTCTTCCCGCTCATCCGCAAGGTCTTTCGCGAGTCCCGCAAGCGCATCACCACCGGCGAGCTCAACCGCTTCGTCGACTCGGTCGACTTCGAGCGCGCCACCGCGCCGGGCGGCAAGCGGCCCAAGACCTACTACGTCACCCAGGCCCGGGTTGCGCCGCCGACGTTCGTCTTCTTCACCAACCTCGCTGAGCGTTTCCACTTCAGCTATGAGCGCTTTCTGATCAATCAGATCCGTGAGCGCTTCGGCTTTGAAGGTTCGCCCATCCGTATCCTCAACCGTCCCAAGAAGCGCAAAGAGTAAGGACTCGCGCGCCAAAGGGTCCCTATAATGTCGGTTCACGTGCCCGAAAAACTCAAAGTTGCCTTCCAAGGCGCTCGCGGCGCCTTCAGCGAGCAGGCTTGCCGACAGTTGCTGTCCGGCCAGCCGCTCGAGCTGGTTCCCCTCGAGCGCTTTGTCGACGTGTTCGAGGCGCTGGCCTCGGGGCAAGTCGACCGCGCAGTGGTGCCGGTGGAAAACACTCTCGCCGGGTCAGTGCACGAGAACTACGACCACCTGCTGAACTTCAAGCTGCCGATTCTGGCCGAGACGCGAGTCCGCATTGTGCACAACCTCATCGGGCGGCCCGAAGCTGAATTCGAGCAGATCGCCCGCGCCATCTCGCATCCGGTCGCGCTCGGGCAGTGCCTGACGTTTTTCAAGAAGAACCGCAACATCCGCGCCGAGTCGCACTACGACACCGGCGGCAGCGTCAAGACCATCATGGAGGGCGACGACCCCACCGTCGCCGCCATCGCCTCGTCGGCCGCCGCCGCGCACTACGGCGCCAAGATCCTGCGGCCGGCCATCGAAGACAACCACGAGAATTACACCCGCTTCTTCCTGCTCGCCCGCGAAGCGCCGGAGGTTCCGGCCGCCGCGGGCGGACAGCTGAAGTCCTCGATCGCCTTCATCACGCGCAACGAGGCCGGCGCGCTGTTCAAGTGCATCGCCGCCTTCGCGCTGCGCGACATCACGCTGACCAAGATCGAGTCGCGGCCCCTGAAGGGCCGGCCGTGGGAGTATATGTTCTATCTCGACTTTCTCGGCGACCTGCGCCAGCCGCACTGCCGCAACGCGATGCGTCATCTCGCGGAGATGACTGAGTTGCTGGCGGTGTTGGGCTGCTACCCGAGCGCCGAACAGCCGGCCCAGCCGCCGCCGATCGACCTATGAAGAAACGCGACAATCCAGATCGCGGTAGCGCCGAGGCCTCCGAGCCCGACGTAGAAACCACGGCCGTCGTGGTCCGCGAAGAAGGACTGGCCCTGCTGCCGGTCCGCGACACCGTGCTGTTCCCGCACGCGGTGATGCCGCTCAACATCGGCCGCGAGGCCTCGATCGCCCTGGTCAGCTCGCTCGGCGAGTCCAAGCGCGTCGGGGTCATTGCCCAGCGAGACCCGCGCGTCGACGAGCCGGCCCAGGCCGACCTGTACTCCGTCGGCGCCCTGGCGGTGATCCACAAGGTCGTCAGGATGCCCAACCGCAGCCTGCTGGTCTTCGCCGAGGGGCTCTCGCGCATCCGCGTCACCGAATATCTGCAGGAAGAACCCTTCCACCGCGTCCGCTACGAAGCCATCGAGGAGTCCGAGCCCGAGGTCGGCCCGGTGCTCGAAGCCCTGCGCCAGAACACCATCGGCATCTTCGAGGAGATCGTCGAGCTGTCGCCGATGCTGTCGGAAGAAGCGGTGCAGATGGTGCGCAACATCGACGAGCCCGGCCGCCTGGCCGACTTCGTCGCCGCCACCGTACCCGGCCTCACCGCCGCCGACAAGCAGCGCGTGCTCGAAGAGCTCGACGTGCGCAGCCGCTATGAGTTGCTGCTGCGCCTGCTGTCGAAAGAGCGCGAAGTGCTGCAGCTGCGCAGCAAGATCGAGTCGCAGGTCCAGGACCAGCTCTCGCAATCGCAGCGCGAGTTCTACCTGCGCGAACAGCTCAAGGCCATCCAGCGCGAGCTCGGCGACGAGGACGAAGAGGCCGAGACGCAGGAGCTGCGCGAGAAGATCGACACCTCCGGCATGCCCGAGGAGGCGCGCAAAGAGGCCCTGCGCGAGCTCAAGCGCTTGGCGCGGATGAATCCGGCCGCAGCCGACTACACCGTCGCCCGCACCTACCTTGACTGGCTGACCACGCTGCCCTGGAATGTCTCCTCCGGCAAGGGGGTCGACGTCAACCTCGCCAAGCGGGTGCTCGACGAAGATCACTACGACCTCGAGAAGATCAAGGAGCGCATCCTCGACTACCTGGCCGTGCTGCAGCTCAAGCCGACGCTGAAGGGCCCGATCCTGTGCCTGGTCGGACCTCCCGGCGTGGGCAAGACGTCGCTCGGCAAATCGATCGCGCGCGCGCTGGGCCGCGAATTCATCCGCCTGTCGCTGGGCGGCGTACACGACGAAGCCGAGATCCGCGGCCACCGCCGCACCTACATCGGCGCGCTGCCGGGCCAGATCATCCAGGGCATCCGCCGCGTCGGCGCCAACGACCCCGTCTTCATGCTCGACGAGATCGACAAGCTCGGCCGCGATTTTCGCGGCGACCCGGCGTCGGCGCTGCTCGAAGTGCTCGACCCGGCGCAGAACAACGCCTTCCGCGATCACTATCTCGACGCGCCGTTTGATTTGTCGAGAGTCCTGTTCATCACCACGGCCAACGTGCTCGACCCGATCCCCGGGCCGCTGCGCGACCGCATGGAAGTGCTCGAGCTGCAGGGCTACACCGATCGCGAGAAACTGCAGATCGCGCGCAACTATCTGATTCCGCGGCAAATCGAAGAAAACGGCCTGGAGAAGTCCGACATCTCCTTCGCGCTCGACGGCATCCGGCACATCATCCGCCGCTACACGCGCGAAGCCGGCGTGCGCAACCTGGAGCGGGAGATCGGCACGATCTGCCGCAAGCAGGCGCGCCGCATCGCCGAAAGCCGCTCGAAGGCCTCCTCGGCGCCCCGCAAGCGTCTGCGGGTGACGCCGAAGCGCGTGGAAGAGCTGTTGCGCGCGCCGCGCTTCCGTGACGACGCCGAGCTGGCCGAACGCACCCAGCGGCCCGGCGTGGCCGTCGGGCTCGCCTGGACGCCGGTCGGCGGCGACGTGCTGTTCATCGAAGCCGCCCGCATGCCGGGCAAGGGCAAGGGCTTTCAGCTCACCGGCCAGCTCGGCAAGGTGATGCAGGAGTCGATGCAGGCCGCCTGGAGCTGGGTGCGCTCGAACCTTGACGAGCTGGGCGTCGACCCCCAATCGCTCGAGGAGGTGGACTTGCACGTCCACGTGCCCTCCGGCGCCATCCCCAAGGACGGTCCTTCAGCCGGCGTGACGGTGGCGACGGCGCTGGCTTCGCTGCTGACCGGCCGCCACGTCCGCCAGAAGTTGGCGATGACTGGCGAGATCACCTTGAGCGGCGCGGTGCTGCCGGTCGGCGGCATCAAGGAGAAGGTGCTCGCCGCACGCCGGGTCGGCGTCACCGAGCTGATCCTGCCCGCCGAGAACGAGGTTGACGTACGCGAGGACCTCGACGCCGAACAGCTCGGCGACGTCAAGATCCACTACGTCAAGACCGCCTCCCAAGCCGTGCAAAGGGCGCTCGAGCCGCTGCGCCCGCCCCGTAAGCAGGCCAAGAAGCAGGCGCCAACGGGCTGAAAGTGGGTGTGAGGCAATCTTTTTTGCCTCTGAGCGGCCCCGTTCGTCATCTATAGTCAAGAAGGTCATGCGTCCATTCGGCATAGCGGTACTCACGCTGGGCATCTGCCTGGCGTATGTGCAGTCGCCGTTTACGCATGTTCACGCCGCCGGCGCCGCGAGTGAGCACGTCGCTCGAACCCATGCCGGCAATCTCGCCTTCCACATCCATTTGGGACAAGGCCAAAACGGCGCCAGCCTGAGCGACCTCGGCGAAAGCCAACGCTCGACCAACTGGTACCGCTTCGAGACCAAGAAGCCCGTCGCCTGGAGCATCGCTCCGCTGGAGGCGGGCCTTACGCTGCTTGACCCGGCCGAGTTCTCTGAGAGTGTCTACTGGGTGGAAGAACCGGATCGGCTGCACGATCCGCCCGAGGCCCGACCATCGGCGCCTCGCGCTCCTCCCTCCTGCTAGCTGCATCGTCGCTGGATGAACTGATTTGTTCGTCCACGGTCGGTCGCGCCCGGAATCCGGCGCAGCGGATGCGTCCGCTGCTCGGCTGGGGCGCAATTGCGAGCTGGTAGGAGGGTTTTCCATTGATCAAGCCGTATCTGTTCCGCGGCTGGGCGGGGTTGGCGGGCGCAGTGCTGCTGTGCGCGCCGGCGCTGGCGCAAGCGCCGCCGCGTCTGCCGCTTGGTGAAGCGGTGCGCCTGGCGCTGGCCAACCGCCAGGAGCTGCAGGCCGCATCCGCCGCCGCCGAAGCCGCCCAGGGCGCCACGCTGCAAGCCGGGCTGCGCCCCAATCCGATCCTGTCGATCCAGTCGGAAAACTGGCGCGCCTGGGGCGACCCCTCCTTCCGGCCGCTCGCCCAGGTCGACTTCTTTGTGTTCATCACACAGACCGTCGAGACCAACGGCAAGCGCCGCAAGCGCACCGACCTGGCCGAGTTCCAGGGCCGCGAAGCCGAGCTGGCGCGCGCCGTGCTCTCCTGGCGCATCGAGCAGCAGGTCGCCGACGCCTGGTGGGCGGCGCTGTCGGCCGAGCGTCGGCTCGAACTGCTCGAGGAGTCTCGGCAAACCGTCGAGGAGCTGGTGCGCTACCACGAGACCCGCCTGGAACTCGGCGCCATCGCCGAGATCGAGCTGATCAAGGTCCAGGTTGAAGAGCAGAAGCTCGCCCAGGCCGTCGCCGAGGCCGGCAACCGGCTCGAACAGGCTCGCCTGGCGCTGGCCGCCGCAATGGGACAGCCGCGCCTCGACGCGGGCGCCGCGCTCGAGGGCGAACTCGCTCCGCCGGCCGCCGGCGAGCTCAACGTCGACTGGTTCGAGCGCGCCCTCGCCGAGCGCCCCGACCAGGCCCTGCAGCGGGCTCGCGTACAGTCGTTCCACGCCGCCGTGGCGCTGGCCGAAGCCCAGCGCAAACCTGACCTCACCCCCTACTTCGGCTACAAGCGCAACAACGACTTCAACACCGTCGTCGGCGGCGTCAACATCCCTCTCGCCGTCAACGACCGTAACCAGGGCCGCATCGCGGAAACCCGCGCGATGGTCCGCGAGGAAGAAGCCAACCTGCGCGCCTTGACCGCCCGCACCGAAGCCGAGGTCGAAGCCGCTCTCGCCGCCGCCCGCAACGCCCGCGCCCGGCTGCGGCAGCTCGAATCCGGCCTCGTCGAGCGCGCCCGCGAAAGCTTCCGCATCGCCCGCGCCGCCTACCAGGAGCAGGGAACCGATCTGCTGTTCCTGCTCGACGCCCAACGCGCCCAGAACGACGCCGAACAGCTGTTGGCCCAGGCGCTGGCCGACTATCGCTTGAGCGTCGCCCGTCTGCAATCGGTTTCCGGAGGCCTCGGCCTCGCCGCTCAGGAGCTTCGGCCATGACCCGTTCATTCCTTGTTCTCGTTGGCCTGGCCCTGCTCGCGGCGGCCTGCTCCCAGGAGGCTGCGGCGCCCGCAGCCGAAGAATCCGCGTCCCCGGCCGCCGCAGCGGCTCCGGCGCGTCCCGCCCATGTGCGCTTCGACGGCGCCGGGCGCCTCTCGCTCGAGGCCGTGAGCGAGTCGGAAATCCCGCGCCAGCTGCGCGTCTCCGGCCGCGTCACGCTCAACGAAGACCGCACCGCGCGCGTCGGCTCGTTCGTCGAAGGGCTGGTCGAAACCTGCTGCAAATCCGTCGGCTCCTACGTCCGGAAAGGCGAGGTGCTGGCGCAGCTGCACAGCCACGCCATCCACGAAGTCGTCGCCGAGGTCGCCACTACCCGCGCCGGCCTCGCCGCCCGCACCGCCGAGCTCGAGTACGCCCGGCAGGCCGCCGCCCGCGCCGAGAAGCTGCTGGAGCTCAAGGCCGGCTCGCTGCAAGCCGTGCAAGAGGCCCAAACCGCCTTGCGGCGGGCCGAAAACGCCCTGCTCTCCGCCGAAGCCGACGTCCAGCGCGCCGCCGCGCACCTCGAGTTCTACGGGCTCGACCTCGAAGACATCGGCGAGGCCGGCCCCGACGGGCATCCGTCGCACCCGATGATCGACATCGTCGCCCCCACGTCCGGACGCATCATCTCGCGCGAAGTCCGCCTGGGCGACGTCGTCACGCCGTCGAGCGAGCTCTATGTCATCAGCGACCTGTCGCAACTCTGGGTCATCGCACAGGTCCCCGAAGAGCACATGGCTCTCCTCGATGCCGGCATGGACGTCAGCGTCGTCACCCGAGCCTTCCCCGACCGGCCCTTCCCCGGCCGCGTCGCCTTGATCGGGACCGAACTCGACCCGGGCTCGATGACCGTGCAGGTGCGCTGTCTGGTCAACAACCCCGGCGGCCTGCTCAAGACCGGCATGTACGCCTCCGTCACCTTGAGCTCGAAGAACGGCCAAACCGCCCTGACCGCGCCCGAAGCGGCCGTACAGACCGTGGACGACCAGAGAGTCGTGTTCGTCTCCGCCGGCGACGACCGCTATGATGTGCGCCCGGTGAGCGTGGGGACGGCGGTCGGCGACCGCGTCGTCTTGCTCTCTGGCGTGGAAGAGGGCGAGCGGGTCGTGGTCGAAGGCGCCTTCCTGCTCAAGACCGAATTGCTGCGAGACGAACTCGCCTCCGAGGAGTAGCTTCGATGGTGGAAAAGCTCATTGACTTCTGCCTCGACCGCCCCTGGGCGCCGCTGCTCGGCCTGGTCCTGCTGGTCGGCTTCGGCGTCCACTCGATGGTCCGGATCCCCATCGACGCCTTTCCGGATCTGACCAACAATCAGGTCGTCGTCATCACCACCGCACCCGGCATGGCCGCCGTCGAGACCGAACAGCTCGTCACCTTCCCGCTCGAGTCGGTGCTGATGGGCTTGCCCGACACCCTCGAGGTGCGCTCGATCTCGAAGTACGGCCTGTCGATGATCACCGTCGTCTTCGAGGACTTCGTCGACATCTTCCTCGCCCGCCAGCTCGTCAACGAGCGGCTCAGCCAGGCCCGCGACCGCATCCCGGCCGGGTTCGAGCCGCAGCTGGGGCCCCTGGCCACGCCGTTCGGCGAGATCTACCAGTACACCGTCACCAGCGACGGCATGAGCCCCACCGAGCTCAAGACGCTCCATGACTGGGAGATCAAGTACCAACTGCGGGCCATTCCCGGCGTGGCCGACGTCAACACCTGGGGAGGCTTCTCCAAACGGTTCGAAGTCATCGTCGATCCGCAGAAGATGCGCGGCTACGGCCTGTCTCTGCGGGAAGTCTTTGAGCGGCTGCGCGACAACAACCAGAACTTCGGCGCCGGCTTTGTCGAGCACTCCTCCGAGCAATTCACCGTCCGCGGGCTGGGCCGCGCGACCACCGAGGAAGAGATCGGCGACATCGTGCTCGCCTCGCACCGCGGCTCGCCGGTGCACGTGCACGACGTCGCCGACGTGCGCATCGGGGCCGTGCCCCGGCAAGGCGCGGTCACCCGCAACGGTCAGGGTGAAACCCTCTCCGGCATGGTCATCATGCTCAAAGGGCAGAACTCCGACTCCGTCATCGTCCGCATCAAGCAAGCCATCGCCCGCATGAAGCTGGCCCTGCCCGAGGGCGTCGAACTCATTCCGTTCTATGACCAGTCCGAGGTCATCGGGGGCACCATCCGCACCGTGCGCAACAACCTGCTCGAAGGCGGCGCGCTGGTCATCGTGGTTCTGCTGCTCTCGCTTGGCCAGTTCCGCGCCGCGCTGATGGTGGCTTTCGTGATTCCGCTGTCGTTGCTGGCGGCCTTCATCGGCATGCGCGCATTCGGCATCAGCGCCAACCTGATGAGCCTGGGCGCGGTGGACTTCGGCATGGTCATCGACGGCTCGGTAGTCGTGATCGAGAACTGCGTCCGACGCATCCACGAGGCCAAGAAAGGCGGCGGGCCGGTCAACCACCTCGAAGAGATCCGCGTCGCCGTCCACGAGGTGTGGAAGCCGACGTTGGCCGGCGTCGCCATCCTGGTCGGCGTCTACGTGCCGATCCTGCTGCTCGAAGGCCTCGAAGGCCGCATGTTCCGGCCGATGGCGACCACCGTGGTCAGCGCTATCTTGGGCAGTCTGTTGCTGGCGCTGTTCGTGCTGCCGCCGGTGGCGTCGCTGCTGCTCAAAGGCGGTCGCTACAGCGAAAGGGAGCCGATCTTCGGGCCGCTGCGCCGAGTTTACAGCCGCACCCTCAGCGTGATTTACGACCACCGCCTGGCCGCCGCCGCCGCCGCCGTCATCGCGATCGCCGGCGCGCTTGGCTCGTTGCGCTACATCGGCACGGAGTTCATGCCGCGGCTGGACGAGGGCTCCATCCTGGTCCAGACCATCAAGCTGCCGTCGATCTCGCTGAGCGAATCAGTCGAGTTGCAGGCCGAGGCTGAACAGGTCCTGCTCGATTTCCCTGAAGTCTCCCAGGTCGTCAGCAAGATCGGCCGCCCCGACTTCGCCACCGAGGCCATGGGGGTTTACGAATCCGACGTCTACATCGATCTCAAGCCCTACGACGAATGGACGTCGGCCTCGACCAAGGAGGAGCTGATCGACAAGATGGCCGCGGCGCTCGAGGCCGTCCCCGGCATGGTCTACAACTTCACCCAGCCGATGGCGATGCGGCTGGACGAAACGGTTTCCGGCGTCAAAGCCGACGTGGCGCTGAAGATCTTTGGAGACGACGCCGAGACGCTCGAGCGCCTGGCCGAGGAGTCGCTGCGCGCGCTGCGGCAGGTGCCGGGCGCCGCCGACGCCCAGCGCGAGTTCTTCTCCGGCGCGGCGGAATGGCGCATCGATGTCGACCGCGCCGCGCTGGCTCGCTACGGCCTCAACGTCTCCGATGTGATGGACGCGGCGCAGGCCGCCGTTGGCGGTCGTGACGTCAGCGAGGTCATCGAAGGCCGGCGACGATTTCCGCTGGTCGTCCGCCTGCCCCAGCAGCACCGCAGCAGCCGTCAGGAGCTGGCCTCGCTGCTGCTGACCGCGCCCGGCGGCGAGTTCGTTCCGCTCGGCGACGTGGCGCGCATCGAAGCCGCCAGCGGTCCCGAAGTGGTCAGCCGCGAGGACAGCCAGCGGCGCATCGTGGTGCAGTGCAACGTCCGTGGACGCGATCTGGGAAGCTTCATCGCGGCCGCTGAGCGAGCCATTGAAGAGCAGGTGGACTTCCCCACCGGCTACTTCATCCGCTGGGGCGGCCAGTTTGAGCACCAGCAGCGCGCCATGGAGCGCTTCGCCATCCTGGTGCCGCTGGTGCTGGCCGGCATCCTGGGCATCTGCTACGCCACGTTCGGCTCGGTGCAGCAGTCGCTGCTGGTGATGCTGCTGGTGCCCTTCGCCACGGTGGGCGGGATTGCCGCGCTGTGGTTCCGGGACATGCCGCTGAACGTGTCGGCCCTGGTCGGCTTCATCGCCGTGTTCGGCATCGCGATCACCGATGGCCTGGTGCTGGTTTCGACCATCAACCAGAAACTCGACGAAGGTCTGCCGCAGAAGCAGGCCGTGGTGGAGGCGGCCACGCTGCGGCTGCGGCCGGTGGTGATGACGTCGGTCGTCGCAGCGCTTGGTTTCTTGCCGATGGCGCTGGCCACATCCCTCGGCTCGGAGGTGCAGCGTCCGCTGGCGACGGTCGTCATCGGCGGCGTCATCAGCTCCACGCTGCTGACGCTGGTGCTGGCGCCAACGTTCTTCCCCTGGTTCCAAGGCCGGGCCAGGAGGCGTCACGCGGCTTAGGAGACCCAATTGCAACAGAAGCCGCGGGCGTCATTCCGAAAACGGCCAGTCCTGGTTCAACAGCAACTGCTGCTCGCGCGTCTCCCGCGGGACGTTGTTAATCTGCAGGTTCTCGAACCAGTACTGGCCGCTCTTGCCCGCGGTGACGATATCGACGTCGCCGTCCCCGTCCATGTCGCGCACCACAAACTGTGTGCCGACCCCGGCCGAGGAGTTGTAGGCGATCGGGTGGCGCGTGAACTCGCCCTTCGAGCGGTCGAGCATGTAGTAGAAGATGCCCAGCGGCTCATAGCCGCCCGGGTCGTCGCCGTTGTGGCCGCGGTAGCGCTTGCCGGTGAGGATTTCCGGCTGGCCGTCGCCGTTGAGGTCGACCAGCGCCACGTTGTGCAGCTGCGACATCGAGCCGTCGATCAAGCGCTGCTTCCAGCCGCGCTCGCCGCCCTGCCCGGTCTGCTCCATCCAAAACAGTCCGTAGCTGTGGCCGCGCCCGAAAATCAGGTCGTTCTTGCCGTCGCCGTTGACGTCCCAGACGTGGATGCCGAAGCCGGTGTCGCCCAGCTCGAACTCCGGCTTCCACTCCCACTCGGTCGGCGTCTCCTGCCGGTACCAGCCCTTCACGGTGACAATGTCGGGCTTGCCGTCGCCGTCCACGTCGCCCACGCCGACGCCGTGCTCATCGCCCTCTTCGCCGCCGACTCTCATTTTGCGCGGCTGGCCCCCGGCGAAGGTGATGTAGAAGACCTCCTGCGCGGTGTAGTGCACGGCGACGATCTCGTCCTTGCCGTCGCCGTCGATGTCGGCGCGCCACATCCCCTCGGTGTGCAGCGAATCGGCGATGCGATGCTTTTCCCACTGGGCGTTCATGTGGCCGGGGTTCTCGTACCAGAAGATCCCGTCCTCCTGCCAGCCGGCCGAAACCAGGTCCAGGTCGCCGTCCTCGTCTACGTCGATGGTGAACTCGCCGCAGTTGACCACGAACTCGCCGTCCACGCGCGCTTCGCGATAGGGCCGGCGCGTCCAGTCCGGGGCCTCGTACCAATACGCCCCGCTGGTGACGTCGAGCCGGCCGTCGCCGTTGAGATCGGCCACGGCGACGCCCTCGGAGTGATCCGTGCCGATGGGATGCAACGTGAACACCGGCGCGGGGTCGAGCGAGGTCGTGATTTTCAGCGGGAATTCTTCATCGGCGTCCGCGGTCTGGCAGGAGCAAAGCAGTGTCGCCCCGGCGGCAAGGCACAGCGCGGGAAGAATGGCGTTTCGCATGGCTGGAGGTATTTTACGCGAATCGGCGCCTGCGCTCATCGTCAGGGCGTCCGCCGGCGCCGGCGGACGGCGCGGATGGTCTTTTTCCGCCCAAACAGACCCAAACCGTACTGTTTTCTGTAGAATCCGGCTAGGCTAACCTGGGACAATCGGGTGGCGCCCGCTGCTCCGAGTCCGCTGCCCGGAGAGAAGCATGAGGTTTTCTGTGCGTACGTTTCTACTTGTGGTGAGTTTGCTGTTGGGCGCGAGCGCAACGCTTCCGGGCGTTGAACTGGCGTTCGTCTTTCACGAAGGAGTCGAAGCGACGGTCTACGACGCCGCGACGATGACCCAGCTGGGTCGTCCCGCCGTCGGCGCCGGGGCTTTTCGAGCCATCGGCGCGCCCGATCCGGCCGACCCCACCCGCTTCCACAAGATCTACGTCATCGGCCGTGACTTCGTCACCACCCTCGACGGAGACGCTCCGTTCCCCGTGCTCGACCGGGCGCCCCTCACCGTCCCCGTCAACGGCGGCAAGAACGGACCAAAGCTCACGCCCAACGGCCGCTGGCTGCTCGTGCCCGCCGGCGACTTCATGTTCATCTTCGACGCCCGGGCCGCCGGCGCCACTCCGCCGATCCTGGTCACCATGGGCGGGCCGGTCAACGGCATCGCCATCCGGCGCGACTCCAACCGCGCCTTCGTCACCATCGAAGGTTCGCTGACCATGGTGGAGCTCGGCCTGGACCTCAATCCGCCGCAGCGGCTCGCCGGCCCGATCGACCTGACCGGCTCCGGGCTGCCGACCAACGCCGTCGCAGCCCCCAACGCCACCGCCATCTATTCCATCCGGCCCGGCGGCGTCACCGAGATCGACCCCTTCAACCGCGAGGTGCTTGGAACCATCGGTATCGGAGGCGGCGCGGTGCTCTATGCCGACTTTGACAACCAGGCGCCGCTGGACGAGATGTTCGTCGTCACCACGAACACGATTTCGGTGATCAATATCGAGAACTTCACGCTCGATTTCGTGATCTCGCCGCCGGTGAACATCAAGAAAGTCGTCTCGCCCGCCAGCGACCGCTTCTTCATCCTTTCGCAGATCTCACGGCAGCTGTTCAGCACCAACCGCGTAGGCGCCCTGATCGATCCGGTCCGCGACCCGCGCTCCAACACGCCGTTCCAGGAGAACGTCATTGACATCGCGCTGAACCGCTCGCACCAGGACCTGTTCGTGCTCTTCGGCAGCGGCGGCGGGCTCACCAAGATCGCCGCGGTCGGCAGCGAGTTCCGCGGCGAAGTCTTCCCGCCCGCGATCGCCGTCGGGCTCGATATCACCGGCACGCCGGGCGTGAACGCGGCGTCGCTCGAGGTGTATGGCGGCAACAACCAGGCCGGCCCGGCCGATGAGCCGTTCAAGCGTCGCATCTCCGTGCTCGCCACCGACGGCGAGGGCCTGGGCGTGGTCGGCCAGGAAGTCAACTTCCTCTCCTTCCTCGACGCCGCCGCCTACCGCCCCGCCAAAGCCTTCACCAACTACGAAGGCGTCGCCATCACCGAGGTCATTCCCAACACGGCCGAGCCGTTTGAGGCCGAAGCGCGCACGCCCAGCGGCCTGACCGCGCGCTTCGAACTCAACTCCGGCTCGCCCGGCCGCGCCGGGCTGATGGCCCTTTCCGGCGACTTCCAGATCCAGCTCGAAAACCTCGACTTCCCCAAGCCGACCGTCATCCGCACCATCACCGCCGGCGTGCCGATCGGCGACAACGAGCTCACCATCACGCCGCGCGACTCGAGCGTTATCTGCCCGCCGACGGCGATCACCAACGACGAGGGCGTGGCCACCTTCCAGTGCTCGGCGGGAACCTCGGGGACGCTGTTTCCCGAAGTCGTGCTCGTCGACGTGGTCGACCAGTTCGGCCGCGACCTGCCCGAGCCGCTGACCTTCTCCGTCGCCAGCCGCGTGGATGAAATGCCGCGCGAGCCGATCGACGTCAAGCCGCGCGAAGAGATCGTCGGCGCCGCCGGCGACACGCTGCCCGGCGCCATTTCGATGCGCCTGATCAAGATTTCCGGGTTTGGCTCCTCCTCCAAAGTTGGCGTCGAGTTCGAGGCCGACCGGCCCGGTTACGGTTTTGAGCCGCTGATCGCGCCGTCGGACGAGAACGGCATCGTCTCGGTGGATCTCACCATGCCCTGCCGGCTCGGCCGCGCCACCATCACCAGCTCCGTCAACATGCCCGATGAGCCGGAAAACGAGTTCATGGCGCGGGCGATCCCGGGCGGCCCCGCCGCCATGGTCCGCACCCAGGGCAACGGCCAGAGCGGGGACGCCAACCAGCGGCTCAACGGTCCCGGCCAGGCGTTGGTGGGCAAGGTCACCGACCGCTGCGGCAACGCGGTTCCCAACGCCCCGGTCACCTGGGAAGTCACCCCCGCCGGGGCGGCCACGCTGATCGGACCGTTTGATCGCACCAACGGCTTGGGCGAGTTTTCCGCCATTGTGCAATTGGGCTCGCAGCCCGGACCGGTCTCGATCATCGCGCGCTCGGGCGAGGCCGTGACCGCGTTTGATCTGTCGATCAACGTCACCCCGACCAAGCTCGTGGCGTCGTCGGGAAGCGGCCAGCAGGTCTCCGCCGGCACGCGCGTCCAACTGCCGCTGGTGGCCGATCTGCTCAATGACCTCGGCGCCGGCGCCGGCAACATCGAGGTCAACTGGTCCATCATCGCCGGATCGGGAACGATCATCGGCTCTTCCAACACCATCACTGACCCGCAGGGCCGCACCTCGGTTGAAGTGCAAGCCGGCGCGCAGCTCGGACGCCTTGCCGTGCAGGCCCAGGCGCTCGATTTCACCGCCGTGTTCGAGCTCACCGTCGTCGGCCGCCTGCCGGTCGTCTCCGCGGTCGGCTTCGTCAACGCCGCCAGCTTCGTGGTCGGCCTCACACCCTGCAGCGCCGCCTCGATTTTCGGCGTCGGGCTGATGGAGGGCGTGGACGGCGTGGTGCTGGCCAGCGGCACGCCTTTCCCGACCCGGCTGCGCGGCGTGCGCGTGATCATCGACGGCGTCGAAGCGCCGATCCTCGCCCTGGTCAACGTCAACGGCCAGGAGCAGATCAACATCCAGGTCCCCTGCTTTACCAACGCGCCGTCGAACAACGTCGTACTCACCATCGAGAACAACGGCGTCTCGTCGACGTTCCCGGGCGTGCGCACCTTCGTCGCCCAGCCCGGCATTTTTGAGATCAACCTGCCCGAGGGCCGCTTCGCTGCGGCGCTGCACGCCGACTTCTCGCTGATCGAGCCCGGCAACCCGGCGCGGCCCGGCGAGACGATCCAGATTTTCTGGACCGGCGGCGGCCCGATCACCCCCGCGCTGGCGACCAACTCGCCCGGCGGCTCGACGACGCTGTCGTTCACCGACAACGCGCCGACGGTGACCCTCGACGGCAAGATCCTCAACGTAACCGCCAGCGTCTACGCGCCGGGCTTCATCACGCTCTACCAGGTCAACGCCGTCGTCGACCCCGAAGCGCGCACCGGCCTGCTGCCGCTGTCGATCAACATGCTCGGCCAGGCCAGCCCGGAAGTCCGGCTGCCGGTGCAAAGGCCGTAGGCCCTGAGCCAACAGGCACACTTGCCTGTCCTTGGACGAACAGGAATGTTCGTCCCACTCGGATGGCCTTGCCTCGACAACGAGAAACGCCCGGAGCCTCTCGGCCCCGGGCGTTTTGCTTTTCCCGTAAACGCTCTTACCAGTCGATGACCGAACCGTCGTCCTGGTCGAACCGCGGCAGGTACGGACGCGGCTCGCCCACCTCGGCCATCAGCTTGTCTTCGTCGATGGTGATGCCCAGACCGGGGCCCGTCGGCAGCGGCCGGTAACCGCCCGTGACGGCCGGCAGCGGCTCGGCCAGCAGTTCGTGCTCGCGGTCGCCGCGCTCCTGGATCAGGAAGTTCGGCACGCAGCCGCCCAACTGCAGGCTGGCGGCCAGCGAGCAGGGGCCGTTGGGGTTGTGCGGCGCGATCGGCGAGTAGTAGGCCTCGGCCATGCCGGCGATCAGGCGCAGCTCGGTGATGCCGCCGGCGTAGTTCACGTCCGGCTGCAGGATCAGCGCGGCGCGCTTTTCGAGAATTTCGCGAAAACCCCACTTGGTGAAGATGCGCTCGCCGGTGGCCAGCGGAATGTGGGTCTTGGCGGCGATCTCGGCCATCACGTCCACGTTGAGCGCCTGCACGACCTCTTCGTAGAACCAGGGGTTGTAGGGCTCGAGCGCCTTTACCAGCAGCATTGCCGTGGGCGGCTGCACCGCGCCGTGGAAGTCGATGCCGATGTCGACGCCGTCGCCGTGCTTGTCGCGCAGCGCCTTGAAGGCCTCGGCCACCGCGGCCACAGCCTTGGCGCCCTCGATGTACTTGGTCGGCTGACGGTCGCCCACGCGCGGACCGACCTTCATGGCGTTGACGCCGGTCTTCTCGTCAACGGTGCCGTAGACGCGCACGCGGTCGCGGACCGGGCCGCCGAGCAGCTTATAGATCGGGACGCCGAATGCTTTGCCCTTGATGTCCCACAGCGCCTGGTCAATGCCGCTCTGGATGGCGGTCTTGATCGGGCCGCCGCGGTAGAAGGCGCCGCGGTGGATGGCCTGCCAGTGGTGCACCACCGGCAGCGGGTCCTGGCCGATGAGGTAGTCGCCCACCTCGAGCGCGCCGGCCGCACAGGCCTTGGCGTCGTCTTTGAGCATCTCGCCCCAGCCGACAATGCCGGCGTCGGTCGAGATTTTGACGAAGACCCAAGTGTTTTTCAGAACAAAAGTCTCGAGTTTGGTGACTTTGATCTTGTCGTTGGGGCCGATGGCGGCGGCGTCGGAGCGCTCGCAGGTGAATAAGGCGTCGAGGCCCGCGAGCGATCCGGCGCCAATCAGGCTGCGCATCAGGGAGCGGCGTGTCATTTGCATACCAAGCATGGGCATAATCTCCGGCAGCTATTGTACGCTACCGCCGCCGCGGACCGTCAGGCCCGTTCGCGGCGCCACAGCAGGGCGACGGCCGCCAGCGCCAGCAGGCTGATCCATTTTCCGGCCGTCTCCTCGGGCAGCGGCCGGCGCTCGAAGCAGAGCCGGCCGGCGCCGCCGGGCGTTTCTACCTGGGCAAGTCCGGTCGTTGGGTCGGGTTTGAGCGCGAGCGGTTGGCTGTTCCAGCGGGCGGCGATCCCTTCCATGGCAAAAACCGGCGCGGTCAGCCGGGCCGGGGCTTCGGACTCGATCGCCCAGCATTTTTGCGAACCGGCGGATTGTTTGAGGGTACACTTCGCCTCCTGGCCGCGACACTCGGCCGCGAAGCCGCCGCGCTGGAGGTAGCCCTTCCAGTCGTCGTCGGCTACGGAGACGAGATACTCGGGCTGGCCCACGTAGTTCCTATGGACCGCGGCCAGGGTCGGGAACGAGTCCTTCCCGCCCCACGCGCCGCGCAGGAAGTAGGCGCCGGTTACCAAACCCAGCGCCAGCCAGAACAGGGTTGCGGCCCCCGCGACGCTGCGGCGCAGGCGGCTGGAAGCGGCGGCGCAGGCCATGGTCAGGGCGAAGGCCGCGCCGATCCCGGCGACGAACAAGAACCGCCAGGCGAACTGCAGGCGTCCCAGCAACTGCGGCTGGTAGAGCGGCCAAGCCAGCTCCGTCGCCAGCACGAGGGCCAGCCCGCCCAGCGCGAGAAAGCCGACCCGCCGGCGCCGGGTCTCGCCGCTGTCGCCGCCCATAGCCGCCACGAGCAGTCCGCCCAAAATGGGCAGCGGCGCGATCCAGTGACGCGCCGGCCAAAGCGCCGCCGAAAACACCGGAAAGGCAAAAACCCAGGCGTGCTCGGGCGGCGCCTTTTCCCACTCGCCGATCAGATCTTGCCGCAGCAGCGCGGGCAGCAGGTAGAAGCTCGACAGCGCCGCGCCCAGCGCCAGGCCGCCGCCGAGCTTTGCAGCATCTCCAATCGCCGCCGCCGGGCCCTTTCCCGCGCTCCAGCCCTGGACGAGCGCCGCTACCGGCAGCGTGAGGATCAACATAAACCCCATCAGCGGATGGCACAGCGTCGCCGCGCACAGCAGCAGCGCCGCCCGAACCGGCCGCGGCGGCCCGCTCAGCGCCGTCCAGACGAGCCACGCTGCCGGCAGCCGGCTCATATACATCGGCCAGTAGCCGGTGAAGTAGAGCGCATGCAGCGCCAGCGGGTCGAGCAGAATCAGCAACGCGCCGATCCAGCCGGCGCGTCGCGAGAATTCACGCGAAAAGATCCAGAAAACGCTCAACGCCAGGGCGCAGGCGATGAGCGCTCCCAGAACCCGGACCGCGCTCCAAGCGTCAAGCCCCAACAGCGTCAACGCGCCCGACGCCAGCGGGAACGCCGGCGCATAGTACAGCAGCGTCGGCTCGCCCAACCCCAGCCGCCCTTGCCAGAACCAGCGCGGGTAGACGGAGCCGTGCGCCATCTCCTCGGCGACGCGCCCCGCGTTGACGGCGTGGAAGTCGTGGTCGACCGGCGGGATGCGGTCGCCCAGCAGCAGCAGAGGCAGGATCGTCAGGCAGGCCAGCGCCAGCAGCAACACAGCGTCGCCCAACCCGATCGCTCTCCCCAACGGCTCGCTACGCCCCGTCGACATCCCTACAAGCATACGAGCCGCGCGGGTTTGCGGTTGGCGGCGCTGGTATACTGCCGCCGTGTCCACCGATCGCCGTGAATTTCTCTCCGCCGCCGGCTTGCTGACGCTGACGGCTCTGAGCCCCGGGCGAGCCGCGCCGGTCTCGTCCAAAAAGATCCGCCTCGGCGTGCTCGGCGGCGGCTTTGGGACGCAGTTCTACTGGCACGAGCATCCCAACTGCGAGGTCGCCGCGGTGACCGACCTGCGGGCCGACCGCCGCGACAAGCTGCGCGAGACCTACCGCTGCGACTACGCCTTCCACTCCTATCAGGAGATGCTTGACAAGGCCGGCGACCGGCTCGACGCCGTGGCGGTCTTCTCCGGCGCACCCGACCACGTGGAGCACTCCTGCCAGGCGATGGAGCGCGGTCTGGATGTGATCTCAGCTGTGCCGGCCTGCATGTCGCTCGAAGGGGCCGAGCGGCTGCGCGAAGTCAAGGAGCGCACCGGCCGCCGCTACATGATGGCCGAGACGAGCTACTATCGGCAGGCCACGATCTACGCCCGCGAGCTGCACAAGAAGCAGGGCTTCGGCGAGCTCTACTACACCGAGCTCGAGTACTACCACGACCGCGGCGACCTGGCGCGCATCCTCGAAGACAAGACCACCCGGCACTACAACCCCGACGGCTCGCACAGCTGGCGCTGGGGCCTGCCGCCGATGCTCTACCCCACCCACTGCCTGGGCTTTCTGGTGGGCGTGACGGGAGAGCGCGTCTCCAAAGTCTCCTGCCTGGGCTGGGGCCAAAAGCATCCGCTGACCACCGACAACGCCTACAACAACCCGTTTTTTTCGCAATCGGCGCTGATGCAGACCGACCAGGGCCACATGTCGCGCTGCAACGTTTTCTGGCTGACCGCAGGACACGGCGAGCGGGCCCGCTGGTGGGGCGAGAAGGGCGCGCTGCAGATGGCTGTCGGCGGCGTGCACACGGATCTGTGGACCGAGCGCTCCCTCCAGATCGACCGGCCCAACGAGCCCGCGGAGATCACGATCCCCGATTACTGGGAGACCGACATGCTGCCCGAGCCCATGCGACACCCGAGCGGCCACGGCGGCAGCCACGTCTTTCTGGCGGCCGAGTTTATCAACGCCCTGGTGGAAGACCGCGAGCCGGCGGTGGATCTGTATGAGTCGCTGGCGATGACCGTCCCGGGCATTGTGGCCAACGAGTCGTCCCACAAAGGCGGGGAACAGCTGAACGTCCCGAGTTTCGACCGCCCGTAGCGTAGGGGTTCAGCATGCTGAACCCGTGGAGTTGCGCACGGACGCAGCATGCTGCGTCCCTACGGTTTTTCAGGCGGCGTGCGGGCTTGCAGGTCCAGCGCCGTACCGGTCGGCTCCAGCCGGTAGAACAGCACGAACGCCGCCCACGGCAGCAGATGCCCGCCGATCAGCGCCAACACGATCACGCCGCCGCGCCCGATCCAGGGCTTCGCCAGAGCCGCCGCGATCAAGAACGGGATCACCGTCAGAAACCCTGCCAGGATCGTCGAACCGGCGATCTTCAGCTCCGTGCCGCACCCCTCGCAGCGAAACGCCCGCGCCAGCATTCGCGGCTGATTCGCAAAGCAGACCGGACAAGCGGGCATGCAGAGAGTATAGTAGCGGTCGGACATGCCCCCGCCGATCGAGCTGCGCGATACGGTTTCCTCCGACTTGCCGCTGTTCTATGAGCAGCAGCGCGACCCGCTCGCCCTCGAGATGGCCCGGCACAACGCCCGTAGCTGGACCGCCTTCATGGAGCACTGGGGCGGCATCCTCGACGACGACTCCATCCACAAACGGACCGTGCTGTGCGACGGCGAGATCGCCGGCCACCTGGTCTGCTTTCCACAAGAGGGCCGGCGCCTGGTGGCCTACTGGCTCGGCCGGGAGTTTTGGGGCCAGGGCGTGGCGACCGCCGCGCTGCTCGAGTTCGTCGAGCTCGTCGAGGAGCGTCCGCTCTACGCCTATGTCGCCCGCGACAATGCCCCCTCCCGGCGGGTCCTGGAAAAAGCCGGCTTCCGCTTCCACAGCGATGAGCCCGGCTCCGGCGAGGTCATCCTCGAGTTGCCCTGAGGCGATTCGCGCACCGGCCCGGCCTCGGCTCCTCCTATACTGGGCTTTCCAGCCATGTCCGATTACCCGAGAATCGCCACCCTGCGCGCACCCGAAAAGTTTCGCGCCCGTTTGCAGGAGCTCGAACTGCCGATCGATCTCGAGGACTCGATCGAGACCGCGCCGGATTCGCCGCTGGCGCAGCCGATGGAGGTGGACGGATTCCGAGTCGGCAACCGCTTCGTCATCCACCCGATGGAGGGCTGGGACGCCGAACCGGACGGACGGCCGAGCGAGCTGGTCGAGCGGCGCTGGCGCAATTTCGGTCGCAGCGGAGCGAAGTGGATCTGGGGCGGCGAGGCGATGGCGGTCGTGCCCGAGGGACGCGCGAATCCGAACCAGCTGATCATCAACGAAGCCAACGCGGACGGGCTGAAGCGGCTGCTCGCCGGGCTGGTCGAAACCCACGCCGCAGAGGTCGGCTCCACCGACGATCTGCTGGTCGGCTTTCAGCTCACCCACTCGGGCCGCTTCTGCCGCCCGTTCCGCAAGGACAAGGCCGAGCCGCAGATCCTCTACCGGCATCCGGTGCTCGACCGCAAGCTCGGCCTGGGCGAAGACTATCCGCTGCTGGGCGATGACGAGATCCGCAAACTCATTGACACCTTCATCGCCGCGGCCGGCATCGCCGAACGCTGCGGCGCACAGTTCGTGGACGTGAAGCACTGCCACGGCTACCTCGGACATGAGTTTCTGAGCGCCTTCTCGCGGCCCGGCCCGTTCGGCGGCTCGTTCGAGAACCGCACGCGCTTCTTGCGCGAGATCGTGGCCGGCATCCAGGCGACCACCAAGCTCAAGATCGGCGTGCGCGTCTCGGCGTTCGACTTCACGCCCTACAAGCCGGACCCGAACCTCAGCGAAGGAACCAAGCTCGGCCCCGGCGTGCCCGAGGACGGCCCGCGGCCCTATGAGTCGGGCTTCGCGGTCAACCACGACGACCCGACCTCCTACAACCTCAAAGAAGCCGGGCCGCTGCTCGAACTGTTCGAATCGCTGGGCATCCGGATGGTGAACGTCACCGCCGGCAGCCCCTACTACAACCCGCACATCCAGCGGCCGGCGCTGTTTCCGCCGTCGGACGGCTACCAACCGCCGGAAGACCCGCTGGCGGGCTGCGCGCGGCAGATCGAAGCCACCGCGAAGCTCAAGCAGGATTTCCCGAACCTGGTCATGGTCGGCAGCGCCTACAGCTACCTGCAGGAGTTGCTGCCCCACGTGGCGCAGTGGGCCGTGCGCAACGGCAAGGTCGACGCAGTGGGCCTGGGCCGCATGGTGCTGTCTTACCCGGATCTGCCCGCCGATGTGTTGGGCAAAGGGAAGCTGACGGCCAAGAAAATTTGCCGCACCTTCAGCGACTGCACCACCGGCCCGCGCCAGGGGCTGATCTCAGGCTGCTATCCGCTGGACCCTTTCTACAAGGCCCGCCCGGAAGCGGCCGTGGTCAAGAAGATCAAGGCGAGTTTGTAGCCCGGCGCGTCTCAAAACGAGCCGCCCGGCTTCAGCCGGCGGGGGATGCGCTTCAGCGCTCCTGCGTCGGCAAACGCATTCCCTTCCAACGATCCGGGTCTTGCCAGACCTCCAGCGGCTCGCCCTGGCCATTGACTACATCGTCCACGGCTTCGCTGACGCTGGGCGCCGTCCAGAGTTCGCGCACGCTGCCGGGGCGCGACCACTTGCGCTGTCTCGACGCGTGAAGAGCCCCCAAATCGTGGCTGGCGCGACCCTTGAGCCGCGCCGGCAAGCCCTCGAAAGCCGTCTCGGCGGCGATCACCGCGTGAACATGGTTGGTACGAACGTGAGCCGCATGCAGCTGCCAGCCGGCCTGCCGGCAAGTGTCCTGAAGGCCTGCCAACACGACTTGCCGCGCCGTCTGGTCGAGGGTGAACGGCTCCTCGATCATGATTCGCTGTTCATAGCGCTCCCGGCGCGGCTGTGCGGGGATCAAGCGTACGCCGGGCTGGTTGTGCGCCCGATCGATCGAGCCGCGTTCACCTCCGTGGAGGCGGGCGCCGTGACAGGCGAAGGATCACAAGGACGGCTCACCGGCCGCGTGGGCGTCATGGTCGACATGACGGCGACAGGATAGCGGAGTTCGGGCTGACCCGCCAGGTTTATCTGGCGGGCAGGCGCTTAACTCAGCGGCGTAGCCAGCCCGTCGATCGACCGCCGATTCTTCTCCGCCCGATACTCCTGCAAGCCGTCTTCGCCTTTCTTCTCGGCCCAACGCAGCAGCGTCGGACGCTCCTCCCGAAAATCCAAGAACGGCACGGTAAACCCGCAGGAGGTCTGCACGCGCTCCACGTGGTTCACAACGATCTGGCGCGCGCCGGGCAGCATCTCGAAGTGTGGGCTGAGCTCCTCCCAGCGGGACGATCCCGGCAGGACGGTTTCGCCCCGGCCGTAGAGCCGCAAGATCCGCGGCGGCCCCTCGAAGGCGCACCACATGAAGGTCACTCGGCCGTTTTCGGCGATGTGGGCCGCGGTTTCCGCGCCGCTGCCGGTCAGGTCCAGGTAGGCGACGGTCGACGCGTCGAGCACCCGCAGGCAGTTGTGCCCTTTGGGCGAGACGTTTACGTGTCCGTCGGCGCTGAGCGGAGCGCTGGCGACGAAGAAGACGTGTTGTTTCGAGATCCAGTCGCGAAACTCCGCCGTGATGCTGTCGTGTACCTTGGCCATCGGTTCCCCCTATCATCAATGGCGGCTAAAACAGGATCGCCACGACATCTCCCAGCACATCTTTGCGGGGCGACGGCTTGTGCGCCAGGTTGATCGACCAGCCCTTGGCGCCGCACGGGATCTCCTTCCAGCTCTTTTCCGGGGGAAACAGCAATTTGGCGGGCCGGCCCTTGGGCTCGCGAAACTGCACCTTCAGCAGCGGATGCCGCAGGATGATCAACTTGTCCGGGCCGGAGCAGTCGACGCGCTCGATGCGTCCGTAGGCGATGGTCGTCCCCGGCGGCGGCCAGGTCTGCGCGGTGCTCTCGACCACCTTCGGCGGCGGCGGGACACGCGTGTCCACGACCGCCAGGAAGGCCTCGTCAAGCGGACCAGGCCCAGACGGCGCCAGCGGAGGCGGGGCGACCGTCCGCATCGCCTGCGTCCGGCGGCGGCCGATCTCCTCGAACTCGCGCACGGCCCGCTCGCGCCACTCGGCTTGGGCAAGCAGCGGGCGCAGCGCCCCCGCGGCTTCGTTCCAGCGGCCCGCCACCATCAGCGCCTGGCCGTAGGTGAGCCGGAAGCGCGACTCCGCCGGGTCCGCATTGAGCGCCGTTTCGGCGTGGACCGCCGCTTTTTCGCCGCGAAACGCCGGGTCGTCGTCGACAGGGCGCAGCAGCGTCAGGGCGTAGCGATGGTGCGTCTCCGGCGTCGCTTCGGGGTCGCGGGAGGCTAGCTCGAGCAGCGCTTCGGCGTCGTCGTAGCGGCCGTCGGCGATTGCCAGGGCGCCGAGCGACGCCTTGGGCTGCATCCAATTGGGCTGCCCGGCGGCGAGTTCTTCCAGCGCACGGCGGGAGCGAGCGGGGTCGATCGAGCGGTCCAGGTCGGCCAACCAGTAGGCGACGGCCCGGTCGTCGACCATCCGCACGGGAATCTCCGGCGCCGCCGGCAGAGGCAGCGCCTCAGGTGCGCCCCGCAGCTTGGACAAAAAACCGCGCAGCACGACGAGCGCCTCCTCGGGTGACAACGCCTCGACCGGTCCCGGCTCGAGCCGCCGCACGTTGGGCTCCATCGAGGCCAACCAGCGCACCGCCAGCCAGGCCTGCGAGTAATACAGCGGCTGGGCGAATTCCGCCGACCCGCGTTTCGAGGCAAGGAAGCGGTCGTGCGGCAACCACGGCTGCTCGCGCAGAGGCGGCAGGCGGGCGGCCGGCGTGAACGGGGCCAGTTCCCCGTCCGGCCCCGGACGCAACAGCGAGAGATAGTCCGCCAGCCCTTCGCGAAACCAAGTCGGGTTGTCGGGATGGGGGTCGACCAAGTGGGCGTATTCATGCGCCAGCGCCACCAGCGGGTCGCCCGGCGCCTCCCAGGCCAAGAGGACATAGTTGCGATCCGGGGCCGCCAGTGACAGCCCGCGGGTGCGGGCGTAGAGGTCCTTGGCGTAGGGAGCGACCTCGGCGACGTTCGGAACGAGGATGGCCGTGACCGGTCCGGGCTCGCGCAGGGGCAGGCCGAGCCCCAGATAGCGTGCGCGGGTCTGCTCGAGCCAGATCGCCGCGCCCCCGGCCGCTTCGGCTCCAACGGCGGAGACGACATGGAAATTCTCCGTCCGCGCTTCGAAGGCTGCGACCCCGCGCAATGGGAGCAGACCGATCGTCGCCGCCCACGCGCCCAGCGCTATCGCCAACCGCCGCATCGTCGTTTCAGGGTTCAGTATGGCGTGTGGTCAGCCGATTGGGGTGAGAGGAGATACAAACTCTCACATTTTGTGGTTGTAGGCCCTTGCCCAAGTTGAGATACTGTTGCGGATGCTGGCGAACCTTAAAACCATTGCTTTAAGTCTCGCTGTGTTGGCGCTGACTGTGCAGACGCTGACCGCGGCGAGTTTGCGCGCGACGCGCGGCTCTCAGGCGGTGCAGAACAAGCGCGCTGACGAGGACCATCTCTCCCGTATGGAGAACCAGGAGATGGTCGAGCGCTGGGCCCGGCTCGAATTGCTCGTACCGGTGCCGGAGAAGACATCTTCCTACTATCTGCACGCGGTGGCGAACCAGAACCGCTATCTGCGTCCGTGGGCGCATCTTTTTCTGGAGCGCCTGTCGGAACAGTACCGCTCGCGATTCGGCCAACCGATGCGGGTGACCAGCTTGCTGCGGACGGCTGCCTACCAGCAGCGGTTGCAGCGTCGCAACGGCAACGCCGCCGCCGCGGTGGGCCCGAAGCGGTCGGCGCACCTCACCGGCGCCTGCATGGACATCTCCAAGAAGGGGATGACCGGCGCGCAAATCGCATGGGTGCGCAACGTGCTCAGTTCGCTGCGTTCGAAGGGCCATCTCTACGCGGTGGAAGAGTTCCAGCAGCCGGTCTTCCACATCCTGGTGCATCGCGACTACGTCGACCACGTCGAGAAGCTCACCGCTAGCCGGTAGCTCTTGCTACACTAGCGCCTGCATTCCGACGGCCTGAGCGTTGGAAGGGCGGGTTGAACATGAACGCATCACGCAGGGAATTCCTTACCACGGTCGCTCTGAGCGCCACGGCCTACGGCTGCGCAGGCGGCGGCCAGCCGGGCGCTGAAGACGACGGCGTCAAGCGCTACGTCCGCTATGAACAGGGCGGAACGGTCTCCTACGGTTTGCTCCACGGCGATACGATCGAACCGATCGAAGGCGAGCTGTTTGGCGACCATGCGCCGACCGGCAAGTCCGTGCCGCTGGCCGACGTCAAGCTGCTCTATCCCTGCGAGCCGACCAAGATTCTGGCGCTGGCCGGCAACTACTCGAGCCATCTGGGCGCAGGCGTCGAGCCCCACGCCTACCCCGAAATCTTCTACAAGACGACCAACTCGGTCATCGGCCCCGGCGAACCGATCGTCTTCCCCGAAGGCGCGCGCGACGTGCACTACGAGGCCGAGTTCGTGATCGTCATCGGCAAGAAGGCGAAAAACGTCTCCGAGGCCGACGCCGAGAACTACATTTTTGGCTACACCGCCGGCAACGACGTCAGCGAGCGGCAGTGGCAGAACGGCTCGCTCGACGGGCCGGAGACGAAGGATCTGCAATGGTGGCGCGGCAAGGGTGCGGACACCTTCTCGCCGGTCGGCCCCACGATCGCGGTCGGGCTGGACTACCTGCCGTCCAAAATTCAGTCGCGGCTCAACGGCGAAGTGCGCCAGGAGACGACGCTCGACCACCTGATCCACAAGCCGCCGCTGATCGTCAGCTTCATCTCGAAGTACGTCACACTGCTGCCGGGCGATCTGATCTTCACCGGCACCACCGGCACGACCAAGCCGATGAAGTCCGGCGATATCGTCGAGGTGGAGATCGACGGCATCGGCGTTCTCCGGAACCCGATCGCCTGAGCGCCGCGCCTAGCTGGTCACTTGGTGGAGCAGGCCTTCGGGCCTGCCAACTTGGCCTCCCGGCCAAGTTCCCGACGGCGACCGGCTCGCTCCACGAGGACCTTTTCGAGGCTAGAAGAGCGAGAACTGCGTCCCGGGCGGAGGCTTTTCTGCCTCCAGTTGGGGAATCACCGCAGGGCACAGCGTGCGGTAGTGCGGGCAGCGCCGGCAGCGCTCGGCCGGCCGGACCTCGAAGCGCTGCTGCCGCTGCGCGCTGAAAAACTCCTCCACCCGCCGCTCGGCGAGTTCGAGCCCCGCCGGCGACAGATCCACATCCACCAACACGTCCGGCCGCAGAAAGTGCAGCACGGCGCGTTCGGGTTTTTCGCCGGCCCGCGCCAGCGCCAGCGCGTAGAGCTGCAGTTGCAGCGCGTAGGGCTCGGAGCGCTCGCGGGCTTGGGCGGCTGAGTCAACGCGGTCGGTCTTGTAATCGACCAGCACGCGGCCCTCGTTGTCAGAAAAAACCAGATCGACGATGCCGCGCAGCAGCCGTTCGCCGACCGGAAAAAGCAGCTTGCGTTCGCGCGAAGCCTCCGCAGCGGCTGCGGCGCGTTGGCCGAGCGCGCTTTGGGTGAAAACCCGCGCCAACTCGGCGGCCTCGCCGTCGCCCGGCTTCGCCAGCCCGGCCAGAATCTCGTGGACCTCGCGACCCAGTTCCCCGGCGCTTGGATCAGAATCGGCCAGATCCGCGTCGGGCTGCGGCTTGGCGGCGGTCTCCAGGCCCAGGTAGCGCGACAGGTAGTACTTGCGCGGGCAGTCGGCGAACAGCGAGATCGACGTGATCGCGGCCGCTGAATCCGCCTGGCCGCCGGGGGGCAGCGGATCGACCAGTTCCGCGGTCTGGCGGGCGATCTCCGTCGGCTCGGCGGTCAACTCCGGCGGCTCCTGGTCAGTCCGCAACAGCCGGATGCGACAGCCGTGGAGCGTGATCTCGTGCGGCTCTTTGTCGAGCGGCTGCAGGTCGATGCCGAAGGCGTCGAGCCGCCGGGCGCTGAAATCCCGGCGGGGCTTGCCGCCCCAGCAGGCGCTGAGGATCAAGTGCTCCTCGGCGCGGGTCATGCCAACGTAGAACAGCCGGTCTTCTTCTTGGTTCTCGGCCGTCTTGCGGTCCTTGTGGGCCTGGGCGTAGGCTGCGTCCTCGGTCTTTTCGCCCGCCGCATCCAGCCAACGTCCTCCCAGACCGGCCTTGGCGGTCGCCAGCAGCGACGGGCTGCGCGGGTTGCCGGGCGCCTGCAACGATGGCATCACCACGACGGGGAACTCGAGACCCTTGGCCGAGTGCAGCGTCATCAGGTGGACGGCGTCGGCGGGCTCCTCGGGGGCGCTCGCCTCGGATTCGCCGGCGCTGAGCTGCCGGCGTTGCTCGATTCGCTCGATGACCTCGCGGTAGGACGACGCGCCGTCGTCGGTGCGGCCGACCATCGCGATCAGCTTGGCCACGTTGGCCGCGCGATGGACGCCTCCGGGCTGGGTCAACAGCCAGGCCTCATAGCCGCTCTCGGCGACCAGGCGCGACAGCAGGATGTCCGCCCGCACATCCTCGCGTTGGGCGCGAAAGCGGTCGAGCAGGGCGCGGAAACGTTCGATCTTGGCCAACTCGGCGGGCGGATGATCGCCGCCCGGCTTGCGCAGCGCTTCGGCCAGGTTGCGCTTGTCCGCCTTCAGCCGCGCCAGGGCGAGCTCATCCAGGCCGCCCAGCGGCGAGAGCATGGCCGCCGCCAGCCGGATCTCGTCGCGCGGGTTGTCCAACAGGCGCAGCGCGCCCAGCAGGTCGCGCACCTCCTCGGCGCTGAAGAAATTGCGGCCGGCGGTGAGCTGATAGGGGATGCCGGCCGCCCGCAGCGCTTCGGCAAAATGATCCAGTTTGGGGTTGCTGCGAGTGTTGGTGCGGCTAAGGATCGCGAAATCGCCCCAGCGCGGCGCACGGTCGCGCACCGGCCCGCCGGGCGTTGCGGGTCGCACGGAGATGCGGAGCGACTGACGCAACTCCAGCAGTCGCGCGGCAATCCAACGCGCCTCGAACCCGTCGCGCTGCGGCGAGCGGGTCAGCAGGACTTCGATCGACGGCTCGCTCTTCGGCGCAAAAGCCCGCCCGGCGGAGAGTCGGCGCGGCTCCACGCCGTCGGCGCCCCGGGTAAGCGCCTCGGCGGCTGCCAGGATCTCCGGGCGGCTGCGAAAATTCTCGAGCAGCTCGATCGGGTGGCCGCCCTCGGTCTCCACCCGGCGGCGGTAGGCGCGAAAGACTTCCGGCCGGGCGTGGCGAAAGGCGTAGATCGACTGGTTGAGGTCGCCCACGGCGAACAGCGTCGGCTTGTCACGCTCTCGCTGGTGCGCCGCTTGCAGAGCCTTCATCAGGCGCTCCTGCAAGGGGTTGGTGTCCTGGTTTTCGTCGACGAGGATGTGCTCGAAGCGGCTCGGCAAGGCGACGCCTTCCTTGAGCAGGCGGATCGCCTGGATGGTGAGATCGGGGAAGTCGAGTCGCCCCAGCCGCCGCTTGCGTTCCTCGTAGCGTGCGAGCGCCCGGCGCAGCACGTCCACCGCCCAGGTCCGCTCGGCCGGGTACGGATGGTCGACCTGCCGGATCTCGAACGGCTCCCGCCCCATGCCGCGAAAGGCCTGGATGGCGCGGGCGAACTCGTCGTGGATCTTTGTCAGTCCGGTCTCGCCGGCCTGCTCGGTTCCATAGAAGGCGTGCAGGAAGCGGAACGTCGACTCCGGGTCCTCTTCGAAAGCCTCGTTGAGCGCCTGGTCGAGCGCGTCATGCAGCTCGAGATCGGCGTCGGAAGGTTCGAGAATCTCGAAATCCGGGTCGACGGCGGCTGCGATGGCGTTTTCCCGCAGAAAGCGGGCGCAGAAGGCGTCGATCGTCGAGATCCAGGCGCGCTCGAACTCACGGCGCTGCTTGCGGTTGGCCGCGCCGGCCACCAGGCGGCTCTTCATGCTGGCCGCGGCCTTCTTGGTGAAGGTGATGGCCAGAATCGCGCCGGCCTCTAAGCCCTTGGCGTCGACCAGCCAGCGGATGCGGTCCACCAGGACCCGCGTCTTGCCCGAGCCGGGGCCGGCGACCACGCAGACATCGCCGCGCCGCCAGCTCGTCACCGCTTCCTGCTGCGCGGGGGTCAGGCTCACAGCTCAATCCTGCACAGGTCGCGGAAGTCGCAGTACTTCTTACAAAACTCCGTGTCGATGGGGGCGGCCTCGATGCGGCCGGAGCGGATCTCGCTGACGGCCTTACTGGTCGAAGCCTGCGCGCTCGAGAGCAACTCGGCCAGGAACGCCGGACTCTTGCCCTCGACGGCGTTCTTCCCCTCCACGCTTGCGGCGATCGGCTCCAGCGCCCAGCCTGCGAGCGTGGTCTTGCCGCGTAGTCCCCACAGCAGGGCTCCGGCGGGTTGGCGGCCTTGCTGCGTCAGTCCGGCCAGATAGAGCAACAGTTGCACGGCCTGCCCGTCGTCATGCCGCTTCTTGAGCGTCTTCACCCATTTCTCGCTCGAGTGCTTGTAGTCGATCACCAGCACGGCGTCGCCGTCGAGCAGGTCGTAGCGGTCGATGCGGCCCTTGACTTCGTAGTTTCCGTCTTCGCCGGAGTCGACCACGTAGCGCAGTTCCTCTTCGTGCGCGCTGCGGCCGCCCAGCGAGCGCGCCGCCGGATGCCGCGCGAAGCGCTCGAGATCGCGCTGCATCATCGCCTTGAGCAGCTCGGTGGCAAAGCTGCTCGGCGCGTGGGATTCGGCCAGGCGCCGGTCGAAGACTCGTCCCAGGATCGACCCGATGTCGCTGTCTCCCGACCCGCTCCACTCGGCCACCGCGTCATGGATGACCGAGCCCTTCCACAGGCCATCGAGCCGTTCGGCGGGACGCTTGGGGGGGGCTTCGAGCGACAAAGTTCTCCCGGCGAAGAGCTTGTAGGGACACTGCAGGAAACTGTCGATCGACGACGGGCTGAAGGTTGGGAAGCGGCCGGCGATCCAGCCCAGCAGCCGCGGATCGTCCACGCCGGAGCGCCGCTCGGCCAGCACCGCCGGAGCGCGCCGGGCTTTGGCGCCGCGCGCGGGCCGGTCGTCGGCCTCCTCCTCTTCGAGCAGAAACGAGCGCAGCAGCGGCGAGCCGCTGCGGTCGGCCAGCGGATAGCTGACGGTCAGCGACCGGGTGGCCCGGGTCTTGGCCGTCTCAAACAGAAACCTTTCCTCGGCGGCGGCCTCGGCGCGGGTGCGCAGCTCGAAGCCGGCCAGCCGCAGCCGTTTGCGGTCCTTGTCCGGCAGCATCAGATCGTCCTGGTCGGTCTGCGGGAACCAGCCCTCGACCAGCCCGGGGACAAAGACGTGCGGCAGCTCCCACTGGCGCGCCTCATACGCCGAGATGACGTTGACCACATCGCGGCGCGTGTCGCTCACGCGCTGCGCGGTCAGCGCGAGCACGCCTTCGAAGGCGTCAAGGAAGGAGCTGAGCCGAATCTTCTCGTTGCCAGTTCGCCCCAGCAGACGCGCGGTCTCCTCAAACGCTTCGGCGAGCAGGGAGACGGCGGAGGCGAACGCCCGCAGCTCGAGCACGCGCGCCAGGCCGAGCCCATCCGGCGCCTCCGGGTAACGGATGAGGTCGGTGAGCAGTCCCTGGCAACGCCTGCGCCACTCGCCGGCGGGCGCGCGCTCCGCGCCCCAGCCCGCCGCCGGGACGAGTGCGTCCAGCAGGGCCTCGATCGGCGCGGTGGCGCCGGTCCGCAGCGTCTCGAGGCCGTCGCCCGGCAGCCGTTCGCGAACGGCGAAGTCCCAGCGGTCCGAGCCCCATTCCGCCGCGGCCCGGCACGGCGTCATACGCAGCGCCAGCAGCGTCGCCTCGGCGGGAAAGCCTTCCAGTGCGGCGCGCAGCAGCTTCTTGGCGAAGCGCCCCAGCGGATGTTCGGCCAGCGCCTGCGGCAGCCGCATGCGGTAGGGGATGCCAAAACCCTCGAAAACGGACTGGATGGCTCCGGCGTAGATTTGCGGTGAGCGCAGGATGACGCCGAAGTGGTGGAACGGCTCGTTCGTCGAGCGGTGCGTTTCGAGGATGCTGCGCGCGATCTCTTCGACCTCTTCGAGCAGATCCGCCGCGCGCACGATCGCAGCCTCGGGCCGCGGCCGGCGGACGTCTTCGAACCGCGTTCGCTCCATCAGCGCGAACGATCCGGCCGGCGGCTCTTCCACCAGCGTGATGCGGACGCGGACGCCTCCGTTGGCCAGCGACTGCATCAGGTCGCGCTCGCCGGGCGACAGATGCACGAAGCCGTCGAAGTCAATCTGCCGGATTCCGCGGCAGCCGTAGATGGCGGCATGCTGCGCGGCCCGGCTGAGCCGCTCGGCTGGAGAGACCAGGCCGTAGGAGCGCAAGAACCCTTCGTAGAGCGCGTAGATCGACGCCAGCACGCGGCCAGCTTTGTCCTCGGTGAGCGTCTTGAACTTTTCCGGGCTGCAGCGCGCGGTTTCCAGGTCTTGGATGGCGCGTGCGGTGCGCCGGCGAACGCCGGGCGAGTCGTGCAGCGGACCCAGCAGGGGTTCGGCGCCGGAAGCTTGCTGGATCGCCGCGGCCAGCAGCCAGTCCGCCTCGGCCGGCGACGGCGTTTTTTCTTCCGGGACGATGCGCTCGAGCAACTCGTCAAGCGACAGCACCAGGTCGCCGGGAACGGTCAGCCCGCGCCGCGCCAACTGATGTAGCAAGTGCTGCGCCATGCTGGCGGTGGGCGTGATCAGACGCACCTCATCGGCGCGCCCGTGCTGGACGGCCGTAGCCAGCCGCTCTAGACAGGCGTGCGTCTTGCCGCTGCCGGGAGGACCGATGACCAGCATCGGCTAATAGGCTACCGCGTAGGACTTGTTGCGGCGCGGGCCGGCCGCCCCGTACATCACGCCGCGTTCGGAGTCGACGAATACGGCGGTGGTATCGCCGATCGACCACTCGCCGGCGGGCCGGATCTTGTGTCCCATCTCTTCGAGTTCGCGGGCGGATTCAACGGGCAGCCGGGTTTCGACCGCCACGCTGCCCGGACTGACGCGGCGCGGGAAGAACGACGGCGGGAAGTCAAAAATCTGGATCAGCGGGGCCTCGATGGCCTCCTGCGGGTTCATGCCGAACTCGACGATGTTGAGCAGCACCTGCAGGTTCGCCTGATCCTGCACGTCGCCGCCAGGCGTTCCCCAGGCCAGGAAGGGCTTCCCGTCCTTCAGCGCCAGCGACGGGGTGAGAGTCGTGCGCGGCCGCTTGCCGGGTTCGAGCTTGTTGGCGCGGTCTTCGTCGAGCCAGAAACTCTGCCCGCGGGTGCCGAGCACGAAGCCCAGCCCCGCGACGATCGGCGAGCTGGTCATCCAGCCGCCGCTGGGCGTGGCGGAAAAAACGTTGCCGTCGGCGTCGGCGACGCGGGTTCCGGTAGTGCCCGGTGCGTCAGGCCGCAGCTCGATCTCGCTGGGGATCGGCGCGTGGGCCTGTTGCTTGGGCTGGAAGGGGTACGGGTTGCCCGGCCGCAGCGTGAGCGAGGGCTCTTCGCGGTTGATCAGCTTGCGGCGCTCGGCGGCGTAGGCCTTCGAGAGCAGACCTTCCTCGGGCACGCCCACGAAATCGGGGTCGGCGTAGTACCATTCGCGGTCCGCATAGCCGAGCTTCATCGCCTCGGCCAGCAGGTGCAGGTACTCGGAGCTGTTGTGCTTCATGCCGGCAAGATCGAAGCCCTCGAGGATGTTGAGCGTCTGCAGCAGCACGGGGCCCTGCGACCAGAAGCCGACTTTGTAGACGTCCACGCCGCGGTAGCTGGTGTGCGCCGGCTCTTCGATGCGCGCGCGGTAGTTCGCGAAGTCGTCGACGGTGAGCAGGCCGGTGGAGGTGACGCCGACGGCGTCGGTGCATTCGAAGTTGGCCTGGAAGTCGACGATCTCGCGGGCGATGTCTCCGCGGTAGAAAAGGTCGCGCGCGGCCTGGATGCCGGCGCTGCGGTTTCCTCCGGCGGCCAACGCCTTGGCTTCGGCTTCGACCAGACGGCGGAACGTGCGCGCCATGTCCTTTTGCACCATTAGCTCGCCAACGCCCAAAACCCTGCCGCCGGGGACGAAGACCGCGGCCGAGGTCGGCCACTCGGCGGTAAAGCGCGCGGCCTCGGCCTGCACGCGGCTGCGGTAGGGCTCATAGACGCCGAAGCCGGTGTCGGCGATGCGGATGGAGGCTTCGAGCACGTCGGCCACGCTGAGCTTGCCGTACTCATCGAGCGAGAGCAGCAGCGAGTCGACCACGGCCGGCACCACCGCGGGCAGGAAGCAGTCGCCGGGGATGTCGCTGGCGCCTTTTTGCTTCATCAACGCGATCGTGGCCTTTTGCGGCGCCGGGCCGTGCCCATTGATCGCGACCACCTTCTTCTGGCCGGCGAGATAGATCAGGATGGGGACCTCCCCGCCGATGCCGAAACGGTCGAACTCGGTGACCGCTTGCGCGAATACCGTGGCGACTCCGGCGTCCACGGCGTTGCCTCCTTTTTTGAGGATGTCGAGCCCGGCGTCGCTGGCCAAGTGGTGGCCGGAGACGACCACGCCGTTCTGGCCCATGATCAGCGGGCGGGTTTCAGCAAACAGCGCGGCGGGCAGCGCCAGGAGGACCAAGAGGAAGCGGACGTTCAGCACGACATGATTGTACTTCCCTCCTTGGTATGCTGACCGAGATGTCGAGCCGGTTCAGCCGCAGAAGTTTTCTGGGCGGCGCCCTTGCAGCGGGCGCGCTGGGCGCGACGGCTTCGGGGCAAAAGCCGATGAACAAGCTGGGACTCGACCTTTTCAGCCTGCGCAGCCAGGGCTGGAGCGCTTTCGAGCTGCTGGATTTCGCAGCGAAGAACGGCGCGACGATGGCGCATTTTTCCGAGCCGCGTTTCCTGGGATCGACCGACCCGGCGCACCTCGAAAAAGTGCGCGCGCACGCCGACCGTTTGGGGTTGGATCTCGAAGTCGGCTTCGGGTCGATCTGCCCGACCTCCACACGATTCAACGCCGCCGACGGCACGCCGCGCGAGCAGCTACTGAAGATGCTCGACGTGGCGAAGCGGATGCGCTCGCCGATCGTGCGCTGCTACCTGGGCAGCTCGCTCGACCGCCAGGGCGAGGTTCCGTTCGAGCAGCACATTGAAAACACGATCGCCAGCTGCCGCTCGGTGCGTAGCGAGTTCCTGGACGCGGGTGTGAAGATCGCCGTCGAGAACCACGCCGGCGACATGCAGGCGCTGCAATTGCGCGGGCTAGTTGAAGAAGCCGGCAAGGACTACGTTGGCGCCCTGCTCGATCCCGGCAACGCCACCTGGACGCTCGAAGATCCGCACCATACGCTCGAGATTCTGGCGCCGGTCGCGCTGACCACCGGCATCCGCGATTCGCGCGTCTGGGCCACCGAGCAGGGGGCCAACGTGATGTGGGTTCCTTTCGGCGAGGGCAACATCGACATCGTCGCCTGGCGCAAGCGGCTGGGCGAGCTGCGGCCGGATCTGCCGTTCTCGCTCGAGATCATCAACCTACGCAGCCCGCGGCCCTTCAACTATCGCGACCCGGCTTTCTGGGACGATTACCGCGACGTGCCGGCCTGGGTCTTTCGGAAGTTCGCAACGCTCGCCGAGAACGGCAAGCCCTACCAGGCGCCGCAGCCTCCGGTGACGCGCGAGGCTGACAAGGCGCGCTTCGAGGAGTGGACCGCGAAGCAGGAGCGGGAGGATGTGGCGCACGATCTGCGCTTCTCGCGGGAAAAGTTGGGTCTGTGAGTCCGGCGGGCCGGTTTCCCTCGACCAGCAGCGACACGTCGCGCCTATCCTCCTATAATCATTGACGATGCGTTTCGGGACGATTCTCTTCTTGTTGGCGGCCGCGTCGCTGTCCGCCCAGCAGCCGCTGCACGAAACCGGCGACCAGAAGGCCGCCGCCAGTTTGTATATCAACGATGCGGAGGCGATCAAAGCCGGCGAGGAGAGCTACAAACTCGTCTGCTCGGGCTGCCACGGCATCTCCGCCGAGGGCGGCCGCGGCCCGAATTTGATCACCGGACGCAACGCGCGCCGGGCCTCGGACGAGGAGCTGTTCGACATCATCAAGAACGGCATCCCCGGCAGCGACATGCCGCCGTCTCCGCTGCCTGACGGCAAGGTCTGGCAGATCACCGCCTATGTGCGCAATCTGAGCGCACCGGCCTATCGCCAGCCGCTCGAGGGCGATCCGGCCGCCGGCAAGAGCCTCTTCTACGGCAAAGCCGGCTGCACCAACTGCCACATGCTGCGCGGCGAGGGCGGCTATCTGGGGCCGGATTTGACCAACATCGGCATGTCTTCGAACCTGACGCAGCTGCGCGAAGGCGTCCTCGACGTCAACAAGCGCTTCACGCCCGGCTTCCGCCCGGTCATCGTCACCATGAAGGACGGAGCCCAGATCAAAGGCGTCGCCAAGAACAACAGCAACTACTCGTTGCAGCTGCTCGACGGCAAGGGCAAGCTCCACCTGATCGACAAGCGCGAAGTGAAGGAAGCGAATTTCCAGGAGAAGTCCTGGATGCCCGACAACTACGGCGAGCGGCTCAGTGAAGGCGAGATCAACGACCTGCTGGCGTTTCTGGCTCAACAGACCATCCGCCAACCCGACGAATCGAGCGCCGAGGAATAAAGACCTGTGAGACTGCCCGTTTTTCTACTGGCGACGTCCCTGTTGGCGTGCGCCCTCTCAGCCCAGGTGCGCTATGAAGACATCGCCGCCGCTCCCGGCGACGACTGGCTGACGTTCATGGGCGACTACCGCTCGAACCGGCACAGTCCGCTCGACCAGATCACGACCGACAACGTCAAGAACCTGGTCCCGAAGTGGTTTTTTGCCGTTCCGAACGCCAGGCGGCTGAGTTCGTACCCGATCGTCTATGACGGTGTGCTGTATGTGACGAACTCCAATGAGATCTACGCTCTCGACGCGGTCAGCGGACGCCAGATCTGGCACTACCGCCAGGAGAACGTCGAGATGCAGCGGCAGAATCGCGGCGCGGCGATCCTGGGCGACCGCGTCTTCTTCGTCACCAGCGACTGCCATCTGCTGGCGCTGAACCGCCGCAACGGCGCGGTGATCTGGGACGCCGATTACGCCGACCCGAAAGAAGGCTATCACTGCACCGTCGCGCCGGTGGCGGTCAAGGACAAGCTGATCGTCGGCGTCTCCGGCGGCGACTCGGGCATGCGCGGTTTCTTGGAAGCGCGCAACGCCGAAGACGGCAGCCAGGCCTGGAAGCTGTGGACTGTCCCGGCTGAAGGCGAGAAGTACGCCGACACCTGGGGTCCGAAGACTTTGCCGTGGGGCGGAGCGGGCACCTGGATGCCGGGTTCGTATGATGCGGAGACGAATCTGCTGCTGTGGCCGACGGGCAACCCTTGGCCGGATTTCTACGGCGGCGACCGCCCGGGCGACAACCTCTATTCGGACTCGCTGATCGCCGTCGACCTCGACAGCGGCGAGATGAAGTGGCATTTTCAGTTCACCCCGCACGACGTGTGGGATTGGGACGGGCAGGAGCCGCCGGTGATGCTGGACCTCGAGATTGACGGCAAGATGCGCAAGGTGGTCGTGCAGGCCAACCGCAACGGCTTCTACTACATCCTCGATCGGGTGACGGGCGAGTTCCTGCACGCCTCGCCGTTCGTCGACAAGCTGACCTGGGCCAGCGGCATCGATGAGAACGGGCGGCCGATGGTGCTTCCCGGCCAGACGCCGACGCCGGAAGGCGTGGAGACCTGTCCGACCGTGCGCGGCGCGGCGAACTGGATGTCGGATTCCTACAACCCCGACACCGGATTGCTGTATGTGATGACGCTCGAGGCCTGCGACATCTATACCGCTTCGGCCAAGGAGCCGGTCCCGATGACGGGCTTTGCCGGCACCGGCGGCGAGCGGCCGCCCGGCGCCTCGGGCCAGTTCATCCTGCGGGCCTTGCAGCCGGAGACCGGCGAGCGCGTCTGGGAGTATCCGCTGACCGGGCCGACCTCGGCCTGGGCGGGCACGCTCTCCACCGCCGGCGGCATCATCTTCTTTGGCGACGACGACAATCACCTGGCGGCGGTGGACGCGAAGAGCGGCAAGCACCTGTGGCACTTCAACATGGGGCAGGCGGTGTACGCCTCGCCGATCACCTGGAAGCGCGACGGTAAGCAGTACGTAACGATCACTGCAGCGGGCGGCGTGTTTACGTTCGGGTTGTTCGAGCCGGCAGAGTCGACGCCGGTGGTGGATACGGGGCGCAAGCCGTAGGACGCTTGTTCAGCGAGCGCGTACCAGCAGCCAACGCTCGAGTGACTCTCGGCTCTCCGCTGAGCGTCGTCCGGCCAGCAGTCCCTCGATGCTGATGTCCTCATCGAGCAACGGCCAGTGGATTCCCTCGCCGCCGCCGGTGAAGCGCCAATCGGCCCTCTCCTCGGGCGTGGCGTGCGCCAGCCGGGGAAACCAAGCGATGGGTGCGGTCAGTGTACGACCATCCGCGAAATCGAGGGTCAACGCGTCTGCATCGAGGTGAACGTCGATCGCCTCTGGCGCCGCCCTTTCGAAAGCAGCAAAACTCATTCCACGCTAGTCGTTGCTGCCGAAGAAGTTCGTCAGCGTTTCGAGTCCCTGCGCTTCGCCCCCGCCTCTCTTGGCGCCGAGACCGCCGCCCAACTGGCGGCGCAGCTTCGACAGTGTCATCGTCTGGATGATCGCTTTGCCGGGTCCCTGCAAGGTGGCCAGGAAGAGGCCCTCGCCGCCGAAGAGGCTGGCGGAGATGCCGCCGGCCATCTGCACGTCGTAGTTGACCGACTCATCGAAGGCCACCACGCAGCCGGTGTCAACCTGCAGCGTGTCGCCCGGCCCCAGATCGAACTCAACGAAGTCGCCGCCGCCGTGGATGAAGGCCGTGCCCGGGCCGGTCAGCTTTTGCAGGATGAAGCCCTCGCCGCCGAACAGCCCGGCGCCGATTTTCTTGGTGAAGGCGATGTCGAGCTTCACCGAAGCCTCGGCCATGATGAAGCCGTCGCGCTGCACCAGCACGCTCTGGCCGGCGGCGAGGTTGAACGCCTGGATGCGGCCCGGAAAATCGCCGGAAAAGCCGACCTCACCGTTGCCGCCGGTGGTCTTGAAATGGGTTAGGAACAGCGACTCGCCGGTCAGCTTGCGCTTGAGAGCGCCCATGAGCTTGCCGCCGATGCCTTCGCCGGACATCTTGGTCTGCCAGTCGACGGCGGGCGTCTTGTAGACCATTTTGCCGGCCTCGGCGATGAGCTCCTGGCCGGGCTTGAGGTGGACGCGGACGACCTGCAGATTGTCGCCTTCGATGTCATAGCTCAGCGGCTCGGCGGAGACCGCGGGAACCGAAGCTGCAGCCGCCGGAGCCGGCGCGCCTCCGGTCCTCGCGCCGCAGTTGCCGCAGAAGGCCGTACCGTCAGCATATTGGTTTCCACAGTTACTGCAAAAAGGCATGATCCGGCAATCGTAGCATGGGGCGCGGTGAGGACGGCGCCCCGATTCCACAGTGAAAATCACCCACTTCCTGGCCCCTGACCCGGTACAGTAAGCGTGGACGCGGGATGGCGAAAGTCGCACTCATCGAAGACGATCCGGACCTGTTCGAACTCGTCGAACACAACCTTCGCCAACAGGGCTACGAGGTGGTCGGCCAGCGTACAGCCGAGGGCGCGTTGCGGTTCCTCAAGGGCGCCCGTCCGGACCTGATCATCCTCGACGTCCTGCTGCCCGAGGGCGACGGCATCGAGATCTGCCGCCAGGTGCGCGCCGACCCGCAGCTCGAGCGTATTCCGGTGGTCTTCCTCACCGCGCTGGGCAGCGAAATGGACCGGGTGATCGGCCTTGAAATCGGCGGCAACGACTACATCGTCAAGCCGTTTTCCGTCCGCGAACTCGTCGCCCGCATCAAGATCCACCTGCGCGCGCGTCCGGACTCTCCGGACGTCCTCCGCGCCGGTCCGATCGAGCTCGACAGCGCGCAGTTCACCGTCACCCTGGACGGCGCGCCGATTTCCTTGACGGCGACGGAGTTCCGGCTGCTCGAACATCTGATGCGGCACCCGGGGCAGGTCTTTCGGCGCGAACGGCTGCTCGACGCGGTGTGGGGCGATCGTCGCGATGTGCTCGAGCGGACCGTTGACGCCTACATCGTCCGGCTGCGCAACAAGCTCGAAAAAGACCCCTCAAATCCGCGCTGGATTCGGTCGCTGCGGGGCGTCGGCTATACCCTCGACGCCGGCGGCGCCTAGCCCGCCGCTTGCTGCAAACGACGGGCTGGTCTCACCTCCGGCGTTCCTAAGCCGGGGCCGGATCTCCCTCAGCCATAAGAATCTAACGTAGAGTTGCAGCCATCTTAACCGAAGCTTCAACAGACCGTTACATATCTTCAACTTACCCCCCGCTACCGTGTAATTTCCAAGCCGGACGGAGCCGGGCTTCGGGCGAACGCCCTAGTTCGCGATCTGCTCAGCTCGGCAAGCGACTCCACAGAATTCGCCTCAGGCGCTCTCGGTAGGTACTTCCATGAACCAGAAAATCGCTTCGCGTATCTCGATCTTTGTGTTGGCTCTTCTCGCCCTCGGGCTGCCGCTGCAAGCGCAGTTGAGCGGAGTCGCCATCACCAACGCCGCCACCTTCAGCGCGGCGTTTCCTCTGTCCCCGGGCTGCTGGGCGACGGCTTTCGGAGACTTCGCATCCGTTGGCGTGTCGACGGCGGTTGCGGCCGACGCAGTCCCCTTCCCCGCCATGTTGGGCGGCGTTGAAGTCTTTGTCAACGACGTGGCTGCGCCGCAGAGCTTCGCCGGCCCCACCCAGATCAACTTCCTCATTCCCGGCGCCACTCCGGAGGGGCGCGTCCCCGTCCGCATCGCCGTTTCGGGGATGACGGTGTACGAAGGCTCCATCCAGGTGTGGCCGATCAGCCCGGGGCTGCTGTCGATCAATCCCGGCGACGCCGCTCGTCCCGGAGCAGTGCTCAACCAGGACGGAACCCTGAACACGGCTGAGAACCCCGCCGCGCCCGGCGAGGCCGTTGTGGCCTTCGGCATCGGCGCCGACTTCGCCGAACTTCCCGCCGACGGCGCGCCTGCGCCGACGGACCGCCTGATCAACACCGCCACCGCGACGAGCGCCTATGTGTCGGTGGCCGAGGCCGCCGTTCAGTTCAGCGGCTTGGCGCCGGGATTGGTGAACGCCTGGCAGATCAACGTGGTCGTGCCGAACGTGACCTTCGTCGATGGCCAAGTGACGCTGCAGGCCGAGATTTCGGGAGTCAAGACCAACGCCGTCTCCTTTTGGGTCGCCAGATAGCCAGCAGCGCCTCGGGTTTTCTCGTCGATTTCCCGAACCGCCCCAACCAACATGCAGTACCTGAATTCATCTTGCAGCCGGCTCTTGCTCGGCTTCCTCGCCTGCCTGCTTTGGGCCGCGCCCGCGGCGCGGCTGTCGGCCCAGCCGAGCGGAGAAGGAACCGTCCTGGGCTTGGTTTTTGACGCGAACAGCGGCGAGCCCGTTCGCGGGGCAAGAATCGTCGTCGAGGGCATGCCTGAGAAGGCGGCCTCCACCGACGTCGACGGCGCCTATCAGCTCGCCTTGCCGGCCGGGACGTATTCGATCAACGTCACCGCCCCGAACTTTCGGCCCTCCACGATCGAGGGCGTTGTTGTTGTAGCCGGGGAGGCCGCCGACGGCAGTGTCGTCCTCTCCGTTGAGGGCGCCGCGGATACGACCGTGGAAGTCACGGCGACGGTCGAGTCCACGACTGCGACCGCCGAAGCCCTCATGGTGGAGCGCAAGCTCGCAGCGACCGTCAGCGACGGCATCTCGCGGGAGGACATCTCGAACTCGACCGCTTCCGACGCCGCCGGCGCTGTGCAAAAGGTCACCGGCGTCTCCGTCGTCGAAGGCGGCTACGTCTACGTACGCGGATTGGGCGAGCGCTACAGCAGCACGATGTTGAACAACGCGATGCTGCCCACCACCGAGCCCGAACGGCGCGTGGTGCCGCTGGATCTGTTTCCGGCGTCGCTGCTCAACAACGTCAACGTCATCAAGTCCTACACCCCGGATCTGCCCGGCGAATTCGCCGGCGGCCTGGTGCAGCTCGAGACGGTGGAGTTCCCGCGGGCAAAGATCTTCACGGCCGGCGTCAGTGTAGGCTTCAACTCGCGCACGACCTTCAAGCCGGGCGATTCCTATCGCGGCGGTTCGTACGATTTCTTCGGATTCGACGACGGTTCGAGGGATCTGCCGTCCACGGTTCCCCAAGACGGCCGCGTCTTTCCCGGCGAGTTTAGCCCGGACGAGTTTCAAGAGATCGGCCGCTCGTTTTCAACCAACTGGCAGCCGGTTCCCCAGGAAAACATGCGTCCGTCGATCAGCTATTCGGTCGCGGGCGGCAATACCTGGGGAAAGGTCGGCCTGGTCGGCGCGGTCACGTTTTCGAACAAGTTGCAGCGCCAGTCCGAGCTGCTGCGCTTCCTGGTCAACACCGGCGACGGCCAAGCCGGCATTCTGACCGACTATCCGGATTACATAGCCGACAATGAGTCCGTTCGGATCGGCGGCGTGCTGAACCTGGCGCTGGCGCTGAACACGACCAACAAGATCATCTTCCGCAACACTCTGACGCGGGAAAGCGATAAGGAAGCGAGAACCTTCGAAGGGCTCAACGGCCGCATCGACACGCAGATCCGCAATGAGCGTCTGCGCTGGATCGAGCGCCAGCTGGTCTCCACGGGCGTGGAAGGCGAGCATGTCTTTCCGGGCGCGAAGAACAGCCTGCTGACGTGGCAATTCACCTATTCCGCCAGCTCTCGCGACGAACCGGACCTGCGTGAGGTGGTGCGAGCCATTCGGAACGACGGCACCGCCAGCTTCCTGGCGTCGCCGCAATCGGGCCGGCGCTTCTACAACTATCTCGACGACAAGATTCTGGAGCCCCAGGTCGCCTGGTCGACGCCGTTCTACGGCAAGGGATTCAGCGGTAAGTTCGAGCTCGGTTTCCGGGGCACGTTCCGCGACCGCGAGTTTGCGGCCCGGCGCTTTCGGTTCGTCCCGTTGCGGCTGTTCGAGCTGGATCTGACGGCGCCGAGCAACGAGTTGCTGGGCCCTGACAACATCACGCCGAACTTGTTCCAGATTCGCGAGAACACCCGCGGCACCGACCAGTACGACGCCAGCATGGACGTCTTCGCGGGTTACGCGATGGCGGACATCTCGATGGGCGGCAAGTGGCGGCTGGTGGGAGGCGTTCGCATCGAAGACGCTGACATCGTGGTCGAGACGATCGATCCGCTGGTTCCCGGCGCCGTGCCGGCGCTGTCGAACCTGACCAACCGCGATCCGCTGCCGGCCATCAATGCGATCTATGCGCTGACGTCCAAATCGAATCTGCGCTTCGGTTACAGCCAGACGCTTTCGCGGCCGGACTTTCGCGAGCTTTCGCCGTTCGACTTTGTCAACGTGCTCGGCGGCTACAGCTTTGCGGGCAATCCGGACCTGGTGCGCGCCAAGATCAAGAATTTTGACGCCCGCTGGGAGCACTTCTTCGGCGGCAGCCAGATCGTCGCCGCCAGTTACTTCTTCAAGGACTTCACCAACCCGATTGAAGTCACCATCCAGCCCACGACCGGCGACCTGCGGCAGACCTACATCAACGCCGCGGGCGGCAGGAACCAGGGCATCGAACTCGAGTTTCGGCGCAAGCTGTCGTCGATCTCCCCCAAGCTCAACGACTTCAGCTTGCAGGCGAATTTCACGTTCGTCGACTCCGACGTGGAGATCGGAGAGGGCCAGCGCGACCTGCTGACCTCGTTGAACCGTCCGATGATGGGGCAGTCCCGCGTCATCTATAACGTGATCGCCGAGTGGTTGAAGCCGCGCTGGCGCAGCAATGCCCGCTTCTACGTCAACTATGTCTCCAGGCGCATCACCGACGTCGGGGCGCTGCAGCTGCCCGATGTCTACCAGGAGTCGAACACGTTCGTGGACTTCGTCTACCAGTACAACGTCCGCGACGACGGCCGGTGGGCCATCCGACTGAGCGCGGAGAACCTGACCGACAACCACTACGACTGGACCCAGGCGGACATCTTGCAGCGGAGCTTCCGGCTTGGCCGGACCTACAGCGTCGGCACGACGTTTTCGTTTTTTTAGAAGTTTTGAGACGGTCTGAAACGGCCACGATTCAAGGAGAGACTATGCACGTGCGAACACTCGCAAAACTAGCAGTTGTCACAGCAACCCTGTGTTTCGGCCTACAGGCTGCGGAACAGGGCCCATCGCTTCGATTCGCATCGGTCAGCCCGGAGGACGCCGCCAAGGAGCTTTCCGGACTGGAGCAGCTCGACACTTCGGCTGCGATGTGGATCTGGAGCGACAAGTATGTCTACCAGCCCGGCGAACAGCTCACGCTGCGCTGGACGGTCAAGCCGAACGGCGACCTGATTCCCTACACCGTGGTGGCCTACCGCCAGAACAACCAGACGGGCGAGAAGTTCTACCTGCCCAACGGCACGCAGGAAGCCACTGATATCTTCGGCAACACCGTCGAGCAGGGCTTCGATATCATCCGTCTGCCCGAAGCCGAGAAGGCCGTGGTCGTCGGCGCCGGCGGCCTGTTCCCCGCCGTCACGATTCCGGAAGAGTACGGCATGCACACGATCGTCGTGGAAGTGCGTGAATTCACCGGCGGCCGCGTGGTGAAGGCGGCTTATTGGAAGATCGGCGTCGTCGAAGGGTTCGAAGACATCACCGGCGACGTGACTAACGATCGCACGCTCACCAACAATAAGGCTTACCGGCTTAGCGGCCTGCTGATCGTGCGTGACGGCGGCGTGCTCAACATCGAGCCCGGCACCTTCGTCATCGGCCAGCCCGGCTCGCAGCCGCCTTCGGCCATCATCGTCGGCAACACCGGCCGGATCGAAGCCCGCGGCACCCGCGCCCGCCCGATCATCATGACCAGCTCACAGCCGTTTGGGCAACGCCGAGGCGGCGATTGGGGCGGCCTCGTGCTGCTGGGCCGCGCGCCGTCGAACTGGCCCGCCGGCGTTGGCAACATCGAAGGTCTGCCTCCGGACTCCGACACGGAGTACGGCGGCGACGATCCGACCCACAACTGCGGGACGCTCACCTACGTCCGCCTCGAATTCGCCGGCGCTGAGCTGCGTCCCAACGACGAGATCAACGCTTTCACCTGGGGCGGCTGCGGCAGCCAGACCGTGTCGCACCACCTGCAATCGAACTACGGCCTCGACGACAACTTCGAATGGTTCAGCGGTAACAACGACGCCAGCTACCTGGTGTCCGCCTATGCTCGCGACGACCACTTCGACGCCCAGATCGGCTGGACGGGCCGGGTACAGTACTTCGTCGGCATCGGCAACCAGGACAACACCAACCGCGGCTTCGAGGTCGACAACAACGAAAACGACTTCGGCGCCACCCCGGTGACGAACCCGACCTTCTTCAACGGCACGCTCGTCGGCGTCGGCGACCTCTTCAGCGAAGGCGTGGACGAAGGCACCGTCTCCGGCATGTACCTGCGGCGTGGGGCGGGCGGTTCCTACAACAACATCATCATCCAGAACTGGGTCGATTCGGCGATCAACGTCAATGACGACGCCACCGCGGCTCGGATCGGCAGCGGCGAACTCACCCTCGACGGCATCCTGATGTGGAGCAACGGCGTGGCCAGCGGCGCCGCCAACACGATTGCCGGCCAGGTCACCGAGCGCGCCCTGCCGCTGGTGAACGGTTCGCCCAACATCCTGTTGGCGAACCCGATGTTGCGCCGCCCGTTCGAGTTCAGCGACCCGGACTTCCGTCCGATGCTCGAGTCGCCGGTCTACCGCGCCAACTGGGTGCAACCCCCCGATGACGGCTTCTTCCAGCAGTCCGCGCGCTACATCGGCGCTTTCGGCGAAGAAGACTGGACCGAAGAGTGGACCACCTTCATCCAGGAACAGGACATGGCGCCCTAGGTCGTTGACCCAACGACGCGTGAGCAAGCGGGCCGGCTGTTATCAGCCGGCCCGTTCTGCGTCTCGCTACACTAACTGGCCTATGCCCGAGATCCGCATTGAGCTCTCCCAGACAGGCCCGTCAACGACCGAAGCCGCTATCCGTTCGCACCGGGTGCTTGTGGACCGTCCTGAGGCAAAAGGAGGCGACGATCAAGGGCCGATGGGCGGCGAGTTGCTGCTGGCCGGGCTGGGCGGCTGTTTTCTGAGCAACCTGTATGCGGCCGCCAGGGCGCGGCAGACTCCGCTCGAAGGCGTGCGCGCAGAAGTGACGGGGACGCTCGAGGGGACGCCGCCGCGGTTCGTCCGCATCGCCATCGAGCTCAGCGCTGAAGGCTCGTCTGAAAACCTGGAAAAGCTGGCCGTTATCGCTGAAAAGGGCTGCATCGTCGCCAACACCCTCAAGCCCGCGGTTGAGATCACCGTAGCCGTGGAGTGAGTCTCCGCCGACCCGTTTTCTGCGAGATTTCCGCTTCCCTTTTGGCGGATCTCCTGCACAATAAGGGGAGCTTCCTTCGTCCGCTCTGGAGACTCCGATGATGCAATACGTCGCCGCTTTCGCCTTGCTGTTGCCCGCGTTGCTGCTGCCCGCAACCGCCGTGGGGCAAGAAATCCCGCTGCAGCATTTCAGCAGCTCGACGCCGCAGATCGACCTGCGGGTTTATGTGGACATCTCCGTCGAGTTCTGGATCCAGGGTTCCCGCGTCCGCTACAACGCCGGGGGCACGCGCGAGCCGCGCAACGACGGCTCGGCCTACTCCGCCGCCCTGCCGAACTATCCGCCGCCGAACCTGAAGGTGCAAAAGGAAGACGGCCGCGGCGACATCATTGTGCTCGAGGAGCCGTCGGCGCGAAACGCCTGGACGCTGAAGTTGCGTATCAGCGACCCCAAGGGCGGCGAAGACCGCTATCACGCCCGCATCACCTGGGGCGGCGAGGTCAGCGCGCCGCCGACCTCGTCGGGCGGCTACGTCCAGATCACCGAGATGAGCGCCACCGCCGACGGCAGCGGGCAACTGCGGGTGGGCGGACAGCGCTACAACCTGGCGCAAACCTCGGTCAGCCTGATTCCGTCGGGCCGCGCGATTCTGAGCTTCATGGGCGACTCGCAGCCGCGCTTCACCGGAACCTGGAGCCAGAACGGCAGCCGCATCGCGCTGACGATTGACAACGCGCTCGGCGCCGCCGGCAGCAGCGCCTCAGGGACGATCCAGCTCTCCGGCGACCGCCTGCGCTCGATCGACCTGCAGGGCTCGGCGGCGGGACAGGGCCAGTTCGACCTGACCTTCAACCAGCGCGGAGACTACAGGGACTTCACCAAGCCCGCGGGAGCGGCCTCGCCGCAGCCGCCGACCAACACCAAGGCGGGCACGCCGGTCACCGGCGGCAAGGTCACCAACCAGATCCCCTCGCCGAGCCCGCCGAAGTCGCCCAACCCCCCGACCGCGGCGCGCACCCCGTCGACGCCGACGGTCAACAACCTCTCCGAGCGCCTGCGCGGCGACGGCTATTTGGAATCCTCCGGCGCGGGCAGCCAGGACGACGCGCTCAATGAGGCGCTGGTGCGGCTCGACCAAGGCGGCCGGGCGCGCTTCGAGCTCGAAGGCCAGGCCTACTGGTCGATCCTCGGCTCCTGGCGCCAGACCGGGTCGGACCGCATTGAGGTGACGCTCGAGCAGCTCAACAGCGCCCCGGCCGCCGGACGCGCCACGGTGCTGCTGCAGGCCGGACGCCGGGGAGCGGCGCCGACGGTGCGTCAGCTCGAGATGACGGTGACCGCCTCGCGCGTAGGGGCTCTGGACATCCGCTTCCGGCCCCGCGAGTAACGCTACAATCGGGGGCGATGTCCTTCTCCTCCGATCACGTCGTACTCATCACCGGCTCGAGCCTCGGCATTGGCGCGGCCTGCGCCGTCGAATTCGCCAAGCAAGGCGCTCGGGTCGCCGTCCACTACCGTTCGAGCAAGGAACAGGCCGAAGCCGTGGTCTCCCAGATCCGTGAGGCCGGCGGCGAGGCGGAACTCTTCCAGGCCGACGTCTCCAAGGCCGATGAAGCCCGCGCTCTCGGCCCGCAAGTCCTCGAACGTTTCGGCCGCATCGACACCCTGGTGAACAACGCCGGGTCGCTGGTCGACCGCCGTCCATTCGAAGAGATTGACGACGACTTTTGGCGGCAGGTGATCGACGTCAACATATCGAGCGTGTTGTGGGTCAGCCAGCCCGTCGTCAAGCACATGAAGGAGCGCGGCAGCGGCGCCATCATCAACCTCGGCTCGATCGCCGGCCACAACGGCGGCGGCGGCGGCGCGATGCCTTACGCCATGACCAAAGCGGCCGTCACCTGCATGACCAAGGGCATGGCCAAGGAGTTGATCGCCCACGGCATCCGCGTCAATGCGGTGAACCCCGGCGTGATCCTGACGCCGTTTCACGAGCGCTTTACCGACGAGGCGCGGATGCAGGCGATGGTCGGGATGATCCCGCAGGGCCGGGCCGGGCGGGCGGATGAGATTTCGCCTACGGTGGCGTTCCTGGCCGGGGAAGGCGCCTCCCACATCGTCGGCGAGTCGATCGAGATCAACGGCGGCATGTTGATGGATTAGGGCGGGTTTCCCCGCCCATCCCTAGGGCTCGATCCAGACGGTGACCGTGTTGCTCTGCACGCCGTCTGCGGTGATGACGATCGGCGAGGGGCCGCTGGGCAGGTCCGCGTTCTCGGGCACGGCGGCGTTGATCTGCCACATGCCGGGAAGGCCGGTCGGCAGGGCGCTGGCCAGCGCCTCGCTGGGCCAGGTGCGGAACCACACAATGGGCGTCACGCTGGTGATCGGCGGCAGGACTTCAGCCGGCGAGATCAGCTTCGAGCCCTGCCCCATGCCGAAGATCTGGAGCGCTTCGCCGGGCCGTGCCGGATTGTTGGGGCCGTTGACGGAGTTGTCCTGATTCAGCACCGCGCCGGGCCGGAAGGAGTCCGCGGCGTCGAGCGTGAAGACAGCCGGGCTCACGTCCCGGACGGTCAGCGCCGTTTGGGCGATCGTCACGCCCTCGCTTTCGACCGCGATCTCGACGGTCGAGGCGTCGGCCCCCGCCGGAGTCTCCAGCGGGACCATCAGATTGATCTGCGTGGGGAACACGGCGTAGAGCCCGGCCGGCTGTCCGGCGACCCGCACCTGGATTCCGGCAAGCTGCGTCGGCAGCGGCAGCTCTCCGGCGACCAGGGGCTCGCTGACCGGGAAATCTCCAAACAGCGCCACGATGGAGCCGGGGGCGACCGGACGCGACGCCTCAAAGGCTGCCGCGCTCACCGCCACGGTCTGCGCGCCGAGCGCGAAGGGCGCCAGCAGCAGCGCCGCCACTGCGATCCACCGCTTCTTGAACTGCGTCTTCATCGAGCCGCCCCTCCCACGCGCGTCAGCACCACGACGATGCGGGAGTAGTACAGTCGCGTGAGCCCCTCGAATCCGGAGTCGGTGCCCACAAAGATCCACAACTCGCCGCTGGGCGAGGATCGCACCATGTTGGCGTGCTTCTGGCGGCGCTCGATGCGGACGTAGCGCCCGCGGTTCTCCTCGGTGCACTCCAGGCCGTTCGCGATCGTGCCGGCGATCGTTGCATCGGCCCCGCCCTGGGACTGGTTGCCCTTGTCGAGGTTCAAGCGCAATCCCTCATCGCCCAGGAGCGAGACGGGCTCATCGGCGCTGGCGCCCACCTTCAAGTACACCGAATCCCCCGGAGAGCCGCCGATGCCGGCGCAGCCGGTGGGCTCGGGCGAGAACAGCTCGACGAGGAAATCGGCTTCATAGAGCGTGTCGGCCTCGATGCCGTGCTCAAAGCCCAGCGGCTTCTTGAGGAACATGAACAAGTCGTCGGAGCGGTTCATGCCCTGCAGATAGTAAGCCTGCTCGCCGCTCTGCTCATCAGGGGCTGGACGGATCTCGGCCAAGCGGTCCATGCCGCCCTGCGCGAGGCTGTAGTCGGTGAAGCCCGGCAGCCATCCGCCGGAGCCTCGGGAGAAGTCGTCGACGACCTCCACAAAGGTTTGCGGCTGCTGTTGGGCGGTCAGGGCCCCGGCGGCCAGGAATCCTCCGCCGAGTGCGCGCACGAAAGCGCGTCGGTTGGTCTTCGATTGCAAATCGCTCACCTCCAGGTCCTTTCGTTCGCAGACAGGCGCGAACACAGCACTGTTACGTACTCAGGGACCTACTGGGAAAAAGCGGATTGGAACTCGCAGCCCCGACACGGGCTCCGTGAGGAAACTTACTGCCCCTCGGGAAAGAAGAGATCGTCGTCGGCCATGTCAGGGATGCCGACCACCAACACTCGCACGCGCCCTTTGGCCGCATGTACTACGCCGGGCGGTATCTGCACGATCGAGCCCTTGCGCACAGCGTGCTCCACCCCATCCAAGATGACGACGCCCTCGCCATCGAGCACGTAGTAAAGCTCGGTGGCGACCTTGTGGTAGTGCGGCCTGGCGCCTTCGATATCGACGGCATGCGCCCATGCGACGACGGCGCCCTCGTCTTCCCGGCTCAGCAGCCGGTCGCGAAAACCGCAGGTGGAGCGCTCGCGAGGCGCTTCGCCTTCGTGGCGCACGAGGGGCTCGAGTCGGGTGGTCGTGGGCATCGACCGTATTTTACTGATCCGTGAGGCGCTGCTCGGGCAGAATTTCCGCGTCAGCCGGCGCCGTGAATTCCAGCAGCGACACGTCGAGGCTCGGGTTCACCATCTCGTTCTTGAAGCGGAAGATCGTCACCGACTCATCGCGCCCCATCACGCGCACTTCATCGAGCCGGAAATCGTTGGCTGGGTCGTAGAAGAACTCGACGGTTGTATAGCCTTCCTTGCCCGAACGGCCCTCGCCGATCAGCGCCGGACGGCCGCGGTCGTCCAGCCGCAGGTTCTTGAACTGCCGCTTCAGATTCAGCCGCCCCAACAGGAACGCCAGCGGAGCGCGCATGTCGGCGCTTTCGTCCAGGAAGACCGTGCGCACCTGGTTGGTGTTCGGGTTGTACATCTTGAGCCGCTCGCCGTCGCCCACCAGCAGCTTGCCGGGCGGACGCGTATAGTCCCAGCGCATGCGCTGCGGGCGCAGCAGATAGAGCGTGCCGCGTTCGAGCGCGCGCGGGCTGCCGCCGTAGCGCAACTCCTGCTCGAAATCGATCTCGAGCGTCGCCAGCCGGTTGTAGTGCAACTCCATGCCGGAGATGACGTCGCCGAGGCTCTGGCCCGGCAGGGCGGCGGCGAAGAGCAGGAGCAAGAAGATGCGCATCATGGAGTTGGACGGCGCCTAGGCCGCTTCGGGTTGCCCGGAAGCGGCGGCGAGCATGATTTGATGCTCGTCCCAGTCCGCGATCGGTCGCACCGGGCCGAGCTTGCCGCGGTGCATCACCGCCAGGGAATCGCAGACGCCCAGCAGCTCGGGGATGTAGGAGCTGACGAACAGGATCGCCTTGCCCTCCGCGGCCAGCCGGCCAATCCACTCGTAGATCACGACCTTGCTGGCCACGTCGATGCCGCGGGTGGGCTCGTCGAGCAGCAGCACGTCGCAGTCGTGGTGCAGCAGGCGCGCAAGCTGCACCTTCTGCTGATTGCCGCCGGACAGCGAGCCGACCGGCGCGCCGGGCCCGGCGGCTTTGACGCCGACTTTCTCGATCCAGCCCAGGGCGGCTTGGCGGGCCTTGTCCGGGCTCAGCCAGCCCTTGCTCACGAACGGTTCCAGGCGCGACAGCGTCAGGTTCTGCTCGACCGACAGCGCCAGCGCGAGCCCTTCGGTCTTGCGGTCCTCGCTCAGAAAACCCATGCCCTGCCCCAGACGCTCGGGCGGCAGCGCGGCGCCCTCGAACGTTCCCAGGCGGACTTGGCCGCTGCGGATCTCATCCAAGCCGAACAGCGCCCGCAGCATCTCGGTGCGCCCGGCGCCGATCAGCCCGGCCAGCCCCAGAATCTCGCCCCGGCGCAGGGTGAGCGAACCGCGCTCGAGCCCGTTATCGGCGGCCAGGTCGGTGACATCGAGGACCGGCTCGCCGATCGTGTGCGGCGTGCGCGGAAACATCTCCGACACCGACCGGCCGACCATCCACTCGACGATCCGGCCGATCGAGACCTCGCCGATCTTGCCTGAGCCGACCGACTGGCCGTCGCGCAGCACGGTGAACGAGTCCGATACGCGCTCGACCTCTTCGAGGAAGTGGCTGATGTAGATGATGGAGACGCCCTTGGCCTTGAGGAGTTCGATGGCGTCGAAGAGCTTTTCGACATCGCCGCCGGTGAGGCTCGAGGTCGGCTCGTCGAGCACGATGATGCGCGCATCGAGGATGAGGGCGCGTGCGATCTCGACGAGCTGCTGGGCTCCGATCGACAGGTCGGAGACGCGCGCGGCGGGGTCGATCTCGGCGTGGCCGAGTGCGGCCAGGGCCTCGCGGGTTCGCTCGCGGGCGGAGGCGTGGTCGAGGCGTCCGCCTTTCACCGGCTCGACGCCGAGCACGACATTGGCTTCGACGGAGAGGTGCGGCGCGAGCGCGAGCTCTTGGAAGATCATCGCCACGCCGCGGCGGCGGGCGTCGAGCGGATCGGCGGGTGCGTAAGGCTCGCCGTCGAGCTGCATTCGGCCGGCGTCGGGCTGATGCACGCCTGCGAGCACCTTCATCAGCGTGGACTTGCCGGCGCCGTTCTCGCCGATGAGCGCGTGGACCTCGCCGGGCTGGACGGAGAAGTCGACGCCGTCGAGGGCCTTGGTGGCGCCGAAGGCCTTGCGGACTCCGGTCATGGTGAGGCGCGGCGGCATGGGTCCTTGCGACGGGCGCGACGACCGGAGGTCGCCGTGGCAAGCCCGGAGGCTTGCTCCATGGGCTCGTTCCATTGTGCCTGATTGGGGGAGCCCTGCATCGTGCAGTCTACAATCGACAAGCGGCCACCAGCGGATATGGCTAGGGAAGCTCAGTGCCCGTCGGAGCCGATCTGCGGGATGAGGCAGGGGACAATAGAGCAATGCCATTGGGGACCGAGTTGGACAGAACCCCTAGCAGTCAGTTTCTCTTTTCGCTCGTCTTGGATTGTCGCGGCGGCACATCTACTTGGCAGACTATCGCGCGAAATCCCTCCGAGGCTTGGCTTTCGTGGGCGCGCACTGCACCACTCGAGACATCGGATTGGGTGCTAAGCGTCGCGGAACTTCAATCGGTACTTGGGCTTGTGCTCCAGAGTCTTGAGCTGACTGGGGAACCAGTCCAAGTCTCGGGGCTAACCAACGTGTGGTATGGCCAGATTTCCATCGGTGACGCCATTCTCGCGGTTCACATTGTCCGAACAGACCAGACGATCAGCGCCAATCGCACAGGCATTGGCTGCATTGGAGATTCCGGGCGGATTGATCACTAGCTTCGGCCCAACGGAAGTCGCCGGATTCGGATCGACTTCTCTGTAGCTGTAACTGCGGCTCCAGCCCGAAGGTCGTCATAGGCGGCTTCGCAAACTGCGGCGATTCGATCGGCCGCCAACTCCGCGCCGAGCCCCTCCTGCCTGATGCGCACCACGGAAGGGGAGCCGGCAGCTCGGCGGGCGAGAATCGAATGGAAATCGCTGTCCAGAGTAACGATCGATCGACTTTGCGCCGTGGCTGCCTCGAGTATCGCCTCGTCCGATGCTTGCTGGAGGCCCATCTGAGAGACGTGGACGACATCCCAACCTTGGGCCCTGAGTCGTTGAACAACGCCAAACGGGACACCCTGATCGAGGAGTAACGGGATCACGCGGCTGGAAAGTCAAGAATACGGTCTTCAAGAGAAGCGGCTGCGTATGCCAACGCTGCTTGTACGTCCGCCTCTTCGAGGTCCGGATACTCCGCAAACAACTCTGCTCGGTTGGGATAGAGGGCAAGCGCCTCGATCACCCGGCGGACAGTCAGTCGCATGCCGCGGATACAGGGTTGACCGTTGAGTTGATCCGGCTGCACCGTGATCCGCTCGCTGATCAAGTCATGGGCTCGCTCGGCCATACCTAGTTAAGAATCTAGCGCTCCAGCGCGAATTCGTCCATAAGGAAGAACGTCGCCCGACGGCCCCACGCCGCTCGCGTGGACGCGCGCACTACGACGGCGGCGCCCAGCTTCGGATTAGGTCCGACAATTGGCGCAACCTTTGCAACAATCCCGGCAGCAGCTCCAGCCGCAGCGCGTTCGCGCCGTCGGACAGCGCGCGCTCCGGCGCCTCGTGCGTCTCGAAAAACATACCGTCGGCTCCGGCGGCGACTCCGGCGCGCGCCAGCGTCTCAATGAACTCCGGCTGGCCGCCGCTCTTGCCCTTCGCTGCGCCCGGCAACTGCAGACTGTGCGTCACGTCCAGCACGACCGGATAGCCGAGGTCGCGCATTATTTTCAGTCCGCGAAAATCTACAACCAGATTCTGGTAGCCAAAACTCGAGCCGCGCTCGGTGAGGATGATGCGTTCGCCGCCGCCGGCGACGACCTTCTCGGCGGCGTAGCGCATGTCCCACGGCGCCAGGAACTGCCCTTTCTTGATGTTGATCACGCGCCCGGTACGACCGGCCTCGACCAGCAGGTCGGTCTGGCGGCACAGAAAAGCCGGGATCTGGAGCACGTCGCAGACCTCCGCCGCCGGGCCGGCCTGGGCGGCTTCGTGGATGTCGGTCAGCACCGGCAGTCCGGTCTCGGCCTTCACGGCGGCCAATATCCGCAGGCCTTCGCTCAAGCCAGGCCCCCGATAGGACGATGAGCTTGTACGGTTGGCCTTGTCGAAGGAGGCCTTGAAGATCGCCGGCAATCCGGCTTGCTCGGCGGCGGACTGGACGGCGCGGGCGATCGAGAGCGCGTGCTCTTCGGACTCGATTACGCACGGGCCGCAGATGATGAACAGAGGCGCGCCGTCACCTGCCTGGACGCCGCGGATGTCGAAGCTTTTCGGTGGACGCATTTGCAGTCTCTATTGTTCCCCAACCAGCGGGGCTTGACCGCTCCAGGCCAGGGTGGTCTGATGAGTAGCTGGGAGGGCGTTTCTTTCAACGCCCGTTCTTTGTAGTGGGGCTCGCATGTTGAAACCCAGCCACTGGCCGGCGGATATGAACCTGGCCTTTGTAGAAGGCCTGTATACCGATTATCTCCAGGATCCGTCCTCCGTCTCGGAAGAGTGGAGGAGCTATTTCCAGGAGGTCTCCCCGGAGCAGCCGCGTCCGGTCAACGGAAGCCGCAAGCGTTCCATCATGGCCGTGCCGGCGGCGATGTCGAAGATCCAGCCGCCGCCCCGACCGGCCGGCCGCGTCTCCGCCGACGTGCCCGTGGAAGCGGCGATCGGGCTGCAGGACCGCGTGGACAAGCTCGTGCGCGCCTACCGCGTGCGCGGCCACATGATCGCCCACATGGATCCGCTGGGCCTGCCGCGCTCGTCGCCGCCGGAGCTGGATCCCTCCTACTACGGTCTGTGGGATGAAGACATGGATCGTCGGATCTCCCCGACGACCCTTTCGGGCTGTCGGGCCGACACGCCGCGCACCGTCATCGAGCGGCTGCGCGAGACCTATTGTCGTTCGATCGGCGTGCAGTTCATGCACATCGACGACATGACCGAGCGCGAGTGGCTGCAGAAGCGCATGGAGGGCTCCGGCAACCGCCTGCAGTTGAGCCCCGGCCGTCAGCGGCTGATCCTCAAGCGCCTGACCGACGCGGTCATGTTCGAGGAGTTCATCCAGAAGAAGTTCGTGGGAGCGAAGAGCTTTTCGCTCGAAGGCTGCGAGAGCCTGATTCCGCTGCTGGACCTGTCGATCGAGCGCGCCGGCGACCACGGCGTCAATGAGATCGTCATCGGCATGGCCCACCGCGGACGGCTCAATGTTCTTGCGAACATCATGGGCAAGAACCCGCAGCAGATCTTTCGCGAGTTCCAGGATATCGACCCGCACCTGCATCACGGCCGCGGCGATGTGAAGTACCACCTCGGCTACTCTTCGACGTGGCGGACGGCGAAGGGACACAGCGTGCACCTGTCGCTGTGCTTCAACCCCAGCCACCTCGAGTACGTCAACCCGGTGGCGGTCGGCCGCATGCGCGCCAAGCAGGACCGCAACCACGACACCCAACGCCGTCGCGGCCTGACCATCCAGATCCACGGCGATGCGGCCTTCGCCGGCGAAGGCGTGGTGCAGGAAGTGCTCAACATGAGCGAGCTGGCCGGCTACACCGTCGGCGGCTCGATGCACGTGGTGGTCAACAACCAGATCGGCTTCACCACGCCGCCCGAGCAGGGCCGCTCGTCGATCTATGCCTCCGGCATCGGCAAGATGCTGCAGATCCCGATCTTCCACGTCAACGGCGAGGATCCGGAAGCGGTGGCGCAGGTCATCCGCGTGGCGCTCGACTTCCGCAACACCTTCAAGCGCGACGTCGTCATCGACATGTACGGCTACCGCAAGCGGGGCCACAACGAGGGCGACGAGCCGTCGTTCACCCAGCCGCTGCTGTACAAGGCGATCGCCAAGCGCAAATCCGTCCGCGAGGCCTACCTCGAACACCTGCTCACCCAGGGCGACATCTCTCGCGAAGAGGCCGACCAGATCGCCGAGGAGCGGCGCGAGCACCTCGAGCAGGAGCTCAACGCGGCGAAGAGCGACGACTATATCCACATCGGCGACCAGATGACCGGCACCTGGGCCGGCTATCGCGGCGGCCCCGAGGAAGATGTCGAAGATGTCGACACCAAGGTTGACGCCGAGCGGCTGCGCGTAATCCTCGAAAAGCTCAGCCGCACGCCCCAGGAGTTCCATCCGGATTCGCGCATCGCGCGCCTGCTGAAGATGCGCGCGCAGATGGCCAAGGGCGAGCGTCCCATCGATTGGGCCGCCGCCGAGGCGCTGGCCTTCGGCACGCTGCTGCTGGACGGCTACCGGGTGCGCATGAGCGGCCAGGACTGCGAGCGCGGCACCTTCAGTCACCGCCACGCGGTGCTGCGGGACATCGAGTTCGGCCACGCCTATGTCCCGCTGCGGCACCTGTCTCCGCGGCAGGGCGCCTTCGAGGTCTACAACTCGCCGCTGTCGGAAGCCGGCGTGCTGGGCTTCGAATACGGTTACAGCATGGAATGGCCGGCCGGACTGGTGATCTGGGAGGCGCAGTTCGGCGATTTCGTCAACGCCGCGCAGGTGATCATCGATCAGTTCCTCTCCAGCGCCGAGGACAAGTGGAAGCGGCTGAACAGCTTGGTGTTGTTGCTGCCGCACGGCTTCGAAGGGCAGGGGCCGGAGCACTCGAGCGCTCGCCTGGAGCGCTTCTTGCAGCTCTGCGCCGAAGACAACATGCAGGTGATCTACCCGACCACGCCTGCGCAGTACTTCCACGCGCTGCGTCGGCAGGTGGTCCGGCCGTGGCGCAAGCCGCTGGTGGTGATGACGCCCAAGAGCCTGCTGCGGCACCCCGATGTGGTCTCGAACCTTGAAGAGCTCACCGAGGGTGAGTTCCAGCGCATCATCCCCGACGATGTCGAGGCGAAGTCCTCGGTGGAGCGGGTGCTGCTGTGCACCGGCAAGGTCTTCTACGATCTCTACAACGCCCGCAAGGAGCGCGGCCTCGAAGGCAAGGTCGGCCTGCTGCGGGTCGAGCAGCTCTATCCGATGGCGGACCATCGCTTCGCCACGGCGCTGGCGCCGTACGGAGACTCCACGCCGGTTGTCTGGGTACAGGAAGAGCCGTCGAACATGGGCGCCTGGCCCTACCTGCGCTACCGCTTCGGCGGTACGCTCATCGGGCGGCCCCTTCGCGCTGTTGCGCGGCATGAATCGGCGAGCCCGGCGACGGGTTCGGCCAGCAGCCACAAGCTCGAACAGCAACAGTTGATCGACCAGGCCTTTGAAGGCCTCGACTAGTTCGGCGAAAATGCGACAATGAAAAACGCTTGCGGGGTCAGCCTCTTCCGGCGACCCCGCTTGGCGCATAGAATCCCATGGCTGTCGAGCTGAAAGTCCCGCAATCGGGCGAATCGATCACCGAAGTCCAAATCGGAGAATGGCGCAAGGCCGAAGGCGACTACGTCGAAGTCGACGAAGTCCTCGTCGAAATCGAGACGGACAAGGCCGCCATCGAGCTCCCCGCGCCCTCGTCCGGCATTCTCAAGAAAATTCTGAAGAAGAACGGCGAGGAAGCCGCGGTCGGCGACGTGATCGGTATGCTCGAAGAGGGCGAAGCCCCCGCCGAGGACTCCAAGCCGGCGGAGAAGGCCGAGAAGGCTGAAAAGACCGAGAAGGCGCCGCCCGAGAAGTCCGAGGCGCCGAAGCAGGAGAAGTCCGAAAAGCCTGCCAAGACCGCCGAGAAGCCGGCGAAGGCCGCCGAGAAGACCGCCAAACCCGAAACCGAGCAGCGTGTGATGCCGGCGGCGCAGCGCATTCTCAGCCAGGCCGGCGTCGACGCCTCCGAGGTGGAGGGGACCGGCCCCGGCGGACGCGTGCTCAAGGAAGACGCCCAGCGCGCCGCTGACGAGGCCCAAGCTGCGCCGAAGCCGGCCTCCAAGCCGGCGGCGCCTGCGGACGAAGCGCCTTCGGCCCCGCCGGAGCCGTCCGACGAGCCCGGCCGCGAGGAAGAGGTCGTTCCGATGACCCCCATGCGGAAGGCCATCGCGCGCAACCTGGTCTACGCACAGCAGAACGCGGCGCTGCTGACGACGTTCAACGAGATCGACATGTCGGCCGTGATGGAGATGCGGTCGCACTTCAAGGACGCCTTCCTCAAGAAGCACGGCGTGAAGCTCGGCTTCATGTCGTTCTTCGTCAAGGCTTCCGTGGAGGCGCTGAAGGCGATTCCGGCCGTGAACGCGCGGATTGACGGCAACCACATCGTCTACCGCAAGTACAACGACATCGGCATCGCCGTCGGCGGCGGACGCGGATTGGTGGTGCCGATCCTGCGCAACGCCGAGCGGATGAGCTTTGCCGAGATCGAGGCGACCATCGCTGACTTCGGCGAGCGGGCGCAGAAGAACAAGATTGACCTCTCCGAGCTGCAGGGCGGCACGTTCACCATCTCGAACGGCGGCATCTACGGCTCGATGCTGTCGACCCCGATCGTCAACGCTCCCCAGAGCGGCATTTTGGGGATGCACAACATTCAGCAGCGCGCGGTCGTGGCCGACGACGGTCAGATCGTCGCCCGTCCGATGATGTACATCGCGCTGACCTACGATCACCGTCTGGTCGACGGCCGTGAAGCGGTCACCTTCCTGCGTCACATCAAGGAAGTGCTGGAGCGGCCGGAGCGGTTGCTGCTGGAAATTTGAAAAAGGTGAGCAGTGAACAGTGAGCGGTGAACAGTGGGAAACTAGCCCACAACTGCTCACTGTTCACCGCTCACCGCTCACTGACTTACCATGCCTACCCACGATCTCGTTGTCATCGGCGCCGGTCCTGGAGGATACGTCGCCGCCATTCGCGCCGCCCAGCTCGGGCTCGACACCGCCTGCATCGAAGAAGTCAAAGCGCTCGGCGGCACTTGCCTGCGCGTCGGCTGCATCCCGTCCAAAGCGCTGCTCGAGTCCAGTGAGCTTTACTCCGAGGCTGTCCACGGCGGGCTCGACGATCACGGAATGGAGGTCGGCGACGTCAAGCTCGACCTCGAAAAGATGCTCAAGCGCAAGGACAAGGTCGTCAAGGGCTTGACCCAGGGCGTTGCCGGGCTCTTCAAGAAGAACAAGATCACGCGCTACGAGGGCCACGGCAAGCTCGCCGGCCCGGGCAAGGTCTCGGTCGAGACGAAGGACGGCCCGGTCGAGATCGAGGCTAAGAACGTCATCATCGCCACCGGCAGCAAGGTGGCCACCCTTCCGGGCATCGAGTGGGACGGCGACCGCATCGGCGGCAGCACCGAAGCTCTCTCCTACCCCGAGGTTCCCGAAAAGCTGGTGGTGATCGGCGCGGGCTATATCGGTCTGGAGCTGGGTTCGGTCTGGAGCCGGCTGGGCTCGAAGGTGACGGTGCTCGAATACCTCGACCGCATCCTGCCCGGCATGGACAACGAGGTCGCCAAAGAAGCCCAGAAGATCCTCAAGAAGCAGGGCCTGGAGTTCCAGTTGGGCGCGAAGGTGACCGGCGCGAAGGTCGAGGGCGACAAGTGCGTGGTGACGGTCGAGGGCGCTGACCCGATCGAGTGTGACCGCGTGCTGGTATCGGTGGGCCGCAAGCCGAACACCGACGACCTGGGCCTGGAAACCGTGGGCCTGGAGCTCGATGCGCGGGGCCGCGTGCCGGTCGATGAGCATTTCCAGACGCCGGTCGAGGGCATCTACGCCATCGGCGATGTGATCCGCGGCCCGATGCTGGCGCACAAGGCTGAGGAAGAGGGCGTGGCCTGCGTGGAAGGGATCGTGACCGGCTACGGCCACGTGAACTACGACGCGATCCCCGGCGTCGCCTACACGCACCCGGAGATTGCCTCGGTCGGCAAGACCGAAGAGCAGCTCCAGGAAGCCGGCATTCCCTATCGCAAGGGCAAGTTCCCGTTCCTGGCCAACGGTCGGGCGAAAGCTCTGAACCAGACCGAAGGCTTCGTGAAAATCCTCGCGCACGAGGAGACGGATCGGGTGCTGGGCGTGCACATCATCGGCCCGCGCGCCGGCGACCTGATTGCCGAAGCGGCGGTGGCGATCGAGTTCGGCGCCTCGAGCGAGGACATCGCCCGGGCTTCGCACGCACACCCGACGCTGGCCGAAGTGGTCAAGGAAGCGGCGTTCGCCGTAGACGGCCGCGCGATCCATATTTAGGGGATGCGAATGAGCACCCGGGTTCTACCCGGGTGTTCGCTGTGAGGCTTGAGCTGGACGCTAGCTCATGGCCGGCGCCGTACCGTTCAGAGGCGGATTGACCGCCGGGTGGAACCCGGCGGCTCGTTTTGCGCTTGACCTGTGGCATGCTACAGGCCGATGCAAGTGTGCGCTCGGTTGCTGCTCCTGGTCGTGGCGCCGGTTCTCGCTCAGGCCGTTGAGATCCGCGCAGTCCTCATCATTCCTGCCATCGAGGGAGTCCTTGAGCAAATTTGGTCCGACACCGGCCGAGGGTGTCAGCCTCGCAGCGCCGAAGAGCAGCGGCTGCACGAGGCCGTTCTACAGACGCTCGACCCGGCAACTCGCCTTGAACGCCTGGAGTCCTGGGCGGCCGCGTATCCAGACTCCTCGAGTTGCGAGGCGCAACGACTCTGGCTGGCCACCCTTGCCCATGCGCAGGCCGGAGACGCCGAGCGTGCAGCTGATCTGGGTCAGGGGCTGCTGAGTCTGATTCCCCCAAGCCTGGAGCGACGGTTCACCTTGGCTTGGCTGGCGCCGGGCTCTGCTAGGTTGTCGAAGGCTGAGCTGCGGGAGGTTGACGAAACCGCTGCAGCCTTGCTCAAAGACGTGGCATCCTCACAGTTCCGCCCGGCTCCGATCGATGGGCTCACGGGGTCGGAGATTCGAGATGCGGTGGAACTGGTCGCTCACGTCGCCGCGGGGCTCGTCGCCAATGCCAACCGAGATTGGTCGGAGGCCCAGGTGCACTTCCGGCACGCGCAGCGGATCATGCCCCAGTCAGCTTTCCTCTCCTACCATCTGGGCGCCGCGCTACTGGGCCTTGGGGACCCCGAACAGAACGATGATGCGCTGCGAGCGTTCGCATTCGCTGCGGAACACGAAAGCGCCGGCGCGCTATCGAAACCGGACCGGCTGGCCGTTCGCGACTACCTGCAAAAAGTTTGGCGCAACTACTCGGGACGACCCTACGAAGAGTTGCTGGAAGCGGTGCGCGAGAAGAAGCCGATCTCGGCTTCGCCCGAAATCCTTGCGGCCCGGGCGAAGCTTCACATCCTCAGAGAGCGGCGTCCGACCCCGCCCTTCCCTCAACCCTACTGGAAGAGCTTGCTGCTCGATCACAGCCACCCCTCACGCGCGGTGTTCTACGACCTTTGGAGCGCCCTCGCGGACGACCAATCCGGAGATGAAGTCTGGAGTGAGCTGAAGGGAAAGCTCACGCCCCGGATGGAACTCCAGGTCATTGAAGCCGAGCCGTCGGATCGACCGCAAAATCTTGCTCTTGGGGTGGGCGAGCAGGTCTTTGTGGCTGTCGAGCTTGCCGAGCCGCTCTCTGCACCGCTGCCCATGCGCCGCTGGGTCGAGTTCGAAGGAATTGCGGTCGGCTTCCAGCGCGACCCGTTCTTGCTCACGCTCGAGAAAGGAAGGATCGAGTAACCGCTACAGGCCGATGTGAACGAGCACCCGGGTTCTACCCGGGTGTTCGCTGTGAGGCTTGAGCTGGACGCTAGCTCATGGCCGGCGCCGTTCCCTTCCGCGCCGGATTGACCGCCGGGTCAAACCCGGCGGCTCGTTTGCGCTTGGACGAACAGGAATGTTCGTCCCACCAAGCCGTCTTTCTTCCGATAACTCATTCGGCTGCATCTGAGCTGCTACGATGCAGCCATGTTTCGCTGTTTGGCGTTGCTGTTTGCAGTGTGCTGCAACGCCCCTGGGCAGCTTTGCGGCGACCTAGGCGACCCTAGCGAGCGTCGGGTTTCGGGAGTTGTCGTTGACCTCGAGGGGAAGCCCGTTGCCGATGCTTTCGTTGATCATCTCGCGAATATGCCCTTCGACCTGAAGACCGATTCTAAAGGGCGGTGTGGGGTATCCACTTGACTCAGGTAGCCCCAAGATGTAGTATACGGCGCTGTGGAGGATTACCCGCGCGATCTGGTCGAATTCGAGGCCCGCTTCGCCACCGAGGACGCGTGTCGCGACTACCTGATGCAGTTGCGTTGGCCCGACGGCTTTCGCTGTCCGGTTTGCGA
>JGI12316J15310_10000012_pt23 | contig 111597 bp, 96 predicted proteins | sample MarCyaLeptolynsp_FD_15310 | JGI IMG/M metagenome (IMG submission 15310) | reverse complement strand
AAGGGGGGCAACTCCTGGAGGCTCGTTCACCCGAATGGACCAAAGGGGGGCAACTCCTGGAGGCCTGTTCACCCGAATGGACCAAAGGGGGGCAACTCCTGAAGGCTCGTTCACCTGCTTGCGTTCGATGGATGGTCGCCCGGCAGCCACTGCGGTGGAGTCGGTGTCCACGAGTAGTTCGGAGAGGGCAACCCCTGCGAGCTGTTCAATGATTGACGGCCCGGCTTCGGCCGGTCTGAAGATCGCCCTGTTCGCTTCGGTGTCGAAGCGTGGTCATTGCCCAACGACTTCGGTTGGAGGGCGCTGTGCGACGGATGGGATGAAGACGTACGACGGTTCTCGGTGTTTTTCGTGAAGCACCGTCGATGAGCGCTGCGGCGGTTGCCGCGGGTAGTCGAAGACCTTTTCACCGCGTTTTGCGGGCGTCGTTCTGAACTCTTTGCCTTCGGGTGGAGGGGAGTGCGTAGTGCTGTTGTTCGGTTCGCCGAGTGATGGCGGTGTGTCCAACCGATAGGATACACAGCTGCGGATGTTGAGCGGTGTCGGTGGAACTCGGGGCCTGGTCCAAAGCGCGTTTCAGGCTTGCCTGGAGCGAGTGGAGGTCGAGTCCTGAGAAGGGATGAAGCGACCCACGACTTCTGTTGTGTTCCCGAGAGGGACGTTCAGAGACATTTGGTTCCGTGAGGACGTTACGTCGGTTTGTTGATGAAGCATGTTCGAGAGACCGCTTTTGGCGATTCGTCGCTGGAGGCACAGTGAGAGCATCGAAGCGTTATGATGGCGCTGCGGTGCACTGTCAGCGCGGATTGTCGGGAAGACTCTGTACGCGAGCCAAGGGCATGGAAGGACGGCACGGTGGTTTACCTCATCGTTGCCTCCCCGGTGGTGCGAATACCGCGCAGACGACGAACGTCATGGCGGGATCGATTAACCGATACGTCGATAGCCTACCGGGGCTGACACTTCGTAGTTCACGCCAACGCGATGAGAGGAACGCATGGAGTCTGGTGACAGACTCTGTGCAGCTCGATGAGACGGTCTTTGAAGGGGAAATCCCAACTCAGGGTAGTGCTCTCCAACCCACCCACGGAACCCGAGTGACCCAAAGAAGCAATTCTGGACGGACGCTCGGGTTTTGTGGTTTCGGCGCCATGGTCCTGGCCCTGTGCGGGCTGACCATGGCGCCGGCCTGTTCAAGCCCCTGCGAGTCGCTGGCGCGTGACCACGCGCGCTTTGTTGAGGCGGTGAAAGCAGCCTCGGCCGCGGCACCCACCGAACCGTTTCGTCCCCACATGGTGGTGGCGGTGCCCTTCACTACGGTCAACCGCGTGGTCGGTGCGGGCGTTGCTGGCCTCCAGCCTGTCCCGATTCGCGTTCCTTTGCGTCAGCTCATTCCGGGACTGTCCACCCTGGACGGCCTCCAGCTCAGACTGCAGCGTGCCCGACTCGGTCCCCCTGAGGCGGGCTCCCCTTCTGGAAGCGTGGGCGTTGCGCTCACCCTGGTCCTCGAGGGTCGACGCGATGCTCTGGTCACTCTGGACCTGTCGACACGCGTGCGCCCGCGCATCGACCGTCAGCAGGTCGTCCTGCCCGTGCGTGCGCAGGACTTCAGTCGCGTCCGACCCACGCTGGGACCACGTCCCGCCAAGGCCCTGAGCGCCGCCATCATCGACCTTATTCCTGCGAGGTACCGAGGTTTCGCGCCGCCGCGGTTGGTGTCTGCGCTCGCCAATCAGCTCCTCGGGTGGGTGGTCAACAACCTCTACCGACTCATTGCGCGCAACCTGCTCACCGACGTGGCAGCGCTCACCACCTTCCGGTGGCGCATGCCTCCTCTTCCGGTTCGCCAGGCAAGACTCCACGTCGATCCCCGAAGCCTCGCTCTGTCCGTCGAACTCGGCGTCGAGGCCCCGGCCCTGCGCAATCCGGACTTTGCAACCATCCATCCGCCGCATCAGCCGCGGTTGCACGTTGGCCTCCCAGCGCTGGTGGGCCTCGCCAACTGGGCGGTGGTGGCGCGAGCCATACCGCCACGGGTGAATCGCGACTACAAAGCCTCCCAGAGCGGCCCCTTCATTCCTCGCTTCTCGTATCGGCCGCAACGCCGCTCGCTCGGGCTTCGTCTCTACAACGACAAGGACTGCTATGCCGCCCACGTGTGGTTTGTGCCTTCGCTGAGCACGACCAACGGGCGCCTGACCGTGCAACTTCAGGACGGGCGAGTCGAGCGGATCGACGGGTCGCTGTTGGTCAGGCTTGGCGCCTACGCCCAGGGTGTCTATTCAGACATGGTGCGCACATCCCTCGACGTAATGGCATCGGGTTCCATGCAGATCGGCGACGCAACACTGACTGCAAAGGCCAGCGACGCTATAGTGAATGGCGACGAAGTGCGGCTTGGTGTTGCGGTCTCCGCCACAGCACCCACGACTCGACCGCCGCGCTGACGTCCACCTTATGCGACCGCTCCTCAGACCTCGCTCCAGACCCCTGTTCTGCCTGATTGTCGGGCTGGCCCTGCTGCCGGCGGACGGCCGAGCGTCCACCCCTGCCGACTCGGTGGTCTTCGACAGTCAGCCACCCGGCGCCGAGGTGCGCGTCGATGACAAGACGGTCTGCAAGAAGACGCCATGCACCGTGAAGCTGACGCCGCGGCTCAGTGGAGCGCACAAAGTCGCGATGCGCGCCGCGGAGTACTCGGATCGTTCGGAGACGCTGGAACTTTCGGGCGGCAAGCTCGTGCGCTGGGTCTTGACGCCCAAGCTTGGGTCTGTGTTCGTCGAGTCGCGTCCACGCGGGCTCATGCTCCACGTGGATGGCAAGCCAGCGAAGACCACCCCGACCACGCTGCGTCTGACCCCCGGAAACCACCGCATCCGTGTGATGTCACCGTGCCACGATGCGGATGTCCGCGATGTCACCGTCCGCGCCGGTGACGCCCTGGCCATCGGTTTCGATCCCAAACCCCGCCTGCGAACGCTTCGCTTCCAGGCCGAGAACAGCACTGGGCGTTCGCTTCGGGCGGAGATCCTGCTGGGCGGCAGGGATGGGCGCGTCATCGGCGCCACTCCAGGGCGGTTCCAAGTGCCACAGTGCGCCCGGACGGTCACGCTGCGACACCCGCAGTGGGGCCGTTCTGAAGTGCGGTTGAGCGCGACGACGCAGACGGTGACGGGCGTGCTCGACGGCTCCAACCATCGGCTGCTGCGTCTTGGCGAGCACATCCTCGAAAGCCGAGGCAGCAACCGCCCGCGCGTATTGGTCACGCTCATCAACGAGTTCAACAACCGAAACAGCCAGCGATTGGGCTACATTGTTCGAAGCCTCACGGCCATGCCGGACGTCCACGTCACGGTCATTCACAACCCCGGGTTCCGTCATCGCCACTCTCGCAAGGCGTCTCGAGCGGCGATAGCTGCGGGGCGCCAGGGGCGGTTCTGGGACATGTTCAGCCGGCTACACAGCAACTACTCCGGAGTTGCTTCGGCCGACCTGGAGCGTCACGCCCGGGCTTTGAACCTCGACATCGCACGCTTCAAGCGGGACCTGGCTGACCCGAGCGTCGATGCTGAACTCAGCTGGCATCGGCGCGTGGCCTGGGCCCTGGCCCCCCGCCCCGCCCCGGCGGCATACGTCAATGGCGAGCGCCGTGACTACGTGCGTTCCTTGAACATCCTCACCAACACCATTCAGGCAGAGCGAGAAGCCGTGCTCCGACCAGGGTGGATGGAGGTGATGGCGCGGATTCGCGACCGCAACCCTCAGCTGGCTGGGTATCTGATGGATGCCATCGAGCCACCACCGGAGCCGGTGCGGCCCAAGCGCAAGTTCGACAAGAAGGTCTGGAACGTGTCGCTGCACGGCAAAGAGCCGACCCGGGGCGGCACCGTGAAGACGGCGCTCGCCACGCTGGTGTTGTTCAAGAACTACTACAGCTGCCGAAACTGTCGGGAGCACCACCAGCTCATCGAGCGGGCGCTGAAGCGCTTCGGCGACAAGGTCCGCGTCGTCTACAAACAGAGCCCTCCGCCGTACTACGCCCGAAATCCGTTGAACGCCTCCCGGCATGCCGAGTGTGCGCGCCAACAGGGGAAGTTCTTCGAGTTTGACCAGTACATCGTCGACAAGGGGCGAGTGGCGACCATGACCGTTTCGCGCGCAATCGCCAAAGTTGGGCTGGATCGGCAGAAACTCGCCGAATGCCTCAAAGACCCCGCACTGGAGCGGCAACTCGATGCAGACGCCATCGCGGCGCTTGCGGCGAATGTGTCCAAGACGGCGGTTCTCTTCGTCAACGGCCGTTATGTCGCCGATGCGCCGCTGTGGGAGGATCTGGAACAGCTCATCAGCGATGAGATCGCCAAGGGCAAGGCCCGTGTGGCCAAGGGCATGTCCCGTAGCCGCCTGTACAAGTCGCTTGTCGGCAAAGGCGAGCAGATCCGCGTGGTCGGGGACACCAAGCTTCGCATGAACAACCGTGGCGCCATTCGCCTCGGCCCGCGTTCGGCCAAAGTGTCCATGACCCTGTGGATGGACTTCTACAGCGCAAATACCCGGCGGCTGTGGTCCTCCCTGGCGAAGGCGAGGGCGGACATTGGTGTGAAGAGCAATGTGGTCCTCAAGGTCCTGCCAAGCGCGTACCACAATGACCGGTCCAGCGGAGAGGCGCTTTATTGTGCACGCGCCCAGAAGAAGGTGGAGCCCTTCGTTCAGCAGATGCTGACCGGTCGCTATTACCGGCCCAAGCGTCGAATCCTGCGGCGTTGGGCCGAGAAAGCCGGGCTGGACCTGAAGCGCTTTGAGCGCTGCCTGTCGTCCAAGACCATGTCTTCGTCGGTCGACGCCGACATGGCGGAGGCTCGGCGAGCGCGCATCCAGTCGCCGACCCTGTTCGTCAACAGCTACCGCCTCAACTCCCGGGCACACAACTCTCACGACCACGCCAAGATGCGTCGGTATCTTCGGCTTGCGCTGCAGCAGATCAAGGCGCGACGATAGCGCCCATGCTGAACGCTGGTCGCGAAGAGATTACCGAGTTCCACGTCGACAATGGCCAAGGCCACCGCTTGTACATCAAGCGCACGGTGGTCGAGCCGGCGCTGGTGCGTGCCAGGCGCCCCCTGCTCATCGTTCCTGGCTATGGGATGAACTCCTTCATCTTCGGCTACCACCCCAGGGGGACGTCGCTCAGCGGGTACATGGCGCGTCAGGGCTTTGAGGTGTGGACCTTCGACCTGCGCGACACGGGGATGTCGAAGCGGCTGAACAAACGGGCTGAGGGTCCCTCGCTCGAGGCCTACATCGCCGACGACCTGCCGGTTGTCATCGACGCCGTCCTACGACGGACGGTCTGTGACGATGCATCCAAGGTCGACGTCCTGGGGGCCAGCCTGGGCGGCACGATCGTGTACGGTCATCTGGCGCTTCGCGGTGCTGAGCGCAGCCAGTTCGGCAGCGTGGTGACGATCGGGGCTCCACTGAGGTGGGACAACGTCCACCCAGCACTGCGGCTGGCGTTCAAGTCACCATGGCTGATGAGCAAGGTGCGCATTTCCGGGGCCCGGAAGATTGCCAAAGCGGCATTGCCCATCATCGAGCGGGTGCCGCAGCTGCTGTCGATCTACATGAACCCGGCCATCGTCGACCTGAGCAAACCACAGGAGCTGGTGAAGACGGTCGAGGACCCCAACCCGCGGGTCAACGCGGACATCGCTCGCTGGATCAACGCCGGCGACCTGAAGCTCTCGGGCGTCAACGTGACCGAGGCATTGAAGCGGGTCGACACGTTGCCACTGCTGCTGGTCCTGGCGAACAAGGACGGTATTGTTCCGACCGAAACCGCCATGTCCGCCAAGCATGCCTGGGGTGGGCCCGTGGAGACGCTGCACGTGGGGGACGAACAGACCTGGTACGCCCACGCCGACCTGTTCATCGGCGATCCAGCCCCGGGCGCGGTGTTCGAGCCGATTGCGTCGTTCCTCATGCAACGCGGCGGTTACGCCAAAGCGGGCTGAGTCTGCGGCTCGATGAGCGTGTGGATAGCGACACACACCTGTGTGGTCGGTGCCACGTGGGAGTGGTGATGGTGCTCTAAGGGGTTGAACTCAAAGGGGGCTTGCGGCTGGAACGGGGCTTGCTTTCTGCGGGAGGGATATCACACCCCCCTCGGAGGAACCGAAGATGCTACCCGTCCAGAGGATGCTGCTCACCGGCATGATGGGCCTGGCGCTCACCGCCTCGTCTCTCATCGCAGGCGCCGGATGCAGCGCTGAACGCGCCGCAACCGCGCCTTTCGCGGACAGCACGTCTCCCGCCCCAACCCCCAACAAGGACACCTCCGCCCGCGCCGGCAAGGCCGCTAAGGCCAGCGCTGCGAAGGCTCCCAGGTCCAAACCCCTCGCCATGCAGATGTCCTGGTGCCGTGGAGCCGGCTGCGAGCTGGACTTCACGTTCAGCGAGCCGATGGTCCAGGCCGAGGCGCTGGCGACAGCGTCGCCATTGCCCATCACACTGACGCCGCCGCAAAAGGGCTCATGGGCGTGGAAGAGCCCCAAACATCTGGTCTTCCGGCCGTCGGATGGCCAGATGCTGCACGGCTGGAAGGTCGAAGCCCGACTCGAAAGCGCTCGGTCGCTCACTGGCGCCGAACTCCACAAACCGTTCAAGCGAAACGTGTGGGTGCCGGAGCTGGAGATCGGCACCAAGTGGGCGAGCTGGTCGGTCGACGCCGGCAAGCCACGGTTCGTAGGAGTGTTCTACGACACCGAGGCGCGCATTGGCCGGGCGCCGGCCGTGGTGCTCTACGACCAGCCCGTGGAACCCGAGGCGATCTTGAAGGCGGGCCTCACCGTGGTCGACAGTGTGGGCAGGGCGCTGCCGATCCGCGTGTTCCGTCCCAAGAACGCCAAGCCATTCTACCAGGGGGCGATCGACAATCGGCTGCTGGTCGGCGTGGAGGTGGCGCAGCTGCCCAAGGGTCCCAGGGTCGGGCTGCGGGCGCCGAGCTTCGATAACAAGGGCAACGCCAAGCTGGCCAAGCGCGACCTCGAAGTGGTCCGCCGGTTGGCCATCAAGCGCTGGGAGCCGAGCCTGGACCACACCAAGCGCATGGGGCTCTACGGGACCTGGTGGATCCGCACCTCCTCCACGGTGGACCCCGAGAGCGCCAAGAAGTTCGTGTCCATGTCGCCGACCCCCAAGCGGCTCTATGTCTCGGCCGACAGCGACCACATCATGATCAGCGGTACCTATGAGCCAGGCCGGGACTACACCGTGACGGTCAAGAAGGGGCTGGAGGACCTCTTTGGCAACACGCTGGCCAAGACCGCAACCCATACGGTCCGGACCGCCGACCACGCGCCGCGGGTGGCGGTGCCTCAGTCCGGTCTGGTGGTCGAACGCAAGCAAGCCAAGATTCCCGTGAAGGTGCAGAACGTCCGGGACGTGGAGATTCGGACCTACACCTTCGACAAGCCGGCGGAGTTTGTCGCCGCTCTGAATGCGGGTCAGAAGACGGAGTGTCGGCACTACGGCGCCAAGCTCGACCTCCTCGGGATGCGCAAGGTCCAAGCGCCTGGCCGGCTCAACGAAGAGAGCACCACCGAGATGGTCCTGCCCACCAAGGGCAAGCCCGCGTTGGCATGCGTCGAGGTTCGGGGGATCGGGATGGGCAGCCGTGCCAACCCCAAGTACGAGCCGTCCTGGTCCACGCTGGTCCAGGTGACGGACCTGGGGGTGATGGCCAAGCTATCCGAGGACCGGGTAATGACCTGGACGACCGCGCTGTCCACGGGCAAGCCCACGCGTGCTCGGGTCGAGGTTCTCGACAGCAAGGGAAAAGTTTTCGGCAAAGGCTCCAGCGCGAGAGATGGGGTGGCGTTGGTCAAGGCTGCGGGCATCAGCGGGACCAGGCTCCCCAAAACCCTCGCCGTCATGGTGACCCGCGGCGCCGACCGCGCCGTGTTGCGGCTGGGGCGTGGGCGTCTGGCTCAGCCCTGGCAATATGGGCTGCGCGGCTCGGTGGCAGGTGCGGCGAGGCTCACGGCGGCGGTGTTCACCGACCGCGGTGCCTATCGACCGGGCGAGAAGGTGCACGCCAAGGTCATCGTGCGTGACCCTGCGACGTTTGGACCGCCTCCGAACCGGCGCGCCAAAGTGGTGATCACGGATGCGCGCGGCAAGCAGGTCCTTCAGCGTGAGGTGGCGCTCGACGCCGTCGGCGGGGCCGACGTGGAGCTGCCCCTGGCCGATGGGGATCGCGCGCCGACCGGTACGTACACCGTTCGCGTCGCCCAGGGCGAGGCCTCGGCGAGCCACCGCTTCCGCGTCGAGGAGTATCGCGTGCCGACGTTTGCGGTGAACGTGAGCGACGAAGGCAAGCGTTGGCGTCTCGGACGGAAACAGTCGGCGGTGGTGACCGCCGCCTACATGTCGGGCGGTTCGCTCGCCGGGCGCAAGGTGAAGTACCGCGTCACCCGCACCGATGTTCCCTTCACCAGCAGCTTCTTCCCGGCGTTCACCTTCGGTCGGCACGACGCCTCGCCGAGGCTGGACACTGTCGCGGCGGGCACCAAGAAGCTGGACGGGCAGGGCCGCCTGGTCGTGGACTTCCCGGTGGGCGGCGGCAGCCAGCCCAACGGACTGGTCCGATACGAGGTCAACGCCAGCGTCACCGACGTCGATCGCCAGGTCTATGCGGGTACGCTGCGACGGACCCTACGCCCGGTCGACCGCTACGTGGGCATCAAGGCCCCGCGTCGCTCGGTGGTCAGCGCCAAGTCGGTCCTGGAGGTCCCCGTCGTCGTCGTCGACGGCAAGGGACAGGCTGTCGCCGGTGAGACGGTGGTCGTCCTCGCCGAGCGCATCGACACTCACTCGGCCGCGCGCCACAACGGAACCTCGGTGGACCGGGTGAACCACGATGTCGCAACCGCGGTGCAGCGTTGCAAGATCACCAGCGGCGACAAGCCCAGGGTCTGTCGGGTGAAGCTGCCCGCCGCGGGGCGCTATCGCATCCTGGCCCGTCGCCTCGGCAAGGGCGTTGCGGTGGCTGCCAGCACGCCCATGGTCGCGACCGGCGGTCGACCCGCGGCGTGGCCCCGGTTCGAGCACGAGCGCATCGCCATCACCCACGACAAGTCCATCTATACCGCTGGCGAAACGGCCAAGCTGGTGGTCGCCAACCCCTTCGACAAGGGCGCGGTGACCGCTCTGCTGACGCTGGAGCGGAACGGCATTCTCGAGCACCGGGTGATCGAGTTGGCCTCCGGGACGCCGTCCATCGACGTGGCTGTGGCGCCCGCCCACGCTCCCAACGTCTATGCCAGCGTCGCGCTGGTGCGCGGCCGCACCGACGGGGACAAGGATGGTGCCCGGCGGGATGTGCACGGGCCCCGGTTCCGCATGGGCTACGCGACACTCAAGGTACGTCCCAGCGACGCCCGGGCCCGGATCGAGGTGGTTCCCGCGTCCAAGCGCGTATCCCCGGGCTCCACGCTGAAGGTCGACATCCACGGCCTGGACGTCCACGGCAAGGGCATCAATGGAAAGGCGACTGTTGCCATCGTCGACGAGGCGGTGCTCAAGCTCACCGGGACCAAGACGCCCGACATCATGGCCCAGCTGTTTGCCCCCCGACCGCTGGCGGTTCGGACCGCCGAGAGCCGGCTGGAGCTGGAGAGCGCGCGGCGCGACCGGCACGCCGCTATCTTCCCGGGAGGCGACGGTGACGATGAGGACGACCCGGAGGACGCTGCCCAAGCGGGCGACACCGAGCAGGACTGCATGCGGGTCAACAGCACCCGAGGTCGGCGCTCGCGCGTTCGGTGTCCCAAGGACCCCATCAAGAAGCAGCGGGAGCGGAGCGAAAAGGAGGTGCTGAAGGTGCGCTCCAACTTCGCCAGTACGGCTCACTGGAGCGCGGCGGTCGAACTGAAGAACGGGCGCGCCCAGATCGCTGTGAAGCTGCCCGACAACGACACCACCTGGCGCGTCATGGTGGTGGCTGCCGATGCCAACGGTCACTTCGGCTCGTCCGACGCCAAGGTCGTGGCGCGTAAGCCGCTGCTGGTGCAGCCGGTGATTCCCCGGTTCGTGTTCCCCGGCGACAAGCTGCTGCTGGGGGCGCTGGTCAAGAACGGCACGGATGGCGATGGCGAGGCGATAGTTCAGGCCGAGCTGACCGCGGCAACCATCGACGGCAAGCCGAAGACCTCGCTGAAGACGGCCGTGAAGGCGGGACGTCAGCAGCTCGTCGAGTTCCCTGTTCAGGTCCCGATGGCAGCGGTGGGCAAGGTGAAGCTCAAGCTCAAGGCCGACATGGGCGGCCATGCGGACGCCATCGAGGTGACGCTGCCGGTCCTCAACCCGTCGGTCGCGCACAAGGCGGTCGAGACCAGGGAGGTGACGGGCACCGGTGACATCGCGCTGGACCTGCCTGCGGCCCGCATCGAGGGCAGCGAGGACCTGGAGGTGGTGGTCAGTACCAACGGGCTGGCGGCGCTGAAGGACTCGGTCGACTACATCATGCGCTACCCCCATGGCTGCATCGAGCAGACCACCAGTGGCGCCTATCCGCTGCTGGTGCTCAAAGACCTGCTGCCCGAGATGGGCGTCGAGGTGGACATGAGCAAGCTCAAGAAGTTCGCGGCTGCGGGGGTGAAGCGGCTGCTCAGCTTCCAGACCTCCAGTGGCGGACTCTCCTACTGGCCCGGCGAGGACAAACCCCACGCCTTCGGGACCGCCTTTGGCCTTACCGCGCTCATCGAGGCCAAGCGACAGGGCTATGACGTCGACGTCGCCAAGCTGGCCCGCATGGCCGACTACCTGGAGAAGAAGCTGCACGAGACGACGGTCTCGGAGTCCATGCCCCATGGTGGCATGGCCGACGGGGACACCAAGGCCCTGTTTGCCATGACCCTGGGGCGCCTCGGCCGCGAGCAAACCACCTCCATCGACAAGCTCTGGGCTGCGCGCGCCAAGCTGACTCCGTTTGGGTTGGCCTTCCTGGGCGTGGCCGCCAAGGAGTCCAAGCATCGCAAGCACCTGGTGGATCCGATTCTCGCGAAGGTTCGGGACGCCGCCCGGGAGAACACCACCGAGCATTGGTATGAAGGGCGCCCAGCGCGCGGTTGGTCCATGGGGTCGCCGCTTCGCACCCACGCTGGGGCGCTGTTGGCCTGGGGCGGGGCCTATCCAACCCGGGAGACGTCGGCCAAGCTCCTCAAAGGCCTCGTCAAGCGCGCTCGCGGTGGCCAGTGGGGCAACACCCAGGAGAACGTGTTCGGCATCATGGCCGTGGCGACTGTGGCACGCACCAAGAAGGCAGGGGCTCTGCCTGCGGCCGAGCTGACGCTCAACGGGCGCCCGGTGGATCTGGCGCGGCTGGAGCCGCTGGGAGGCAAGGGCAGGGCGCGGCGGCTTCGGTTGAGCTCCGGTGAGTTCGGCTTGCCGGCGGCGGGTACCTCCGCGCGTCTGGCCGTGTCGCTGAAGAATCGCGGGGGGACGCCGCTGACGCTGACCGTGCGGAGTGCCTATCAGGCCAAGCTCAGTGCCGAGACCATGGGCGCGCGTTCGGCCGGATTCAAGGTGACGCGACGCTACGAGACGGTCGACGGCAAGAGGCTGGGCAACAAGGTGCCCCTGGGCAGCCTGGTTCGCGTTCGCGTGAAGGTGAAAGCCAACGCCGAGGCCCACTATGTGGCCATCGACGACCGGCTGCCGGCGGGGCTCGAGCCGCTGAACACCAACCTCAAGACCACCGAGAAGGTCATCGACAAGACCGGGCTGACCCACGAGTTGCGCCAGGGCCTCCGAGTGCTCAGCTATAGTGAGGTTCGGGACTCGCGGGTGTCGTTCTACGCCAACGAGATGCCCAAGGGGACCTACGAGTTCAGCTACCTGGCGCGCGCGACCACCGCCGGAGAATTCCTGCGGCCGGCGGCCAGCGCTGAGGCGATGTATGCGCCGGAGGTAAACGGGGCCACCCGCATCGACCGGATCGCGGTGCGCTGATGCGGTTGCGACGCGCATGGCGAGTGGGGATGGTGGCGGCTCGGGTCGCCGCCGTCCTGGTGGTGCTCTTCTTCGTGGGGGTGGAGGTGGCGGTCTCCGTCTCCGACTACGATGTAGCCCTGCTGCAGCAGCGGCCGGAGCCGTCGCTGCGGTTGGAGGACCGCCACGGTCAGCTGCTCGCCGAGCGCGTCAACGCCAGGGGCCAGCGGCACCGCTGGGTGCCGCTGGCGGAGATCTCTCCCACGGTCATCGCCGCGACAATCGCCGTGGAGGACAGCCGCTTCTACGACCACGTCGGCGTCGACTGGCGCGGCGTGGGGCGGGCGGCGGTGGACGCCGTACGCGCTGGGGCCATCGTCAGCGGCGCCTCGACGATCACCATGCAGCTGGTGAGGAGTGTTCAGCCTCATCCCTACCGTGGGCTGGCGCCCAAGATGGTGGAGCTCGTCCGCGCGCTGAGGATGGAGCGGGCCGTCGACAAGCGCGTCATCCTCGAGCAGTACCTCAATCGCGTGCCCTACGGCGCCGGAACCATCGGCATCGAGGCCGCCAGCTGGCGCTACTTCGGCAAGCCGAACAAGGCTCTGACCCAGAGCGAGGCCACGCTCCTGGCGGGGTTGCCCCAGGCACCGAGTCTCTACAACCCGCTGCGGCACTACGAGCGCGCCCTGGGCCGGCGGTTCCAGGTGCTTCGGCGGATGCTGGAAGAGGGCGTCATCGACGGCGCGACGTTCACCGCGTTGTGGCGGGACCGGCCCGAGCTGACCCCAACGGGCAACCCAGGCCAGGCGCCTCATGCCACCGACACGCTCGTCGGCCGCGGTGTGGGTGGCGCTGTGGCCACGACCCTGGACGGGCCGCTCCAGCGGTCCCTGGAGGCCATCGTGGCTGACCGATCCCGGGACCTGGCCACGCTGGGCGCGCCGCATGCCGCGGTGGTGGTGCTCGACAACCGACAGTGCGATGTGGTGGCGATGGTCGGATCGCCCGACTATCGCAGCGCGCAGGCCGGTGCGGTCAACGGAGCGCTCGCCAAGCGGCAGCCGGGATCGACGCTGAAGCCCTTCGTCTTCGCTCTTGCCTTTCAAGACGGCGCCCACGAGGGAACTGTCGTCGCGGATGTGCCCACGCGCTACGTGGCCCCAGGCGGGGTCCTGTTCTCCCCGCGGAACTTCGACCGGACCTACTCGGGGCCGGTTCCGATGGGGGAGGCTCTCGCGCGGAGCCTCAACGTCCCGGCAATAGTGACGGCGCAGGACGTGGGCTTGAAGCGCTTCTACCGCTTGCTGAAGCGACTTGGCTTCGAGTCGCTTACAAAGCCGGCTGATCACTACGGGCTGGGACTTTCGCTGGGCAACGGCGAGGTGCGGCTACTGGAGCTTGCCCAGGGCTACGCGGCGTTGGCCAGGTATGGTCGTGGCTGCCGTGCACGCCTGACCTCGGAGGACCCGGTCGTGACCTCGCTGGACATCGCCCCCACGGCCGCCGCGCGAATCACGCAGGTCCTGGCGGACGACGGTTTGAGGGCGCAGGCCTTCGGCGCCGGCAGCGCCCTGATGTTGGACGTCCCCGTGGCCATGAAGACGGGTACCAGCGCCAACTGGCGCGACAGCTGGGCGGTCGGCTACACGCGCGACCACACCGTAGCGGTCTGGGTGGGCGACTTCGCCAGCGATCCCACCCAGCAGCTGACGGGCGCGACGGGGGCTGGGCCGCTCTTCCGGCAGGCCATGGAGCTGGTGCTCGGGCAGTTCGGGACCCCGCGGCCGCTCGTCGAACCGGCCGTCGAGGCCCAGCTGGGCCAGCACGAGGTCTGTGCGCTCAGTGGAGCGCCGGCGTCGCACCATTGCCCGCATCGGCGATGGGTCCGCACCGGGGCCGCCCACGAGCACCGCCAGGGTGGGGCGGAGACCTGCGATTGGCACCGTCCCATTCGTGTGGAGCGCACGTCGGGGTTGCTGGCTGGCCCAGCGTGCAACGATGCCGACGCGGTCACGACCGTGGCGACCTATCTGCCGTCGGAGTACGCGGAGTGGCAGGCGCTCGACGGACGGCCCGGACCGCCGACCCAGTACTCGGCCCGCTGTCCCGGCGACGGCTCGGTGGCCGATGCGGTGAGGGTGACCTGGCCCCAGGCCTCGGATGTATTCGTCTTGGATCCCACGTCGTCGAGCCACCGGCAGTCCCTGCTGTTGCGCGCTGCCGTGGAGCCCCGTGTGGCGGCGGCCACCTGGATGGTGGATGGGCGTGCCGTGGGTACGGTGGCGTGGCCCTACGAGATGGTCTGGCAGCTGCGACCTGGCCGGCACCAGGTTCAACTGGTGGCAGGCCAGCGGCGGAGTCCAGCAGTCACGTTCGAGGTCCGTTGACCCCACCTGGGACCGGTCAGGTGGGTGGTTGTCGGTGTTAAGCTGTGTGTTTTCAGGGTTCTGGACAAGTGGCCCCAGCGGCACCCTGATCGGACGCGGTGGACCCCACCGTGAAGCCTCGTATTGCTCGCCGCTGTGGTGTAACTGGTTGGAATTGCTGATCGGGGTGGGGTGGCACGGGGGTTGCTCTGGAGCAGGGCGACCTCGACACGGAGCATTCCATGAGCAATCCAGCAGTCACCGGCGTCTCGGGCCAACGGGTCGCCGGCCGTTACATCCTCGACCAGCGTCTCGGACGAGGCGGCTACGGCAGCGTTTGGCGGGCCACTGACGAACGAAGCCGGGAACGGACAGCCGTCGCCCTGAAGATGATCCGGGCCCGCCGCCGCGGCGACGCTGTGGCCGCGCAGCGCTTCGAGCGAGAGGCGGTATCGCTTCAGCGCCTGGTGCACCCCAACACGGTCCGGCTACTCGACTACGGCCGGTCCGACGAGGCGGAGCACTACATCGTGCTGGAGCTGCTCGACGGGGAGACGTTGGGACAACGGCTGGAGGGGGGGCCCATGGAGGCGCCCGAGGTGCAGAGCCTCGCTCTCGGCGTGCTTCAGTCTCTGGCGGAAGCGCACACCCTGCGGATCATCCACCGCGACCTCAAGCCTGCGAATCTCTTCCTGTCCAAGGGCGGCGGGGTAAAGGTGCTCGACTGGGGCTTGGTGAAGTCGCTGAACCCCGACGACGAACCGGCGGAGCCCGCGCTGACCGAGCAGGGTACGGTCGTGGGATCCATCCAGTATCTGGCCCCGGAGGTCATCCATGGCCGAACAGCGACAGCGGCGAGCGACATCTACAGCCTGGGCTGTAGCCTGTTCGCCGCGCTCGTCGGCGGGGCGCCGTTTGCAGCGGCAGGTGGGAACGCCGCGGCGATCGCGCGAGCCCACGCCGACGTCCCTGCTCCGCGTCCTCATCGTGATGGTCAGGCGCTGTACGGCTCCATGGTCGACGCCATCCAACGGATGATGGTCAAGGAGCCCAACGCCCGGCCCGGAACCATTGAAGCGCTGCAGCTCTTTGCGTCGCTGAAGGCCCCTCTGGCCGAGCCGCGCGGAGGGGAGGCCGAAGGTGATGGCACGATGACGCTCCCTGGGCCGGACGACAGCACCTCGACGCACATCCTTCGCTAGGCGGACAAAGTCGACGCGGCGCGGGTCCTGCGCTAATTCCATGGGATGGGACTGTCGCCAGGCGCACGACGTGAGGCAGAGGCGGAAGCCGACCGGGTGTTGGGCGCCGTCAAAGCCGAATACCGCGAGAAACTGCTGACCATCCAGGAAGCGTTCGAGCCTCCCCTGCGGAACTCGGAACTCTCCTTGGGGCTCGACCTGGAGGCGCCTCCCGTCGGTGCATCAGCGGTGGCGCGATTCACGAGCGAGGCCAAACGGCTCCGGCGCGTCGTGCCCGACGCCATGACCAAGGCCGTGGTGAACCGGATCATGGACGGCTCGATGGTCATCGCGTGCCGGACCGTGGCGGGCAAGAAGCGTCGTCACGTGACCGTGTGTCTCCCGGCCGAAACCGGTCGCCTGGGTCCCGGCTGGACCGTGGTCAGCTTCGGAGAGCCCCTTCCCACCAACACCTCCGACCAGGACTGGGACGACGATGGGATGTGGGACCTCTTCGGAACGGAGGCCGATCCCTCGGCTGTAGTTCCCAAGCGCGCACCACGACGCCCCGCTCGCGTCTCTTTGGATGCGGCCGCTGGCGAATTCGCTACGCGGCCGATGCGGCCGGCCGGGACCTCGCGCCGGCAGAGCGATGATGACGAGACCCGTCCATCCCGAGCCCCAGCGCCGTTCTTGTCCTTCCCCATCGCCATGGGATGCATGCGGCTGTCGACCAAGAAGGATCGCATCGAGGCGAGCCAGGCTGTGGCACTGCTCCACGCCGCCCTGGACGCCGGCATCCGCGTCCTCGATACGGCCGACGCCTACGCCTTGAACGCCGACGAGATGGGGCACAACGAGCGGCTCATCGCCAAGGCGTTGGAGACCTGGTCGGGGCCGGCGCACGAGGTGCTGGTGGCGACCAAGGGAGGACTGACTCGGCCCGATGGCAAGTGGGTGCCCAAGGGCAACAAGCGGTATCTGGCGACGGCCTGTGAGGCGAGCCTCAAGGCGCTCGGGGTGGAGCGGATCGGTCTCTATCAGCTGCACGTCCCCGACCCCTACGTGCCCATCACCGACAGCCTGGCCGCCCTGGTGAAGCTCCGTGACGCGGGGAAAATCGCGCGCATCGGGGTCTGCAACGTCAGCCCCTTTCAGCTGCTCGATGCGCTGGAAGTGGTGCCGGACCTGGCGTCGGTGCAGGTGCCGCTGAGCTGCTTTGATGCCAGCAGCGTGGCCAGCGGCACCATCGGCGTGGCGCGGGACCGGGATGTTCCCGTCATGGCCTACGCGCCCATCGGTGGATGGCAGGGCGTGGGCCGGGCAGGGCGCAATCGGCAGCTTGGCGCGGTCGCGTCGGGGCACGGCGCCACGCCCCACGAGGTCGCGCTGGCGTGGCTGTTGTCGCTGGATGCCCGGGTGCTGCCGATCGTCGGTATGACCCAGCGAACCTCCCTGGAGTCTAGCGTTCGCGCGCTGTCGTTGACGCTGGGCGAGGACGACATCGACCTGCTGGACGCGCGCTTTCCGTCCGCGGCGGCGACTCGCGACGCCACGTTCGCGCTCAAGTCGCTGCCAGAAACCGCCTCCGATGACGGCGAGGTCGTGCTGCTGATGGGCTACCCCGCGGCGGGCAAGACGACTCAAGTGGAGGCCTACACCGACCGGGGGTACGAGCGGCTCAATCGCGACCTCGTGGGGGGACGGCTGAAGGACCTGTTGCCGCGGCTGGATAAGGGGCTGTCCGAGGGGAAGCGGCGCTGGGTCCTCGACAACACCTACCCCGACCGGATGGCGCGTCGGGCGGTGCTCGAGGTGGCTCGAGAGCATGGGGTCCCGGTGACCGCACGCTGGCTGCAGACCTCCTTGCAAGACGCGCAGGTAAACGCTGTAAACCGGATGCTGGACAGGTACGGTAAGCTGCTGTCGCCCGATGAGATCAAAGGCATCGTCAAGCGGGACCCGAACATGTTTCCGCCCAACGCCCAGTTCACCTATCGGCGGAAGTTCGAGGAGCCAACGACCGGGGAGGGTCTGTCCCGGGTCGAGCCCGTGCCGTTCCAGCGACGGCCTCGGGAGGGCCACACGAACAAGGCGCTGTTCTTGGACTACGACGGGACGCTGCGGACCACCCACAGCGGCAAACCGGCCCCCAACGACGCCGACGACGTGAAGCTGCTGCCCAATCGTCGCGAGGTCCTGCTGCGCTACATCGACGACGGCTACCGTCTGCTGGGGGTGAGCAACCAGGGCGGGGTGCACCTGGGTCACCTCACCGACGAGCAGGCGCGGTCCTGCATCGAGCGTACCCACGAACTCCTGGACCTGCCCGGGGCTATCGAGGGTGTCTTCTGCCCACACCCACCCGGCGCGCCCAAGTGCTGGTGTCGAAAGCCGCTGCCGGGATGGGGCGTGTGGTTCGTGCGCAAGTATCAGCTGGACCCGGCCGCATGCATCATGGTGGGCGACAGGGCGGACGACCGAGGGTTTGCGGAGCGCAACGGCTTCCGGTTCGTCGACGCCGATGAGTTCTTCTCCGTCTGAGGCATGTCAGCTGCTACGCTGACGGCATGAAGCGCCTGATACTCGCACTGCTCGTGCTGGTCGTCCCCGCCTCCGAGGCGCACGCCAAATACCCTGCCGACATCGAAAAGGCGCGGCTGCAGTGCCGGTTCAACGCCATCGACCGGGCGCCGCTGCTCAGCGCCTGTCAGAAGGCGGCGATCTACTTCACGTTCAAGGGGCCGCCGGGCTACTCGCGGCTGTACACCGATCGTGTCTGCAAGCTGGCGTCGCGCCGCGACTGCAGGCGGTTCCGGCGCAACATCGGCGCGGTCCGCCAGGTGAGGCAAGCGTGCGATGGTGGTGACGTCGCCAAGTGTGACCGGATGGGGCGCCTGTACGTATCGCTGTGGACCGCTGAGGTCAGGGCTGCGCAGCCAGCGCCCCAGGTCTCTCGCCCCTCGCGCGCACAGCCTGCGCGGCCGTCGCGGGCCCAGCCTGCTCGGCATGCCTCCGCGTTGCGGCGCCAGGGACGCCGGGCCACGGTTCAGTGCATGTTCGGTGGCGCCGGGCGGGGGTGTGTGGCCTCGGTCTTCCATCATGTGTATCTGCAGTCCCCGAAGCGGACGCTGCAGGGCAGCGTCGACCGGCTCTGCAAAGCGTCCCCGGGAATGGTGTGCGAGCGCGTTCAGGCGTTGGTCCCCGAACTGCAGCGGCGACTGAGTCAGTGCCGCGCCGGGAGCAGGCTGGCCTGCCAGCTGTCGCAGCTGGCCTTTCAGCAGCGTGGGTTGACCGAGCATGCGGCGGTTTTGCGGCGCCTGCAGTGCGGGACCGCGCAGGGGTGCGTACGCAGCGAAGCGACCTGGTCGCCCCGGCTGGAGGCGCGCTACCGGTTCCACCGCGAAGCCTGTCGCCAGGGCTATACCCCGTCATGTCGGGAGGCTGCGGGCATCGACGCCCTCGAGCGCAGCACCGCCGGCGCCTGGTAGGGCAGGGCGTCGGCCGCTTAGACGTTGATGTCGGTCCAGCAGTCCGATTGCCACTGCTGCGTGTACACGGCCGCCTGGAGGAAGCGCCACGTCAGCTCGGTGATCCAGATCCCCAGAAGCCCGTAGCCCAGAACCGGGCCGACCACGTACGCCGCCGGCAGGAAGAAGCCCCACTGTAGCGCGATGGAGATGGCCATGGCGCGGCGCGATGCTCCGGCGCCCACGATGCTGTTGAAGAACACCATCGCGAAGCCGTGCACCCAGGTGGTCAGGCCGATGAGGATGAGAGGCCAGCGCGCGAGTTCGACCGTCTCGGGGTTGTCCAGGAACACCGACAGGATGGGGCCGGGGAGGAGCCACATGGGGAGGCCCAGGATCACGAGCATCACGAGCGAGATGCGCACGACGTCCCAGGCCCACTTACGGGCGTCGGGGACATCCCCGCGACCCAGCGCCTGGCCGACCAGCGAAGCCGATGCCAGCCCCATGCCCATGGCCGGGAGCATCGCAATGAACATGATGTTGACCAGCACCGCAGCCGCGGCGACCTCCTGGGTCCCGACCATGCCGATGATGGCGTAGAGGACGTTGTAGCCAAGCGCCATGGCCAGCGTGGAGATGCCGCTGGGGAGGCTGACGCGGATGAGGGCGCTGAGCCCCTCGCGGTCCGGCAGGCCCTTGAGGAAACCCTGGTCGGAGGCGTGGCGACGGGCCAGGACCAGGTAGTAGAACGTCCCGATGTAGGTCGACACCATCGTGCCGATAGCGGCGCCGTCGGTCCCCAGCGCGGGCATCCCCAGGTTGCCGTAGATGAGCGACCAGTTGAGCACGATGTTGCAGATGTGCATCACGATGATGGTCTGCATGTACAGCTTGGAGCGGTTGGTGCCGTTCCAGAAGCCCCTGAACGAGAAGTTCATGCCCACCGCGATCACCGCCAGGATGCGGATCTGCATGTACGGCACCGCGTACTGGATGACCTCGGGGTCGTCGTTGAGCAGCGGGTAGAAGGTCGGCGCGAGAAACCACAGGGCGACCGACAGCGGTAGCCCCAACAGGAGCGCGCCGGCCAGCGCTCCATTGAGGGGGATGGCCATGACATCTTCGCGCCCTTCGCCCTTGCGGCGCGACACCATGGCCTGCACGCCGGAGCTGAGACCCATGATGAGCGCGACCGCGAGGAAGAAGGCGACGCCGCCGGTGCCCACGGCGGCCAGCGCGTTGTCGCTGTCAGGGAGCTGGCCGACCATGGCGGTGTCGACCAGGTTCAGCACGTTCTGCGAGACCATGCTGCCGATGATGGGCAGACCAATGGTCAGGATGAGGCGACGACGCTCCGACGGTTCGGTAGGCGGCGCCGGCGTCTGTGCCTCGGGCGGATTCACCACGCCGACTATAGCTCCCTGTCCGATAGGGAGAAGTGCAGCGTGGGCAAAGTATTGTTACCTCTCGACGTCCATGTAGAGCTGCGCCACCCCCGTGATGTTGTCTCCGCCGAAGCCGGCGTCCCTGGCGTTCTGGTAGACCTGCTGCACAGCTGCGGCGGTGGGCGCGTTGGCACCCACTGCGGTGGCGGCCTCGGCGACGTAACGGAAGTCCTTGTGCACCAGGTCGATGGGAAACAGCGGCGCAAACTTCTGGGCGGCCATGAGCCGACCCATGATGGTGGCGGCAGGACTGGTGACAGGCATCTCGGCCAAGATGTCCATGGCGCGGTCAGGGGTGATCCCGGAGGCCTGCGCGAGCCCGAGGAGCTCTGCGAGGACGGCAACCTGAACCCCAAAAAGCCCGTTGACCACCAGCTTCATGATCGCGCCGGAGCCGATGGGGCCGGCGTGATGGACGGCCTTGCCCATGGCCCGCAGGGCCGGCTCTGCCCGGGTCACGTCACTGGCGTCACCCCCGGCCAGGAAGATGAGGGCGCCGGCTTCGGCCTGCGGGCGGGAACCAGCCAGCGGGGCGTCGATGAAGCGGGCACCGGTGGCGGTCACCCGCTCGGAGAGCGTGGCCACCCAGCCGGGGGTCAGCGTGCTGCATGCGATGGCGAGGGCGTCCGGCGCCAGCCCCTGCAGGGCCCCGGTCTCGGGGTGGCACCAGATCGTGTCGGAGGCGTCGTCGTCGGTGACCATGCCGATGACCAGCTGCGCGCCCTTGGCAGCGTCGGCGGGCGTGGCGGCCAGGGTCGCGCCTGAGCCGACCAGCGCGTCAGCGGCGCTTGCGGTCCGGTTCCAGACGGTGAGGGTGTGACCGTGGTCGAGCAGTCGCTGGGCCATGCGCTGGCCCATCGCTCCCAGACCGAGAAAGGCGATGTGGAGTGTGTCGTTCATGCTGAGGAGCGTAATGGCGCCGATCTGGATTTGGTATCGTGACTTTGGGTTAGGATTCATTCCCTATTGGCATTAATGTCTGGCCATGGACCGTTTAGCCGCGATGCATGCCTTCGTCCGGGTCGTCGAACTCCAGACGTTCACCGCCGCCGCCGCACAGCTGCGGGTCACGCAGTCCACCGTCAGCAAGTGGGTCGCCGCTCTCGAGGAGGACTGTGGGGCGCTTCTGCTGGCGCGAACCACCCGCCGCACGCGATTGACCGACGCCGGTCAGCTGTTCTACGAGCGGGCCAGGGAGGTGCTGGCCGGCTATGACGCGATGATGGCCGAGATGCGGGACACCGCCGCGACGAGTCTGCGTGGACGGGTGCGGGTATCGGTACCGGTCGTCTTCGGCCGACTCTTCGTCGTCGATGCCGTGGCTGCGTTCATGCGGGAGCACCCCGAGGTCGAGGTCGACCTGGTGTTCAACGACCGCTACGTGAGCCTCGTCGAAGAAGGATACGACGTGGCGCTGCGCGTCGGGATCCCCGCAGATTCGTCGCTGCGGGCGCGACAGATCGCGACCACACCCAGGCGGCTGGTGGCGGCCCCATCGTACCTGGTGCGTCGCGACAAACCACGGAGGCCGGCGGACCTGACGACCCACGATTGCCTCATCCACAGCGGCCTCAACACAGGCGCCATCTGGGCCTTCGAGCGGGCTGGGAACGTTCACCGAACTCGAGTCACGGGGCGATTTGCCGCCAACAACAGCGAGGCGCTGCTGACGCTGGCTGAGGCGGGGCTGGGCGTGGCGCTGCTGGGGAGCTGGCTCGTGGACGAGGGGGTGTCGGCTGGACGGTTGGTCGAGTTATTGCCGGACTACTCGCTACCCGCAGCCCCTGTGCAGGCATTGATGCCTCCGGGGCGCCATGTTCACCCCCGGGTACGGGCGTTCGTCGAGGCCCTGGCCCAGGCCCTCGCATCTGGAGGGTTGCGTCGCGGCGCGGCGTGAGCATCCTCTGTCATCATGAACGACCCCGCACTCGAAGGTACCGCTCCCGACGCCCTGTCCGATGAGGACTGGAAGTCCATCCTGACCCCCATGGAGTTTCACATCCTGCGGAACTCCGGCACCGAACGCGCTGGCACCGGCCGCTACCTCAACGAAGAGGGCGCTGGCGCCTATCACTGCGCCGGCTGTGGCAACAAGCTCTACTCCGGCGCACACAAGTTCCACTCTGGCTGCGGCTGGCCTTCCTTCTTCCAGGAGGTCGAGGACGGCGCCATTACCACCTATCGGGACACCAGCCACTTCATGGTCCGCACCGAGATGCGCTGCGCACGCTGTGATGGGCATCTGGGTCACATCTTCAACGACGCGCCTCATCAGCCCACCGGCATGCGTCACTGCGTCAATGGGTTTGCGCTCATCTTCGTGCCCGATGGGCAGGACCCGCAGAAGGTCCTGCGTGACCACCGGGCGACGTCCGCATCTTGACCGGCGGAACTGAATCGTCGCTGGCATGACCAAGCCCGTCGCTACCGTACGTATTCGCTCGGCGAACACTGCCCCTGTCCGCGCTGACGGCGACTACGTCCTCTACTGGATGGTCGCGCAGCGCCGCCTGACCTGGAACTACGGCCTGGACCGGGCCTTGGAGCTGGCCCGTGAACTGGGGCGGCCCGTGCTCGTCCTCGAGGCGCTGCGTACCGGGTATCGCTGGGCCAGTGACCGCATGCACCGGTTCATCTTGGACGGAATGGCCGACAATCTGCGGGCCGCACGGGCGGTGGGGTTGAGCTACTACCCCTACGTCGAGTCCGAGGAGGGCGCAGGGAAGGGGCTTCTGGCAGCACTCGCCGGCCGTGCGTGCGCAGTGATCACGGACCACTACCCGTGTTTCTTCCTACCGAGAATGGTCGCGGCAGCGGCCACCCGGCTGGACGTGAAGATGGAGACCGTCGACAGCAATGGTCTGCTGCCGCTGTGGAGCGTCGAGCGGGACTTCACGACGGCGTATAGCTTCCGCCGATACCTGCACAAGACCTTGCCTGCGTACCTGCGTGATGCTCCCAGCGCAGATCCGTTGGCCGGGTACTCGCTGGGGCCTGCTCGTATCCCTGCCGAGGTCGGCGACCGCTGGCTACCCTGTCCCGATCCGGAAACGGTCGACCTGAGTCAGTTGCCCATCGACCACACGGTCGAGCCGGTCCCGACGCGAGGCGGGGCCGAGGCTGGAGCGGCCCGAATGCGGACCTTTCTGGACCGACACCTGGGCCAGTACGGCGAGCGGTACAGCGGTCTATCCCCCTACATGCACTTCGGCCATGTCGGGTCGCACCAGGTCTTCCATGCGGTCGCCGCGCGTGAGTCCTGGTCGCCGGACGCCGTCGCGCCCAAGCCCACTGGGCAGCGGGCAGGGTGGTGGAACATGTCCGAGGCAGCCGAGTCGTTTCTCGATGAGTTGGTGACCTGGCGCGAGATCGGATTCGTCTTCGCCCACCGCAACCCTGACACGTACACGACGTACGAGAGTCTTCCTGGCTGGGCCCAGAAGACCCTCGAAGACCATGCGGTCGACCCGCGGCCCGAGACCTATGACCTCGACACGCTGGCTCGCGCGGAGACCAACGACGAGATCTGGAATTCCGCTCAGCGGCAGCTGCTCGAGGAAGGCATCATCCATAGCCAGGTTCGGATGCTGTGGGGGAAGAAGATCCTCGAGTGGTCGGCGACCCCGCAGCAGGCCCTCGAGCGGCTCATCGAGCTGAACAATCGGTACGCCATCGACGGCCGGGACCCCAACTCCTATAGCGGCATCTTTTGGGTGCTCGGTCGGTTCGACCGCGCCTGGGGCCCTGAGCGACCCATCTACGGAAAGGTGCGCTACATGACCTCGGAGCGGATGCTCAAGAAGGTCCCGGCGCTCAAGGAACGAATGCACCATGCCTGACGAGCACCAGCAGCTTCCCGAGCGGGCCCACGCCAAGAGCAACGGCAAGCGATTCTTCAATCAGCTGCCGTCGCGGCGGCGCGAATCGATGCGGTCGATCCTCAAGTGGCGAGCCACCCGGGAGCCCGGAGCCTGGGACAAGTGGCGGCCCCTGACCCAGACATTCGAGCCGCCGGTGGACCGCGTCCTGGGCGACACGCTCAAAGTCACGTTCGTCAACCACGCCACCGTGCTGCTGCAGACCCAGGGCGTGAACCTGCTCACCGACCCCGTGTGGAGCCTGCGCTGCAGTCCCACGCAATGGGCCGGCCCCAAGCGGCATCGGCCGCCCGGAGTGGCCTTCGACGACCTCCCGCCGATCGACGTCGTTCTGCTGAGTCACGACCACTACGACCATCTTGACCTGCCAACATTGCGGCGCCTCCACGCCAGGGACGCCCCGACCATCGTGACGGGCATGGGAGTGGGCACCTACCTGCGCAAGCGCGGCGTGCCGGACGCCGTCGAGCTCAACTGGTGGGACGACACCGAGGCAGCCGGGCTCAAGGTGACCGCTGTACCCGCAGAGCACTTCTCGGGCCGAGGGCTTCACGACCAGAACCGCCGGCTGTGGATCGGTCACGTGGTGGAAACCAGCGGGGGGCCACTGGTATTCGCCGGCGATACCGGGTGGGGACCGCACTTCGCACAGATCGCCGACCGGTTTGGCCCCGCGAGGTTGGCGCTGCTGCCCATTGGGGCGTATCGGCCGACGTGGTTCATGTCCGCGGTTCACATCAGCCCCCAGCAAGCCGTCGATGCACACCAGGTGCTGCGTTCACAGCAGTCCCTGGCCATTCACTTCGGGACCTTCAACCTGGCCGATGATGGTCAGGACGAGCCCGTCGACGATCTGCGCGAGGCGATGAACGAGGCAGGGGTGGATCCTGCGGGATTTGTCGTGCTCGACCACGGGGAGGCCTGCACGGTTCCTGCTCTCGAGCGTGCTGCCGCCTGACTCGGTGACATTCATGTGACGTCAGGTTTGGCATTGGGTCGGAAGCTGCGTTAGGGTCCGTGGCATATGGCACTGGTACTCATCGTCGATGAGGACGTCGACGTCGCGGAAACCCTGAGGACCGAGCTCGAGCAGCACGGGCACACGGTGCGGGTGGTGCATGGCGGCGTCGACGCGTTGTCTCCCGAGCGCGGCGTTCGCGAACCCGTCCCGGACCTGGTTTTGCTGGAACCGCGGCTGTCCGACCTGTCGGGTACCGAGGTCTGCCGGCGGCTGCGATCGCACGACACGCTGCATTCGGTGGGCATCATCATGCTGTCCGGCCGGGACGAGGAGATCGACCGGGTGGTGGGCTTCGAAGTGGGCGCCGATGACTTCGTGGCCAAACCCTACTCGAGCCGCGAGCTGATGCTGCGGATTCGTGCGCTGTTGCGCCGGGTCCTGACCAAGAGCAAGGCGGCGGTGCTCCCCAGCAAGCAGGTCACGTTCGGCAAGCTGCGGGTCGACCCGGGCGCCCATCAGGCGTGGGTGGACGACGAAGAAATCGTCCTGACGGCGCTGGAGTTTCGCCTGCTTCTGCTGTTGCTGGACCGTCGCGGGCGGGTGCAGAGCCGGGACCGGCTACTCACCGACGTCTGGGCGATCGAGTCCAGCCAAGTGACCACACGAACCGTAGACACCCACGTCAAGCGACTGCGCAAGAAGCTTGGGGCCGCATCGGGCTACATCGAGACGCTTCGAGGGGTGGGCTACCGCTGCGCGGCGCGTCCCGCGGACTGAGCCGACCGATGGCCTACGAGACGTTCAGCTACGCGCCGTCCCCCGCCACCGAGGTGACCCACGATGTCACCGGCAAGGTGTGCCTGGTGACCGGCGCGAACTCTGGTGTGGGGCGGGTCAGCGCGCTGGAGTTGGCGCGAGCAGGCGGGCATGTCTTTCTGGCGTGCCGACGAAAGGAGGCTGCCCAGGAGGTCATCGACGCCATCAAGGCGGAGACGGGCAACGGCAATCTCGAGTTCCTGCCGCTTGACCTGGCGTCGCTGGCGTCGGTCAACGCGTGCGTGGATGCGTTCTTGGAGCGTGGGCTACCGCTACACGTTTTGATGTGCAACGCGGGGCTTGCGGGCGTCAAAGGGCTGACCAAGGACGGCTTCGAGATGACCATCGGGGTCAACCACGTCGGCCATTTCTTGATGATTCAGCGGCTGTTGGAGACGCTGAAGGCGTCCGCGCCAGCGCGCGTCGTCATCGTGGCGAGCCGGGGACATCGAAAGGCCGACGGGATTGCCTGGGACAGAGTGCGAGAGCCGACCAAGTCCCTGACCGGCTTCAACGAGTATGCCCAGTCCAAGGGGATGAATATTCTCACCGCGCGGAAGCTGGCGCAGGTCCTCGATGGGACGGGCGTGACGACCTACTCCCTCCACCCCGGGCAGGTGAAGACGAGCATCTGGCGGGTGCTGCCGCGACCGCTCCGGTGGTTCATCACGCGGAACATGATCACCAATGAGGAAGGTGCGCGGACGCAGCTCTGGTGCGCGACTGCGCCGGAGCTGGCGTCGGAGAGCGGGCACTACTATGACGACCAGTGCCAGCGGGCCGAACCCTTTGCGCCATTCGATGGCGATAGCCTGACCGAGGAGCTGTGGAGCCGTAGCTTCGAGTGGGCCGGGCTTGCCACGCCTGAGGCGACCTGAAGCCAAAAGGCAGTTGGCCTGACCCCGCGTCCGTTGTAAGCACCTCGACCGTCCGTCCCCCGTCCACGGTCTGTGGAGGTCGTCGTGAAGCCTGGTCGCGTGCTGCTACAGCTGGTTGTCTGGTTCCTGTTGGTGCTGGCAGGAGCCTCCGCTTCGGCGCAGGTCAACGCCGAGCAGCTCTCTCGGAGCCCGTTCAAGGATGGGGCTGCCGGCTTCGTTCAGGCAGGCGTCGCGTTGGCGCGTGGCAATGTGGAATGGGTGAACGTTGGCGGCGCAGCCTATGGGCAGTGGCAGAAGCTGTTCGAGCCGGAGGTCGGCGCGCCCAAGGACGCGCTCCCGTGGGTCAACCACCGGGTTTACGCGACGGCCAATGGCCGCTTTGCCGAGAACGCCAACGGGGCCTTCATCAGCAACGCCTATATCCATGCCCGGTGGACCGGGATGTGGCACCGGCGGGTGGGCTCCGACATCTTCGCGCAGTACCAGTACAACGATTTCATCCGGCTCTCGCGGCGGGCTCTGGGCGGCCTCGGGGCCCGGTTCGAGTTCGTGCACCTCAAAGAGTTGCTCATCTACGCGGGCAGCGCCTACATGCTCGAGTATGAGAAGATTCAGTTCGTCGAGGACACGGACGACGACCCCGAGACACTCGTACATCGATGGACCAACTACCTGACCATTCGGGCGGAGGTCTTCGATGGGCAGCTGCTTCTCCAGAACACCGTCTATGTGCAGCCACGGTTCGACGACTTCGGCGACTTCCGGATTCTCAATACCTTCGACCTCATCGTGAAGGTTCAGAAGTTCCTGGCGTTCGGCACGACCGTCAGTTACCTGCACGACAGCCGCCCACCCACCGGCATCAAGAAGGACGACCTGACGCTGACGACGAACATTCGGGTCTCGTTTCAGTAGCGCGACGCTCCTACGTGTCGCGGGTCCATGCCACGACGCTTGACTTCATGGATACAACGCGTCGTCAGGTCGTCGGTGCGGGGTCGTCGCCCTCGGAGTTCTCGTCCACCAGGCCCAGCCGTTTGGCGCGGCGCAGCCACTCGTTGCGGGCGGCGCTGCGCAGATCCTCGACGCCGTCGACCTCGTCGACGATCTCCACCTCGAGCAGGGTCTCGACCACGTCCTCGAGGGTCACGAGCCCTTCGGTGCCGCCGTACGGGCCCACCACCGCGGCGATGTGCTCGCGCTGGTGGAGGAGCTTTTCGAGGACGTCGCTGACGCTGGTGCCGCGCTCGATGAAGAGCAGCTCTCGTTGCAGGTCACTGATGGGGACCTGAGGCTGGTCCAGGGCCACCTTGTGGAGCACATCGTCCTTGAGCACGAAGCCGATCAGCTCGTCGATCGTGGTCTCGTAGATGGGGATGCGGCTGAAGCGAAGGGCCATTTCGCTGGCCATGACCTCCGAGCAGGGGGTGCCCTTGGGCAGCCCGAAGACCACCTTGCGCGGCGTCATGACGTCTTCGACCCGCAGCGACTTGAAGCGGAGCAGCGCCTGCAGGATGCGGGACTCGCCCTGGTCGAGCACCCCCGCCTTCACGCCGACCTGGGCCAGCGCAGTAAGCTCCTCGCGGCTGATCTCGCCGGGCTTGTGTCCGCCGGAGACCATCCCGCTGGCCAGCCCGCTGGCCCAGACCAGGGGCTTCAGCGGCGGCATCAGGATGTTCAGCATCCCCACCACCGGGCCGACGAGCTGCTTCCAGAACACGGCGCCGATCGTCTTGGGGATGATCTCGCTGAAAAACAGGATCGCGAAGGTGAGGACCGCAGAGAAGACAGCGATCCAGGCCTCGCCGAAGACCTCGGCAGCCTGCGCGCCGGCGCCGGCGGCCCCGACCGTGTGGGCGATGGTGTTGAGCGACAGGATGGCCGCCAGCGGCTTGTCGATGTCGTCCTTGTATTCGCGGAGCTTGGGCGCGCTCTTCTCGCCGGCTGCCTCCATGGCCGCCAGATGGCCCGGCGTCACGCTGAGCAGCACGGCTTCCATGACGGAGCACAGGAACGAAACGGCGATCGCCAAAACGACATAGAAGATGAGCAGTCCCATGGGCGCGCCAGGCTAGCGGACGGCCTACGGGTGGGCAACCGGAGTCGGCAGCGCCTCGAAGAACTCGGCGATGAATTCGTTGGCTGGCGCCGTCGCGAGGTCGTTCATACGCCCCTGCTGGGCCACACGTCCCGCGTGGAGGGCGACGATGGTGGTGTCCAGCGCGTTCAGCGCGACCACATCACGGACGTCGTGGGTGGCCACCAGCGCCGGCCGCGCCTGTTCGCCCAGCCAACGTATCAGGCTCTGTCGCACGGCGCGGCGCGTGCCCGCGTCCAGGGCGGCCATGGGTTCGTCCAGCAGCACTGCGCTGGGATCGATGTACAGGGCGCGGGCCAGGGCGACACGCTGTTGTTCACCGCCGGACAGCTGGGTGACACGTCGGCCGAGCAGGTGCGCGGCGTCAAGGTCGCTCAAGATCGCCTGGGCCCGAGCGCTCGGATCGTCGACGCCGTTGGACGGGCGTCCGAATGTGACGTTACGGAGCACGTCGAGGTGGGGAAAGAGGCCATATCCCTGGGGGACGAAGCCAAGGTGGCGCTGTTCGGGTGGACGCCAAAGACCGGTGTCCGCGTCGAAGAGGGTGTGGCCGGCGACGGCAATGCGGCCTGCCGCTGGGCGGGTGGCACCGGCAATGGTCCGCATGAGCGTGGTCTTGCCAGAGCCGTTGGCGCCGATGAGGACGAGGATCGGGGACGCGCAGGCAAGGGTGACGTCGAGGCTGAACGCGTCGACGGTGGCGCGCACGTCGAGTTGCCATGTGGCCGACGGGCTCATGGTCGCGACGGGCGGAGGCGGAGGGTGGGCAGGGCGCGTATGCCCACCAGCAGAAGGACAGCCACGGCGCCGAGCACCAGGGCCAGGGCGAGGGCCAGCCGGATGTCCGACTCGAGGGCGGTGTAGATCGCCAGCGGCATCGTCTGAGTGCTGCCGGGGAGGTTGCCGGCGAACAGGAGTGTGGCGCCGAACTCACCGAGTGCGCGTCCCCAGGCAAGGGCCGCGCCACTGGCCATGCCGGGAAGGGCCAGGGGGAGGGCGACGCGAAAGAAGGTGCGGGTGCGGGAGGCGCCCAGAGAGCGTGCAACGAGTAGCAGGTCGGGGTTCACGGTCCGGAACGCGGCTGCTGCGGATTGGACGTAGAAGGGAGCGGCGACGATGGTCTGAGCAATGACGACGGCGGCGGTGGTGAAGGCCACGTTGGCGTCAAGACCGCTGCGGCCCAGGGCGAGGAGCAGACCGATACCGACGACAGCTGGGGGGATCACAATCGGCAGATCCACCACCAGGGCGAGGAAGCGGCGCCGCCTCGGTGGAGCGGTCGCCAGCACCCAGGCCAATGGAGTGCCCAGGACGATGATCAGCAGCAGGGACAGGGCGGAGGTGCGAAGGCTGAGCCACAGAGCATCGGCGAACAGGGGATGGTCAATGCCTGCGGCGAGGTCCGCGGGTGACGAAGCTGCAAGGAGTCCCGCAATGGGGACCAGGAGCAGCACCAGCATCAGGCCTGCGAGCAGGTGCAGGGGGGCGCTCGGGGTCACGACGAAGGGGCTTGGGTCGGCGTGAAACCGTGGCGGCGCAGGATGGTCTGGCCGCGTGGAGAACGGAGGAAGCGGATCCAGCGTTCGGCGAGCTCGGTGTGACCGCTCTTGGTGGGGGCAATGAGCAGGCGTGCCTGCACGCCTCTCGGGCGCGCGATGGGAATGACCTGGAGGGGCCGCGTGGACGAGGCGTCGGTGCAATAGACGACGGCGGCGTCAGCGTCGCCGAGCTCGACCTTGGCGCGAACGAGTCGGGTATTGGCTTCCTCGGAGGCGACGCGGGCGAGGACACGTCGGCGGAAGTCGGCTGGCGTTGAGGTGAGAAGCTGGCGGGTATAGGCGCCGATGGGGGTCTTGGGGGTGCCGATGACGATGCGGCGTGCGTTGGGCAGGTCATCGAGGGACGCGATGGCGGCCGGGTTGTCCCGAGGGGTGATGACGCACAGCGGCGTGGTGGCGAAGGGGGAGGGGCGTTGGACGACAGCGCTGCGCGCGAGCGCGTTCATGTGTTCGGCGTTGGCGGTTGCGACCACGTCGGCCTCGGCGCCTTGCTCGAGTTGGAGCCGGAGCACCTGGCTGCCGGCAAAGTTGAGCGCGATGCGCGTGGGGTGTTCGGCCTCGAAGGCGTCCTTGAGATCGAGGAAGGCGTCGGTCAGGGAGGCCGCGGCGAACACGGTGAGGCGCTGGTGGTTCGACGCCTTCTGGCAGCTGGGCGCGCCGACCGCGGTGGCCGCGAGGAGCGCGAGAAACGACAGAGGTCGCTTCATGCCAGCTCGATGTGTGCGTCGAGGGTGAAGACCTCGCCGCAGTGGGACGCATGGTAGCCGGGAAGATGGGTGGCGTCGGTCTTGAAGCCGCGAGCATCGAGGGTGTCGAGGAGGCGGCGGACCTTGGGTTCGGCGGTGCGACTGGCAGGCACGACGAGTTCGAAGGTCTCGTAGGTGAGCGGGACGAAGTCGAGGCCGAGGGCCAGTGCGGCAGGCTCGATAGCGATTCCGACGTCCGCGGCGCCGCAGGCCACCAGGGCGGCGACGTCCATGTGGCCGAATGCCGCGGGTCCCTGCAGGGTGTGGTCGGGGGCGCCAGCTTCGTGGAGGAGGGCGTGCAGCAGCTTGAATGCGGCGCTGCTCATGTCGCGATGGGCGAAGCGGAGGTCGGGCTGTAGGAGATCGGCGCCGGAGGTGATGCCACGGGGGTTGCCCTTGGCGACCACGAGCCCCTGTTGCCAGCGGGTGAGTTCGACGAGCAGCATCCGTTGGTGGGGGAACATCTCCTGGACGGTGGCGGCGTTGTCGTCGCTCATGCCCAGATGGAGACCGGCGACGTGGACGAGGTCGTGCTGGAGCAGGGTGAGGGCTTCGAGGCTTCCTGCGCGAAGCCACACAGCGCGTGCGGTGTCCGAGTGGAGGTGTTGAGCCAGGGCCCCGATGAGTGGGGCACAGCCGGCGACCAGCACGTTGGCGTTCATGCGGTCTCGGTCGGCGTGGATGGGTCGCGCGGTGCCCTGTTGCCCCTCCGCCTGCAGCAGCAGCGCATCGGCGGCGTGGCGCGAGTCCAGGGAGAGGGGGTGGGCGACGTAGCGATCGTCCACCTGGGCGACTACAAGGCGTTCGGCGTGTGCTGCGCCGGGACCGAGGGTGACGTCAAGGTCGGCCGGATCGTCGAGCGCGAAGAGCTCGTCGACGGGCCGTCCGAGGATGCGAGCGAGCTTGAGCGCTACGGCGGTGTTGGGAACCTGTCGGCCATGCTCGATCGCGCTGAGAGCCTGGCGGGAGATACCGATGCGCTCGGCGACGTCTTGCTGCTTGAGGCCGACGTGCTCGCGGTAGAAGCCGACGTGGCTGAGGAGTTTCGACACCCGTACATCCTGGAAGGGGGCGCCGGGACTCTGAGCACCACCGGTGGAAAGTCAATGCGACATGCTGTCGTGTCTTCTTTCCAACTGACCCTGGGTTGGATGTCAAGTTGGGGTGACGTGGTGTCGTGTCTTCTTTCCATCTGACCCTGGGTCGGATGGCAGGTCGAGGTGACGTTGTGTCGTGTTCGCTTTACGCGCGCGGGGTCGGCACTGCTGGCCCTGGCCAGGCAACCCGGTCCTCCTCGATCTCCTTGAAGAACCAGTCGTGGAAGCCACGCGACAGCACCCACTCGATCCGATCGTTGCGCCAGAAGATGCGGTGCCGTTCGACGTGGGCTGCGCGGGTGCGGACGACATGGGCCAGAAATGCCCGAGCCCTTTCGACGTCGCGCTCGAACGGTTCGAGCGCGCGCAGGCGCTTGAACCAGGCCAAGACGTTGGGGTGCCGCTGAGCATCGAAACTCACGCCGAGGCTTCGGGCCCCCGTGAGGTGCGGATAGAGCGCACACTCGACGACCGACAGCTCGCCACACACAAAGGATCGTCCCGCCAGTTCGGCGTTCAGCGACAGGTAGACCTGCTCCAGATCCTGCTGGGCCCGCTTCTTCATCCCCTCTGGCATCGTGTCGTCTCGCTCCGCCCAGGACCAGATGGAGACCGCCGTAATGATCGCGTCCACATAGGTGTCGGCGCAGCGCTCCCACGCCCGCGCCCGTGCGAACTCATGCGGGTCGGTCGGGTACAGAGCAGGCGCGGGCTGGACGCGCTCCAGATAGGCCAGGATGTCCGACGACCCCACGACGACGATAGGCCCATCCTCCAGCGCGGGGACCTCTACCCGTCCATTCACCGCGCGCAAGAGCTCCCTGTTGCGCACATCCAGACCATCGACGATCTCGGCCTCGATGCCCTTCAGCTCGAGGGCGATCCGTACTTTGCGGGCAAAGGGGCTGTATGCGTTGTCATAGAGCTTCATGCAGGACCTGGGCAGAGGGACTCGGTTCCTGGAACCTGCCAGAGGCCCTCGGGCCCGCCAACCCGTCACACCGTCACGACGACGCGCCCCCGAGCCTTGCCGCTCGCCGCATGGTCCATGGCGGCCGGGAGCTCCTCGAAGCCGAACGTTTGGTCAAGCCGCGTTTCGAGCCCACCTCTCCGGTCGGCAATAGCGGCCGCTTGCTGCAGACGCGCTGCGCTGGGCACCGTCACCTGCGCGACGAATCTGGCGCCAGCTTTCTTCGCCCGTCGCCGCGTGGCCCAGCTGAGCACCGGAAGCAGAAACCCCAAGGGGCCCGGCACCTTGAACCCGGCGTCCAGCAGCACGTGCTTGTCGGGCATCGCGTTCAACGACACGACCATCCCGCCCACACGCACCACGCCGAAAGACCGCTTGAGCGTCTCACCGCCAATGGTGTCAAACACAAGGTCCACATCATTGACCGCGTCTTCAAAGCGGGTCGTTCTGTAGTCGATGACTCGCGTCGCACCAAGACCCTTGACCCAAGTGGCATCCTTGGAGCTCGCCGTGGCGACGACCTCGTAGCCACACGCCGCAAACACCTGCACCGCCACGCTTCCCACCCCGCCAGCACCGCCGTGAACCAGCACGACGGCGCCCCCGTCCAACTGGGCAGCGTCGATGGCCTGGAGCGCACACAGCGCCGGCAGCGGCACTGTGGCCAGGCTTGCAACATCACCCGCGGGCGCCCGCGCCAACTCGTCGCGCCGCACGACGAGTTCCTCCGCGAAGGCCCCCATGGTGCCGACACCGCGATACCCATACACCGTGTCGCCCTCTGCGAGGTCGGCCACTCCCGCACCCACGCCCGCCACAGTCCCCACAAAGTCGACGCCCGGAACGAAGGGCCGCTTCATCTTCAGCATCATGGCGTTCTTGCCATCCCGCGTTTCCAGGTCCACTGGATGAATGGCCACGGCCCTGGTCTTCACCAGAACCTCGCCCTGGCCGGGTGCGGGTGACGGGCGTTCCACGACGACGGGCGCAGGGGTCGACTTCTTCAGGACGTAGGCTCGCATGGGCTCTCCAGGTCGCGTTGGCGGCTGTATGTCGACAGCGTGCGTTCACGTTGGTTATCGAGCTAGCGCATAGTATGCATGAGTCATGAGTCAGATTGATTTGGCGTCCATCGATCTCAACCTCCTCGTCGTGCTCGACGTGTTGCTCGAGGAGCGGCACGTCACCCGCGCAGCCCGGCGCCTGCATCGCACTCAGTCCGCCACCAGCCACGCTCTGGGTCGGCTCCGTGAGCAGCTCGACGACCCCATTCTCGTGCGCGTCGGAGGCGGGATGCAGCCCACGCCACGTGCTCAGCGGCTCGGGCCTGAAGTCCGACGTCTTTTACGGGCCATCGGGCGGGCCCTCGCGCACCCCGATCCGTGGAAACCCAGTAGCTCCGATCGCGTGTTCACATGGGTCGGCCCCGACTTCATTGCCGCCGCCTTCCCCCAGCTCCTTGCCGACATCGCCGAGCGTGCGCCATCCGTGGGCGTCGAGTTGGTCCAGCCGACGCGCAGTCTCCTGACCGACGTGGCAGCGGGTCGCTACGACCTTGCCACCGCCCCCGCTGGACTGCTGGGCGTCGACGGCGTGGTCGAATGCCCGGTGGCCACGCTCCCATGGTCTGTGTTCGGCCGCGAGGGCCACCCGGCCATGGCCGAGTGGAGCGTCGACGCCTGGCTCGCGTACCGGCATATCCGCGTTCGGACCACGGCCAGCGGTGAGGGCCCCGTGGACCGGGCGCTGGCCGCCGCGGGATACGAGCTCGGCAGCAAGGACCCGTGCTGCCCCACTTCATGCTGGCGCCACCGCTATTGGCGCAGTCGAACATGCTCTTGACGGTCCCGCACGGTGTCGTGGCTGGGGTCGCCGAGCGGTTTGGGCTGGTGGCGATGCCATGCCCAATCGCCATTGAGCCGATTTCCTTGGCGCTGTATCGCTCGAGGCAACTGCAGCGCGACGACGCCTCGACGTGGTTCGCCGAGCGCGTCGCCGCGGCCCTCGACACGACCTTCGGCACGCAGGACGCTAGCGCCCCAGCGCTTCGATGACGAGCCGGGCGGCGGCCGCGCCGGAAAACTGCTGCTGGCCGGTCACCAGCAGCCCGTCGCGCACCGCGAAGTCGCGGAACATCTGGTCCACGACGAAGTTGGTGCCTTCGAGCTTGCGGGCCTCTTCCTCGATCCAGAACGGCTGGATCTTCTGGCCGACGAAAGCATCGGCGTAGGCCTCTTCACTGTTGGCGAAGCCCGTCCAGGTCTTGCCCGTGACGAGCAGTTCACCCGTCGAGAGCTTCGTCTCCAATAGCGCGCAGGTGGCGTGGCACACCAGCGCGGTCACTTTGCCAGCCTCGTAGAAGGACGCCACCAGCGTCTGAACCTTCTCGTTGCCGCGGAAGGTGATCATCGGCGACTGGCCACCGACCAGAAAGACGGCGTCGTAGTTGACGGGGTCGACCCCGTCGATGCTCATCGTGTCGCCCAACAGGGCGGCGTGCTGTGGGGACTTCTTGAAGCCCAGGCTCAGGAAGTCATGGGCCGAGTACCCACTGGCATCCTCGGGGTCGCTGAACCCGTCCGCCTGCAGCGCGCCGCCATCCGGGCTACGGATCTCGACGTCATAGCCGGCTTCGACGAAGGCCCAGAAGGGGTGGGTCAACTCCGCCCACCAGAAGCCCACGGGCCATCCGGTCTGGGGGGAGGTGCTTGGGTTTGCCACGACCAGAAGGACCTTCTTCTTGGTGTCGGGCCGGGTCACGTTGATGTTGCCGCTCATGGGATACTCCAAGTTGTCTGCGGTTGTGTCCCCCCAAGTCTGCTTCCCACGCCTGTTGCATCAATCGAATGTTGGTGAATGTATTATTGCGCTGCCTGCAACCTTCGGCCTCGCTCAGTCGCAGCGACGACCTGCGAACGTAACCATGCGTGCGAAGCATCGGCGTCCAGCCTTGGGTGCCACACCATGCTCAAGGCGTAGGGCTTCAGCGGAAGCGGCGGTTCGAGGACCCGCAGGCCCAGCTGGCTGGCCATCGGTGCCGCGATGCGTTCGGAGACGGTGAGCAGATAGTCGCTTCCCGCGGCCAGCTCCAACGCGACCCGGAAGAACGGCACCGCCCTGGCCACATGACGCGCCAGCCCCCGCTCTGCAAGGAGGTCGTCGACCACGCCGCCAGGCCGCCCACGCGGGGCGATCTGGACGTGCTGGAGTCGTACATAGGTTTCGAGGTCCAGGGGGGCGTCCGTTGCCAGGACCGGATGGCCTTCGCGCAGCACACACACCAAGCGGTCCGCGATGACCTTGCGCGTCTTCAATTCCGGTGGGAGCGAGGCATAGATGCCGATGGCCAGGTCGGTGTCGCCACGTCGCAGCATCTCAGCGTCGTCGACGCTGTTGGAGATGAAGCGCAACGCAAGCCCCGGGGCCTCCCGAACGCGCCGGTCGAGCTCAGCGCCGAATGCAGTCAGAACATAATCGGTCGCGGTGATGGTGAAGGAACGCTCGACCGTGGCGGGGTCGAACTCGATGCCCCGCTCGAACACCCGCTGGGCGGTGGTCACGGCGTCCCGGACCATGGGCCGCAAGGTCTCGGCCCGAGGCGTGAGCACCATGCTGCGGCCAGCACGGACGAGCAGTGGGTCGCCAAACCGGTCGCGGAGCCTCGCCAGGGCGTGGCTCACTGCGGGGGTCGACAGGCCAAGCTTCTTGGCGGCCCGGGTCACGCTGCTCTCCTGCAGTAGAGCGTCCAGGGTCAGGAGGGCGGCCGCGTCAGACGGTTCCATCGGGTGCAACTCCGGGTGGTGGGTGTTGCACAATTCTGGTGCCGCCGGGCGGGTCTGTCGACCGTCGACCCCGCTAGGCCCGAACGATCTCCGGCGGGATGCGGCCCATCTTGCCTTCTTGGAAGTCGATCATGGCCTTCTTGATCTCACCCTGGGAGTTCATGACGAACGGTCCCCACCAGGCCACCGGCTCATTGAGCGGGCGACCACCCAGCACCAGCGCTTGCGCGTCCTCGCAGGCTTCGAGGCGCACGGCGTCCCCTTCGCCGAGGACCGCGATCTGGCTGCGTCCGACCCGCTGGCCGGCCACGGTGATGGCCCCTTCGAAGACGTAGACGCCCACGTTGTGGTCGCTCGGCAGCGGGAGCTCCACGGACGCGCCCGGCTTGAAGCGCCAGTGGTGATAGAGGATGGGGGTGTGGGTCGCGATGATTGCCTTGGCCCCCAGTGCCTCACCAGCGATTACGGTCACCGAGGCGTTGCCGTCCTCAGACGTCGCTTCGGGCAACGACGCCGACGGGATCTCCTGGTACCGCGGCGGCACCATCTTGTCGGCCTTGGGCAGGTTCACCCACAGCTGGAAGCCATGGACGCGCCCGCCGTTGTCCTGGATCGCCTTCGACGGCATCTCCCGGTGTACGACGCCGGAGCCCGCCGTCATCCACTGCAAGTCACCGGGCCGCAATGTTCCTGCGTGGCCTGCGCTGTCGGCGTGGGCACCCTCACCCTCGAGCATGTAGGTCACGGTCTCGAAGCCCCGATGCGGATGGTCGGGAGCGCCAACGGCCTCGCCCGGCCCGTAGGTGACCGGTCCCATCTCGTCCAGCAGAAGCAACGGGTCGAGGGTCTCCACGCCTCGCGACGGGAAGGGCCGCCGCACCATGAAGCCACCGCCCTCCAGCTGGCTGTGGGCCGTCGAAACCGTCGTCACTGACCGCAAGTTCATGTTGACCTCCTTGTCCCCGAAACTATCCGATCGGGGGAACGCCGGAGTACCCGGCCCCGGGACAAGGGAGCGTTGCCGAGGCATGAATAGAGGCAGACCCGGGAGGCGTGACGAACTCACTCCCGCCCAACAGGATGCGATGCGCGAGCAACACACGTTCATGCTGGAGCGGATGCATGGAAGTCCATAGGTACAACGCCGGACGCTTGAGCTTCCAGGCGTCGGTCTGGCCCGTCGAGCGCACGCGGCCAACCCTGGTCATGTTGCACGGATCCGGGGGCAGCAGTGTGCTTTGGGAGCACCAGCTCTCGGGCCTGGCCAAGGACGCCAACACCGTTGCGCTGGACTTCCCTGGGCACGGGGAGAGTGTCGGGCCCCACCTGACCTCGGTCGAGGCGGTCTCGGACGCGGTGGCCGATTTCCTTGAAGACCAGGTAGGCGCGCCGGTGGTCATCTGCGGTCTCAGCATGGGCGGAGCGGTGGCGCTTCAACTCATGCTGGACCATCCCGAGCAGGTGGCGGCCGGCGTGCTGATGAGCACCGGGGCGCGTCTGCGCGTCGCGCCTGCCATCTTTGCGGGTATCGCCAACAACTATCCGGCGTTCGTGCGAGGAATGCCGGTGGGGGCGGCATCCCGTCACACCCCCGCGCCGAGGCTGCAGAGCCTTCTGGACGCGATGTTGGCCAACGGCCCGGCACCTTGCGAGGCCGATTTCCGCATGTGCGATCGGTTTGACGTCATGCCGCGGCTCGCGGAGATCCGGCAGCCGGTGCTCGTCGTGTCCGGTGAGGACGATCGACTCACGCCGCCGAAGTACGGCGCCTATCTCGAGGCACGGCTCCCGCACGCGGAGCGCGTGCTGGTGGCGCGGGCGGGGCATCTCGCGCCGCTGGAGCAGCCCGCTGTCGTCAATGCGGCGATGGCGCGGTTTCTGCGCCAGACGGTCGCGCTCCGGCCTTAGCGGGCCCGCGCTTTACGCGCTGCCGGGCATTGTCTAGCCTCGCCGGCATGAGACCAAGCAGTCTATCGACGTTCGTGGCAGTCATGGTCGTGGCGGGGGGGATGACGGCTGTCGTCGCCTGCGACGCCAAGACCGACTGTTCAAAATGCCCCGGGGCGTCCGCGCCCGCACAGCCTGGAGCCAAGAAGGCGCCGTCGGATGCCAAGCCTCCGAAAGCGGCGCCCGCTGAGGCAAAGCCGGCTAAGCCAGCTGCGACAGCGAAGCCAGCTGCAACAGCGAAGCCGGCCGCGACAGCGAAGCCGAAAGGTCAGGGGGTCGCGCTGTCCGCGCCTGGTGGTGTGGCCCTGACGACGGTGGGGGCACCGCCCAAGAAGGGCGAGGCGGCACCCTCGTTTCGGGTGGCTCGCTTCGTACCCGGCAACCGCATCCCGGAGACCGCGACGTCGACCGAGATCTGGAAGGGCAAGCCGCTCATCGTCTCCATCGTGCCGTCGCTGGACACACCTGTCTGTGAGACCCAGACGAGCATGATCCAGTCCAAGTTCGAGGACGGTAAGTACAAGGACAAGGCGACCTTGGTGACGGTGTCCCGGGACCTGCCGTTCGCGATGGCGCGGTTTGCGGAGACCCACCCTGGAGCGACCCTGCTGTACTCGGACTTCAAGTACCGGGACCTGGGCCAGGCCTGGGGCCTGGAAGTCGCCGAGACGGGCCTGCTCGCGCGCAGCGTCTGGGTCCTCGACGCCGACGGAAAGGTCGCCTACTCGGAGATCGTCGACAACCAGGCCTCAGAGCCGCAGTACGACCCCATCTTCGCCGCTCTCGACGGCGTCCTGGCGCCCTGACCGAACCGACACACCCCACACGCACACACCCTCGCTCGTGAGTTCTCCATGAACGGTCGAACCCTGACTTCCGTCCTGGCTGGTGCCTTCCTGGTGTCAGCCCTACTGGCCACTTCCGGCTGCAAGCAGAAAGGCAAGCCGGCTGCGCCCAACACGAAGACACCCGCCACGCAGCCGACCCCCAGGGCGAAGGCACCTTCGGCCGCCAAGAAGAAGCCTGCCGTCGGGAAACAGGCCGAGCCATCCACGTCCGCGGTGACGCCCGAAGCGAACGCAACGACCGTCAAACTGGCGAAAGCGAACGAGCCTCCGTCCTTCGAGATTCCGGTCTACAAGGTGGTTGGGGTAGGGCAGGAGGTCGGCTTCGGGCTCGAGGTGGTGGACCTCGAGAGTGACTGGTTCAAGGTCGACCTGGTGAAAAAGCCTGCCAGCGCGACGTTCGACCCGTACACGCTGACGGTGACCTTCACGCCCACCAAGGAGGACATGCCGGAGGCCCACTTCACGGTGAAGATTACCGAGACCTTGCGGACCGCCGAGGGCAAGCCCGGGGCGAAGCGCTCGGCGACGCACCACTTCGCCATCGCAGTGTCCGAAAAGCCTCAGGCCAAGCCGCACGCCCAGCCGCTGAGCCCGGCGGTCGAGCAGCTGATTACGATTCATGATCCGGCGCGTCTGGCCGAGGTCAACACGCGCTGGACCATCGACAAGATGCTGGCGCTGAACGCTGAGCTGGGGCGCAAGGACCTTCCGAAAGAGCAGCAGGCGGCGACCGTCGACGCCGCCGAACTGTACAAGGACTTCCTGGTGGCGATGGCCAAGGCACATGCCAATCCCACCGTGGACCCCACGTCGGACACGTTCGACAAAGCGGAGTGGGGCGACCCGAAGGATTGGAAGCTCATCGCGGTCCGGGCCCGACTCGACAAGACGTGGCACGAAGTTCGGCTGGTCTGGCGTGCCAAGTCTCACGCGGCGACCTATGCCATGTTCAAGTTTCGGCCCATCACCGCCAAGGGCGGGCTTCCCAAGGAAGCGCGGGCCTACAACAACAAGGAGTTCGGTCGCCTGGTGTTGGAGCACTTCTTCACCAAGGACGGCAAGCTCAACCCCGCCCACACCACGGACAAGGCCGCGCACGCCAAGGCCACCGCGGATTTCGTCGACAAGGTGCTCAAGTACGTGAGCCCTGACATCAAGGACAAGCCTTGGGCGGTCAATGGCGTCCACGCCTTGCCCTGCGAAGCGCGGCTCGGAGGCGGCACCTTCCGCGACGCCGAAGGCAACATCGCGGGCGGTGACGCCTGGGGCTGGAACGCCCTCAAACCCAAGTTCAAGGCTGGCAAAGACGCCAAGTCCGGGCGCATGACCCTGGCCAACGTCCCGCTGAAGGGCTTCCTCACCGGCGTGAAGCCCAACGCGGACGGCACCGCCTACGAGCTGTCCTGCGGCGACGCGTTCGACAAGGCCAACCCCGCGTTCGACAAGAACATGGCTGGCCTGTGCCGCCCGTCTGGGCACACCGACATGCCCGCCAGCAAGGACGGGTACGGTGACACCCCGACCGATGGGCCGAGCAGCAGCTCCTTCGTGGATGCGGCCCACCTCTTCTGGGACTACAAGAACGTCGGCATGGTGAAGTCGGTCCCGCTCGCCGACCCGCGCCGCGACCTCTTCGAGGAAAAGGGCATGACCTGCCACCAATGTCACGTCCGCAAGTTCGGCGTCCGCGACATGCGCGACGAGGCGGCGTGGAACCCCAAGGCGGGGTTGCCCAAGGGGCTCAACAAGTCGCAGCCGACGCTGTACTTCGTCATTACTCCGACGACGCACTGGCAGGGGTACACCATCGACTTCCAGCAGAAGCAGGAGTGCAAGGCGAAGGTGAACCTGGCCAAGTACGCCGGCGTGGAGACCGATCTCTCCTGTCCGCTCACCGCGGGGCTGTAGTCCATGGCTGCCGAAGAGACGACGGCCAAGGCGAAGGCGCCCAAACGGAAGGCGCCCAAGAAGGCCGCGGCGGGTAAGGGCGGCGACACCAAGAAGAAGGCCAAGAAGAAAAAGAAGCCGCAGCCCAAGGGCTGGGCCGCCTATACCGAGAAGAAGAGCGTCCCCGGTTGGGTGACTGCCGCGCGCACGGTCCTCGTGCTCGCGCTGTGCGCCACCATCCCGATGCTGCTCGGCGTGGACGAGGGACGTCGCCTGTTCTGGGCCGCCATGATCGCCATCCTGCCCTTCTTCTGGGTGGTCGGCGGCTATCACCTGTGGCGCCGCATCTGTCCGCTGGCGGTGATGTCTCAGGTCCCGCGCTACCTCGGCGTCGGCGGCTCCCGGACGCTGAAGAAGACGTGGCTGGCCAACAGGTACTTCGGCCTGCAGCTGACGCTCATGGTCATCGCACTGACCCTGCGCCTGGTCGCTACCAACGGCACCATCTGGGCCCTCGTGGGCTTTCTGGTGGTGGCCGTGCTGGCGGCCGTCATCATTGGCGCCCTGTACACCGGCAAGACCTGGTGCAACTACATCTGTCCGGTGGGCATGGTGGAGAAGTTCTACACCGAGCCCTCGGCGGTGGCGGGCAACCATCGCGCGGCGTTGCCCAACTCCCAGTGCAACCCCTGCACCGCCTGCAAGAAGAACTGCCCCGACATCGACATCGAGCAGGGCTATTGGAAAGAGCTCGACCAGCCCTCGCGTCGCCTCGCGTATTACGCCTGGCCTGGCCTCGTCTTCGCCTTCTACTTCTACTACTGGCTCATCGCTGGCGACTGGGACTACTACTTCAGCGGCATCTGGACCCTGGAGAACGACCAGGTTGACCGCATCCTCGGCGAAGGCCTCTTCTTCATGCAGGGGTTGCCGGTCATCGTCGCTGCGCCACTGACGCTCATCGCCTTTGGCGCTGTCAGTTACGGGTTCTTCCACATCGCCGAAAAGCTCGCCCTGGGGCGCGCGGTCGCCAAGAGCGGCGACGACGTGAGCGATGTCGAGCGGGAAGCCCTGGCCATACAGTGGCGCCACAAGACGATCGTTACCGCCGGCTTCATCGGGTTCATCATCTTCTACTTCTACGGCGGGCAGCCGACCGTCCGGCGGCTTCCCGGTTGGTTCGGGGAGATCTTCGCGGTCCTGGTGGCCGTCGCCGCGACGGCCATCTGGCTGCGGCGGGTGAAACGCACCGAAGAGGACTTCGTCAAAGAGCGCTTCGCCACCAAGTTGCTGAAACGTTGGAACTGGGGCGACAAGCCTGAACGTCTGCAGGACGCCGTGCTCGTCCACGCCGAGCGCGACCGCGAGCAGAAGGCGCGGCTTCAGGCGTACAAGGAGACCGTGCGCGAGATTCTGGCCGACGGTGTCGTCACGTCCGGCGAACTGGTCATCCTCGAGGGGCTCCGGGCGCAGCTTGGCATCTCGGACAAGGATCACGACCGCGTCCTCGGTGAGCTCACGGAGGAGGAGCGGCAGCTGTTCGACCCCGAATACCAGGGGTCCATCGAGCTGCGGCTGCAGGCCAACCAATACCGGCGCGAGTTGGAGCTGGCCCTGGTGGCGGCAGCACGCGCGGGCAGGAGGCTCATCGAGGCGGACCTGGCCCCCCTCCGTGAAGAGCACAGCGTCGGTATGGAGGAGCAGAACGAGCTGCTCGCCGAGATGCTCGCCGACGACGGTCCTGTGGCGGCGTTGCTGCTGGCCGAGTCGTCCGAGATGGTGGAGCTGGCCACCGCCCACCTGGAGGCTTCCCAGGGAGCCCGGGGCTGGGTCGGCGTCGAGCGCTATCAGTTCGTGGCCTACCTCTGCCGCTGGCGTGCGGTGCAGCGCCTCGAGAATGCGTTCCAGCTGCTGGTGCCGCTGCGTTCTGCTCAGATGCTCGAGCCGCTGACGGGGACCCTCGACCGGCAGCGAGGCGCCATGGTGGCGACCGCCAAGGGATGGCGGAAGCTGGTCACGGCGCTGGGGCACGACGCGCTGGACCTGCCTGCGGCGGCGAGCGGCTTGAGGTCCGCCATCGAAGTCATCGCGCAGGCCGCGGACACGGAAGGGGAGAAGCTCCAGGGGGTCTACGAGGCCAACACGGAAGCTTTCGCGCCCTTGTTCGTCGACGTCTCTGCGCATGTGCGGGCGGGCACGCTGCACGCCCTGGCGCGTTCGAAGGATGCGACGGTGCTCGAGGCTTTGAAGGCAGCGACCCGCGACGAGTCGCCGTTGGCGCGCGAGACTGCATACGCCGCGCTGGCCGCGCGAGGAGCCATGGATGATGCGCTCCGCAAGCAGGGGGAGCAGGACAGTGACGCCGTGGTTCGGGCCTCTGCTGCGCGAGGGGCCGACGCCCCGACCCTGTCGCGGCTCGACCCGGACGCGGCCATCCTGGCGCTCACCACGCTCGAGAAAATGGCGCTGCTGCGGCAAGCGCCGCTGTTCGAACGGCTCGAGCCCCACGACCTGGAGCGGATGACCCGCATCACCCGCGAGGAGTCGTTCGCCAAGGGCGAGGCGTTCATCCAGGAAGGACAGCTCTCCGACGACGTCTACGTCATCGTCAGCGGCGAGGCGGAGGCCTACACCGACAGTAGCGGGGAGCGCGTCGTGCTGGGCCGCTCCGGCCCGGGCACCTGCATCGGTGAGATGGCGGCCTTCGACAACTCCCCCCGCTCGGCGTCCGTCGCGGCCATCACCCGGACACGGACCCTGGTGGTCGATGGCGACGATTTCCAGGCCATGCTCAACGTCCGACCCGAGATGGCGCGTAGCATCATCGAGCTGCTGGTACGGCGCCTGCGCTCGACCATCGCGGCCAAGGGCTCTCAGAGCGACTCTGGTCCTCAGCCCGCTCCGCCGGCCTGAGGAACAAGAAGGGGTGTTGCGACAAACGCGCTACCCGCTCACCGCCAGGGCGCTACCGTGCCCTCTACGACATCGACAGCGATGAACCGCAGCAGGGAGCGCCAGCGTGAAGACCGCCATCACCGAACTTTTCGGCATCGAACACCCCATCATCCAGGGGGGGATGCACTACGTCGGCTTTGCCGAGCTGGCCGCCGCAGTGTCCAACGCCGGCGGTCTGGGCATCATCACCGGACTGACCCAGAAGACGCCGGCCGACCTGGCCAAAGAGATCGCGCGCTGTCGGGAGATGACCGCCAAGCCGTTTGGCGTGAACCTGACCTTTCTGCCGACGGTGATGTCACCCGACTACCTGGGCTACATTCGCGCCATTGTCGAAGGTGGCGTGACCATCGTCGAGACCGCCGGGCGGAACCCCGAGCCGTACCTGGCGCCCATGAAAGAGGCCGGGATCACGGTCATTCACAAGTGCACGTCGGTGCGTCATGCGCTCAAGGCGCAGAAGATTGGCTGCGACGCCGTCTCGGTCGATGGGTTCGAGTGCGGCGGCCATCCCGGTGAAGACGACATTCCCAACATGATCCTCCTGCCGCGGGCGGCCGAGGAGCTGACCATTCCGTTCGTGGCGTCCGGAGGCATGGCCGATGGCCGGTCCCTCGTTGCGGCGCTGGCCCTGGGGGCGGCTGGGATGAACATGGGGACCCGCTTCATCGCCACGCAGGAGGCGCCGGTTCACGCCAACGTCAAGCAGGCGATCCTCGACGCCAGCGAGCTGGATACCCGCCTCATCATGCGTCCGCTCCGAAACACCGAGCGGGTGCTGAGCAACGTCGCTGTGGAGCGGCTGCTCGAAAAGGAGCATGAGCTGGGTGACAAGCTCGAGTTCAAGCACATCATGCGCGAGGTGGTCGGCGTCTATCCGCGGGTCATGACCCAGGGCGACATGGACGCGGGGGCGTGGTCATGCGGCATGGTGGCCGGGCTCATCCATGACATCCCCACCTGCAAGGACCTCATCGACCGCATCATGGCTGAAGCCAAAGCCATCGTTGAAGAGCGGCTGGCCGGGATGCTCGGGTAGCCGCCGATGCGAGCGGCGATCTACGACCGACACGGGCCATCGGATGTTCTGCAGGTCCGGGATATGCCCGAACCGTCGCAGGCGACGGGGATGGCGCGCGTCAGGGTGCACGCGGCGGCCCTCAATCCCAAGGACGTCCTACTCCGGAAGGGGCGCATGAAGATGCTCCGGGTGCCGCTGCCGACGGTTCCCGGCTACGACATCGCCGGCGAGCTGATCGACGGGGCCAATGGCTGGCCGGCCGGCACCCCGGTGTTCGGCATGATTCAGTCGAACCGTGGCGGGGCATGCGCCGAGGTGGCGTCGCTTCACTTCCACGAGCTGGCCCAGAAGCCAGAGAGCCTCTCGATGGCGCAAGCGGCGTCACTTCCGCTGGCGGCACTCACGGCGCTTCAGGGGCTGCGCGACGAGCTCGGCGTGCGGGCTGGCCAGACAGTGCTGCTCAACGGCGCATCGGGCGGCGTCGGCACCCTGGCGGTGCAAATCGCCAAAGCCATGGGTGCCCAGGTGGTGGCGGTGTGTTCCGGACGCAATGCGGAGCTCGTGGCCGAGCTTGGTGCGGACCGGGTCATCGACTACACCACCCAGACGGTGACGGATGAGCGTGGTCTGGACCACATCTTTGACATCTACGGTAGCCTTCCCTGGGCAAAGGCCAAGCCCATGCTCGCCCGGGGAGGGCGGTTCTGCACGACCATCCCTCGGCCGGGCTCCATCGCACGCGGGCTCCTACGCAAGGTGAACCTCCACCGTGCGGCATTGGTGGTCGTCCAGAGCCGTCGGTCCGACCTGGAGCAGCTGGCTGCCTGGGTCCAGTCGGGAGAGCTTCGGCCGCAGGTCGACCTGGAGGTCCCCCTGGAGCGCTCCCACGAGGGGCACGAGCATCTCGAGACCCGCCGCGCGCGCGGCAAGGTCGTGGTCACGCTCAGGTAGCCGAGGTTTTCGGCTTCCGAGACGAAACGACCGGCTTGATGCTGATGGCCGGGGCGCCCACCGAGGCGCGCCAGGCGTTGAACTTCATGAAGATCTTCACGAAGGCTGCCTGAGACGTGGGGTCGGTGTTCTCGTTGAAGGTCGGGTCGTGAAGCAGCACGTACCGGGAGACGTAGGTCAGCTGCTTGAGGATGAGCACGAACGAGGCGGGCAGCTGCGCGTCGTGCTTGCGCATCAGCACACGAAGTTTGGGAAAGAAGTCGTTCTCGATGAGCTCGACGTCCTCAACGGTGATGTCGCGTAGGGGGATGAAGCTCTCGGTGACGTCTTCGACAAAGACGTCCCAGTCTACGTCCTCGGGGACAGCGTCCATGCTCTTGATGGCCACCGCCATCTGTTCTCCGTCAGCAGAGACGAGCGCTCCGACCCAGTGGGCGATGGCCACGCGATTGGCGTCGGTGAAGCGCCCCAGGATGCCGAAGTCGATGTAGCCCAGCCGGCCGTCATCAAGGATCATGATGTTGCCGGCGTGGATATCGCCGTGGAAGAAGCCGCCCAGGAACACACACGACCAGAACACCTTGCTGGTGTTGCGGAGCAGCTGCTTGACGTCCTCCACCCGGGCGGCGACGCCGGCTTTGTCGTCGATGCGGCAGCCGTAGAACCGTTCCATCGTCAGTACGTACCGGCTGGTCAGGTTGTCGTGGACGCGCGGGGCGCAGGCGATGTCGGTGAGCTGCTGCTCCTCCATGAGCGCGTTGAAGCCCTTGATGTTCCTGGCTTCGTGCTCGAAGTCCATCTCCTCGCGCAGGGTGCGGTCGAAGTCGTCGACGATGCCGATGAGGTTGGCCCGGCGCAGCTCCTTGTTGATGCGCATCGCCATCCGCGCCAACAGCCGCATGATGCGCATGTCGGCGTCGATTCGGCCCTCCAGGCCGGGCCGTTGGATCTTCAGCACGACCTCGCTGCCGTCACTCAGCGTGGCGGCGTGGACCTGAGCGATGGATGCCGAGGCGAGGGGTTGTCGGTCAACGGTCTCGAAGATGGTGTCCGGTGGGGCGCCAAACTCCCGTTCGAGCACCGCGAACACCGCGCTCTGGGGCATCGGTCGGACGTTGTCGAGGCACCGCCCGAATTCATCCGAGACATGCTTGGGAAAGGCGGTCGGGCTGGAGGCGATCATCTGACCGAACTTGATGAAGGTCGGCCCCAGATCCTCGAAAGCGAGACGAAGCGACTTCGCCAGCGTGCGGTCTTGGCGCCATAGGCGGAGTTTCCGCAGAAGCACCGGGAAGAGTCGGCGAGTGAACACCAGCCCCATCACCGCTAGACGGCGCGGCACCGGCAGCAGCACGATGACCAGCACTAGCGCCCCGAAGAATCCCAAAAGCCATCCCATCGTCGCCACTTATACCGCCGACCAAGGGTTCGCGCACCCCACCTTGCCGCCACGAACGGAGTTGCCGTGCAGGTTCGAATCGCCATTTACGCCGTGATTGCAGCGTTGGCGCTGTTCTTCACCTGGAGCAACAACATCGCCTTTATGAGCGCCAACCCCGAGGCGGGGCTCTCAGGCTTCGTCGCCGCAACCACCGCCAACGCTGCCGCAACGTCCATCGCCTGGGATCTGGCGTTCCTTTTGGCGTCCTGCTTCGTGTTCATGTGGGTCGAAGCCAAGCGCTACGGGATACGCTTCCTCTGGGTCTACTACGCGTTGTCGTTCGCCGTTGCCATCGCAGTGGTCTTCCCGCTGTTCATGATCGCGCGCGAGCGGAAGATGGCAGCCGTCGAGCAGGAGGTGTGACGCCTGCCTTCACACGCGAGCCTCGCCATGCTCCACTTCCATGATGGTCCCACCACGAGGTCGCGCCCAGCGTGTGATGGCGCTGTTACTACTTGTCGCGGCGATCGGGCTCGGCCCGGTCCAGCGGAGTATTGCCGCTGCCCCTCCGAGCGAGGCTGCGACCGCGTCGGGGGCTTCGGCCGCCGCCGCCCACTACGAACGGGCGATGGCGCACCGCAAGGCCAAGCGGTTCATCGACGCAGGCCGGGCCTTCGATGCCGCGCGCGCCGCGGAGCATTCGGTGGTCCTGCTCTACAACGCCGGGCGGATGTACCAGCAGGCCGGTGAACTGGAGCTGGCCCGGAAACGGTTTCGCCAATTCCTGGCGGAGGAACGGTCACCGGGCGATCGCCGGCAGAAGGTGGTGAAGCTGCTGGCGGAGGTCGAAAAGGCCATCGCGGCGAAGGCGTCGGAGAAGGCCGCGGCCGAACGGAGGCTGGCGTTGCTGCAGCAGCAACGTCGCGCGGAGCTGCGCGCGGTGGTGGCGGATGCTGAACAGCTTCGGACCGCGGGCTGGGCGACTCTCGTGGTCGGCGCCGCCGCCGGGTTGACTGGCGTCGGCTTCGCGGTGGCGTATGAGACCGCTGCCGCGCCATTGAGGAATCCCGACACCGACATCGATGGACGCAACACCCTGACGGAAAAGGAAGCGCTTGCGCTGGCGGCCGATGCCGAGACCTTTGGGACCGTGGGGATCGTGACCGGCGCGCTGGGGGTAGCGCTCGCGGTCACGGGTGCGCTGTTGGTGGTACACGCCGGTGAGACTGAGTCCGAGGGCCGAAGACGATTGCAAGTGACGCCGTCGGTCAGCCTCGGCCGCCAGGAAGCGATGTTTGGGGCGCGCATCCGGTGGGAGTGACGCTCGCTTCGCTGACGCAGTAGCAGGGGAGTAAAGTAATGGGAGAGCGACGACCGCCGTCCATCAAATCGGGCGCCGCTCTCCCTGATTCATGACGCTGCTACTCGTCAATGAAAGTGACTGTGTTGGTGGCGAGGTCGTGCGTACCGCCAACGGGTGCCACAGCTGAAGAGTTGGTCATTTTGGACGGTTTCACAAATTGAAAATGTTGAACCGAGTGTTCGGTATTTTCGCGCGAATCCCGGGGGTGCGTTGTGCATCGTAGAACGATTTCGTTCGAGTGTTTGGTTGCTGGGCGGCGCTGGTGGGGCGCCATGAAACACCATGAGCGTTTAGGCGGGCATCATGGATAGTGACCCTCCCGTTTCGCGCCGGACCTTTCTCGGTGCGGGGGTGTTGCTGGTGGGTTGCGGCAAGGGGGGTGAGCCCAGTCAGACCGCCACATCTGCAGCTGATCCTGCTGCCGCGGCCGATAGCGCTCGCCCGTCGACCGCCGCTGCGTCGCCCGGGACCGCCCCCCGCACAGCGGCCCGCAAGGCGCCTTCGACCCTGGATGTCGTCGTCATTGGTGCTGGGATGTCCGGACTGACCGCGGCCGCCGATCTGCGTCGTCGGGGCTACGCCGTCGAAGTGTTGGAGGCTCGCCCGCGGTTGGGCGGCCGCATTTGGACGGACCGCAGTCTCGGGCTTCCGCTGGACCTCGGCGCGTCCTGGATCCATGGCACCGTCGGCAATCCGTTGGTCCCACTGGCGGCCAAAGCCGGCGCCAAGCATCGGTTGACCACGTATGACCAGACGAGGGTCTGGTCCGAGCACGGCCCCGTCAGCGAGCAGCTCCTGGCGACCCTCGAGGGCCAGTTTCGGGAGCTTCAGACGGCCATGGGGGCCGTCGCCGAGCGGGCGTCCAGCGCCCCTTCGATCCAGACGACGGTGGACCGTGCGCTGGCCGGCGAGCGGCTCACCGAGGAGCAGCAGCGCTTTCTCCAGTGGCGACTGTCGCTTCTGGAGGTGACCACCGGGGAAGACCTGAAACGACTGTCTTCCTGGGCGGACGACGGTTCCAGTTTCGGCGGCCCCGACCACCTCTTCCCCGGAGGCTACCATCAGCTCATCGCCCACCTGGCGCGCGGAACGGCCGTTAGCCTGGAGCACCGCGTCCACAAGGTGCGTCTCGATGGCGCCAAACATGTCAGCGTGGAGACCGACAAAGGCCCTCGACGGTGCCGGGCGGTCGTGTGCACGCTGCCGTTGGGCGTGTTGGCGTCCGGGCGCGTGCGTTTCGAGCCCGGTCTTCCGTCATCCAAGCGTGGTGCCGCCAGGCGCCTCAAGATGGGCACGCTCAACAAGATTGCGCTGCGCTTCCCCAAACGCTTCTGGCCGGCCGAACCCCACTTTCTGGGCTGGGCCGGGCCCAAGCGCGGGGCCTATCCGGTGATGATGAACGTCGCCCGATTCGCCAAGGAGCCAGTGCTCATGGCGTTCACCGGGGGCGACTTCGCTCGAGCGCTGCACAAGCGTGGCCGCAAAGTCGTGGTCAGTGAGATCACCAGAGCCTTGCGTGCCATGTTCGGCAACGCCGTCGTCGCCCCGACGAAGGCCGTGATGACGAGCTGGAACACCGACCCCTTTGCCCTCGGCTCCTATCCCCACATTCCGATGGGCGCGAGCGCCAAGGATATGGAGGCACTTGCCGAGCCGGTGGCCGGTCGCCTCTTTTTTGCCGGAGACGCCACCATTCGCCAGCACGCGTCCACGGTCCATGGCGCGCACCTCAGCGGCCTGAGAGAGGCGAAGCGGGTGGCCGAGGCCCTTGGCTGACGACGCGCGCGGGACGCTCTACTCGGGCCTGCGCGCGACCACGAACGCGTAGCCATAGGTGTCGCCATGGCGACGATGCAGCTCGGGCTCCTCGGCGAGCTCGTCCAGAACCCGTTGCGCAGCGGCGTCGCCTGAGTAGACCTGGCGAAGGTCGGCGATACGGCGCTCCATGGGGGCGTAGAAATCCTGCCACCAAGCGTCATCCGGCAGCAGGAAGTGACCGACCGGGACCAGGCCCGCGTCGGTCACGGCAGCAAGCGCGTCATCGACGGTTCCCATGGTGGGGTAGTCTGCGAACAGCGCGCGTGCCTCTGCGGGTGGGTCATCGTTCCGCCAAACCGCGTCGGTAAACGCGACATAGCCACCCGGTCGGAGCAAGTCGCGGCAGACGGGCAGGGCGGTGGGGAGACCGATGTTGTAGAGCGCGCCCTCGGACCAGACCAGGTCGAAGCTCTGACTGGGTTGCCCTGGCTCGGCCATGTCGCCCACCCGGGCGAGGACTCGGTCGCTCAGTCCCTGCTCGGCGATGGTCTCCTGGAGGCGGATGACGAGCGGCTCGTGGGCGTCGATAGCGACGATGGTGCCGTCGGTCAGCTCGGCCAGATGCATGGTCTGCGCGCCAGCACCGCAGCCAAGGTCGATGACTCGAGGCGCTCTGGGCAGGTCTGTGCAAAACCCCAGGGCCCGCTCAGCACAGGCACGCGTGCCGGGGCCCTGCCGAGGCAGCGGCTCGAAGACTTCGAAGAAGATAGGGTGGAAGTCGACCGCCTCGGTCATCTCCGACGCTCCGCGGCCAGCCCCTCGAGGCGTTCGGCAATCGCGTCCCGGGCGACACGGAAGTGGTGCAGGCGCTCCTCGTCGCCGAGCGCTTCGTGCTTGCGGTCGGGGTCGGGGAACGGCCAGTGCAGCCGCCGCGCATCCCCCAGGAAGGCGGGGCAGACCTCCTCGGCGCACAGGGTAATGACCAGGTCGACCGTGGCGGGGTCGATGGTATCCACCGACTTGGAGTGTTGAGCCGTCAGGTCGATGTCCAGCTCGGCCATGGCGCGGATGGCGTAGGGATTCACCCTCGACGGTGCCGAGCCAGCCGATTGGATGGACACGGCGTCACCGAAGACGCGGCGAGCCAACCCCTCGGCCATCTGCGACCGAGCCGAATTGGCGACACAGAGGAAGAGAATGCTGTCGAAACGCAGGTCAGTCATCAACGGCCTCAGGAGGTGGCAGCAGTGGCGGGAAACCAGCCTTTGGTGCGGTTGGCGAAGGCGACGAGGGAGAGCATCACCGGGACCTCGATGAGGACGCCGACGACCGTGGCCAGTGCGGCGCCACTGGACAGCCCGAAGAGGCTGATGGCGACGGCAACGGCCAGCTCGAAGAAGTTGGACGTGCCGATCATGGCCGCCGGGGCCGCAACATCGAAGGGCAGCTTGAGGGCGCGGGCCAGCCCGTACGCGATGGCGAAGATGCCATAGCTCTGGATCAGCAGCGGGACGGCGATGAGCAGAACACGGCCGGGCTGCGCCACGATGGTCTCGGCCTGAAACCCGAACAAGAGCACCACGGTGAGCAGCAGGCCGACGATGGAGGTCGGTTTGAGCTTGCTGGCGAGGCGCTCGATGGCTTCGGCGCCGCCGGTTCGCATCAATCGACGATGGGTCAGGATGCCCGCACCCAGGGGAAGCACGACGAAGATGACCACCGACGCCAGCAGCGTCTCCCAGGGCACCTCGATGTCGGTCACGCCCAGCAGCAGCCCGGCGATCGGCGCGAAGGCGAAGACCAGGATGATGTCGTTCACCGACACCTGCACCAGGGTGTAGTTGGCGTCGCCGTCGGTCAGGTGACTCCACACGAAGACCATCGCGGTACAGGGAGCCACGCCCAGAAGGATCATGCCGGCGATGTACTGCTGGGCGTCCTCGGCCGGGACCATGCCGGCGAAGACGACCTCGAAGAAGAGCACGCCGAGGGCCGCCATGGTGAACGGCTTGATGAGCCAGTTGACGACCAGCGTGAGGGCGAGGCCCTTGGGTTTTCGGCCGACGTCTTTGAGGCAGGACGGCTCCACCTTGAGCATCATCGGGTAGATCATGAGCCAGATGAGCAGGGCCACGACGAGGTTGACCCGCGCCACCTCGAGCCCGGCGACGGCTTCGAAGAGCCCGGGAACCACGAGGCCCAGCCCGACGCCGGCGCCGATGGCGAGGGCGACCCAGAGGGAGAGGTACCGTTCAAAGATGCCCATGACGGAGTGTCCTGTCGGTGGAGGCGTTGGGTCTCGTTAGAGGGCGTCGACCAGGGCCTTGAGCAAAGCCACCGCGCCAGGTTCGACGCAGTAGCAGACCCGGGGGCCGTCCACTTCGCCGCGGATGAGGCCGGCGTCCTTGAGCTGCTTGAGGTGCTGCGAGATGGTCGACTGAGCGAGGGGGAGTTCGGCGACGAGGTCGCCGACGATGCAGCCGTCATGCCGGACCAGAAGCCGAAGGATGGCGACCCTGGCCGGATGCGCGATGGCTTTGGCGAGTCGCGCCAGGTGCGCATTTGCCTCGGCTTCGTCGGTAGGTACCGGCGGAGTGGGCTCTGCGGGCGGGCAACAGGTGTGGGCTGGATTCGGCTCGGTCATATTCCGTCTCAACGTCCATCGTCGATTTACGATGAGATTGTTTGGGCGTCAAGGGCGGTTCCATCGTCGAGGCGAGTCGCAATTCGTGGACGGAACCCCAAAGAACGCCGGCTCGCAGCCCTGCCGGGTAGGCAAATTCTTGCCCGCACCGCCAGATTGCTGCCCGTAGCAGTTCATTTTCTCATCTGTGGCAATAATGGTTGCCAAACGTTCTATCTAATCCGTCAGGAGCAATAGCCCTACGTTCGACGAGCGCCGGCCGAGTCGTCGGCTGCCCCGCAACTCTCGTGCAACTCTGAAGGTAGACCCATGAAGAAGTTCGTCCTTTCGGCTCTCGTCGCCGCTCTCGCGTTGACCCTGGTTCCGGCCTCGGCGCTGGCCGGTAGCCCCAAGAAGAAGAACCCCGCCCGCAACTTCGTCGCCAAGAACGCCGCCACCGACAACCTGCTCACGGCCGAGAACACGGTGCTGATGGTCATCGACTGGCAGGAGGAGATGATGGGCGCCGTGCGTAACTGGCCGCGCAAGGTGCTGACCAACAACACCGAGGCGATGATCAAGACCGCCAAGCTGTTCGGTATCCCGGTCGTCGAGTCCACCATCGGTGTGGAGCTGGGCGCCAACAAGCCGACGCTGAAGGAGTTCAAGCGACACATCCCGAAGGGGGTGAAGAACATCGATCGCATCAGCCTCAACGCGTGGCAGAACAAGGCCGTCGTCGAAGCGGTGAAGAAGACCGGGCGCAAGAAGCTTCTGATGACCGGGCTGTGGACCTCCGGCTGTCCGACTTACACCACGCTGGACGCGCTGAAGGCGGGCTACGAGGTCTACATCCTCACCGATGTTATGGGCGACGCCACCACGGAGGCCCACAACCGCGCCATCGAGCGCATGGTTCAGGCGGGCGCCATTCCGTTCACCTGGGAGGGGGCGGGCGCCGAGATTCTGCGCGCTTACACCAACCCGGCGGCGATGCAGAGCAAGAAGGTCAAGGGCGGCTTTGTGGGGATCATGAAGCAGCATTTCTACCCCTTCGCCGGCAAGTACTAGCAGGCGCATCGGGGGACGACCGGTGACTTTGGCCACCATGGTTGGCGTACTGGCGGCGGTGGCATCCACCGCCGCCACGCCGGAACCCGAGCAGCAACGACCACGGCCCTTGCCGACCCGCCAGGACGAGGACTGGAGCGCTCTGAAGGACGAGCGCCTGGGGACGGCTCCGCTGGACGAGGTGAAGTTCGTCAGCCTCAAAGACGGCAGCGACATGTACTTCAGCTTGGGTGGCGACGCCCGGTTGGCGTATGAGCTGTTCATCCAGGAAGACTATGGCCGTGTCCCCCAAGACGACTCTGGGGCGCTCCTCTTTCGCGCCTCGCTACACGGCTCGCTTCGCCTGGGGGCGCCGTTTCGCGCGTTCGTTCAGCTCAAGAGCACCTTCCAGACGGGGCGTGACGGGGGACCGACGCCCATCGACGTGAATCACCTGGACCTCCACCAAGGCTTCGCCGAAGTGTCCGTCGGCGACTCCCGCGACGTCTCCCAAGTCAGCGCAACGCTTCGCCTGGGGCGTCAGGAGCTGCGCTACGGCGTGGGTCGCCTCATCGACACCCGAAACGGGCCCAACAACCGCCTGAGCTTCGACGCCGCGTTGCTCCGAATCGCCGCTCCGCAGCTGGTGGTCGATGTCTTCGGCGCACTCCAGGTACCGGTCCGCGATGGCGTCTTCGACGACGCCCCCGGCCCCGACGCCTCGCGAGTGTGGGGCGTCCATCTGACGACCCGCCGCCCATGGCTCGCGCCTTTTGGCTTCGACGCCTACTACCTCGGAGTCGCCCGCAAGGACCTGGTCTGGCACGCACCCGGCCCGGGGGACGAGGTTCGGCATCTGGTCGGCGCCCGCTGGTGGTCGGACACCGGGGCATTCAAGCACGACGTGGAGATCACCTACGCCTTTGGCAGCTTCACCCCCGCAGCGGGGAACGCGCTGGCCATCGACGCCTGGGGTCTCGTCGCCACCGCGGCCTACCGCTTCGACGGTCCCCTGCGCGTGGAAATCGGCGCGGGTGTCGGCTTGGCGACCGGCGACTCCGACCCGTCGGACGGCAGCTTGGGGACCTTCAGTTCCCCGTTCCCAGACCTGCGCTTCTCGGGCGCGACGACGCGTATGGCGCCGAGCAACAGCGTCGGCGGCACGTTCCGGGTCGGCTTGGACCCGATTCCAGGGGTGCATCTGCAGGCCATGGGGCGGCTCTTCTGGCGCGCCGAGCTGGCCGACGCCATGTACTCGCCCATCGGCTTCCCACTGGTCGCAACCGCGGAGGGCGGGCGCTTCATCGGTGGGGGCGGCAGCCTGTTGGCGCTGTGGTTCATGGGCCCATACACATCCCTCTATGGGATGGTGGAGGTGTTCATCCCCGGGCCCTACATCACGACAACCGACTTCAGCGCCTTTGCGACCGTGGGCGCCAACTTCACCTTCTAGGCTACTGGCAGCGGTGCGACTGGTAGACCGCCGTGAAGCGCTTGTCGAAGCCGCCGTCCGCGAACTCCGGCTCGTCGTTGTTCATCGTGTTTCAGCGTTCATCGCCGAGTTGCGATGGGGCCTTCGGGGCGTCAAGCACCGTCGTCATCCAGGGCTGCGCGAAGTAGCGGTCCCAGCTGTCGCACATCACCGTGATGACCGGGCCCACCAGGTCCTCACGAGCGGCCACCCGCAACGCCGCAGCCAGGTTGGCGCCAGCGGATCCCCCGACGTGCATGCCCTCGTAACGAACCAGGTCTGCAACAGCTTGGAAACTCTCGGCGTCGGTCACTGACTCGGCGCTGTCGATGACGGAGCGGTCGAGGTTGCCCGGCACCTTGCTCGAGCCGATGCCCTCGATGGCGTAGGGTCCGTCCGGGCCCAGTTCGCCCGTGGCCACCCAGTTCGCCAACCCCGAGCCCACGGGGTCTGCCAGGACGATCTGGCATCGCGGGTCCGATTCCTTGAGCCGTCGGCCCACCCCGGTGATCGTGCCCCCGGTTCCGGCGCCCGAGACGAACGCGCCGATGGGGCCGCCGACCTGGTCCAGCAGCTCTTGTCCGGTGGCCAGGTGGGCCTCGATGTTGGCCGGGTTGTTGAACTGGTCGGTGAGGTACCACCCATGTTTGCCGGCCATCTGGCGTGCCACGTTCTGGAAATTGTCGGGACTCGACGGTGGCGCGTTGGGCGTCACGATGACCCGAGCGCCCATGCGGCGGAGCGCTGCGCGCTTGTCGACAGACATCTTCTCGGGCATCACGCAGACCAGGTCGTAGCCTCGGACGGCGGCTACCAGCGCCAGACCGACGCCGGTGTTTCCAGCGGTCGCTTCAATGAGCGTCGCACCAGGCAGTAGCAGCCCACGGCGTTCGGCATCGTCGACGATGGCCAGCGCGATGCGGTCCTTGACCGAGCCGCCGGGGTTGAGATGCTCACACTTGACCAGGATGGGCTGCTTCAAGCCCGCGCCGAGGTGCTGCAGGCGGACCAGAGGTGTGTCGCCGATGGCCTCTAGAATGCTGTCGTCTCTGGCGCTCACGCTTTCTCCGTCGGAGTCTCTTCGGCGTGGAGACTAGCACCCTCCGTGCGTCTATACTGCGGCGCGAGGCGATACCTTGGACAACCCTCCCACGACCCCATGAGCGTAGATCCACGCGCAGCCACACTGGCTCCCACCGGGGAGACCGCGGACGGCCAGGTTCTCGGAGGCCGGTACGAGGTCGTGGGGCTGCTGGGCTCAGGTGCGATGGGCAACGTCTATCGGGCACGCGACCGAGAGCTGGACGTCGAAGTCGCGCTGAAGGTTCTGCAGCCGCATCTCGTCTCGTCGCCGGAGGCCCTGGATCGATTCTGCCGCGAGGTGAAGCTCGCCCGTCGGGTCACTCACCCCAACGTCGCCCGGGTCTACGACCTCAGCGAGCACGAGGGGCAGCGCGTGCTGACGATGGAGCTCATCGACGGCGAGTCGCTTGGCAGCCGGCTGCAGCGGGAGGGTCGGCTCTCCACCGCAGAGGCGATCCGCGTGACCCGCGAGATCGGCGCCGGTGTCGGAGCGGCGCATGCGGCCGGCGTCGTCCACCGCGACCTGAAGCCCGACAACGTGCTGTGTGAGAAGGGCGGGCGGATCGTGGTGACCGACTTCGGCATCGCGCGTGCCATGGCCGACGGCGTCGGCACCGTCGGTCTGGTCGGGACTCCGGCCTACATGGCTCCAGAGCAGGTCGATGCGGGAGGGACCATCGACGAGCGCACCGACGTCTATGCGCTTGGCTGTGTACTCTTCGAGATGTTGGCAGGGCGCCCCGCGTGGACCGGCCAGTCGATCTTCGAGCTCGCTGCGGCCCGGGTGCTTCAGGAGCCTCCAGACCTCGCCACGGTACGGCCGGACCTGCCACATGCGCTGACAGACCTGGTGCGCTCGACGATGGCGCGCGAGCCTTCCCAGCGACTGCCATCCATGTCTGCCTTGGACGGCGCGCTGTCGGCCCTCGGCGTGCCCGGGACGCTGCCGCCAGGTGCAGCGCCGACGCCTTTGGGCGGAGTGGATAGCCCTGGTCTTGGGACCACCGGGACGCATCGAAGGGTCGCCGTGCTGCCGTTCATCAACAGGGGCAGAGCCGAGGACGAGTACATCGCCGACGGGCTCACCGACGACTTGATCGACGGTCTCAGCGTCGCCGAGGGGTTGCGCGTGCGTTCACGGGGCGTGGTCATGCCGCTGAAGGGCACGACAAGGGACCCGCGTGAGCTGGGTCGCCAGCTGGACGTGCAGGTCTTCGTCGAGGGGAGCATCCGGCGCACGCCGGCGGGCTTTCGCGTGACCGCCAGGCTGGTCAGCGTGCTCGACGGCTTTCAGCTGTGGGCGCGCCGGTTCGACGTGGCCGAGGAGAGCCTGCTGGTCGAGAACGACCGCATCGCCGCGGCGATAGCCGAGGCCCTCAGCGCCGACCTCCAGACCTCGGCGCGGGTGGTGGCGCCCGACGCTGCCACCGTCGAGCTCTACCTCAAGGCGCGCCAGGCGTATTGGAGCTCGTTCAGCGGCGACGAGGTCGAGGCGAAACGGCTGTTCGAGGAGCTGGTGGCGCGCACACCGGACGATCCCAAGGCTTTGGCTGGGCTGGTGATGACCGGGACCCACACCCTGGTCTGGCCCGCCGGCAACCACGCGCGGCTGGCCACCCTGGCCGACCAGGCCATCGCCCTTGGGCCACAGCTCCCCGACGGACATGCGGCCAGGGCCGCGCTCGACTGCTTCAGCGGTGACGACGTCAGCGGGGTCATGCACGCGCGCCGGGCGCTGGCGATCGCGCCGACCTGCATCGAGGCGCTCGAGTGCCTGGGCCGGGTGCTGTCCCAGGCCAACTCCGACGCGGGACGTCGCTATCTGGAGGCCGCGTTGGCCCTGGATCCGACGTACGAGCTGACCTACGTCTCGCTGGTCACCGACTACACCCTCAGCGGCCTCCACGAACGCGGCCACGAGCTTCTCGCAGCCATGGATGCACGCTCCCCGGGGCTGGCGGTGCGGGTGCAGCCAGTACTCCTTGCGTACACTCGGGACCGGGATGGGGCGCTTCGACTCATCGAGCGCCTGGAGCAGCTCCCGGCCGACAGTAAGCAGCGGGGCATGCTCATGGCGTGGCTGCGCGTAGTCGCCTACGACGAGCCCATGGGCGAGGTGGTGCCTCCGCTACCGCCTGGCACGGTCCTGCCGCGGTTTCAGCAGTGCTTTCTGACGGAGCTACGGATGGCGTTTGCGGCCTATCTGGGCGACATCGAAGTCGCGATGGAGGCGCTCGCCGAGCTCGATCGCCTCGGAAGCTACAACACAAAGATGGTCGAGAAGTGCCCCGTCCTCGACGTGCTCCGTGCGCTACCGGAGTCCGAGGCGCCGCGCACACGCATCGCCGAGCGGGCGCAGCGGGTGGTGGACGCCTACTACGCCCCCTTGGGCTGACCCCGGGGAGGGTTGTGGCGTAGAGTGGACTCATGTCCAAGCTTTACGAACTTACCGACACTCCTCAGTTCGCTCCCAGGGACCCGGTCGCCATGGGCCGGTACGACGGGAAGGTGCTGCTGGTCTACAACTCCGCCGCGTTGTGAGGCGCCACCCCGCAGCTTGCGGGCCTCCAGGTCTTGGAGGATCACTATCGTGACCGTGGTTTCGCCGTCGCCGGCTTCTACTCCAACAACTTCGGCCGGCAGGGCGGCAGCGACGAACAGATCGCTGGCGTCACCGAACGGTATGGCGTCAAGCACGACCAGTACGCGGTCGCCGACGTCGTTGGGGACAGCGCGAGGCCCGTCTGGGCGTGGCTGCTGGGCCACGACAACCCCGGACCGAAGCCCGACGCCCTGGCGCCGAACTGGAACTTCTGCAAGTACCTGATCTCCCGTTCGGGAGAACTGGTCGCGGCGTTCGGCACCCGGGCCTATGCGGGGCGCGACCACACCTCCGACGAGTGGCTGAACTCGCCCGTCATCGCCGCTATCGAGGCTGAACTGGCCAAGTAGGCCTTCAGGCCCGTTTGGGCCAGACCGTCTCGACGGCGGCTCCGCCAAGCGGGGACGTGGCGATGGCCACGTGCCCGCCGTGGCGGTGCATGATGCGGCTCACGATGGCCAGGCCCAGGCCGACTCCACCGGTCTTTCGGTCCCGGTCCGCGTCGAGTCGGAAGAACGGTACGGTCACCTTCTCGCGCATGTCTTCCGGGATGCCGGGGCCGTCGTCGTGCACCGCCACACGCACATGGTCGGCGTCCTCCGTAACCTCTACGCGCACGACGGCGCGCGCGTACTTCATGGCGTTGCGGAGGGTGTTCTCCACGGCCCGCTGGAACAGCCGCTGGTCGGCCATGACCGTGGCCCCCGGCGGCATCTCCAGCTCCAGGCTCACGTCGACATCGCGGTCGTCCGGCCCATCGAGCTGAGCGAGCTCCGTCAGGTCGTTGAGGCTTCGGCTGGGGTCAAAGACCATCGGCTCGATGGCCAGGTCGTCGGACTGGATATAGGTGAGCAGCTCCGCCACCAACTCGTCGAGCGCGTCCAGGTCGCGGGTCATGGCCGCCATGCGCTTCTGGCGTTGGTCGTCGTCGGCGGCGCCAAACAGCTCCAGGTGGAACCGCAGCCGTGACAGGGGCGTCCCCAGCTCGTGGGACACCGCCTGCACAAGTTCGTCGCGACCACGGACCAGGCGCTCGACCCGCTCGGCCATCGCGTTGAACCGCTCGGCCAGCTCGCTGCCCTTGCCGTCGGTCTCGACGCGCGCGCTCAGGACGCCCGTGGCGAGGGCCTCGGTGGCGACCTCCACCTTGGACAGCTGGCGCTCGACGGACAGCGCGATCCACCCGGTAATGACCGGCAGCAGGATCACCCCCATCACCAGCCCGATGGGAACCGCGCCCTTGGGTACCGCGGGGTTCACGGGCCCGGCCTGGAGCGCTTCCTCCCCATCGTCGAAGACCAGAAACATGTACGCGTTTTTGACGTTCTCCCGATAACCGATGACTTCGCCCGCGCTCGGTCGTCGGCCGATATGGGCCTCGACGGCGTCGAGGTCAACCAGCGCGAACCTGACGTAGAAGTTGGGTCGAAGCTCGGCCAGGCGCTCCTCGCGCGTCTCTTTGGGGGCCTTCTTGAGCATGTCATGGACCAGGAAGACGCCATCACTTCGGGCCGACTCCTCGGTCCACTCCTGACCGAGCACCCACAGGACGATGACCGCGAACCCAAGCACCCAGGCGACCACGACGCCCGTGGCCACCATCTTGACGAACGACCGTCTGACTTTCATCGGTAGGCCAACAGGTAGCCAACACCGCGCACCGACTTCAGACGGCTGGTGTCAAAGCCGGTGCCCTTGAGCTTGCGACGTATGCGGCTGACGTGCACGTCCATGCCCCGGTCGATGCCGTCATACTCGGTGCCCATGACCTGGGTGTAGAGGTCTTCGCGTTTGACGACACTCCCCGCGTCTCGCGCGAGCATGTGCAGCACGTCAAACTCCATCGTGGTCAGCGGGACCTGTTGTCCCTGCACGCTCACGTCCCGCGAGGCGATGTCGACCCGAAGCGGGCCAACGTCGAGGAACCCATGGTTGGTGGGCTTGGGGCTCCGGCCATTGAGGCGGCGTAGCTGGGTGCGGATACGGGCCAACAAGACACGCGGCTCGATGGGTTTGTTTACGAAGTCGTCGGCGCCGAGTTCCAGCCCGGCGACGTGATCGACCTCGCTCTGGCTGGCCGTCAGCATGACGATCGCGCCGTCGTAGGACTCCCGCACCCGGCGGCAGACGTCGAGACCGTTGGCGCCTGGGAGCATGAGGTCGAGGATGACCAGGTCGGGTCGGGTCTCCAGGATGGCCTGGATGCCGACGTTTCCGGAGGCCACCCGTGACAGCTCGAAGCCATGCATCCCCAGGTACTGGAGCAGCAGGTCGGCCAGCTCGTCGTCGTCTTCGACAATCAGGATACGGGCGGACTCGGTCGACATCACACCCAACGTATCAGCACCTCCGGGCCGCAGCGCAAGGGCCTCAACGGTTCGCAACAAAACGCTTCGCTTTGCGTGTGGTTGTCGCGCAGGGGGTTGCGATTGACTGAAGGCACCAAGACCCCGCGACCCAGGAGATGCGCTGATGCGAGTCCGCTTGGCCTTCATGCTTACAGGGATGGCCGCACTTGCCGCCTCCGGCTGTGCCGACAGCACCGAGGACCCTACGTCACCAGAGCCTTCCGCCACCGACGTCACCTGGAGTGGCTCGGTTCGTGCTCTCGTAGAGGCCAACTGCACAGGTTGTCACTTCACCGGAGGGAGCGCTCCGTTTGCCTTCGAGACCTTCGAGGACGTGTCCGTGGCAGCGCCGGCCATGCTGGCGGCGATGCAGTCCGGGCGGATGCCGCCATGGCCCGCCGACGAGAGCTGCCGCTCCTACGCCAACGAGCGGCTGCTGAGCGCGGACGACCTGGCCACGTTCGAAACGTGGGTCGAGGCGGGCACCCCCGAAGGTGACGTCACAGACCCTATCGTTATCGAACGGGTTCCGTTCGCGGCGACCCACACCGCCACTGCGAAGCTCCCCTACACCCCGGACCTCGGTAGCGCCGGCGACGACTACCGCTGCTTCCTTCTGGATATCGACTTCGACGTCCCGACCTGGGTCGAAGGGACCCAGGTCATTCCAGACACGCCGGCCGTACATCACGTTCTCGTGTATGCGCTCAGCGGCTCCCAGGTGGCCGACGCGGAGCAACGCGATGCGGCCGATGAGGGCGAGGGATACACCTGCTTTGGCGGGCCGCTCCCCAACGACGCCGGGGGTACTGCAAGCGCGTCGGGCTTCCCGAACCAGATTGGGGGCTGGGTGCCTGGCGCTGAGCCTGCGATTCTGGGCGATGGCGCCGCAATCCCCATCGCAGCTGGCTCCCGGCTCGTGATGCAGATGCACTACAGCGCCGCTGGTGGTGCGCCGCAACCCGACCTCACCACGCTCGAGATGCGGCTGACCGAGACCCCACCGGCCACCGTGCTCCGGACCGTGCCTCTGGTCATCCCTCAGCTGGACATTCCCGCGGGCGCCAACGATGTCACCTTCACCAAGCTGCTGACCAACTGGTCGGACAAGCCGGTGACGATCCGATCGATGACTCCGCACATGCACCAGATCGGCAAGAAGATCGGGCTGGAGGTGGTACCCGCCGCTGGAGAAGAGGTGTGCGGCGTCTGGATCCCCGACTGGGACTTCGATTGGCAGCTGAGCTACGAGCCTTTGGCGGATGCCCCTCTGGTGGTTGGGCCCGGCGACAGCGTCCGACTGACCTGCGCCTATGACAACACCCCCGCCAACCAGGCCGTGGTGGACGGTCAGCAGCTGGCTCCACGGGATGTGACCTGGGGCGACGGCAGCCTCGACGAGATGTGCCTCATGTACGCCAGGGTGGGGGAGGCCTATTCGGCGCCCCCGGCGGACAGCGGCGCGGGTGTCTGCGCTCCGGTCAGCGATTGCTACGCAGCCAGCGACCGCTCGCTCACTGCGCTGCTCGCCTGTGAAGAGACCTCGTCGGCGTGTGCCACCTGTCCCATGCAGGCCGGCCAAACCTGCGGCATGGGCCAGTGCATGCTGTCGCTGGTCTCCGCACGCGAGTGCATCACCGACTGTATCCTTGCGGTCAACGCCTTTGGAGGATCGGCCGACCGCTGCATGCGGGAGACGTGCGGTGAGGCCTACCAGAGCTTCCTCGATTGCGCCGATCCCATCGTCCAGTCGGGGAGCTGCGACGACGCGCTCGCCACCACCTGCGGCCTGGCGGTGGGCTCCACGCCGTGAGGCTGAGCCTGGCTTCGATTCTCGCGGCGGCTTTGCTGGTCGCCGCTTGCGATCCCGGAACGGCCGCGTCGGAGACGGGTGATGAGGGCGCCCAGCCCTCCGCCCTCGTCACCGCCAGCGCCTGGGCCGCGGCCGGACACGAGCATGATCCCTTCATCGCTCACCGCCCGGTCGAGGTCCGGTGTGCGGATGCCGGCTGGGAGGTCGAGGCGGACTCGCTCGAGGTGAACACGGGCGAGTGCCACTACCTGGTCGTCGAGCAGCCACTGCTGAGGGCGATCGAGGCCGGGGCGCCGCTGTGCGTGACGCTCTGGCATCAGGCGCTCTACGCCGAGGAGCCGGCCCTGGCGCACGCCGCCGTCGCCATCGGAGGCGAAGTGGTGTGGGAGAGAGAGGCGGTCATACCAGGACCGTCCAACATCTGGCGCGATGAGGTCGTTGCGCCACGCGCGTTCGACGTCGGGGAGCGTGTGGTCTTCCACCTCCACAACCACGGCGCCAACACATGGAACCTTGGAAGTATCGAGGAGGTCATGCAGTGATGGGGACGATGACGCGATGGGGGCTTGACGAGGACGGGCCCGTTTCAGCGTGGACGTGCAGAAGCTGGTAACCGTTCGGGCCTGGTCCACGTAGGATGAGCATGCCGAACCTGCCTACCGAGATCCCTGTCCTGACCACCGAGCGGCTCGTCCTGCGTCCTGTGGCCGAAGCCGACGTCACCGTGCTCACCGAGATCCTGCAGCAACCGGAGGTCGCCGAGTGGTGGCCCCGCTATGACGAGCCCCGTGTTCGCGAGGACTTTCTGGAATGCGAGCCGGAAGAGGACGCGACCGTCGTCTTTGCGATGGAGTACGAAGGGACGACGGTGGGGGTCATCCAGTACTGGGAGGAGCCTGAAGAAGACTACCGGTACGCCGGGATGGACATCTTCCTCACCCGGGACGTTCATGGCCGAGGCCTCGGCACCGAGGCGCTCCGAGCCGTGATTGCCCACCTTTTCTCGGTCCGGGACCATCATCGACTGATCATCGACCCGTGCGAGCAGAACACCCGCGCCATGCGGACCTACGAGAACCTGGGTTTCCAGAGGGTAGGGCGGATGCGCAAGTACGAGCGGGGCCCCGATGGCCAGTGGCGCGACAGCATCCTCTACGACCTCCTCCGGGAGGAGTGGACGGCGTAGCAGCGGCGAGTTGGCGAGCAGGTTGGTGACCGGGCCTTGGAACGCGTCTTTGTTGTCGGTGAAGGTCCGGCGGAACAGGGTGGTTCCTCCAGGTTCAGGTTGCCTCAATCGCAGGTGCACGACACCGGGGCGGCGGTCAGCTGGCCTACCATGGTGTCGGGCAGGCAGGCGGCACCCTCGAAAGGCAGCATGGAAGCCACGGCCGGGTTGCACGCGCGACAGCACACGTAGGGCGCCTCGCACCCGCCAGCGCCGCACCCCTCGCGGGTGCAGTACCCGCTGGCGCCGTCCTGAGACAGGCACAGGTCGACCCCATTTCCAGGGCAGTCGGTGTCGGATTGGCAGAGAGTACCGGTGCCGTCGGCCGTGACCGGCGGCAAGGGGGAGCCGCCCCCACCGCCGGGTACGGACGCAATGAGCGCGTCCACGCCGAGGCCGTAGGCTTCATCTAGGGCGGCATCGCGATGGACCGTCGCTTCGAGGACGGTCGCGTCCTCGGAGAACGCGGTGTAGGCAGCGCCGCTGGGAATCGCATCGATCCACACTTCATCCCAGGTTCGTTCGTCGCCGATGAACACGCCCTCCACAGCGAGGCGCGCATGCGGGGCGACGCCCAGGGAGAGCTCGACGTCCCGGATACCCGCGGCGTAGAGGTCCATGGCCTCTTTGCCAGTACGCGTAGGCTCGTTGGAGCGGGCTCCATAGGTCGCCTGGTCGCGATATCGGAAGACCTGAACGTGCTGGAACGCGGGATCCTGGGCGGTAGCAGGGAAGGGCGACGCCGCTGGCGTTCCGTCGGGAAGCGGTTGCAGGTGGGTGACCATGACGATGCTCTTCTCCAGGCCCGCGCTCTTGTGCACGGAGCGGGCCTGGAACTCTGGGTGGGCGCTCATCGCAAAAAGCGCCAGGGGACACGGATACTCGACGATGGCCACCTCGTCCCATGCGCCTTCGTCCCCTGCAGTGACCGACGCAACCTCCCCGATGAATACGGGACGGGCCCCGATGGCGGTGAGGAATTCGGTGGGAGAATACAGGGCGTTGGCCTCCCGTCCCGTCAGCTCGGTCTCGCGCCCATCGGCATACACCGCTTTGTCGCGGAACTTGATGAGGTTGACCATGTAGAACGGGCCCTCCGTGGGGGCCTGCATCATGCGCTGGAATTGCTCGATGTTCGTTTCGCCATAGGAGGGCCCGTCGCCTGGATCCCCCTCGTTGCCGCCGAGGGTCTGCATGAGCTGAGCCATGAGGGACGGGTTGTCACAGAGTTCCGTCGTGAGCTCGACCGGAGGAGCTGTGGCCGCCCCGTTGTCGGTGGCCAGGTCACCGTCAGCGGCATCCGCCGAAGCGTTCACGTCCCCAGCGTCAGCCGCCGGGCTCACGTTGGTTTCCGATTCGGTGCAGCCGGGCCAAACGGCGACCGAGGTGAGCACCGCCAGAACGCAAGCGGTGGTGCTTGTCATGGTCATGGGATTCTCCAGTTCTGTATGCGACTCCACGACTGTAGCGCTGAGGGCGGCGCCAATCTGTGACGACCGGGCTGAGAACTGTTGAGTAATGTAGAGCCGCTCACGACGTCGTTCGAAATTGGTTCTTGACATGCGTGTCCAGAATCCTATTCTTCGACCATGGCACGCCCCAAAGAGTTCAATCGCGATGAAGCTTTGACCAAGGCGGTCGAGGTCTTCTGGGCGAAGGGGTTCGAGGCGACGACCATGACCGACCTACGCAAGGCGATGGGTATCGGCCGCCAAAGCCTCTACGACACCTTCGGTGACAAGAACGAGCTGTTTGCCGAGGTGCTGCAACGCTACGGGAAGATGAACCAGGGCTTCCTGGCCGCCGTGCTCGACGGACGTGGGCTCGATGGCGTGCGGGACTATCTGTCCAGCACGGTCCAGGCGCTGGCGTACAAGCCTGAGTGCCGGGGCTGCCTGACGATGAACACCTGCGTGGATCGTGCGCCCCACGACCCGGCGGTCGCCGAGCTGACCCAGAGGAATCTCGCCGATGTTCGGGCGGCGCTGGAAGGTGCTCTGGGGCGCGCCGTGGAGCGGGGGGAAGTGTCCGCCGACCTGGATGTCGCTCAGAGCGCCGCGTTTCTGACCAATCAGGTCGCTGGGATGGCTGTGCTGGGGAAATCCGGCGCGACGGCTGACGACCTGACATCCACTGTGACGATGGCGCTGAACGCTCTCGTCTGACTTTTTTTGATGGTTATGGACAATGATGTCCATAACGAGGGAGTACCTATCATGTCGACGTTCGAATCGGTTCTCATTACTGGCGCCAACGCTGGACTCGGGAAAGACACCGCGCGTCTCGTGGCGCTCAAGCCCGAGGTCCAGAAGGTCTACCTGGCGGGACGCAACCCGGCGAAGCTCGAGGCCGCCAAGGCCGAGCTGGAGGCGGCGACGAAACGCTCCATCTTCGACATCGTCATCGTCGACACCACCGATCTGGCGTCGGTTCGCGCCGCGGTCGCGGCCCTGCCGGCGATCGACGCGGTGGTCATGAACGCGGGTGGCGCGGGCGGCAAGACCCCCTTTGCAAAGACCGACGACGGCGTCACGTATAGCTTCGCCGTCAACGTCCTCGGACACGCGCTCCTGCTCGAGACCCTCCTGGCCGAGAGCAAGCTCCGTAAGACGGCGGTCTTCGTGAGCTCCGAGGCCGCCCGCGGGATCCCGGCGATGCGCATCCCGCGGCCGGCACTCAACGAGCACAGCGTGGCGGAGTTCGAGTCCATCGCCGATGGGTCGTTCTTCACCAAGCAGGACGCGATGGAGCACTATGGCTACGTCAAGTACGTGGGCACCCTGTGGATGTCGGCGCTTGCCCGCGAGCACCGTGACATTCGTTTTGTGTCCGTGAGCCCCGGTGCGACCACCGGTACCAAGGCTACCGACAACGCGCCCAAGCTCCTCGGGGCGTTCTACAAGTTCGTCGCCTTCCCGATGATGAAAGTGTTCGGTATGGCCCACGGCCTCGAGGCGGGGTCGCAGCGCTACGTCGATGTGTTGACCGACGACCGCTACGCCTCGGGCCACTTCTACGCCAGCCCAGGTACCAAGACATCCGGCAAGCTGGTCGACCAGGCGGACCTGTTCGCTGACTTCGCCGACCCCGCCATCCAGGACACGGCCGCCACTGCGCTCAGAGGGCTATTGGCGCCGCAGCATCAGCAGGCCGCCTCGGCCTGAACCCCTTCAGGCGGCAGCGGTCAGTCCTCTTGCCAACCACGAGCCGTAGCCGCGGAGCATCTGTGCGCTGCGCTGCTCGAGGTCGGGGACGATGGACGCGTTGGTGGATGGGCGGGCCAGCAATGCGTCCCGCCACGCCTGGACCCTGGGCAACCCCTCGAAGACGCCGAGCGTCGGCTCGAGGCGCTCTGCCCAGGTCAGGCGCTGCATGATGGGGGCGGTGGCGGCGTCCATCATCGTGTACGTGGCGCCTCCCCAGTAGTCGCCTTCACGTGGCAGCTGCTTGGAGAGCTCTCCAAAGAGTGCTTGGAGGTCGCCGACCAGGAACCGGGCCGCCTCTTCCGTGGAGGCGACCTGGAGCAGCCAGGCCTTGCTCATGATGGCCGAGATGTAGCTGATCCACATCCGCTGTTGAGCACGCGCGACGGGGTCGTCCGGCAGCAGCCGTCCCTGTTCGGCGGTCTCGTCCAGGTAGTCCAGGATGACCGCGCTCTCGAAGATGGCCTCATCGCCTACCTTGAGCACAGGTACCTGGCCGCGCGGCGAGATGGCGAGGAACCACTTGGGCTTGTTGGCGAGGTCGACGTAGGTGACGTCGTAGTCGCGCTGCTGCTCCTGCAGCACGATGACCGCACGCTGGACGAAGGGGCAGGCCTCGAAGCTGATTAGGGTAAGGGGCTGCATCGGCGGACTCCTGTTGCTCCAGAAGTCGATGCCGGAGGCGCTTGGCAGGTCCGCACCAGCGACTTTTTTCGAGGGGGCGTCGATCACGTTGGGGCACACCAGCAACCGAAGGACATGAAGCAGCTGCTCGGCGCTCCCTGCCGGGCACGTACAGGGGTTCACTCACTTCGGCAGGCGACGCAGTGGGACCGGTGACAGGCACGGGTCCCATCACCCCAACGCGTCCGGCCCGTCGAGGCGTTGTGGCGGTGCGTCCACCGCCCTCGACAGGTGCATCATGTCCATCTCATCGCGCCGCGCGGTGCGGGCCGTCGTGTGTCTCGGCGCCGTGCTCGCGTTCGCTGCGTGCTCGACCGTTCGGTTCAATCAGAAGGCGCGGCTGGCGACCGCTGCCATGACCTTCGACGCCGACCCGCTGGCCGCCCAGGTTCGAGGCGACATCGTGTCGGCCCGAGAGGGGGCCATCGGCGGCTTCCACGCCGGGGGCGCGGGGGGCTGCGGATGCAACTAGGACGTCTCGTGGCGGGGCTCGCCTTCGTGCTCGGCGGTGGTGACGCGCTTGCCAAGCCCGGCGGCAGCACCCCGACCACCGTGAGCGTAAAGGCGGCCGGAATCGTTCAGGTCGATGACGGGGGCAACACGAGGATCGACGAAGACGCCACCATCATCGAGGGCATCATCGTCCTCGACGCCAAGCTGACTGATGCGGACAGGCTCAACGTCAAGGTGATGGCTGACGTGGTAACGGCGGCGTCGATGCGCCGCGAGCACAACCGCCGGTTTCGCGCACTTCAGAGCGAAGCGACGGGAACCGTTCGCATCGGTGGCACCCTCGGCTACAGCCACAGCTTCGGCGACGTGGACCTGTCGGTGCGTGCCAGCGTGGCCCACGAGTACGCCTACTTCTCCGTCGGTGCAGGGGCGGCGCTCAGCGTGCGGCTGCTCGACGACAACACGACGCTCAGCGTCAACGTGGACGGTTTCTACGACACGGTGGCGATGATTCGCTTCAATGGTGACGACGAGGCGGATACCCCGCGTATCAGCATGAGCGCCGGGCTGCGTTGGACGCAGATCCTCACCCCCGAGGCGCTGCTCACGCTCCACGCCGGCTACACGCGCCAGGACGGCTTCCTGGCCGGTCAGTTCAACTCGGTATTCGTGGCCGGAATCGAGACCTATGAGGCGCTGCCACAGGTACGCGATCGAGCGTCGGTCACCGCGCGCTTCAAGCACGCTGTGGGGGACCTCGACGCGGTGGAGGTTGGCGCCCGCGGCTACGTGGACAGTTGGGACGTCCAAGCCCTCACCGCCGACCTTCGCTACTTCCTCCACTTCAGCCCGGAGCATCAGCTGGAGCTGGGCTACCGGTTCCATCTGCAGGGTGCCGCCGCTTACTACGCGTCCGAGTTTGGCAAAAGCGCGGAGTTTATGACCTCCGACCCGGACCTGGGCGACTTCACGGGGCACATGGCGAGCCTGCGCTTTCGCTGGCTGACGCCCAATACACCCGGTCGTGGCGGGGATTGGGACGTAGGGCTCTCCTACTATTTTCGCGACAACGGGCTGCATATGGCCTGGCTGACTCTCGGCTACACCTTCGACTTTACCGGCCTCTAGGAGGACGCATCATGACGCTCAGAACCACCATGCTCTCGTTCCGTATCGGCGCCCTGGCCGCCTTCGTGTCCCTCCCGGCGTGTGCAACAAGCCCACGATTGGCAGCAGACGCGGCCATGGAGCGGCCGCCTGCTCTGAAAAGCCTCAAAGGAGAACCTCTTGGCGTCGACTTGAGGCGACCTGGCAAACCGACGCTCTTGGTCTTTGGGGCCAACTATTGCGCTTCGTGCGCCGCAGAGGCCCCACACGTGAAGCGATTCGCCATGGAGCACCAGGGGCGCCTTCGGGTCGTGCAGGTGCTGGTGGATCCCGAGCAAGCGTCCGCCCGAGCCTTCGTGCGTCGTCACCAGATCGTGGTCCCGGTGGCCTGGGACCCAGGTCTGCGTGTGGCTGACCACTTCGGCGTGCGTTCCACACCTTTGCTGGTCCTGCTGGACTCCGACGGCCAGGTCGCAGCGACCGCCACCCGCCTCGACGAGCATCTAGAGGAGCGAGTGCGGGGGTTCGTGGCCTTCAAGCCGGCGCCGGCGGCGAAGGTGGACCCATACATCGAGCGTGCCACCACCATGATGGGTACCGAGGTCTCGGTGTTGGTGCGCGCCGCCCCGAAAGACCACACCGCCGCAGTGGGGGCTATCGAAGACGCCTTCGCCGAGATGCGCCGGGTCGAAGCGCTGATGTCGAGTTGGACGACCACCAGCCAGATCAGCGCCATCAATCGCAGGGCCGGCCTGGGCCCGGTGAAGGTCGATTTGGAGTTGTTCGACCTGTTGATGCGCTCGCGCTCGCTGGCCGCCGAGACGCGTGGAGCCTTCGACGTGACCTGGAAGGGGGCCGGGGAGCTTTGGGACTTCAAGGCCGCCGACCCCGCGGTGCCGACACCGAGCGCCATCCGGACCGCCATGAAGCGGGTGGGTATCGACCGACTGGTTCTGGACCGGAGCAACCAGACCGCGTTCCTGCGCGACCGAGGGATGGCTCTCGGGCTCGGCGGGGTCGCCAAGGGGCACGCTGTCGACCAGGCGGTGAAGCTGCTGGAGGAGCGAGGCTACAAGCACTTCGTGATCAATGCAGGCGGCGACATGTACGTCCGGGGTCGAAAGGCGCCCAATCAGCTGTGGTGGGTGGCCCTCCGCCATCCGCGTCTGGCCAAGACCAGTCTCGCGGTCCTGCCGGTCGCCAACCGGGCCGTGGTGACCAGCGGTGACTACGAACGCTTCTTCATGAAGGACGGTCAACGGTACAGCCACATCTTGGACCCGCGGACCGGCTATCCGGCCAAGGCCTGCCAGAGCGTGACCGTGGTGGCGCCTTCGACCGCCCGAGCCGACGCCCTGGCCACCGGGGTGTTTGTCCTGGGGCCCGAACAGGGTATGGCGCTGGTCGAACAGCTCGAGGACGCCGAGGCTGTCATCGTTGACGCTGCGGGGCAGCTGCACGTGTCGACCGGGTTGCGCAAGCGGGCAGGTGGAGCGACCCGCCGTTGAGGTCGCAGACCCTGTCTCGCGCACGAAAGGTGGCGTGGTTCACGGTCGCTGTGGATCTGCTGGGGCTGGGGCTCATTCTACCGATGAAGCCGTTCTACGCGGAGTCCTTCGGCGCCTCGGCGGTGGCGGTCACCTGGCTCACCGCGACCTTTGCGTTCGCTCAGCTGGTCTTCGCGCCTTTGTGGGGGCGTCTCGGGGACCGGGTAGGGCGGCGGCCCGTTCTGGTCTGGGCATCTCTGGTCAGCGCCTTGGGGTATGCGGCCTTTGCCGCCGCCGACACGCTGCTGGTCCTGTTCCTCGCGCGCTCCATTTCCGGGGCTGGCAGCGCGACCATCCCAACGGCGCAGGCGATCGTCGCCGATGCCACTGCGCCCAATGACCGGGCCCGCGTCATGGGCTGGCTGGGTGGCGCCTTCGGGGTGGGGTTCGTTCTGGGGCCGCTGCTCGGCGGAGCACTTGTGAAGCTGAGCGTCGCTGCGCCTCCCTTGTGCGCTATGGCGCTGGCACTGGTGAACCTGGCACTGGCGTGGCGGTGGCTTCCGGAGACCAGGCCCCGGCCGACGCAGCCCACCCTGAATGCAACGAGCCCATCCAAACCCAGGTCGGGCGTGAGGGCGAGGTGGTGGGGACTGCTCGGCCTGGTCTGCGCCGTGAAGCTTGCGATGGCCATCATGGAGCAAACCGTAGGGCTGTTCATCGAGCAACGCTATCTTGGGCCCGGAGAGCTGCAGGCGGCGTCGGCCAGGACCGCCCTCGTCCTGGCCATGGTGGGGGCGATGGCTGTTGCTGTGCAGATGTTGGGGGTGGGCCGGGTAGTGGCGCGCTACGGCGAACGCGGCGCTGTGGCCCGGGGCGCAATGGTCGCGGGAGTCGCCATGGCCTTGGTACCCCTTGCGCCCCAGGTGGGGTTTGGGCTCTTCGTGGTCCTGATGGTGAGTCAGGCCATCGGGACGAGCCTCATGCTCCCGGCGGTGATGGCGCTGGTCAGCCGCACGGGTGCGGACGGCTCCACAGGCAAGCGCCTTGGAGCCGCTCAAGCGGCGTCCGCCATGGGGCGCCTGCTGGGGCCGGTGGTCGCAGGGCCACTCTTTGTGGTGAGCCCGGACGTGCCCTGGACGGCAGCTGCGCTCCTGCTGTTGGCGGTCGCAGTAGCGTCAGCCGGACCCTGGCACCGACCGGTATGGGGCTCACAGAGCCTCGAAGCTGCCAATGAGCGTCCTGAACTCTGTGCCAAAAGGCTCTAGAGCAGCGCGGAATTCCGCCGGAAGCTCGACGTCAGGGGCTACGTGGATGGCCGAATCGGTGACCTCGATCTTGCTGAAGAATGCACCTGCGAATGGCCCCATGTTCTCTGTGTGGGCCATGAACGCGGCGGCGTCCGGATAGCGTTCCATGACGAACAGGGTCGTTCTGTCGGCGTCCACCGAGAAGTTGTACTGCTTGGTGGCAGGGTCTTTGTCCCTGACCGCTGCGACCATGTTGCTGATCACGGCCTCGAGTCCGCCGTAGTCGACGATGTTGGCCTTGATGGTCACAATGAGATCGGTGGTGGTGGCGCTCATGGTTCAGCCTTCGGGTTTGGGTGGAGGTTGCGCTGCTGGCAGCTCCACCCAAGGTAGGGAAGGCTCGAAACGGGTCATTCACCAGACGCGCCAAACCATGGCCCAACGGCGCCATCCCCCTGCAGGAGTTGCCGGGCAGAGTCAGGGGTGGTGCCGGTCCAGTCGTGGAAGGCACGGAAGAACGAGCTCGTATCCTGAAACCCGAGCAGATACCCGATCTCCGCATAGGACAGCCGCGTGTGCCCGAGGTAGTGGCGGGCAAGGTCCTGGCGAGTTTCGCGGACCACCGCCTTGAAGGTCGTCCCCTCATCCCTCAGCCGCCGCTGCAGCGTTCGTGTGCTGACGGCCAGCTTCTTCGCGGCGGCCTCGAGAGATGTCTGACCGCCGGGTAGAGCCTCGAGCAGCACCGAGCGGGTTCGGGCCTCGAAGGACGCCGCGTCCTCGAGATCGCTGAGACGCTTGCGCAGCTGGGGTTCGAAGATGTCCCACATGGCGCCGTTGTTCGACAGGAACGGACGCGTCGCCGCCTCAGCGGAGAACGTCACGCTCATCCGATCGCCACGCGTGATGGGGCAGCCCAGATAGGCCTCGTAGGCTTCTCGCCGCGGGGGCATCTCCCGAAGGATCACGGTGGTGGCGTCGATGTGCTGGCGGGTGCCCATGCGGGCGAGTTTCGCCAAGAAGAGGGCCTCGGAACCCGTCAGGAACACCGGCGAGCCCATGGTGCTGTCCAGCCACTCGTAGCAGACGCGTAGCTCTGTCGGAGTGGAGGTCACCTCGAGCTCGACCGGTGCCAACAGCGGCTTGAAGCGTGCAAGACGGGAGACGGCGGTGGTGAGGTTCGGGCTGCAGAGCGCTGCAAAGACCGGCGGCGAGAACCACTCCGCGCTGATGGTGTCGATGAAGCGAAGCGCAAAGAGGGGGTCGTCGGCGGCGTCCTGGATGGCGTGGGCGAACGAGAAGTATTGGTCGGTCGTCAGCCGAACGTCGGCCTGGCTCCAGAGGTCTTCCGGAAGAGAGGCCCGGCGCAGCACACCTTCAGAGCAGAGCCCGGCCGAGGTCAGAAGGCCTTTGTAGCCGGGGTCGAGAGCGTATCCATAGTTGGGGGCCACCATCGAGGTCAGGTGCCGCAGAACGTCTGGTAGGGGCCGAAGTCCTCCGGGGCGGGCTCGGCATAGGGTTCGCGCCCAGCCTGCGGGCTGAACGGGGCGGAGAGCACCTCGAGGAACGTCCGGAAGGGCTGGTAGTCACCGGCCACCGCCGCATCCAGCGCGGCCTCCACGAGGTGGTTCCTGGGGATGTAGAGCGGATTGACCGCGTCCATCGCGTCGGCGACCGAGGCATGGCCCTGGTCGCCAAGGCGCGTCAGCCAACGCGCGTGCCACGCCTCGAAGTCGCCGCCATCGAAGGGGAGGGCCCCATTTCGAAGCCCCCCTGCGAGGCGGCGGAACGTATTGGTGTAGTCCTGCTGTGTCGCGTGCATCCACCCTTGCAGGTCATCGACGAGGGAGGCGTCTGACTCGTCAGCGTCCTGCAGCCCCAGCTTCGCCCGCATCCGGGACTGATAGATGGCTGTGAAGGTCTCGGCGAACCGCTCCAGCTCGCTCTCGACGATGGCGATGGCCTGACCACGTTCCTCGTGGAGCAGGGGGATCAGCGCCTCGCCCATCCGAGCGAGGTTCCACTGGGCAATGCCTGGCTGGTTGGCATAGGCATAGCGACCGCCGCGGTCGATGGAGCTGAACACCGTCGCCGGATCGAATGCGTCCATGAACGCGCACGGGCCGTAGTCGATGGTTTCGCCGGACAGGGTCGTGTTGTCGGTGTTCATGACCCCGTGGATGAACCCGACGTCCATCCAGTGGGCCACCAGGGCGGCCTGCCGCTTGGCCACCTCACGCAGGAGCGCTCGCGCCGGGTTGGCGGCATCAGCCTGCTCGGGGTAGTGCCGTTTCAGCGCATACGTGACGATCCGCTCCAGCGCCTCCGTCATCCGCCGCGCCGCGAAGAACTGCAGCGTCCCGACCCGCAGATGGCTGGCCGCCACCCGCGCCAGGACGGCGCCGGGGAGGGGCTCGTTGCGGTAGACGGTCTCGCCGGTTCGCAGCGCCGCCAATACGCGTGTGGTGGGGACTCCGAGATGGTGCATCGCTTCACCGACGAGGTACTCACGAAGGATCGGGCCCAGCGTCGCCTTGCCGTCGCCACCGCGGGAGAACGGGGTGGGGCCGGAGCCCTTGAGTTGGATGTCGCGGCGGTCACCGACGGCGACGTCGACCTCGCCGATGAGCAGTGCCCGACCGTCGCCCAGCTGAGGCGAGAACCCGCCGAACTGATGTCCCGCGTAGGCTTGAGCCAGAGGCTGTGAGTCCGCGGCGACGAGCGAGCCGGAGAACAACCCCGCCGCGTGCTCCTGGATCAGCGTCGCGTCGAGCCCCAGCTCCTCGAGCAGTGCCTTGTTGAGCGCCACCACGCGAGGTTTTGGGAAGCCCTGCGGTGCATGCGGCACATAGCAGCCGTCGAGCTCCTGGGCGAAGGTATTGACGAGTCCGAGGGTGATGCCTTCCGTCACGGGCGCTCCCGGCTGTGCGTGGTTGGTGTGAGGCTCGCGGACCTCACGGGAGACAGAGTAGGCTCCCGCGCGGGCCAGTCACCACCCCGATGGCGAGCGACGCACCCGGGTGCGTCCAGGGTCATCGTCCGGAGCACCCCCCCAACAAGGGAACCCCGTCGATGACCAACACCGCGAATACCACACTCAGAGTGCACCACCTCCGATACTCGCAATCGTCGAGGATCCTCTTACTGATGGAAGAGCTGGGGCTCGATTATGAACTGGTGTCGTATGACCGCGGCCCCGACATGTTGGCGCCGCCGACATACAAGGCCGTGTCGCCAACCGGCACAGCGCCGGTGATCGAGGACGGAGATGTCGTTCTGGCGGAGACCAGCGCCATTATCGAGTACGTCCTCACGAAGTACGCTGATAGCAAGCTTCGTCCCGCCTCGGACGACCCGAGGTTTGCGCGATACCTCTTCTGGTTCCACGCGATGCAGGGGTCGCTGCAGCCGCTACTGCTCATGAGGTTCTTGCACAGCCGTCTGCTGGAGGTGGTTCCCTTCTTCATCCGGCCTGTCGTCGCGCTGCCGCTGAAGAAGCTGGACGATGTGTTCACGCTGCCTCGCCTCCATCAGCTGCTCGGCATGCTGGAGCGCGAGCTGGGGGGCGACGGCCCTTGGGTCCTGGGCGAGTTGCTGACCGCCGTGGACATTCTGATGTCGTACAGCCTGGCCGGTCTGGCGGAGCGAGGCACGCTCTTGCCGCGCTATCCGAACATCCAGGCCTATTTCAGTCGGCTTCAGGCGCTGCCAAGTTACCAGCGCGCCGTTCAGAAGGGCGGACCCTTTGGTGCTCCATCGAGCACCTGAACGAGCTGAGTCGCAGGACCAGAGGGTACTGTCTATGCGGTGCGCTGAAGCACGCTGGGCTTGCGGCCCGCAATGAGGCGGCGCGACTTGAGGCGGGTCACCTTCTGGGTGTCCTGGACCCAACCCCGGATCGCTTCTCGGCTCCGTGGGTTGGCCACCAGCCGACGAGTGACGTCCTGAGGCCAGGCGTGGAACTCGGAGAGGATGGCCCGGGTCAGCGCGTCGAGGAGCTCATCCCGACGTTGATAGTCGGTCACATGCTCCTCAAAGAAGGCGTCAAGTGCTCGGAATGCTTCGAGGGTTCTGGGGGCATGAAATCTGCGCACATCGGCTTGCATGGTGGCTCCTGTTGTGGTGAGATGGCCGCCCCGTCGCCATATATGGCAACGCATACTAGGTAAGTAGCGACAACTACAGCCTGGTTCAAGTTGTTGTGGCGATTTTCTTGACGGGTGGGCGGAATGTCCCGTGGTGCGGGCGTTCTCGCTGCTTCTACGTGTCCGGGGCTTGGTGGTCAGGTCAGCCGTCTGAAGCCAGGGTCGACATTGGCTGGCGCAGCACCGATGACTTCATCGGACCCTCGGCGCCATGCAGCAGCCCAGGATGGGGACGTCGAGGCGTATCAGGCGGGCCGCCTCCAGTCCCCCTCGGCGTGCAGAGGCGCCTGCGTGACCACTTCGGGGTCGCTATGCCGCGGAGTGGGTGAACGCCAGGATGTTCAGCGCGGCGGCTGCCCCCCAAAACGGCGTAAACAGAATGCCTACGTGTCGACCGTGTCGGGAGACACGCGGATGGCGGCCGAGTCCTGCAACGCCGGCGTGATTGAGGTTCACCAAGGCGAACAGGACCGCCATCACGGAGAACATCAGGTGGAGCGGCGCGCGCGCGTCCAGAGGCAGGCCGAGTCCGTATACGACGCCCGCCATGACCGACAGGAACGCGATGGCGCCCTGTCGCTGTTCGAACAGCATCAAGAAGAGGTAGTCGTCCGCAGCAGTGCTCTTGCCCTCGGGGCCCGCCTTTCTGGCTGCGTCGAGCATCGCGATTTGCTCGTCGAGGGTGAGGAACGACGCACGACGCGGCGCGCCGGGGCCGAAAAACGGGAGCACCAGGTTGATGACCCATCGAGCAAGCATGGGAGACACCAGTTCGGCACCATGAACGAGTCCAGGGGCGAGGCAGAGGGCAAGAGCGAGGGTGGAGATCAAGGAGTCGTTCATCAGCTCGAAGGTCCCGGGCATTGGCATGACGCGTTGCGGGGAGGTCCACGCGATTGCTAGGGTAGGGTCGCTAGGGAATGGGGTCTATTCCCTTGCAAGGAATGGGTGTCACATGGTCCAGCCGTTCGGTGAAACGCTACGCTCGGTACGTCGGGAGCTCGGGCTCAGTCAGGAGGCCGTAGCGCTCGCTCTGGGGACGACCCAGCGCCATCTATCGTTTCTGGAGACCGGTCGTTCGGGTCCGACCCGCGCCATGCTGGGCCGCCTGGTTGCGGGCCTAGGGCTGACGGCGTCCCATCGCGCGGCGCTCTTCGCTGCCTCCGGGTTTCGCAATCCGTACCCTCCGCGCACGCTCGATGGTGAGGAGCTCCAGGCCAGTCTCGACCTCATGGCAAGGCGGGTACTCCATCACTGGCCATTTCCGGCGTTTGTCGTCGATAAGGATTGGAACTTCCTGCGCATGAACGCGCCCGGCGAGCGCATGATCGCGGCGTTCGGTGGGGTCCCGAACATGCACGCCCTCTTTCTGTCGCCGGCGTTCGGCGCTCTGGTGACCAACTGGGAGCAAGCCAGCGCCAGTTTCTACATGCGCATCCAGGAGGTCGCGCGTCGGTCACCCTCCGTTGCCACCGCCCTGGAAAGGGCGGTCGCCGAAGGACGTTTTGACCACGTCGCACGCGTGCTGGGGGGCCTGGACGCGGACATGGAGGAGGTGCCTGTCTTCGTGCCGATCGAGGTACAGCTTCCCAACGGTGCGCAGATGCGCTTCACGTCCATGCACGGGCGATGGGTCTCGGTCCACGACGCGGTGGCCGAACAGTTCGAGGTGGAGCTCCTGGTGCCGCTCGACGACGCGTCTGAGGCAGTCGTCGGCGCGGCCTTTGGCGGGGATGGTTAGCCCATACAGCGGCCCAGCAACAGGCCGGAACGACAAAGGGCGTCTTCCGTGAGGAAGACGCCCTTTGTGTGTTGGCTCCGACAACTGGACTCGAACCAGTGACCCGATGGTTAACAGCCATCTGCTCTACCAACTGAGCTATGTCGGATCGTGTCTGCGACGTCCGACCGTAGTTCGGTGCCGCGACGGCGATAGGTAAGGACTTGTCGGTTCTGTGTCAAGCGCAAATGGGACATGCATTAGAGGTTGTTTTCCAAGCCCGCGCCCGATAAGCCCTTCTGCGTGAACAAACGCTCTGCAGACCTGCCGATCCGCGTCCTCCCCCTGGGCGGGCTCGGCGAGATTGGGATGAACTGCATGCTCATCGGCCATCACGACCGCTACGTGATGGTGGATTGCGGCATCCAGTTCCCCGACCCGTGGGAGATCGGCGCCGATCGCAAGCTGGTCGACCTGGACATGCTCGGCGACTACGCCGATCGCATCGAGGCGGTGCTGATCACCCACGGCCACGAGGATCACATCGGTGGCCTCCCGTGGGCGCTGCCGTACCTGGACGCTTCGGTCCGAATCTTCGCCAGTCGCTTCACCGAGCGGCTCATCGAAAAGCGTCTCGGCGAGCACAACAGCTGGGACGCAGCGCGCATCGTCAACTACGAGGCCGGCGAGACGTTCCGGGCCGGGCCCTTTGAGGTCGAGGCCGTACGCGTCACCCATTCGCTGCCCGACTGCTGCTCGTTGGCGCTCAAGTGCGAGGACGGTGTCGTCGTCCACACGGGCGACTGGAAGATCGATGAGCAGCCCATGGATGGCGAGCACTTCGACCGCGAGGCGTTCAAGCGCATCGGGGATGAAGGCGTGGTGTGCCTGCTGTCGGATTCGACCAACGTCATGGTCCCGGGCTGGACACGCTCGGAGCGCGCGGTCGCGCAGAGCCTGCTGGAGACGATCGACGGCTACCCGGGCCGCATCATCTGTACCCAGTTCGCCTCCAACATGCATCGGGTCCAGGCCCTGGTCGAAGCTGCTGCCGCGACCGATCGCAAGATTGTGTTCGCCGGGCGTTCGCTTCACCGCTACCTCAAGGCGGCCGCGACGTGTGGGAGGGCGCCCATCGATCCGGGCAAAATCGTCGACATCGACAACGTCGACCATCTGCCGGACCACCGCGTCCTGGTTGTGTCGACGGGCTCTCAGGGCGAGCGCAACTCGGTACTGGGGCGCGCGTCGGAGGGGGGGCATCCGCGACTCAGGCTGCGCAAGGGCGACCTGGTCCTGCACTCGGCGCGAATCATTCCGGGCAACGAGGCGCAGACCTACCAGATGTTCAACAACATCGCGCTCTGCGGCGCCGAGCTCATCTACGGCCGCAACACCGGGATCCACGCTTCCGGGCACGCGCGCCAGGACGAGTTGGCGGAGATGTTCCGCCTGCTACGCCCTGACCATCTGATTCCCGTTCACGGCGAGTACACCTTCCTCAAGCGCCACGCTGCCCACGCCGAGAGCCTCGGGGTTACCGCGACCATCGTCCGCAACGGCGAGTTGATGGGGATCGGTCGAACCGAGGAGAGCGGCACCCGGGTCCGCGCCGTCGACTACGAGGTCCCGACCATCTATTACAACGATGGTCACGCGACCGGTGACTATGACCAGATGCTCATGACCGAGCGTCGGCGCGTGGCCTGGAACGGCGTTGTCGCCGTACGCCTCGACTTCGCGCGGGACGCGGCGGGCAGGGCGACTGCGGTGGAGTGCCAGGTCGAGTCCCGGGCGCTGTGGCTCGGCTCCGACGAAGCTCTGATGGAGCGCGTCTGCCGGACAGCGGTGGAGGCGGTGTCCAGCTGCCCGCCCAAGACACCCCTCAAAGAGATGGAAGAGGCTGTGCGCGTCTGTATCCGACGCCTCTGTCGCAAGGAGGTCGGCCGCAAGCCCGACGTCATGATTCTCGCGCAAGATCGCGGCTACGGCGCGTCAAAGGCGGTCTGACATGTCCCAGCAACGCGCCATCATTTCGGTCCGTGCGCCGGTGCCCAAGGGCTTTCCGGGCCGGGTCGGGTTCGTGAAGTCAGCGGCAAAACTATCTCAGGCCCCCCATACAGTGCTGCCTGAAGTCTGCATCTGTGGCCGCAGTAACGTGGGCAAGTCCTCGCTCATCAATGCGCTGACCAACCGGAAGCAGCTCGCGCGGGCGTCATCGACACCCGGGCGGACGCGGCTCATCAACTTCTTCAACATCCAGGATCAGCTGATGCTGGTGGACCTTCCCGGCTATGGCTGGGCGAAGGTGCCCAAGCCCATGCAGGCCGAGTGGGGCAGGGCGATTCAGGGGTACCTGGCCAGCCGGCCACAGCTGCGCCTGTCCCTGTTGCTGCTGGACATCCGCCGCGACCCGTCGGCGCAGGACAAGGAGCTGTACGACTGGTTCACGGCCAATGGACTTCCATGTCTGCTGCTGGCCACCAAGGCCGACAAGCTCTCGGGCGCCAAGCGGGGGCCGGCCATCAAGAAGATCGCCAAGGCATTCGGAGTCAACCATCGGGACGTGCTGGCGGTGTCGGCGCTGACCAAGCTCGGCCGCGACGACGTCTGGTCCATTCTGCTGGGGCACGCAGCCGACGACGCAGAGGAGCCCCCGTCCCCGGCAGGCGAGGAAAGCCCCGAGGCCACGGACGCATGATGGAAGCGCGCCCCGGACTCTACGCCCTCGTCGATGATGGCCTCGTACCGCCCGAACGCATGCCCTCCGCGGTCGCCGCCCTGGTTACCGCCGGTTGCGACCTGGTGCAGCTTCGCCTCAAGCACCTCGACGACCGTCAGCGGCTCGACGTCCAGCGTGAGGTCTGTGCGCAGCTGCCGCAGCGGCCGTTGACCCTGGTGGTCAACGACCGGGCCGACCTGGCCGCTGTCCTGCTGCGCGAGAAACCGCCGCAAGTGAGGGTGGGGCTGCATCTGGGACAGACCGACCTGTCCCCACGGCTGGCGCGGAAGGTCCTCGGCCCCAACGCCGCAGACGTGGTGGTCGGCTTGTCGACCCACAACGATGACGAGGTCTATCGCGCTGCGGTCGAGGACGTCGACTACCTTGGGTACGGGCCGGTTCGGACGACGACGACCAAGGCCGCCGACCGATTGGATCCGGTAGTGGGCTTGGAAGGACTTCGGCGCGCCGTGGCACGCGCGAGTAAGCCGGTCGTCGCTATCGGTGGGCTCACCCCGACCGACGCCGCCGAGGTTCATCGGGCCGGCGCCCGTTGGATGGCCATGGCGGGTGCCCTGTGGCGCGGTGATGTGGACCTGGGTCAGCTGGTGGCTGACGTGCGTGAGGATTTTGCGGGATGACCAACGCCGCCGACCCGGCCTCCCGGTCGACCCGATGGAAGGTCCTTGATGCACTCAACTGGACCGTCGAGTTCTTCGGCAAGGCGGGGGCGCTGTCGCCACGACTCGACGCGGAGCTTCTGTTGGCCGAGGTGCTGGGACTGCAGCGCATCGAGCTGTACATGCAGTACGACCGACCCATGACCCCGGCCGAGCGCGAGAACTACCGGAAGCTGGTACTTCGGCGCGCCAACGGCGAGCCCGTGCAGTACATCTTGGGGCGCCAGGGGTTCTGGTCGCTCGATCTGGTCGTGGGGCCTGGCGTCCTCGTCCCGCGGCCGGACACCGAGGTCATCGTCGAGGAGGCCCTGGTCGAGGCCAAGCGCATCGCCGAAGCGACCGGGCGCGGCGCGCTCGTGCTAGGGGACGTCGGCACGGGAAGCGGAGCCATCGCGCTGGCGCTGGCGACGGATCTGCCGGGGGTTACGGTATGGGCCGGCGACATGCACGAAGCGCCCCTGGGCATAGCCTCGAGAAACGCCGCCGAGTGCGGGCTGGCCGAGCGGGTTCACGTCGTCCGGGCAGACCTGCTGAAGGGACTGCGACAGCTGGCGGGCCAGCCCTTCGACCTCGTGGTCAGCAACCCGCCATACATCCGCGCCACGGACATGCCCGGCTTGATGCGCGAGGTTCGAGATTGGGAACCTTCGACGGCGCTCGTAGGCGGTGGCGGCGATGGCCTGGAAACGATCCGTCGTTTGGTATCGCAGGTTTCCGACGACACGATCCGGCCGGGCGGAGCGCTCGTGGTGGAAATTGGCGACGCCGCGCAAGCAGAAGCTCTTGGCGAACTGCTTGAAAAAGTGGGCTTTGTTGGGGTACGAAAGCGGTCCGACTACGGCGGGAACGTTCGCGCTGTGGTCGGGAGCTGGAGAACTCAGTAACATGTTGGGTACTCGGCAGTAGGCCACTGCCACTTCCTGCTATCACCGCGTTCAGAGAGAGCCCCCAAGGGTGGAACAACCGCAGACCGAACGGACCGCACGGCTCATCGTCGAGCTGGAGTCCGGCAGGCGCCGCGATTACGAGCTGGGGCCCTTCAACTCCATTGGTCGGCATCCGATGCAGACCATTCAGGTGTTGGATCCGCAGGTTTCCAAGGAGCACCTCGTCATCGAGCAGCAGCCCGGTGGACGTTGGGTGTTGCGTGATCTGGGGAGTCTGAACGGCACGTTTGTGAACGAGCGGATGGTCAAAGGCGCGATCCGCCTCCGCCATCGCGACCGGGTGCGGCTCGGCACCTGCCAGATGGTCTTCATGGACCCCAAGTCCGCGGCCACCGGCGACCACATGGTCACCATCGGCGATGCGGTCGAGTCCTCGATTCAGAAGACCTCTGCCCAGGAAGCGGCGGGGGTGTTCCTGCCAGCGGACAAGATCACCGACGAGGCGCTGCTTCGTCGGGACTACGAAAAGCTCCGCATGGCCGCCAAGTTGAACCACGAGATGGCCCTGGAAATCCGGACGGAGCGACTGCTACCGCGGATCCTGGACTTGATGCTGGACCTGTTCAAGGCCGACCGCGGCGTCATCTTGCTGCGCGACCCCGGGTCTGAGGAGATGCGCGCACGTGCGGTGCGGGTCCGGGGACGGGACTCCAGCAGCCAGCAGATCCAGCTGTCGGAGACCATCCTGCAGCAGGTCACCGTGGAGAAGCGGGCCGTCATTACCAGCGACGCCCAGCGCGACAACCGCTTCAACAGCGCGCACAGCGTCATCTTGAGCGGCATCCGGTCCACCATGTGTGTGCCGCTGCTCAACAACGACGAAGAGGTCCTGGGGATCATCCATCTGGACTCCCTGTTCCGTCCGGGAGCCTTCGGCGACCGAGACCTCAGCCTGTTGCAGGTGGTGGCCCACCAGGCGGCTCAGGCCATCGAGAACGCGCGCCTCGTCGAGCGCATCGAGCAAGAGGCGGTGACCCGCCAGAAGTTCGAGAAGATGCTGTCGCCGAACCTGGTCGACAAGGTCGTCAGCGGCGATCTGCAGATCGAGAAGGGCGGCCAGCTCAAGACGGTCACGGTGATGTTCACCGACATCCGCGGTTTCACCGAGCTGACCCACGGGTCGCAGCCGCAGGCCATCGTCAAGATGCTCAATGAGTATTTCGAGATGGTCGTCGATGTGGTGTTCGAGTTCGACGGCACCCTCGACAAGTACATCGGCGACTCGGTGATGGCGCTGTGGGGTGCTCCGGTCGACGACCCATACCACGCCCGCAAGGCCGTCCAGGCCGCCATCCAGATCCAGAAAGCCGCGATGCGTTACAACGAGCTCCGCCGCCTCGACGGGCTCCCCGAGATCCATACCGGCATCGGGGTGGACACGGGTGAAATCGTCGTCGGCTACATGGGCTCGTCAAAGACGATGAACTACACGGTGGTCGGCGACGGCGTGAACCGCTCGAGCCGCCTGTGCAGCGCGGCCGGTGGCGGCGAGATCCTGATCTCCAACACCACGTTCGGCATGGCTGGTGAAGGGATTCATGCGGTCCAGAAGGCCCCGCTGAACCTCAAGGGCTTCAGCGAGCCGGTGGAGAACCTGGCGGTCAGCTACACCGACGACCCCTCGTCGTCGACTCAGCAGCGCGCCCAGGTGCCGACCAGCAGGCAGTAGACGGCAAGCTCTGGCGAACTCGCCAACTGCTCGAGCCTACGGGAAGTAGAAGAGCAGCTGAGCCCCGAACTGCGGGAAGAACAGCAGGCGGTTGGGGTCGTCCTGGTTGAAGGACGTGAAGAACGACGCGCCCGCGGTGATCTCCATCTTCCAGACCGCCAGGCTCAGCCCGACGTCGACGTGGATCATCTGGCCGACCGCAAAGAGGTTGCCGTAGCGGGGGAAGTCGAGGTCGAACCGAGGCAACACACGCTGGCCACCGCTGGGGTTCTTGGCGCGGGGGCCAAAGGGCGTGAGCATGCCGACGCCGATAAACGGGGTCAGGACTTCTTTGAGCCCGTAGACCTTGATGCGTGTGTCGAGGGTCCGGAAGAACAGGTCTGTGGCGACCTCGACGGAGACCCGCTCTGCGTGCATCCAGCCGAGCACGAAGCCGAAGATGCCGTCCCAGCCGCCGGTGAAGCCCAGCCCGATGATGCGGCCGGCGCGCGGTCCCTTCTCGCCCTCCGGAAACTCCGGCTTCTTGGCACGCACGCTCCGCTTGGGAGGCGTGCGGCGAGGTGTGCGTTTGGACGTCTTCGGGGCGACCGGCGGGCGGGTGGCGACGCTGCCGGGCGGCAGGCCGGTCTCCAGCCGACGCTTGTACGCGGCGTCGCTGGCCAGTGAGGGGTCGAGCTTTGCGGCCTTGCGCCAGCGGCGCATCGCCTCGCGGAAGCTGCGCACCCGGGCCAGCTTGTCGCCCAGCTTGAGGTTGGCTTTGGCGCACAACTTCTGGATGTCGGGGTCCAGGCCGGCGCCAGTATCTTTGGCCGCCTGTTCGGCCCGGTCGCAGCGGAAGACGGCGCTGCCGTAGCGCCCCTTGTCGACCAGGTCGGCGATGGGGGAGGCTGGCTGGCCCGCCCGCGCCGGCTGGGGCGCAACGACAGTGGCTAGCAACAAGGTGGCCGCAAGTGCCAGCAGGAGTGACCGGGTCATGACGGCTCCTGGGTGTCGTCGGGCTCGTCGTCCGCCGTGAAGTCGATGTCCAGCTGACGGGCCAAATCCGGTTCAAAGCAGCGTCGACACCGGGGTTCGTAAGCCTCGCTGGCGCCGATGAGCACCTTGCCGTCCTCGGATACCAGCCGCTGGCTCTTGTTGGCGGGAGCGCCGCAGCGGCTGCATACGGCCAGCGTCTTGGTGACGTACTCGGCAGTCGCCATGAGCGCAGGCATCGGGTCGAAGGGCTTGCCACGCCAGTCCTGGTCGAGACCAGCGACGATCACCCGCTTGCCCTGGTTGGCCAACTTGCCCACGACATCCACGATACCGGCATCGAAGAATTGGACCTCGTCGATCCCCACGACCTCTGTGCGGTCGGCGGTCAGCTTGAGGATGTCGGCGCTGGAGGCGACCGGCTGTGCCCCGACGCGCTGCTCCGAGTGGGTCACCACGTCGCCATCGCCGGACCGTGTGTCCACGGCAGGTTTGAACACCTGCACCCGCTGTCGAGCAATGCGGGCACGGCGGAGCCGTCGGATGAGCTCCTCGGATTTGCCCGAGAACATGCTCCCGCAGATGACCTCGATCTGACCTAAGCCGCGCGTCCAGAACACGGCAGGGACCCTACCTCGCCACATCGCCCCCTGGCAAACCCTGCGATAGCGACCGCCGGCGCAGTCTGCTAGGGTCCGGCGCCTCACTTAAGTGACGACGTCATTGTTTCGCGTCAAAGAGAGCGTTGAGATGAGCAGCGAGCGGTATCCCCACGCAGAGGTGGAGCCCAAGTGGCAGCAGTACTGGCTGGAGCACAAGACGTTCCGGGCCGAGACCGGCGGCGACAAGCCCAAGTACTACGTGCTCGACATGTTCCCATACCCCTCCGGGTCGGGGCTTCACGTCGGCCACCCCGAGGGCTATACGGCCACCGACATCATGGCGCGCTACAAGCGCAAGCAGGGCTTCAACGTGCTGCATCCGATGGGGTGGGACGCGTTCGGACTGCCGGCGGAGCAGTACGCCATCAAGACGGGCACCCACCCGGCCACGACGACAGCCAACAACGTGGCCACGTTCAAGCGCCAGATCATCCGGCTGGGCCTGGCCTATGACTGGGACCGTGAGGTCAACACCACCGACCCCAACTATTACAAGTGGACCCAGTGGATCTTCCTGAAGCTCCACGAGCGTGGCCTCGCCTATATGGACGAGGTGGCGGTCAACTGGTGCCCGGCGCTGGGTACCGTGCTGGCCAACGAAGAGGTCATCGACGGCAAAAGTGAGCGCGGTGGCCACCCCGTCATCCGCAAGCCGATGCGGCAGTGGATGCTGCGCATCACCCGTTACGCCGAGCGTTTGCTGGACGACCTGGAGCTGGTCGACTGGCCCGAGTCCATCAAGGCCATGCAGCGCAACTGGATCGGCAAGTCGGTGGGCGCCGAGTGCGACTTCCAGATCGATGGGTTCGACGACACGCTGCGCATCTACACGACCCGTCCCGATACCCTGTTTGGTGCGACCTACATGGTCCTGGCGCCGGAACACCCGCTGGTGGGCAAGCTGACGAGCGCTGAGCAGAAGGAAGCGGTCGACGCCTACGTGCGCACCGCGTCGCTCAAGAGCGACCTGGACCGCACCGACCTGGCCAAGGAGAAAACCGGGGTCTTCACCGGCGCCTACGCCATCAACCCGGTCAACGGCGAGAAGATCCCGATCTGGATCGCCGATTACGTCCTCATCAGCTACGGGACCGGCGCCATCATGGCGGTTCCGGCCCACGACGAGCGGGACTGGGAGTTCGCCAAGACCTTCGACCTGCCCATCATTCCTGTGCTGGCGATGCCCGACGGGTCGGCGCCAGACATCAGCGAGGCGGCCTACACGGACGAGGGCAAGGCTATCAACTCGGGCCAGTTCGACGGCCTCACCACGGCCGAGTTCAAGGCCGCCATCACCGAGTGGCTGACCGACAAGGGGCTGGGTGAGAAGGCCGTCAACTACCGGCTGCGCGACTGGCTGTTCTCGCGCCAGCGCTACTGGGGCGAGCCCTTCCCGATGATCCATCTGGAGGATGGCAGCACCAAGCCCCTGCCGCTGGACGCCCTGCCGCTGACGCTGCCGGAGGTGGAGACCTACCAGCCCTCGGGCACCGGCGAGAGTCCGCTGGCCACCATCGAAGAGTGGGTCAACACGACCGACCCAGCGACGGGCGCCGCGGCCCTCCGCGAGACCAACACCATGCCGCAGTGGGCGGGGTCGTGCTGGTACTACCTGCGCTATGCCGATCCCGACAACACCGAGCTCCCCATCGGCCAGGAGGCCGACAACTACTGGCTCCCCGTCGACCTGTACGTGGGCGGCGCGGAACACGCGGTGCTGCACCTGCTTTACGCTCGCTTCTGGCACAAGGTGCTCTACGACGCGGGCGTCGTGCACACCAAAGAGCCGTTCATGAAGTTGGTGAACCAGGGCATGATCCTTGGCGTCGCCTACCGCTACTTCACCGATGACGATGGCGGGCTCTACGGCGTCGACGCGGTGAACACCAACACGCTGCAGCTGAAGGGCTCGGGCGCACGGGTCTCACCACAGTACGTCCACGTCGACGATGTGCGCTGGGTCGACGGCGTGGCGCTGCACCCGAGCGAAGACATCAAGCTCGAGGAGCTCATCGAGAAGATGTCCAAGGCGCGCGGCAACGTGGTCAACCCCGACGACATCGTGGCCGACTACGGCGCTGACGCCCTGCGTCTGTACGAGATGTTCATGGGGCCGCTAGAGGCCGTGAAGCCCTGGAAGACCAACGACATCGTAGGCGTCAGCCGGTTCCTGGACCGGGTCTGGAAGATCGGCCAGCGGGCGGTCACCGACGACGCAGCGTCGGAAGCCATCGACAAGCTGCGGCACAAGACCATCAAGAAGGTGACCGAAGATATCGAGGGCATGCGGTTCAACACGGCCATCAGCCAGCTGATGGTGATGAGCAACGAGCTCAACAAGCTCGAGAGCATTCCCAGGGACGCGTTCGAGGACTTCCTGCACTGCCTCAACCCCTTCGCGCCGCACCTGGCCGAGGAGCTGTGGGGCAAGCTGGGCCACGGCGACAGTATGGCCAACCTGGCCTGGCCGACCTTCGACCCCGCCAAGTGCGTCGACGCCGAGGTGCAGATCGTGGTGCAGGTCAATGGCAAGGTCCGCTTCCGCTTCAGCGCGGAGAAGGGCGCCAGCAAGGACGCTCTGGAAGCTGCCGCGATGGGGCAGGAGCGGGTTCAGCAGTTCATCGAGGGCAAGACCGTACGTCGTGTCATCGTCGTGCCGGACCGGCTGGTGAACATCGTGGCCAACTGAGGCTGTAGGAGCGAACAAAGGGCATGAACTTCCAGGCTTCCACGAGAATCGATCACAACGCCGCCGACGTGGTGCGCCTGATGATCGAGGAGATGGAGGCCATCGTGCCCTGGCTCCCCAACGTCGACGGCATCGAGACGCTGGAGCGGCAAGAGCTGTCCGACGGAAGGGTCCGGATCGTTCGCCGCTGGCAGGGGAACTCCAGCGGCGCGCCGCGCGTGGTCGTGCCTTTCGCGACCCGGGAGGTCATGCAATGGCTCGACGTCGCCACCTGGACCCCCGCTGAGTACAAGCTCGAGTGGGTCTTCAAGAACAAGCTGTCACGCTACTTCGACTGCGGCGGGACGACGTGGTACCGGCCCCACGCGGACGCCCCCGAGTCGGCGACGGAGCTGGCCATCGACGGCGCGTTGCAGGTCTTCCCGGACCAGCTGCCGGGCCTCCCTGAGTTCCTCGGGGCACGGCTGGCACCGCAGATCGAGAAGTTCGTCGTTCATATGATCAAGCCCAACCTCACCATGGTGGCCGAGGGGCTGGAGGGATACTTCGGGCAGTGGGCGGGCGGGAGCGTCGCCGGAGATGGGGCCTCTGTGGCGGACTCCTCCAACGATGACGCGGGCGCCGTTGACTCGCCCGAGGAGGAGCCGTGAGGACGGATTCGCAGCGGGTGCGCGCGCGTCGGCTGGGGGCTGTGCTCGGCATCAGCGCGGCCCCGGGCGGCATCTACGCCGCCTGGTGGAGCGGCGTCGGCGATGCTGGCTGGTACGTCTGGTGCATCACCATGGCCGTCGCGGCGCTCCTCGGAGCACTGACCTGGCCGGTCTTCATCCCCGCGCCCGAGGACACGGAGCGTCCAAGTCTCGGTTTCGCGGCGTTGTTCAGCGGGACCGTGGGCCTGCTCGCGGGAACCCTGGTGGCGTTCCCCATGGGCGGCGTATTCGGAAGTGTCGCAGGGGCGCTGGGCGGTCCGCTGGCGGCGTTGGCCTGGACCCATCTGGCGGGCCGGTCCGCCGCGGTTCGAGGGACTGCATCGGCGTCGGCTGGAGGCCTGGTGGCACTGGGCCTGGTCGCATGGTGGTTGGCGTGAGCGGATCCACGTTTGGGCAGCTGTTTCGGGTAACGACCTTCGGCGAGAGCCACGGCCCCGCGCTGGGGGCCATCGTGGATGGCTGCCCGCCACGCCTGGCGTTGGCGGAGGCCGATATCCAGCCTGACCTGGACCGACGAAAGCCGGGCCAGGGCCGGTTGTCGAGCACCCGCAAAGAGAAAGACCAGGTCCGCATTCTGTCAGGGGTGACCGATGGGCTGACCACCGGGACGCCGATTGCGCTGCAGTTTCAGAACACGGACGCGCGCTCCAAGTCCTATGACCATCTCCGCGAGGTGTATCGGCCCAGCCACGCCGACTTCACGTATGACCAGAAGTACGGCCACCGCGCGGTCGCCGGGGGAGGGCGCGCGTCGGCGCGAGAGACCGCTGCTCGGGTGGCGGCCGGAGCGATCGCCAAGAAGCTCCTCGCCGAGGCACACGGCATCGACATCGTGGCCTGGGTGTCCCGCGCCGCCGGCATCGAAGCTGTAGTGGACGTCGACACGGTGACCTCCCAGGCGGTCGCTGCCAACGGTGAGGTCCAGTGTCCGGACGCCACTGCGGCGGCGGCGATGACGGCAGCTATCGAGGCTGCGCGAAAGGACGGCGACACCGTCGGAGGGGTGGTGTCGTGCATCGCACGCAACGTCCCGGCGGGGTGGGGGAACCCCGTCTTCGATAAGCTGGACGCCCGGATCGGCGCCGCGATGCTGTCGCTGCCGGCGGCCAAAGGGGTCGAGGTCGGTTCGGGCTTTGGCGGGGTCGACCTGCGCGGTAGTGAGCACAACGACCCCTTCGCGCCAGGACCCGATGGGCAGGTCATCACGACCACGAACCGCTCGGGCGGCATCCAGGGGGGCATTTCCAACGGGATGCCCATCTTCACCCGGGTGGCCTTCAAACCCGTCGCCACCATCTTCACGCCGCAGCAGACGGTGACGAAGGCCGGTGAGGCGACGACGCTGTCGGCCAAGGGACGTCACGACCCCTGCGTGGTGCCGCGTGCATGCGTCATTGTCGAGGCCATGCTGGCTTTGGTCCTCTGCGATGCCTGGATGATTCACCGCGGTCAGACCGGACGCTGAGATCGGGGTGGCGCCGCCAGGCGGGAACAGTCCGGTTGGTTGACCTGTTGTTCGCCCGAACCTACACTGAAAAGTACCCAGCATTCCCAGGGAGAAGGTGGAGAAATTCTGTCCCGTTTGTGGCCGAGGGTACGACTCGGACCTTGACGTCTGCGAGGACGATGGCGAGCGCCTCGTCATCGTCAGCGAAGAGCCGTCGATGGTCGGCCGGGAGCTGGAGGGCAAGTACAAGATCACCGACGAGCTCGGTGAAGGCGGCATGGGGTCGGTCTACCTGGCCTACCAGTCGACCATGGACCGCGAGGTCGCGGTCAAGGTCCTCAAACGCCAGTACTGCCAGAACAAACTCGCCATCAAGCGGTTCCTCCGAGAGGCCCGCGCGGCCTCCAAGCTGGCGCATCCCAACACGATCACCGTGTACGACTTCGGGCAGACGGCCGACGGCCTCCTGTACATGGTCATGGAAAAGCTCAACGGGCGACCGTTGGCCGACATCATGGACGAGGAGGGGATTCTCCACCCCGAACGCGCCGTCCACATCCTGGCCCAGGTCTGCGACTCCCTGGCAGAAGCCCACGCCAACGGGATCACCCACCGGGACCTGAAGCCCGAGAACATCTTCATCGAGCCCAAGTTCGGCAACCCCGAACACGTGAAGGTGCTCGACTTCGGCATCGCCAAGATGACCGAGGAGGGCAACACGCAGGCGACCGCGACCGGCATGATCTGCGGGACGCCCTCGTACATGTCGCCCGAACAGGCGATGGGCAAGGAGATCGACGGCCGCAGCGACGTCTACGCCCTCGGCATCCTGCTGTACGAGATGCTGGCAGCGGACCGACCCTTCGATGGTGATACCGCCATGGAGGTGATGCTCAAGCACCTCAACGAGGAGCCGCCGAAGCTCCCGCCGGAGGTCCAGGCAGAGGTGCCCGAAGCGCTGGTCGAGCTCATGCACCGCATGCTCGCCAAGCGCGTCGAAGAGCGCCCCTCTGACTGTCAGACGCTCAAGACCGAACTGCAGGCGGCCATGGGCGCCCGTCCCTCGAGCTCGCACATCAAGCGCTTCGAGGGTCCCAAACGCGAACGCACCCCGACGGTCGACGCGGTCACCAGCTTCGACAAGGCCGGCCTGGGCGACGACCCCCTCCCCAAAAAGAGGAACTGGACGGTGGTGGCTGTGGCTGCAGCCGTGCTGGTGATCGGTGGAGTAGCCGGTTTCATGGCCATGTCGGCTGACGAGGGCAATCAGGCGGCTGCGAGCGCCGCTGTGTCCGGTACGGACGGCGGCGAGAAGGCGGCCGCGGTGGAGAAGGACGACCCCGCCAAGGCGGAGAAGCTCGACAAGGGCGCTGACACCGACAAGAAGCCTGAGTCCAAGGACGACGCGAAGGCCGAGGAAAAGCCTGCCGCGGCCACGCCCGACAAGGCGGCGGTCGTGCCGACCGTGGCCACGAAGGCCGAGCCGGGTGCGGTCGCTGGTAGCGCGCTGCGCGCCACCAGCGAGACCGGTGCGGTCATGAAGAAGAACCCGCCGGTGGAGATGGTCAACCTGACCATCACCAGCCAGCCCCCGGGCTCCTACGTCTGGGATGGCAAAGACCTGGTGGGGCAGACCCCGCTGACCATCGCCAAGCCGAAGAACAGCGGCACCGTGAAGTTCAAGCTGACGGCCGAGGGCTTCAAGGACAAGCAGCTGCTGCTGGGCACGGTTCAGTCCTACACCAGCAAGGTGAACCTGGTCTCGGCGTCCGCGGCGCCGGTCATCAAGCCGCAGCCGACCAACGCAGTCACCTCGAACCGCAAGACCTTCAAGAAGAAGCGCAAGAAGAAGAAGCGCAGCGGCGGCGGCATCGGCACGTTCTAGCTCTGGCTGCGTCGTGCCCGCGACGCAGGAGAGTTCGTGATGCATCGGCTCTGGGTGGCTCGGGCTGTCTGGCGTGACGTGTCCTGCGGCCCCAGGCGCAACGGTGTGCGAGTGCGATAACCGACACCGATTTTCAAGGTTGTGGGTTATCTCGCGCGGTTCAGTGACCGTTGTGCAATGTATGCGACCTACGCAGCCACCGGGGTCTGAGACCAGTAACGTCGGCAACACTCGTTGCTTGGCAGCCGATCTGGGCGGGTGTAGGAAGGGCGCGTCCTTGCTTGGAGGTGAGCCATGAGTTCGAGTACCAGCTGGAAGTCCCAGGCCCAGAGCCCGGCCGATGTCGTCGCCCACATCAAGAGCGGCGATCACGTATTCATCCACGGCGCCGCAGCGACGCCGACCACGCTCCTCGACGCCCTCGCGGCGCGGACCGAACTCGAGGATGTGAAGCTCTATCACCTGCACCTCAACGGCCCGCTCAAGTTCGCGGAGCCCGAACACGAGGGTCGGTTTCGCTCCGTGTCGCTGTTCACCGGGCCCGGCCTTCGCAAAGCCATCGCCGAGGGACGCGCCGACTTCATGCCGGTGTTTCTCAGTGACATCCCCCACCTTTTCCGGGCGCGGCGCATTCCGCTGGATGTCGCCATCATCCAGCTGTCGACGCCCGATAAGCATGGGCACTGCTCCTTCGGACCGTCCATCGACGCGGCCCTGGACGCGGCCAAGAACGCCAAGACCGTGATCGCCGAGATCAACGAGCAGATGCCGCGGACCACTGGAAACTCGGCCATTCCGCTTTCGCGCATCAAGGCCTTTGCTGCCACGGACCGGCCTTTGTACGAGCTGAAGCCGACCGAAGAGAACGAGGTCGAGGCCCGGATCGGCGAGCTCATCGCTGACCTGGTCGAGGACGGATCCACCCTGCAGATGGGTATCGGCGCTATCCCCGACGCGGCCCTGGCGCGACTGCACAACAAGCGCGAGCTCGGCATTCACACCGAAATGTTCTCGGACCGGGTCGTCGACCTCATCGAGGCTGGCGTCGTCACCAATGAGCACAAGAAGGTGCACCGCGGTCGGACGGTCACGAGCTTCGTGATGGGCTCCAAGCGGCTGTACGACTTCATCGACGACAACCTGACGGTGGAGTTCTACCCCTGCGACAGGACCAACGACACCGCGCTGATTCGGCAGAACCCCAAGGTCGTCGCCATCAACTCGGCCATCCAGGTCGACCTGACCGGTCAGGTCTGCGCCGACTCGATCGGCCACCGAATCTACTCCGGCATCGGCGGCCAGATGGACTTCGTGCGAGGGGCCGCCATCTCACCGGGTGGCTTCCCCATCATCGCGCTGCCATCGACGGCGGCCGGGGGCAAGGTTTCCCGGATCGCCACGCAGATCAACCCGGGTGGCGGCGTCGTTACGACCCGTGGACACGTGGAGTGGATCGTCACCGAGTACGGGGCGGTCGACCTCCATGGGCTGAACCTGCGGCAGCGCGGTGAGGCCCTGGTCTCCATCGCGCACCCTGATTTCCGCGCGGAACTGCTCAAGCACCTCAAGAACGTGCGGCACTTCGTCTTTTAGACGAGCGGCTAGCCTATGTCTGAAGGGCTTTGGTCAGCCGCTTGAGGTGGTCGGCGGTGGGCAGCGGGCCCACCCCGGCCCCCATGTTGTCGATGAGGTGTTTGGGTTTGCGGGTCCCCGGGATGGGAGCGGTGACCGCCGGGTGGGCCAGAATGAACTTCAAAAACAGCTGCGCCCAGCTGGTCGCCTGGAGCTCTCGGGCCCACTCCGGGACGGGTTTGCCGCGCACCTTCCTGAACAGTGAGCCGCCCTCGTAGGGGCGGTTCACCAGGACTGCGGTGCCGGTGTCCTTCGCCGCAGGAAGCAGCCGCTTTTCGGCGTCGCGGGTGACGATGGAGTAGGGCAGCTGCACGAAGTCGAGCTTCTCTGACCGGATGAGTTTCTCGAGGTCGTCAAAGGCGCTGGTAAGGTAGTGGGTAATGCCGATGTAGCGGACCTTTCCCGCCAGCTTCCAGGCGCGCAACGTGGCCAGGTGGGTCTGGGTGTCGACCAGGTTGTGGACCTGCATCAGGTCCATGCGCTTGACCCCCATGCGTGTCATGGAGCGGTCCATCTCGCGGATCCCGGCGGCCTTGCCTCGGGTCCACACCTTGGTCGCCATGAACGGCTTGGCGCCGGGTACCTTGGGCCAAAGGTCGCCCACGACCGACTCGGAGCGTCCATACATGGGTGACGAGTCAATGATGGTCCCGCCCATGCCAAAGAACGCCTTCAAAACGTTCAGGCGTTGCGCCCGGTCCGCGGCATCGCGGCCGACATCAAAGGTCTGCCAGGTGCCCAACCCAATCGCAGGCACCCGCTCGTTCGTGCGGGGAATCACCCGCATCAACAGCGGAGGTCGCGTCGCGAGGGCTGTGTCCGTCAAGCCCCATGCGCTCGACGCCAGCGCTCCAGTGGTGGTCAGCGCCAGGAACTCGCGTCGCCGCATGGTCTACCCCTTGGTTCGAGGCGGGGGTTACTTCTTGCCGTAGTTGATGACGAGGACCTTCTCACAGTCCTCGAAGAGGACGCGGACCTTCTTGCCGTCCATCTCTTCCATCACGATGCCCACGCCGAACTTGCTGTGCATCAAGGTGTCGTTCTTGCTGAACGACTCTTTGACGGTGTAGCGCCGATGCTCTTTGTGGGGCGAGGCGGCGAGCAGGTCCAGCCAGCGGTTCTTGGCCTCGGCCGGGGTCATTTCCCGGGCTCGTTCGCTGCGGGCTTTGGCCCCGGCGGCGACGGAGCGGCGCTTGGTGCCGGACGTGGCCTTGCTCTTTACCCGTGCCGACTTGGGCTTCTTGAACTTGTGCTTGCTGCCGCAGGTGTTGCAGATGACCTGCACCGGCCACTCACCCACCATCGCCACGATGGTGTGGGCCAGCTCCATCTTGCAGCGGCCACACCAGGTGTCGCAGTCGCCGCCGGTCTTTAAGACTTCCTTAGCCATGACGCGCTTGCTCGTCTCCCTCTTCCGGAGTCGCAGAGGCCCCGGTGTCTCTGAAGGTCCACACGTTGTTGATGACGTAGTTGACGATGGTGCCCAGGGCGATGCCGGCCAGCTGGCCGAGCCGGATGTCCCACCCCAACCACTCGGAGGTGGCCATGGCCACCCCCCACTGCAGCGCCACCGCGGCCGCGCTGGCAACGTAGTACATAGCGACGCGGCCGACGAAGTCACGCTTGCGGGTGCCCTTTTCGCGGTCGGCCCAGGTCCAGACGTCGTTGATGATGAAGTTTGTGAAGACGCTGACCACGATGCCGATGGCGCTGGCGACCGCGTTCCGCATCGTCCCGGTCATGTCGACTGGCAGCAGCCACAGGGCGAGCTCCAAGAAGGCGAGGTTCACCACCACGCCGCTGGCGCCGACGACGCAGAATTTGACGAAGCGACGCTGCTCGGGCGTCAGCTTCTCCCGAAGCCAGTCCAGCAAGTTACTGTACGTCCTCAACGCGCAGCAGCCGGGTGGGCTCTGCGATGAAGGGTAGGGCGTCGATGCTGGTCAGCGCCTTGCGGATGGCGCCTTCGGTGGCGTCGTGCGTCAGCATGACCACCTGGGCGGTATTGGACCCCGAGTCCTCCTCCTGAATCATCCGGGAGATACTGATCTTGTTGTGGCCCAGCAGCCCGGCGATGGCGGCCAACACGCCTGGCTCGTCGCGCACCGCGAACCGAAGGTAGTAGGGACAGCGGATGTGGTCGTGGTCGCGCCGGGCACGCTTGGCCACCTTGTCGCGGTGGAACGCAAGGTGAGGCAGACGCCCCGAGGTCCCGCGGCGGAGGTTCCGGCCAAGCTCGATGACGTCGCTGACCACACTGGCCGCTGTGGGCATCATGCCGGCGCCCTGGCCGTAGAACAGCACGGGGCCGAGGGCGTGGGAGTCGACCCGGACAGTGTTGAACACGCCGTTGACGCTGCCAAGCATGGAGCCGGCGGGCACCAGCGTCGGATGGACCCGGGCCTCGATGCCCTCGTCGTGGGCCTTGGCGATGGCCATGGGCTTGATGGTGTAGCCGAACTGCTTGGCAAAGGTTGCGTCGATAGCGTCGACGGTATCGATGCCCTCGGCCAGGATATCTTCGAAGTCGATGTCAGCGCCGTAGCCAATGGCGATCAGAATGGACAGCTTCTGGGCGGCGTCGATTCCCGCCACGTCCATGGTCGGGTCCGCCTCGGCGTATCCCAGGTCCTGGGCTTCCTCGAGGACCTCGTCGTAGCCACGACCCTTCTGCATCATCTCGGTCAGGATGTAGTTGGACGTCCCGTTGATGATGGCGTGGATGGTACCGATGCGGTCGCTCGCCAGGCCCTCTCGCAGGGTGCGGATGATGGGGATGCCACCGCCCACGGAGGCCTCGAAGATGACGTCGCGCTTGTGCGCGTCCGCGGCCAGGAACAGCTCGGTCCCGTGCTTGGCCAGTAGCGCCTTGTTGGCGGTGACCACGTGCTTGCCCGACTCTACTGCGGCCATCAGCAGCGTGCGAGCGGGCTCGTAGCCCCCCATGACCTCGACCACCACGTCCACGTCCGGGTGGTTCACCACCGACTGACCGTCCTGCGTCAATAGCGCCCGGTCCACGATGGCGTCGCGGGGCTTGTCGACATCGCTGACGGCGATGCGGATGACCTCGATGCTGGTGCCGAGCCGCGCCTCGATGTCCTGCCGATTGTCCTGCAGGATCTTGAGGACGCCGGTGCCAACCGTGCCGCATCCCAGCAAGCCGATTCGTACGGGGCCGGCCGTCTCGCCGGTGGGGGTCTGGTCGCTCACGTTGTGTCCGCTATTCCCATTCGATGGTGCCGGGCGGCTTGGAGGTGATGTCGTAGACCACCCGATTGAAGCCACGCACCTCGTTGATGATGCGATTGCTCATGCGTCCGAGGCATTCGTAGGGGACCCGGTACCAGTCGGCGGTCATCCCGTCTACAGAACTTACGGCGCGGATGGCGCAAACGTACTCATAGGTGCGCTCGTCGCCCATCACGCCTACCGACCGAATCGGCAGCAGGACCGCGAAGTACTGCCAGATGGCGCGGGCGTCCGGAAGCGCCTCCAGCTCGTCGCGCACAATCTGGTCGGCTCGCTGTAGCAGGGCGACCCGGTCTGCGGTGATGTCGCCCAGGATCCGGACGGCCATGCCGGGGCCGGGGAAGGGCTGACGCCAGACCATCTCCTCGGGGAGCCCGAGCACTTCGCCGACGGCCCGGACCTCGTCCTTGAACAGCTCGCGCAGCGGCTCGATGAGCCCCAGGTCCATGTGCTCGGGGAGCCCGCCCACGTTGTGGTGGCTCTTGATGGTCGCCGACGGCCCCTTGAACGAGACGCTCTCGATGACGTCCGGGTACAGCGTGCCTTGCGCCAGCCATTTGGCGTTGTCGACCTTTTTGGCCTCGGCCTCGAACACCTCGATGAAGACGTGGCCGATGATTTTCCGCTTCTTCTCGGGGTCCGTGACCCCCTCGAGCGCCGTCAGGAAGCGGTCCCCCGCGTCAACCGGGGTCAGCGGGATGTGATAGTTGTCGCGGAAGGTTCGCACCACCTGCTCGGACTCGTGCAGCCGCATCAGGCCGTTGTCGACGTAGATGCACTGAAGTCGGTCGCCGATGGCCTTGTGCAGCAGCAGCGCCGCCACCGAGCTGTCGACTCCGCCGCTGAGCCCGAGGATGACCTTGTCGTCGTCGCCGACCTTGGCGCGAATGTCGGCCACCGCCTGGTCGATGAAGTTGGCCATCGTCCAGCTCGGCTCGAGGTTGCAGATGTCGAACAGGAACGCGCCGACGATGTCTGCGCCGTGGTGGGTGTGGACCACCTCGGGGTGGAACTGCACGCCGAAGTACGGCTTGTCGGTGTGGGCGAACGCCGCGACCACCCCGTTTTCGGTCTCCGCCGTCCCGACGAAGCCCTCGGCCGGGGCCTCGATGCGGTCGGAGTGGCTCATCCACACGGTGAGCGGGAAGTTCTCGTCGAAGAGTCGTCCCCAGAGGTCGCCGGCCACGTTGTTGGCCGATGCCGTGCGATGGACCTGGGCACGCCCGAACTCACGCGTGTCGCTGCCCACCACGCGGCCCCCGAAGTGCGCGGTCATGTACTGAAACCCGTAGCAGACGCCGAGGATGGGGACGTCCAGGTTCCAGATGATGCCATCGGGTCGCGGTGAGCCGTCGTCATGCACGCTCGCCGGGCCACCACTGAGGATGATGCCTCGCGGCTCGAACGCCTCGATGACCGAGGCGTCCACGGTGCACGGGTGGATCTCGCAGTAGACCCGGGCTTCGCGGACCCGGCGCGCGATGAGCTGGGTGTACTGGCTCCCGAAGTCCAGGATGAGTATGCGATCAGCGATCTTCATGGAGGGGCCCGGCCGTCGGCGGCGCCTAGCGGTTGTAGTTGGGAGCTTCCTTGGTGATGATCACGTCGTGGACGTGGCTCTCGGTGAGGCCCGCCGCGGTGATGCGGACGAAGTTCTCGGTGGCGCGAAGGGCCTCGATGTTGGCAGCTCCGACATACCCCATGCCGGCACGAAGCCCACCGACGATCTGGTGGATGACCTGTTCCACCGGCCCCTTGTAGGGGACGCGGCCTTCGATGCCCTCGGGGACCAGCTTGCGCTCGTTGTGCTCGTCGCCCTGGAAGTAGCGGTCCTTCGAACCCTTCTTCATAGCTCCGATGGATCCCATGCCGCGGTACATCTTGTAGGCGCGGCCCTGGTAGATGATGCGCTCGCCAGGGGCCTCATCGGTGCCCGCAAACAGGCTGCCCATCATGCAGGTGTGGGCGCCGGCCGCGATGGCCTTCACCGCGTCGCCCGAGTACTTGATGCCTCCGTCGGCGATGAGCGGGACGTCATGCTTGGCGGCGACCTTCACCACGCTGTCGATGGCGGAGATCTGCGGAACGCCAACGCCCGCGACGACGCGGGTAGTGCAGATGGAGCCCGGGCCGATGCCCACCTTAACGGCGTCAACCCCTGCTTCGATGAGGGCCGCGGCGGCGCTCCCGGTGGCGATATTGCCCGCGATCAACTGGAGTTCTGGATAGGCCGCGCGAAGGTCGCGCACCGTCTTGATGACTCCAGCCGAGTGCCCGTGCGCCGTATCGACCACCAGGACATCCACCCCGGCCTCGACCAGACCGGGCGCGCGGGCCTCGGCGTCGGGGCCGACCCCGACGGCGGCGCCGCACAGCAATTGCCCCTTGGCGTCCTTGGCGGCGCTGGGATAGCGGACCTGCTTTTCGATGTCGCTGATGGTCATCAGCCCACAGAGGTTGCCTGCGCCGTCGACCAGCGGAAGCTTCTCGATGCGGTGCTTCTGCAGGATGCGCTTGGCATCCTCGAGGGTGGTGCCGACAGGCGCGGTGAAGACCTCGCGGGTCATGACGTCGCCGACGCTCTGGTCGAAGTTTTGCTCGAAGCGGAGGTCGCGCCCGGTGAGGATGCCCACCAGCTTGTTGCCGCTCTCCAGGTCGGTGACCGGAAGGCCGCTGATGCCCCGCTCGATCATGATCTGGCGGGCCTCGTGCAGCGTGGTCGAGGGGTGCACCGTGACCGGGTTGGCGATCATCCGCGACGAGTACTTCTTCACGGTCCGGACGTGATACGCCTGCTCCTCGGGGGTGAGGTTCTTGTGCACCACGCCGATGCCGCCGTGGCAGGCCATCGCGATGGCCATCCCCGCCTCGGTGACCGAGTCCATAGCGGCCGAGATGAGGGGGATGTTGAGCGAGATGCGCCGGGTCAACCGCGTGCTCAAGGACACATCGCGGGGCAGCACTTCGCTGTACCCCGGAACCAGCATGACGTCGTCGAAGGTGAGAGCGTGCTTGAGCGTTTCAGGGAGCATCGAGAACCTCGCGCGGCCAGCAAAGTCGGGATTGGGCGGACCTTATGCCAGCTGGTCGGCCGAAACAATGACGAATCCCGGTCCCGCGGAACCCCTCTGGAACCGAAGGGGTTAGCGCTGTTAACCGGCTTGGCCGTGGCGTCCTCGAGGCTCGCGATGGTACACGTCAGCCGGTGACCAACCCGCTCTTCCAGAAACCCAAGATCCAAGCGCCGTCCCCGCTGGCCGAGCGAATGCGTCCGCGTAGCCTGGACGAAGTGGTGGGGCAGGGGGAGGTCCTGCGCGAGGGCGGCTTCATGCGCACCGCGCTGGCCCAGGACGCGCTGGTCTCCATGATCTTCTGGGGGCCGCCTGGGTGCGGCAAGACGACGCTGGCCCGGCTGGTGGCGCGGTCTACCAAGGCCCACTTCGAGCCGTTCTCGGCGGTGCTCGGCGGGGTCAAGGAGGTCCGTAAGATCGTCGAGGCGGCCCGGCAGCGGCTGGGGCTCAGCGGGCGCCGGACGGTGCTGTTCGTCGATGAGATCCATCGGTTCAACAAGAGCCAACAGGACGCGTTCCTGCCTCACGTGGAGGACGGGACTCTGACGCTCATCGGGGCGACGACGGAGAACCCGAGCTTCGCGCTGAACTCCGCGTTGTTGTCGCGGTGCCGCGTGGTGCGGCTGGAGGCTCACGCGCCAGAGGATCTGGCGGTTCTGCTGGAGCGGGCGCTGGCCGACGAGGAGCGGGGGCTCGGCACCCTGAAGGTGACGGCCGGGGAGGGCGTGCTGGTGGCGCTGGCCCGGGCCGCCGACGGGGACGCGCGGCGGGCGCTGAGCCACCTGGAGCAGGTGGCGACCCACGCGTCGCGCACGAACCGGGAATTGGACCTGGAGCTGGCCCAGGAGACGCTCGGTGCATCGACGCTGCGTCACGACCGCGCCGGCGATGCCCACTACGACGTCGTCAGTGCCTTCATCAAGAGTCTGCGCGGCTCGGATCCGGACGCAGCACTCTACTACATGGCGCGACTGCTGGAGGGCGGCGACGACCCGCGGTTCATCTGCCGCCGGCTGGTCATCTTCGCCTCCGAGGACATCGGCAACGCCGATCCGCGCGCGCTGAGCGTGGCGGTGGATGCGATGCAGGCGTTCCAGATGATCGGCATGCCGGAGGGACGCATCGTCCTCGGTCAGGCGTGCACGTATCTGGCCACAGCGCCCAAGTCGAACGCCAGCTACAAGGCCATCGACGCGGCCATCGCGGCGGTTCGCGACACGGGGACGCTGCAGGTGCCCAACAAGCTCAAGAACGCCCCCACGGCGCTGATGAAGGAGCAGGGCAACAGCGAGGGCTACAAGTACCCTCATGACTGGCCCGGCGGCGTGGTCCCCAACGAGCAGTACTTGCCGCGCGAGCTGCGCGGTGCTCGCTTCTACGAGCCCAAGCCCAACGGCTACGAGCGCCACATCGCCGACCGTCTGAGGCATTGGCGGGGTGAAGGCGAGAGCTAGGGCCGCGCGCGGCGTCTTGGTCGGGGCGGCGACGGACATTTCCTCGACCGATACTTCCCCTGCGGCGCGGGACTCGGTATAGGGCTCGCTCAACACGAGGAGTCGCGATGAACACGCTGAAGCAGCTGTCGATCTTGGGAATTTTGGGCGTCGGCCTGGTGCTGACCGGGTGTGGCAAAGACAAGCCGGGCAAGACCGCCCCCAAGCCGGGCGCCAAGGTGCCGCCGGCCCCGACGTCGAAGGCTCCGGCTGCTGCACCGTCCGCCGCCACCGGTGGGCTCAAGACCAGCACGACCAAGCCGGGCACCAAGAACCCGATGACCGACAAGGGCACCGCCAAGCCCGCTGCGCCCACGACAGCGGCCCCGGCCGGTCCAGTGCCCGCTGGCGACGTCAAGCGAGACACGGCCAAGAATCTGGTGCTGACCCTGCAGAAGATGGCCGCCGCTGGCGACCTCGCGGGTGTCGCCCGGGTCTCCACCAAAATGAGCGCCCGCGGCATCCGTCGCTTCCCCCCTCAGCAGCTGACGGCGCTGTTCAAGGGTGAGGTGGGCGACGTTCGGGTCAACGGCGGACGCGAGGTCGTGGCCATCAAGGACGGCGGCAAAACCAAGACCATCGTGACCTACAAGCGCGGGGCTCAGTACGAGTTGGACATCATGAAGTCCATGCGCTGGCAGGAGGTCAACAAGGGCGACAGCGACCCGCTCAACAAGCCCCTGACCCTCGAGGAGGCCACCAAGGGGATCGAGGGAAGCGGCAAGCTCTACGCCAAGATCGCGACCTCCATGGGGGACTTCAACTGCGAGCTGTTCGAGAAGAAGACCCCGGTGACGTTGTCCAACTTCATCGGCCTGGCGCGCGGCCTGCGCGGCTTCAAGGACCCCGCCACCGGCAAGTGGACCAAGAAGAAGTTCTACGACGGCCTGGTGTTCCACCGGGTCATCCCGCGCTTCATGATCCAGGGCGGCGACCCCAAGGGTAACGGCTCGGGCGGCCCGGGCTTCACCTTCAAGGACGAGTTCCACCTGGACCTGCGGCACGACCGCGGGGGCCTGCTGTCGATGGCCAACCGCGGGCCCAACACCAACGGCAGCCAGTTCTTCGTCACCGAGAAGGACACGCCGTGGCTCGACGACGGCCACACCATCTTCGGCGAGTGCGCCGAGAAGGACCTCGTCAAGAAGATCACCGGCGTGCCGAAGACCGCCAGTCGGCCCAACACGCCGGTGACCATCAAGACGATGACCTTCTACCGCAAGTAGTGGGCTTGGACCTGAGGCCCCGCCGGCCTCAGGTCGTCGGCTAGAACCAGTCGGCGGCGTGCTCGATGAGTTCGGTCACGCTCACCCCGGTTTTGGTCAGCGTGGGCGGCAGCGCCTTGAGCTCGGGGGTCCCCAGCGGTTCTCCGGTGAGCGCGAGGTACCGCAGGCGCGCCGTTGCCGACACCCGCCCCGAGGAGTCGCTGTACGCGTCGGCGGCCGCCTGACGGCGTTCATCGCTTGGGTCGACCCGCCACAGCGCCCACTTGAGGGCCGCCTGGTCCAACGGGTGTTGGCAGGCAGCGAGCTGTTCTTCGAGGCGCCTCACGGCGTCGTCACGGGGCTTGTCGCCGGTCCTCACGTCGAGAATGAGCAGCAGCGTCTGAGCGGCCAGTTCGATGCGGGAACGGCTGATGGCGCGGGAGACCTCGATGGCTTCGGTGAGCAGCTCGTAGATGAGGTCGACATCGGTGTTGATGTCCGGCTCCTCTGACAGGTGCAGCTGGACCTCGGCGCGCCGATAAAGCGCCGAGCTGAGGTAGTAGCGCAGCGCGGCGCGGCGCATGAGGTCGATGGCGATCTCATACGCGCGGTCTGCCCGGAGATAGTTGGCCGCCGCCGTCTCCACGTCAGCTACGCGTGCCAGCGTCACCGCGACCGCCGTCAGGTCCCCCAACTCCAGCGCGACCTTGAGGCTGCCGGTGAAGCACACCAGCGCCTGCTCGGGATGCCCATGGCGCCAGTGCGCGACGCCGATCTGGCGCACGGCCGAGGCCGCCGACTGACGGTCTCCCATAAGGACGGCGGTCGCCAGTTGGTCCTCGTACGCCCGGATGGCCTTCTCGTGTTCTCCGGTCTGGAGATGGGCGTCGCCCAGGTCGCCCAGCACGATGCAGCGCAGCTGCTGAAGCCCGTGCTCAACGGTCATGTCAAACGCGTTCTGGAAGCTCTGCAGCGCCTCCTGGGTGCCACCCTGATGAAGTGACAGTCGGCCCATGTTCATGTGGGCTTCGACGATCTGCTCGGTCCTGTCGTGGGTCGTCGCCACCGTCATTTGACGCTCGAAGTGGCTCGACGCCTCGTCGAAGTCGCCGCGACGGCGGTGCACCCGACCAATCTCGCCCAACGTGACGCCCAGGCGCTCCAGGCGTCCCATGCGCGCCCACATCCGCCGCGCCACCCGAAGGTGCACCAGGGCCTGCTGGTGCTGCCCGCGCAAGTTGAACAGGGCTCCGAGGCGCTCGGCGGCGTCAGCCTGCAGCGGCTTCATGTCGTGGGTTCGGGCTCGGTCCAAGGCGTCTTCGAGGAGCGCCTGAGACTCGTTCCAGCGACCCACGATTCGAAGGATCTCCGCCAACTCCAGGCTCACACCGATGGACGCAGTGTCGGTGGCCTCCGCCAGGGCCAGCCACTGTCGGTACAACCCGTCGGCGGTTTCGAGCTCGTACGCCTCGGCGGCCTCCCGGGCGGCCCGCAGGTAGTAGGCCCGGGCGCGCTTGTGGTGGCCGGCGCGCTGCCAGTGTTCGGCGATCGTCGCCTCGGTGCTGTCTTGCAGGAACGCCGGAGAGCCTTCCAGGGTCTCGGCAGCGCGCTTGTGCAGTCCACGCCGACGCTCGGCGAGCATCGTGTCGTAGGCCTGTTGCCAGAGCTGCTCGTGCACGAAGCGGACCTCGTCGCCACCGCGTGTCCGCTCCATGACGTGCGACGATAGGAGTTGGTCCAGGGCCTGACTCGCCGCCTCGTCGCTCAGCCCCGCCACCTTCAAAAGCAGCGGAGTCGGCGCCTGAGGGCCGAGGACGGCCATGGCTTCGGTCAGTTGTCTCCCGGCCTCGTCGAGGGCTTCGAGTCGGCGCTGCAGCAGTCCCTCGAGGCTCTCGGGGAGCGGGAGGGCGTGAAAGTCGACCCGGTCCAGCGGAGTACCGTCATCCAGCAACCAGCGGGCCGACGCCTCGGTCCGACCGGTGGTCTCGCCCCGTTTGAGAACGCCTTGCTCCACCGCTGTCCGCAGCATCTCGGTGATGACGAACGGCGTCCCGTGGGCCCGCTCCTCCAGGAACTGCACCAGCGCAGGCGGCACAGGGTCGATCGCGAGCATGTCGCTGACCATCCCAGCGATGGCGTCGCGGTTCATGCGCGGCAGCTCGATCCGCACGGCGTGCTCGAGGTGGGCGATCGTCGCCCCGGGTTCGTCGGTGCGTGCCGTGCACAGGAAGACCGCGGGCAGAGTGCGCAGCGCGTCGGAGCGGAGCAGGTGCTCGAGGAACTTCAGGGACAATTCGTCGGCCCACTGAACGTCGTCGAGCACGACCAACATGGGCTTTTCGATGGCCAGCGAGCCCAGGGTCCACGCCAGGCTCTGGAACAGCCGGTCGCGCGCGGCCTCCGTGTCCAGCTCGACGGCCTCGGCGTCGTCGATGCCGTCGAGCTCACCGATGCTGGGTTCGTAGGCGGCCAGAAGGTGGCCGTGCGGACCGAACATGCGCCGCGTCTCCTGGGCGCCGCGCGAGCGGCAGCGGTCGGCGGTGATCTGCAGCAAGCGCCGGAACGCCTGCAGCGGTGCCTCGCCAGACCCGCTGGTGCCGCGGGGGCTACACGCGCCGCCGAAGACTTGCATCCCCTTGTTGCGCGCCCGCTGCGCGACTTCCGCGACCAGGCGCGTCTTTCCGCTACCCGACGGCCCTTGCAACAGCATCACGCTTCCCTGGCTGTGATGCACGTCGGTGAGGTGTTGCTCCAACGACTCCACCACCTCCGAGCGTCCGGCGAAGCTCGGGCGGTAGATGTAGGGCCGATAGTCCAGGCTCGGCCTCGAGGGGCCCAGCAGCGCGGCGAGGCGCACGGCGACGTCGTCGGCGTACCCAATCCGCTTTCTGGGGTCCTTGGCCAACAGGTCCAGGATGAGCAGGTCCAGCTCCCGCGGCACGCCGTCGGCGATGCGCGAAGCGGGCAGGGGGTTCTGCTCCAGGTGCTTGAGCGCCATCGCTGGGATCGAGTCGGCGGAGAAGGGTTCACGGCCGGTGACCATCAGATACAGGATGCAGCCGAGGGCATAGAGATCGGTTCGGGGGTCGACCAGCTCCCCCCGGATCTGCTCGGGCGCCATGTACGCGATAGTGCCGGTGGACATCGCGTTCAGGTCGAGCACCTCACGGCTGAGCTGGCCCCAGAACCGAGCGGTGAGTCCGAAGTCCACGAGGACGGGCTCGCCAGGACTGCGAAACATGATGTTGTCGGGCTTCAGATCGCAGTGGACGATGCCTTCGCCGTGCAGGAACGCCAGTGGTTCGCAAAGGGCCATGGCCAGCTTGATGGCTGCGTCGAGGTGGCCTCCGGCGGCCTGCGGTCGGACCACCTCGGGGACCGTCTTCAGCATCCGTTTCTCAGCAGCAAACTCACGCTCCGCCTGGGTGAGCGGGTCGAGGTTGTCGGTCCACCAGCGAGGCTTTCCGGACACCGTTGTGGTGGACTTGGCAGAGTTGGGCATCCACTCGGCAAGGCGCCGACGCAGCGTCACCCCTTCGAGCAGCTCCATCGCGTACCAGGGCAGCCCCTCGTGCTGACCCTCGGCGACGATACGGGCGATGCCCGAGTGTCTGGCCCGGGCCAGCGCGCGGATCTCCCGGCGGATGGTCTGCACGACGTCCTCGGACGGCACGCGGACGGTCTTGAGCGCGACCCACTCTCCGGTGTCTACGTGGCGGGCCCGATAGACCACACCCATGCCGCCCTGGCCAAGGGCTTCCATGACCTCGTAGTCCCCGTAACGACGGACGTCATCCTCCATGGGCGAGGATTATCACCAGCGTCGGGGCATCCGTCCCGAAAACAGGCCAAATGGTTTACCCTCGGCCCTCGATGACCGACCTACGGAGGAACGGGTGAGTTCAGGGGCCGAGACCGCAGCAGCTGCAGACCATGTCCTGGAGTTCTTCTTCGACATCGGGTCTCCCTACTCCTACATGGCCAGCGCACGCATCGATGCGCTCCAGGAGCGTACGGGGGTCACGGTGCGATGGCGCCCCTTTTTGCTCGGCGGCCTGTTCAAGGCGATCGGCCACCCCATCGGAGTTTCAGACCGTCGGGGCCGCTATACCGATGCGGACCTCAAACGCTGGTCCCAGCATCTGGACGTGCCCTACCTGACGCCGTCGGTGTTCCCGGTGAACACCATCCTTGCCCAGCGGGCGCTGGTCGCAGCAGACCGAAGCGCGCCAGAGAAGATGCCGGACCTGGCGCATGGTCTCTACAAGGCGTTCTATGTCGACGACCGGGACATCACGATGCCCGAGGTGGTGGGCGATGTGGCCGACCGGGTTGGGTTCCCCAGCGAGAAGCTGCTACCAATGACCCAGGATCCAGAGGTCAAGGCAGGGCTCCGTGCCACGACGGAGGAGGCCGTGACGCGTGGGGCCTTTGGCGCCCCGACCTTCTTCTGGGGCGACCAGTTGTTCTGGGGGCAAGACCGCATCATGTTCGTCGAGCTGGCCATACGCGAGACCATGGGCGCACCCGCAGGCTGATGCTGAGGGGCACGGCCCCCTCGGGGTCAGCGCGGCGCTGGCGCTTTGGCCGCCTGCTTGAGCAGCCGGACTTCGCGTTTGCCTGCCATGGCCTCGGGGTGATTGGGCGCCAGGGACAGCGCACGGTCAAAGGCCTGGGTGGCGCCCGACAGGTCGCGCTCGTACAGTTTGCGGAACCCCTCTTTGAGGGCGCGCTCGACCAGCAGTTCGTCGGCCGGTTCGCAGGCAGGCTGCCGATAGATCGGCACGGGGTCCTCGCCGCATCCGACGGAGAGGGTGAAAGCCGAGACCGCGATGGTGATTCCGGCGGCCAGGGCCATGAAGGCGTCACGCATGCCGATAGCGTCTCCAGGCAGTGAGTCCGGGTCAAGGATGCGGCCCGCTGTGGATGTGTGACCGAAAAAAGTGTGACCCGGATGAACGTCAGCGTCGTGTCCGGGCACCTACGGGATGTGAAGACACCTCACGCCCATGCTGTCGCCGCCATCGTGTTGGCGTCCTTGTGTTTCCCATCGCAGGTGCTGGCTGGACCGGCCGCCGAGGTGGCGGGATGCGTCATCGGCTTTGCGGGCGAGCTCGAAGGCCTCTCCACCGAAGAGTTGCGTGTGGCCATCACCCTGGAGGCGCGCAAGTACGAGCTGGCCGAGCGGGTCCGTCTGCGCGCAGCGGCGGACGGGCAGGTGTGCACGCCCCTCGGTGATGACGCGGTGCGCGTCCAGATCTGGCCCAATGCTATGGTCGAGCTTGAGGCCCGCCACCAGCGTGTGCGGCTCGAACTCGTGGACGTTCCGCCGCGCCAGCGTGCCGATGCGGTGGCGCGCGCGCTGGTGGAGCTTCTGGAGCCCGCCTCCCCGGACCTTCAGCTGGTTCCGGCGTCCCTGCCGCAGCGGTCCAGGGTGGCTCCAGTCGTTGCGCACAACCGTGGGAGGCTGGTGACGTACCAGTCGGCCGACGTCGACACCTGGGACTATCGGCCTGCGGGCAGCTGGATCGCGCTGGGCATGGCGGTGGACATGGAGAGCCGGTCTGGATTCCATGCGCGCACCGGGATGGACATCGCTGGCGCGGCGTCGCTGGTGAATGGACGGATGGATATCGGGGTCTGGGCGACCTTCTATCCCACGGCCGAGGTGGTCCCGACGCTGGAGGAGCGTGGAGGCGACGTGGTGTTCTTCATGGGCTACAACCATGTCCTGCCCCTGCACCTCGAGGCTCGCTTCCGGTTCGGTGCCGGTTTTAGTTATCGCGAGGTGACCCACGTGAGCGACGCGCTGGTGGAGAACGCGACCCTGGACCCCGCAGTCAGAGCCGAAATCGAGCTGCGTTGGCGTTTCGCCAGCTTCGCCCACGTGGGTGTGTCGGTGGGCGCGCGTGGGTTCGTCACCCCGTCCAACTATCGACTTCAGGACGGCAGTGTCCTGGACGCTTCGGCCGGTAGCGGGCTGTTCGGATTGAGGCTGGGGGTGGATCTTTGAGCGCCAGCAGCGCTGACATCGAGCTCGTCCGACGGTGCGCCCGGGGCGACGAGCGGGCGTGGGAGGAGCTATACACCGCCTACGCACCCATCGTGGCGCGCTTCTTGACGCGGATGCTGGGGCCAGCGAGCTACGTTGACGACCTGGTGCAGCAGGTGTTCGTCGAACTGTTCAGTGGGCTCAAGCGCTTCCGCGGCGATGCAAAGCTGACGACCTGGCTCTACGGCGTGGCCAAGAACGTGGCGCTCAAGCACATGCGCACCGAGAAACGTCGCCGGCGTCGCCACGATGCGTGGAAGGACCACCTGACGGTGATGAGCAACGGCATCATCGATGGCCGACGTCAGGCGGAGGCCCGCATGCTCGTGGGTGCACTGGATGACGCGGTCCAGAAGCTGGACCCCAAGCATCGGGCGGTGTGGGTGATGCGTGAGCTCGAAGGGCTCAGCACCGAGGAAGTGGCCGAAGCGTTGGGGATTCGCTCGGGGACCGTACGGTCGCGGCTGTTCAAGGCGCGCAACACGGTGATGGATCATCTCAAGCGGCAGCGCGAGGCCTCTGGGATCACGCGCGCCATCACCGATGCAGAGGCGGAGCTCATCTACAAGAGCGACGTGAAGGTCAGGCGGGTGGACGTATGAAAGAGTACACGTGCGAAGACGCCCGTCGCTGGCTGGTGATGTTGACCGATCGGGGCAAGGACCTGCCCACCGGGATGCAGTTCCATCTGACCCAGTGTCCCAAGTGCCGCGGGCTGGGGACCGACTATCAGGCCGCGCTCAGCGCGTACCGGACAGTGACCAACGACGACCTGTCGGTGCCCGACTTTGACGCGGTGCGTACCGCGACTCGCACGCAAATCAAGCAGTACCGCTGGTGGTGGCGGCTGCGTGACCTCCCCCTATGGGTGCGGATCGCGGTCCCCGTCGCCGTTG
>JGI12316J15310_10000046_pt4 | contig 111891 bp, 99 predicted proteins | sample MarCyaLeptolynsp_FD_15310 | JGI IMG/M metagenome (IMG submission 15310) | reverse complement strand
CGGCGGTGGCTGGCGGCGATGGCGGCACCAATAACCCTGCCACAACTGATAGCAATGTCAGCGGTGGGAACGGCGGTGATGGTGGGGATGGTGGTCGGGGCAGGCAAGGTGGTAATGCTGGCGATGGTACCGACATTAATGCAACAATCAATACGCAAGCCATTACCGTTAATCTTGATGCCAGCGGGGGCGACGGCAGTAATGGCGGCAACGGTGGCGATGGTGGCAATGGCGGGGATGGCGGGAGTGTAGAGTCTACGGGGGCAGCCGTTACCGCTGGTGATGGCGGACGTGGCGGCGCAGGTGGTAATGGCGGAAGGGGTGGTAATGGCGGTGATGGTGGCGATGCTACGGTAACGATCAATGCGGCTGTGCGCGATGATGTAACAATTTCAACAGTCAGTGGCGATGGTGGCAACGGTGGTAACGGCGGCGCGGCTGGGGATGGTGGCGATGGCGGTGATGCGAATGGTGCGAGCGCCACAGCAGGCAATGCTGGTGGTCCGAATGGAAATGGAGTTAGCCGTAACGGTTTAGCCGGTAATACACCGGGTAACATTATATTGAATCTAAATGCAACAGTTGGTGGGGATGTCAACCTAGATGCTAGCCGAGGGGAAGATGGCACGGTGGGCAATGCAGGGCGCACAGGCTCATGTGGCACAGATGGTACTACCACTAATGGCGCGACCCCCGATAATGGTAATTGTCTCATCGGGCTTAATTCCAATGTTACGGAAATTGATGCCGATTTTCCTAGCGACATCACGGTCAATCTTGGCAATGGTGCAGTTGTGGATGGCAGTATTAACGCTATTATCGGCCCAACAGGCGGCTTGGTTATAGGACCAGACTCCACTGCAACACTGAACTTCAATATGCCTGTTGCTGATGCTGCTACACGCGATACCATTCGTAATGCGCTCGGCACGGCAGACCCCAATAATGATAGTATCGTTATAAACGGCTTCACCTATCGGTGGACAGGCTTCACGATGCTGGGAGAAGCACTTGTAATTGGTGTGTTTAACCCCGTGACGGGTGACTTCGGCACAGTAACAGTTCAAGTAGACATACCAACAAACAACACAACCACCTCATCAAGCCTAAACCAAAGCCTAAACCAGATTGAATGCGCCAACATCAAGGTCTTCCGCACGCCGGATGAGTTCATCCAAGTATATAGTGGCTTCGACATGATGCCGAATGGTTTCTTGGTCGCTGTCTTCCACGTAGATGATGCCCAAGGTGGTGATGTATTTAACTTGGATGATCCTAACACCCCAGCTTGGTCAGTCGTCATCCTAACCGAAAATACCATTAATGTAAGGGATGAAGTAGGCGTGATAGTCGGCACCTGCTCTTATTAGCCCAAACACAGAACAACGTTACAAGGGCGGCACGGAGTCGCCCTTTTTATATCGTTGAAACGAAAATGAGCACCCTCTAATTCATATTAGAAATGCGTCAATAGTTAACCAAATGCCTCCGCCACATGACGAAGGCATACAATGTTATTGTTTGGTGCCGTTTTCCGTACCGAATAAGCCCGCGATATACCAGATACCAGCATGGTTACCATTAGATTCAACCGAAGCAACAGAAATCGCGCAATCAGCCGCACTCTTGTCGTCGGCAAGAGTCAGCGAAACGCCTAGCCAGTTATTCATCTCTAGACCGAATGCATCAGCGGTGAGGGCTGGAGTATCTGCGACGGCGGGATAATCATAGAGCAAGGTGTAGATACCGTTTTCATCGGCGCTGATGCTCACCGTACCGGTATAAGGAGTACCATCGGAAAACACACCGTCAATGGTGTAGGTTCCTGTAAAGCCCTCAGTGTTGTCGTCCATTGGTGTCAAGATTTCTGCCCCCGTGCCCATGCCAAGTGTTGAGTCTAACCAAATACCCAGCAAGCGACCATCTGGTAGCAGGCTGTAGGCATTTTCGCTGCAAGAAGCGTCACCATAAGCATCAATCAGCGTATTACCTAGCAACAAAAAGGGATCGTTTTCGCCGCCACCGCCATCGTCATAACTACTGGTGGCACGATAAACCGAGCCTGTCCCCGTATAGGTACCTGTCCCCGTATAGGTAACGGTCTCACCATCGACTTCGTAACTGCCCTCAAAGACGTAATCGCCGTTCATATCGGGATTAGGTTCTTGGGCGCTGGTTGCGAGGGGTACGCCCAATAGCAAAACAATCAGTACTGCCATCCATACTTTGTTCATGTTAATAAAACTCCTCTATAGAATTAACTAAATGTGATCGGACACCCCTTCACTCTACCATAGTAGTTGATTCGACATTAAGGGTTGGCAATTATATTATTTGCCACAAACCCGCAAGAACTCTGCAAGTGCCCTCATGTAGTGAAAGTTTGCCAGACAACGCCCTCAATATGGTGAATGGATTTGGTGAGGGAATTGCATCATGTAACTATTAGCAGAAATGAATATGAGTGCCCCGATTTTTATTAAAAATTCACAATCCTCAGCATAATGTCACCTATATAACGCCGATATAACGCTGATATAACGCTCACTTTTGTAGAATGTGCTTGTTATCCGTCTAATGGAGAAATCATTAATTTCTGAACGTTGTTTGTAATGTTCATGAGTATTGGATTTATCAAGTTAGAGAGCAAATTAAGATGCGAAAAATTCTTTTAGGCACACTTTTAGCAGGAATATTAATACTGAGTGGCGCGGTGGTAATGATAACTTTGATGGCGGCAGTGGTAACGAAACCAGCGGTGATGAAGCACCGAGATAGAAAGTAGCGTCGTTTTATCAAATTTAGGTGCGAATCAAGATGCAGAAATGTCTTGATGACAACCATTTTGGGCGATGACGACGACCAAAAAAACGATAACAATATAACGAAAGTAAAAAGGATAAAAATTCATGCGTAACAAAACTGTACAGATGGTGCTCTTGCTAGTGGGCTTGCTAGCTATTATTTTCATCGCACCCCCGGTTGAAGATGCTGAAGCTAATATTGTTTGCCCACCCGGCACAATTGGACCGCCAAATCCAACGGATATATCGCAATGCGAACCCATAATCCCACCCCAGACCCCTGGGGGATCGGATCCTATAGACGGCTCACCTCCATCAGTTCCCGCCCCCCCACCATCTGGCGATCCTCTTAGCGACCCTAACGCGGTGGGCGACCCCGATGATGATGGTGTTCCCAATCTTTTGGATAACTGCCCTAACGACCCCAACCCTGATCAATTAGACACCTACGGCGGACCAGCAGGGGATGCCTGCGAACCACCCACTGCGGCGCGTAATGGCGTAACTGTATTCCAAGCTCTTAACGTGATTAATATATATGGCGATTGCAGCCCGGCTCCGATGTTGGGTCCTGACAAGACTATGTGCCAATTGGTCGCCCAGTTTGACCCCACCGACACCGAGTTGGCTAGCTTAAACGTCCTCTCTGCCCCCCCAGGCTCACGCTTTGTACGCATTGAATTCCCCCCCAATAATGATTGGTATGTGGATGTCCACTTTATTCGCCGCATATTTCCAACCCCCGGCGAACCACCAGTCACAATCTACCAAATCAATGTTTACGACGGGTTCGGTAATCTGATTACCGATAACTTCATCATTTTGGTGAATCAAGACGGCACATTTACGGTGGCTGAACGGTAACAGCCATAGCCGCGTCATCTTCGGCGCGGCTTTTGTCTTCACCCTGTTTGGGACAACCTAGGAACGGCTAGAGGATATTATCGTCTGCATCTTCTAAGATCCGTTTGACTGTATTCGGACTGACAACGGCTACCCACCTGTTGCTTTTAGCCAGTTCATCCGCAATGCGATGCTTGCACCAAGACGGATACTCGCGCCGTAGATGAATGATCTGCTCTTCTATCTTTTCCCCAAGTCGATTAGGCTTTTTAGGGGCATGACTGCGCGCTTTGTCCAGTCCCGCATAGCCTTCTTCCTCAAAGCGGGGCTTTCATGTGTAGAAAGTTTGACGAGATACTCTGGCCTTGGCACAAGCTTGCGTCACATTTCCACTTTCTTCCCACGTCTTGAACAATAGATATCTTTGCTGCGCTGTTGTCTCTGGAAAATACGTTCATTTTGGTTTCATACCTTCCAACATACACTTATTTCACTTTTTGTCTACCCTCATCTTGATGAATACAAATATCACTGGATTGGTGCTAAAATATGACATATGAAAGTTGATCGATTAGCACCTCGAAAATGATTCGGATACCCGAGGCTGAGTCGCGGGTGTCACCACTTGCACAGCAAGTGATGCGTTACGCAGTAACGGATGCCCCACCGTCACGCACGTGACGGTGGCGAGCTTTAGGCTCGCTCACTACTGATATGCTCTTGAGAGGAGTTCTCCTCTTGCTCCAGTCGCGCCGCACCAGTATGTGGTGTATACCACATACTGGTGGCATATCAGTGGTGAGAGTGGATGCTGCTCTCTATGAGCAGCCTGCGCTGTGGTCGGTTTTTGTGACTCGTCCTACACTTGTACTTAAGCCAACCAGATTGATGAATGCCCTTAGCTCGCCGGTCTTCGAGAACCTCCTGATGACTGCATCGTCAATTATGGCAGGTATGGTACAGATATTGCGCCATGAGCGCCCTAGTGTGCAAATGGGTAACCATATCACAGGCGATCCGTTCAACAAGTGATGAACATATCTCATGCATTTTGTTGGTATCGATTAGGGCATGGAAAAAAATGACGGTAGTGGTTAAGTAGTAAGTGATAAAGCCATTCGTCGATTATGCTCAATGATAAACCAGCGAGTCACCAACTCATGATAAAAATCAGATTTGGAAAACGATAAGGTTTTTCGTGTATATCGCCCCAACCACTGCCGCAAAGTGCCATACCATCGCTCTTGATGAGCCGTGAGTCCGGTCTCTTTGCCCACTTGCTGGTGTGTTTCTTCAGGAAACACGGTGGCGTAAGCTTTCCAAAAATCGCTGTATGATGGACACGAACGGTAAGCGATTGGAATCTGATCCCATAACTGGTGACAAGTCTGTTCACTGCGGTCACCAATGACAAACGCCACAATTTGGCGGGTACGGCGGCATTGTGCTGTCCATAACCATCGTTTTTGGTCCCGTTTGGCCACAAATGACCATGCTTCATCGACTTCCAGAACATCATCCGCCCGTTTTGGCAATAAAGTTTGGGCAACGGTCGGGAGATGATTCACATAGTGTGTTAACCAACGGGTCACTGTTTGGCGACACACCCTAAAGATACGTTCCACACCGCGTAAACTCATTCGTTCGCGATAGGCGCTCAAGATTTGGGCTTTTTCTTCAACGGTGTGGCGGCATTGTGGTTTTAAAACGCGGTACGCATCACAGTCTTTACAATGATATTGCGCATTCCCGCATTTATTCGTACCATTGCGCACGATATTAATGCTGCCACACCGACTACAGTTATAGGTAACGGTTTCTTTTATCATGATAAGCAGCATTATATCTCTTTTCATCACTTACCTTTTAACCACTACCAAAATGACATCTGTGTCCAAACCCCCGATGGCAAAGTCGTCAGTCAAACCATTGTGGGACATGATTGGCAAGGGTTTCAACAACTACAAGAACTGTTACTAACCCTCGCACATCTCAAAATTGTACTCGAACGGTCTGAAGGGTACGACCCATCTCTCATATCCAAGAATAGATGTTACATAATCATTTGCTCTTATACCAGCCATTCTCATCTTAATATTGATTTTTGAATAGGGTCTAAAATCAGGCGAATTCAATAGTCAGTTTTTTATATATTGCGGTCAGGTGATGTACTTGTTGTTCCAAAGTGAAATCTTTTCTGACGTTTTCGATGGCAGCTTGCCCCATCTTTTGTCGTTGTTCGTGGTTTTGGATCAAGGCATTGAGTGCAGTAATAAGTGCGGCAGTATCACGTTTCTCAATTAATATACCAGTTTTGCCATCATCAATAATTTCAGGGATACCACCAACACGGGTCGCCACCACTGGTAAACCAGCAGCCCCAGCCTCTAACAAAACGGTGGGTAAGGCTTCATTGTCTGATGGCAACACAAATATATCACTGGCGTTCAAGATGTTTGGAATATCCATTCGTTGCCCCAAAAACCGTACTCGCTTTCCCAAGGCTTGAGCTTGCATCTCGAGTTCAGCACGGACATGAGGCTTACCATCACCAACAAGAACAAATAAAGCATCTGGAATATGGCGAGCGGCCTCCAAAAGCATTGGTTGCCCTTTGCCAGGACGCATGACACCGACCATTGTGATAATTGGTATATCTAATGGAAGATCAAGTTGCTCTTTTAACATCCGTTTGTCAGTATTTACTTGAAATTTTTGGAAATTAATTCCGTTATAGACGGTCGAAAACCGTTCGAAAGGGATATTTGTTCGTTGGGAATAATGCCGCGAGGCAGCTTCAGAGACTCCTACGATTCGATCTACGCCATGTCGGATCGCCATGACTTCTAGCTGATTTCGCCAGCGTCGCCGCCAATTATAGGCATCATCATCAATCAAATGGCGTGTAATTAGAATTGGCGTTTTGCGAAAGCTCCGCGCCAAGACCGCCATAATGGTAGCGTCTTGTAATTGAGCATGGATTACATCAATACGTTGTTCATTGAGCAAATGCACCAAGCGACGCACCGCAAATGGATCCAAAAGGCGGCTTGCTTCAATGTCATAACGGGGGACATCGCCTAATTGATCTCCGAGAGGGCTTTCTCTACGGGTGGTAATCGTTGCTACAGAGGGGGTAATCTGTTGGCGGTCAAAATGGGGAAGCATGGCAATCGTAATACGCTCTGCTCCTCCCATCCGAAAGCTATCAAGTAAAAATAACACATTTAACATTATGAAGTCGCCTCAGATCGTGGGGTGCTTTTTTCCTTTTTAAAGAATCGAATACGGAGTTGGTCAACCAATTCGCGCTCAAATAGGGCAATTAATCCAAGATAGCTGACGCCGCCAACCACCACCCCAGCAACCAATTGCAAGAGCGAAGGGCTATCTTCAAAAACGTAGAGCGTTCCATAAACAGCCACACCCATTACACCCGCACTGATCCCCGATGGAATAAACTGCCGAGCAATACTCACTAACGATAACTCAATCAGAATAGAGGCGATAATTAAGCGGATAACGCTCACAATAGCGGCTATGATTGCGTGCCCTGTTGCCACTGCTAATGGGCTATCTTGTGCCAGAACATATAATGTCGGCCCCAATAAGGCAAATTCAAATACAGCGGTTTTCCATAAAATATCGGGGCGATTAACGGCTTTATATACATCGCCAATATTCCATGAAACCGCCAAAAAGACCCCATATAAGGCTAACATTGCCATTATAGGTGCTGCATCATCCCAATCAGAACCAAAAACTACTCGTGTGAATGGGAGTGACACCAATGCTAACCCTAACCCTACCGGAAACGTTACAATGCTAATGTAGCGCAAAGTAGCCAACATGCCGCGTTTAAGCTGTTCAGGGTCAGTTTGTAAAATTGAATAGGCAGGAAACAACACCTGTGCAATGACAATACATAAATTGATGATGATCATCTCTGGAATACGGTAAGCAATGGTATATAACCCCAATCCCTCACTACCCAAAAAACGACCGATAAAAACATAGTCAATATTAGCTTGAAAGTTGCTAATCAAACTATCTAAAGAAATCTTATAGCCAAAGCTAAATAATTCTCTAGCAATCGGCACCGAAAATTCAAAGGCCGGTCGCCAAGGCATCACTTGCCATGCAACGGCGGCATATGCAAATCGCCCCACTATTTGCCCAAATACAAGTGCCCAAACACCACCACCTAACAAGGCAATAGCAATACTAACACCACCTTTACTGAGGGCTTCTGAGATAGCGGGGATAATCCGTTTGGAAAATTGCATCTCACGTTGGAGCAAGGCATCATGCACACCGCCCAAACTACTGATTAAAAAGTTGATGCTCAAAATAGGTAATACGGTTGTTACCAAGGGTTCTCGAAAAAAGTTCGCCACAAAAGGAGATGCTAAAACCGCAAGCAACCAAATAACTAAATTGCTCATGATATTCATCCAAAACGCAGTGCTAGCGGCAGTTTCTACATCATCACGCCGTTGTATTAAGGCTAATCCGATACCGAGATCGCGCACAGCATCTAAAAAACTCATAGTCGTGACAGCGAACCCTACAATACCAAATTCACCACGAGTGATGAGCCGCGCTAATATCGCTGTGGTGATAAGGACTGTCCCCTTAGTGAGTACATAACTTCCATATGTCCAAGCAACACTAGAGACTGTTTTTGATGCTAGGTTTTGAGTATCACTCATAATGGATTAGAGTTCCGCACGGCGCTTTTGCCACGTAACTTTTTGGCGCCCCATGATCCAGCGCCATAAGCCAAACAGAGCCGCCATGTTACTACTAACAAAAAAATAAGGCAGGCTGATAATGATTGGCTTTTTCCGATCTTGCTTTTCATATTGTCTGCCAAGCCACGCAAACCCATAAAATGCCAATTGCCCACTTAACAAGATGATCCCCCCTAGACTATCCATGCGCCATAGGGAGTCACTAAAGCCGTTTAACAGCCCCCAAATCACCCCTAAAAGATTGCTTGCCACCATCAATACCATAAATATAGGTGTTAATGGGCGCAGTAATTTATGAGAAATCAGGCGAAAGGTTAAATTTAGCGTAGGAGCATTGAGGTACCCCGCATTGAATAGGGCTTGGTAACGCCCAGCATTAATACGGACACGGCGATTAAATTCATCTTCCATACTACTGCTAGCGTCATCATAGCTAATGGCTTCAGGTTGATATACCACGCGGTATCCTTGACGCATAGCTTCCATCGCTAAGCTAAATTCATCATTTACAGTCCCTGCAGCTAAAGGATGAAATAATGTCTTGCGGATTGCAAACATATTGCCATGCACCGCAACAGTACTCCCCGTTTCACTTTCCCAACGGCGCAAGGCTGCTTCATATCGCCAGTAGAGACCTGCTTGTTTAGCCACACCTTTTTCAGCATCCCATACAGCAAGTGTCCCCACCACAACCCCCACCGAAGCGTCAGCAAAGGGTTGCATAAGTTGTTGCAGAGATTGGAGATCATAACTCGGCGAAGCATCGCTAAGAACAACAATTTCACCCATTGCCTGTACAAATCCTGTATTGACGGCACTCATTTTGCCACCACGTTGTTGCTGCTGATATAACTTGACCCCTTGTGATTGAAACTCTTGAACAAGATCAGGCGTGCCATCCGTACTACCATCATCAACAACCAAAATCTCCAAATTAGGATATTCAAGAGAAATACTGTTTTGGAGTTTTCGGCGGATGACATCGACTTCATTATGAGCTGGGATCAGCAACGTCACCAAGGGCGTAATAACGTCACGTTTAATCGGGTGTTTAAAAAATTTTGACCATCCCCACATAAAAAGAGGATAGCCAAAATATGCCCAGAACATTGCCGTAAGGTTCGCCCAAAACACCACTGCGAGAAAGGTTAAACCCAATTTAGTGCGCGCCTTTTCGCTTAAAGAGTATGGTCATAAAAGTCATAAATATTAAGCGTATATCGAGGTAGAAACACATTTTATCAAGGTATTGAAGATCCCACTTAACCCATGTCTCAAAATTCGTATTACCCCGATCATAAACTTGCAATAAGCCTGTAATCCCTGGCCGCACACTGAGCCGCTCAGTTTGAAATAAGTCATAACTGTCTAAATCCCAACTGGTTGGACGGGGGCCAACTAGGCTCATGTCTCCTCGTAAGACGTTAAGCAACTGCGGTAATTCATCCAAGCTTGTTTTACGGATGATGCGCCCTATCGGGGTAATACGTGGATCCCGCTTAAGCTTCAACGGTTCGGCAAGCTTACCTTTTTCATCTAAGACTGCCAAACCTTGTTCTGCTAGCTCCTTGAGCTTTTCTTCAGCATCCGGAATCATCGACCGAAATTTATACATGGTAAAGGTTCTGCCCCCATACCCCATACGCTTTTGAGCAAAGAGAATTGGCTCTCGGTCTTGCACATAAATGATAAATGCAATAACCATACCTAGTGGTAATGTAATAGGTAAAGAAATGAGCACCATAAGGGTGTCGAAAGCACGTTTCACTTGGCGATACACCAACCGAGAACTATTGCTTTGATGATTTAAGTTATCAATCCAATGATCCGATTGAATCCAAGAATTTGGATTCTGGTGAAATTCTTTATGAAGATCGCTAGATAGAATTTTAGCCGGTTGTAGTAATTCCTTTATCGTGCTTGGATAAAACGCTATCATAGATTCCGAAAGGTTTTCTTGCGTTTGGGCTTGCAAGGCCGTAGGCTCTAACGCTAATTCAAACTCATCAGTATCATATTCATCCTTAGAGGTTTCATCATAGATGAATGGGGTCACATTCCCGTTGTTACCCCCATTTTGATTATCATCACTGAACACCCCAGCAGGATGAAAGGTGGTATCTTCAGTCGCTTTTTGTATCAAGTCATCTAATACCAATTCATCATCTGGGAAAACGGCCACCCCAATATTGAGTGCAACTCCTAACCGAAAGTGAAGGCGTTGATAAATATCTTGGGCAAAGGCTAATGCTCGTTCACGGCCAGCACCGGGCATAGCTAAGATTAAATTATCGTTATGCCACATCAACACATCGCCACGTTGAAAAATAGCTTCAACATTTTTGGCAATTTGACCTTGAACATAACGCCGTCGAAATGTTTTTTGCACATCAAGGCGTTCACTGGTGCGATCCTTCATTTGTGGCAACAAAGCAATATGTAAATAAAGTAAAGATAGTGGTATCTCGGCACGTTTCGCCCGAAACAGTTCTTTTTCAATCTGTTCAGTGCCTGTAGTCTCGTTGACGGCCAACGAATTATGTCGATCTAATACAACATCTTCAATCGCTAACTCCATATTCCAGAAAGAACGAGAAGCATATTGTGTTAATGCAATCGTAACTGCAATCACAGCCAGCTCGATTGTGATGATAAGGGGATTCATGTGAAGTTCTGAATAATCAATAGATTTGATAACAATATATGCCAGAATAGCTCCTCCGAAAAGGTAACTAAACCGAATTTGAGAGGATTCAGAAAATACCAGCATCCCTACCATAATGATAGCCGTAAGGACATAAACCATCGAAGCGATGTTGATATTTTCTAACCCCGCAGTGTTGATTTCAGGACGTTCAAGATTAAACAGGATAATAACCCAACTAAGGAGCATGAGTAGTGCAAGTCGGAATCTGATCATGGCTGATTTTGTATTTATTTTGATGTACGTAATTAAGGTGCTTAAAGTTTGCTTTAAGTTTATTTAACGTCTTATAGTAATGTACTGTCAAGCAATTTTTGTGAAATTTTTGTGAAATTTTTGTGAGTTATCATAATATGGTAAGAATACTGCATAATATGATAAATCTTTTCAAACGCATGGTATTAGAGGGTATCCAACACCCATTGATGATACAGTTGGCGAAAAGTTTGATTCACCACGGGTATCCATACAGAGGCTCCCTTTTTTTTAGAGAGTATTTCAAGAGTTTCACACCACTTTTGTAATAAGAACCGCCCTTCATAAAGCCATATCAATTGCATAGAAGCAGAAGAACTCCCAGTTTTGTTATATCCTGCTAAAAAGGCAGCCTCCCATTGTTTGATCCGTTTGATTGGGGGCAATACCCCACCACTTAATAATCGTTGTTTACGGGTTTTCATATCTGCTAAAAATTTTCCAATATCATAGGCAGGGCTATCCGTAAGTTCAAATGCCGTGTCAAAGCCTAAAATTTGCTCGGTCTTTAAAATCAGTACATTCCGCATATGGAAATCACCATGTACCCACACCACAGGATGCTCATCCGGAATAGCTGTTAGGGGGGGCATGGTTAGTGTGACATCATACTGCACCTTTAAAGTTTCAATAAATTGCTTGATAGTTTTTACTGTGTTTAAAGCAGTGTGTTCTTGATAAGGAGGATATTGTGACCGCAAATCCTGTTGTTGAGAGATTTCATGAAATCGAGCCAACCATTCGCCTGCTTGTTGAGCAACGTTTAGCAGTGCGGGTTGTTGCCTCAGCCATCGTATTCCATAAATATACTGATCATATAGAGAAACACCATCTACATATCGCATGACAAGGGCATTGATCTGCTTAATGTAGGCAATTGGTTCGATGGTTGCGAAATGAGTCCCCATAAATGTATGATGGAGAGTAGTCATTGCATTATATTCTCGTTTACCTCGCTTGAGTAACTCATCGGATTCCCATGATGTATTAGGCGTTGTTTGGTCAGGAAAGTGAACAATCTTAATAACCAATCCATAATCGTGGAAAAAATATAATGTGCTCCAAGGCATGTGTCGCAGTTGAATCGTATCCAAATCAACAGTCGTTAGAAAGTTATAACCGACGTATTCACTTAATTCTTCTTGTATAATGGGTAAAATTTCTTTTACACTTAGGTAATGTGTCATGTCAAACCTTTTGATTAGATAAAAGATGGCAGCACAAATACAACTATTGGGTTTGGTACGATGGGATTTGTTATGGGGTAAACATCTGAGGATTACCCTCTAAGTTATTCATAGTTGAATGGTTATTGTATCATTTAAGTAAATATAGTAACGTCATAATCAAATGACATTTATGAATACAACCCAAAAACGATGAATTAAACAACATAAATCTTGTATTACAGATTTTAAGTCAGCCAACATAAGGTCATAGCCAACTTCATGGAACTACGTCAATACCTAGCAATTTTAATCAAACAATGGTGGATTATCTTGCCAACCACGTTTGTGGCATTAACCGGTGGATTTATGTTCAGCTATACACAAACACCCATTTATGAGGCGACTTCAACCTATCTAACAACTTTAGATACAGCCATCACAGCAGACCGAGATACAACAATTTATGGGCTTGATACACTCACAGGGCGGCAACGGATTTTTGTGACCTATTGCGAGGTAATGATCAGTGGTGCAGTGCGTGACAATGCATTTCGGATGCTCAGCATTGATCCAACAAGCGAGCTTGCTGCTGATTACGATGTATTTTGCGCTAACCTTCCTGAAACGAACGTCCTATTGCTGACGGTGCAAGGCCCTGCACCAGATTTGGTAACAAACTTAAATGCTGCTATCGGCATTGCTGGAACAGCACAAGCAAATGCAATTTATGTCTTTTTCCCACTACAACAATTAGATTCGCCCTATTTAGAAGAAACGCCTATTTCTCCACAATATACTCAAAATGGGGTCTTAGGGGGGGCATTTGGTTTGGTCTTAGGCATTAGCGCCGCACTACTTTTGGAATACCTTAAACGCCCGTCCGACCAAATCGCGGCCTTGTCTATTCGGAATCAAGAAATTGGCATTTTCAATAGCAATTACTTCCAACGACGGTTCCAAGAAGAACTTGATCGTGCAAGCTTACGTGATCGTCCAATCAGCATGGGGATACTAAAGCTGCACACAGATGAAGATTTTATTCTAATACCCGAGCAGGCTCAAAATGCAATTATTCGCAAGGTTGCGCTCGGTTTAGAAAATCAGCTCAATAGAGGGCATTTAATCGCCTATATCCAACCAATGACATTTGGCATCTTATTGATTGAAACCCCAAGCGAAGAAGCCGCCCAGATTACCGATCGATTACAACATTACATTCGTGAACAAGTCTTTGAAATTGAAAGTGGCTATAAAGCGAACTTTACATCTAGCGCGGGGATAGTTTCTAGTGGGGGACGCTTAAAATCTTTCAAAGAAATTCAAGATGCAGCGTTTAAGGCCAATTCAACAGCACAAGAGTCTGGTAGCCCAATGCATATCATTAATGCAGCGCCGCGCCCGTTTGTGTATGATACCCAAGATATGATGGCCATTGCAGCCACTGAAGACGGGGATGCCTCTCATAACGATACCGATAATAATGTTATCCCGCCGGATTCTATGGAAACAACAGTAAAAGATTCGGTGCGGCCATCACCGAATGCATCAGAAACACCCTTTAGACACGTGGGCAATAACTTGTCTGTTGATGAATCTATTAACTTGGAAGAGCTTGGGTTAAATGAGGACGATCTTAAAAAGCCGTCTGACAACAAACGCCCTTGGTATCGTGTTGGCTCCAAAAAAACAGATGGTGAAAACATCTTCACCTATACAGATGATGAAGAGGATTAACAAGATGCAGATGCCATTTGTCAATCGTCTGCGCGTATGGTTAAATCATACTCAAACCTATCGAGGGCGTGAACAACTTTATACAGTAATCATCATTATGGCGGTCTATGGATTAGCTTTGTTAGGTGGTGCTGTGATTGGGGCAACCAGCTACGGAATTTTTGTATTTGGTGGAATCTTAGCACTTTTTGTTGGTATGTTCATTGGTTTGTATCCTGAATATGGATTATACATTTTGATATTTTTTGTCTTTACGAATATGTCAGATGTATTAGAGGTTGCGTTTGGTATCCCTGACAGTAACAAATTATTAGTGGGCTTGTTGCTTGTCGGGACACTTGCGAGTCGTATTGTTATCCATAATCGCCCCATTATCTTTCGGGCTACAGAAATTTTGATTCTGGCTGTGGGCATGGTGATGGCATTGTCGCTACTGTTTGGGATTGACCAAAGCGAAATGAACTCCATCATGTTTGATTGGTTCAAAGACTTTGTTATTTTATTCATTATCGTCCAGTTATGCATTGATGAAAATGTATGGAAAAATGCCCAATGGTCATTGGTGGTTGGGGCGGCATTTTTGGCTATCTTTAGTGTCTACCATACGATTTCAGGGGATACATCCAATGATTTTTATGGACTAGCAAAAGCCCCTGTTCATGAAATCACCACTGGTTTTGACAGCACCCGCATCACAGGCCCCTTAGATGATCCCAACTACTATGCGATGATCCACTTGATGGCCTTCCCGATGAGCGTTTACTTAACACTGTCTGCTGCAAAGCCCTATACACGGGTTTTTGCTGGCATTTGTTCCCTGTTGATTATGGCAACTATCTTGTTCACATTTTCACGGGGGGCATTTTTGTCTTTGGTGGTGGTGGGCATCTTAATCATCCGTGAACGCAAGTGGAACCCCTATAAGATTGCATTTGGCGGGTTACTACTATTTGGCATCATGTCCCCTTTTATGCCAGCAGGGTTCACTGACCGTTTGGACACCTTAACAGGACTTGTTCCGAGTGGGGGCGATGCACGGATGCAGACAGAATCTTCATTTCGCGGTCGTACCAGCGAGCTATTAGTTGCGCTTATGATGTATGAAGACCATCCAATTTTAGGGGTGGGTAAATACAATTATGCCAATGCATATTTGGATTATTCCTCCTCGCTTGGCTTAGATGATCGGTTGGAAGATCGTCAAGCCCATAGTCTCTATTTTGAAACCCTTGCAGAACAAGGAACTGTTGGTTTTATGGTATTCATGCTCATGTTGTTTGTGGTGTGGCAAGGTGGGCAAATAGCAAAACAAACCTTGCGAGACGCGCACCGAGACGATCTTGTGTTGCGTATTAATGGCGCACAATTTGGGCTAATTGGCTATCTATTGGCTAGTATCTTTTTGCATGCAGATTATGAACGGTATTTGTGGTTGAGTATTTCAATGAATGTTGCTGGCGCGGTGATGGCGAACCAACAATTAGAATTGAGCACCAAAACATTTAAAAAATCACAACAAAGTACAAATCAATCGGTGGCATTAGCCGTATGAAAGACAACACAAACACAGTGATGAAATATTTGGTTTTTATATTTAGTTTGGGGGCAATACTGTTCGCTTTGGTAACAGTGCCAGTGTTAAGCCACGCACAAACGATTCAACAAATGAATGATGCAGACCCTATTTTGCCACCGCCAGAACCTCATTGCGAACTACATATTGTGGCGGTAGAAACTGCCTTAGTACAAGCCTGCGCTGGGGAAAACTGCCAAATCATTACGACATTACCCCGTAACGCCAATGTCTGTACACGCGGTGCAGTGGACACCCCTGGCTGGTTTTACATTGATTTGGATATATATGATGCCAATTCAGCGTTGTACTTTATCGCAGGTGGGCAACTGCGTTTAGACCCTGCGGGACAATCACCAGAGCTATGCCAAGGATGGCTTTCTGAAGCTGACCCTGCCAAGATTTATCGATGTCCAGACTTCGCTTGCCCTGTCATTGGGGAGCTTGCACGAGATGAGTTTGCCTGTGCTGCACCATTATATGGTCAATATGATGGGTGGTATAAAGCGGATTACTCCGATGCAATCGGAATATTTGGAGAACTAGAAGGTTGGATTTTTGGTGCGGAGTTCCGTCCTAGTCGGAGTAATACAGGCAGCCCTCGGCTGATTCCAACCAGTACACCGCGTCAGGTTTCTGCTTTTAGTACACCGGAACGCCCTCAACCAACCGTCACACCGATTTTTCCATTAGTTAAAACCCAGCCCTTACCTTTGTGTCAAGATTATCATGTATCTGTATATCAGGCATTGGTGCGCTCTTGTGCTGGCTTAGAGTGTGAAGCCGTCGATCGGCTCAACGAAAATGAGCAAGTTTGTGTACGGCGGCAAAGCGATAATCCAGAGTGGTTCATTGTCGATTTAGCACCAGACGATAATACTGCACCACTGTATGCTATGAACCGAGAAGTCATTACTGTTGGTGCAGAACCGATGATGCCAGAACGTCCTTATTGTGACATTTGGGAAGTCACCACTGAACTATCAGTAAGGGCACGACAATGCCCTAGCTTAACGTGCCCTGTGTTAGATGGGTTAGCCACGGGGGAGTGGTTGTGTGTGTTTGAGTATGGTGGTGGACAATTTCGTGAATGGGTGCGCGGCGATATTCCAAACGGAGCAACAGGTATTTGGGTGCATAGCGCATCATTACAAGAACGTGCCGATTTAGCGGGTGTAACCCCTACACCACGCGCTACAGCGGCCAATCGTAACCGGCGGCAAAGTATTCAAAAAGCATCCCCCATACCTCACCGCTACATCGCACAAGCCCCTAGTGGAACGCCCACCCCAATACCTACCCAAGATGGCGGGCAAGAATCACCTATCGAGGTAACCTTAACACCAACGCTTGCCCCTACCGCAATTCCCGAAGGCCCTGTTTTGGGAGAAGACGGTGTACTAGGAATAAACATATTACTAGATGCGCTACGGGTTGATAATCTCGTTTTGCAGTCACCCTTAGCCCGCAACCAATTCAGTTTTCGTGTCCCTGAAAATTGGTCAGTGACGGGCTCAAATCGTTTAATTTTGAGTTTAGAGTATTTCGAGCAACTCGCAGAAGCGGTTGAAAACTCAGAATTGGTAACATTTTTTGATATTTATCTTGATGATGTATTGGTTTCTAATTTACGGTTAAATGCTGACCTTGTGGGGGCACAAACCGTTGAAATCGTGCTACCCAACGACATTCTTAACGAAGAACAGCGGCGTCACACCATAACCTTTGAGCTCCGTGCCGAAGATCACTGTGAATTAAATTCTGAATCACAAATCTTGGTTCGTGGCGATCAATCTTACTTTGGCTTTAATTATCAGACACTACCACCAGTTTTAAACCTAGCAACCTACCCGCAACCATTTTTCCATACCCCAATTCCAGGTGTAGCGGAGTCAGTGTTTATTGTTTTGCCAGATGCCTATTCAAATGCAGATTTGCAGGCAGCAGCAAGTATTGTTAGCGGATTAGGGTTGTTGACTAGTGCCGAATTGCAGATCACGACAGTGACCGCTAGCGATTTGTTGCCAAGTCAGTTACAAAATAACAATCTAATTTTAGTGGGTATGCCAGATGAGCATCCGTTGATTAGGGACTTGTACACACAAGACGTGTTACCCAGTCAATTAGCCACCAATGGCACATTAGCGGTCAATGAAACCGTATTAGAGGATACCGATGGTTTAGTACAATTGATAGCACATCCCGAAAACCCACAACGCGCTATTTTAGTTGTAACCGGGCAGCAGTCTGACGGCGTGTTAAAGGCAGCACAATCTTTAGCAGGCCCCCCTGCTTTACTCAATTTTGAAGGTGCGGTTGCCATTGTAACGGATACCCGCCCACTAAGCGTGAGCAATACTATTACAAACTATAACCCTGAGCCAACATTCGCGCAATTGGGGTTTGATGAAGGTGTTTTAGGCGGTTTGGGGGAGCAAGTTGCAGAAGTCGCGTTTGTCATCCCAAACGGCTATACCATAACAAATGAAGCAACGGTTGAGGTCGGCTATAACTTCTCTGAAATTATCGCTACCGGAGACACCACCCTGATACTGGTCATGAATGAAGAAATCCCCATTGCAAGCCGTATTTTAACTGCTGAAGATGGTTCAGTGGGGCCTTATCAACTGCTTGCCTCTATCCCACCTACCGCCATAATCCCGGGACAGGTGAACACATTGCAAGTGCTGATTGATATTGATGGAGAATGGAATTGTGAACCCCCTGACCCTGAAATTGCATGGTTTACGCTAGACCCACAAAGTCAATTTAACTTACCCATTGAACCATTAAATCCGTTGGCGCAGCGCACATTTGTAGGTGAATTTCCTGCACCTTACAATGAACAATTAGATCTGCGAAATATCTGGATTTCGCTCCCTGATGAGCCAACCACACAAGAACTTGACCAAACCATGAAGCTTCTAGCCTACCTAGCGTCTGAAACAATTAATGGTGAAGGAATGCAGCCCATTATCCATCAAGGCGACTTACCCGATGGCACCGATACAACACAGTATCACTTTATGGTGATTGGGCGACCGTCAACAAACACTTTTTTGGCTAACTTAAACGCTAGCTTGCCGCAACCATTTGCATCAGACAGTGATCAACTAGAACAAGTTTTGGATGATGTCGTATATCGTTTACCAGAAGGCTATGGCGTGGGTGTGTTACAAATGTTACCCTCACCGTGGAATGATGAAAACCGTATATTCGTCTTAACAGGCACGGATAGTGCCAGTCAGGCCAATGCGTTAGAGGCGGTCTACTCACGAGACTATGGCCGCAGCCAATTTGCGGGTGATGTGGTGTTTGTTAGCAGCAATACGGTAAATGCGATTGATACGAGTGAACTCGAATGGGCGACCGAGCTCCTTGAAGAAGGCATCCCTGCATTAGAAACACAAACTGCCCAAGAAGCTGAGAGTACGCCAATTCCGCCAACGTTAGTGGGTACAGCAACACCGGGGCCAACGTTAACACCAATCCCCAGTAACACACCCGCACCCACCAGTACACCAACTTTGCTATTTACCTTAACACCAACAGTTGCAGCACCCACAGCGTTCCCAACATTTGCACCATTAGCAGAGGAGCAAATTTCCCCCGTCGATATTGAACCTCCGGCATGGATCAATATTTTACTGGGGATGACGGCTGGAATCATAGGAATAACGCTCTTGTTTGGGCTTTACCAACTGTTCCGTTGGCGCCAGTCGTCGCGTTAAATATTGATGATAATCGAGAATATTTACGGGGGTATAGTTCTCACATGATATATCTTAGAGAAATGATGGACAACCGAATCAGATGGATCGGGGTTTGTGCCATCATGGTGCTGATTGCAACAATGGGTAATGTTTATGCTGTGCAATCCTCAGCATCATGGCGTGTGATAGGCGCTACCGAAAAAGTGACACCCATGATATCACTATCAGAAATGTCGCTCTCAACACTCCATGCAGCCCGTGGCGAGTATGCGCCCTTTCAAATTGTGATAAACGCACCACAAGAACAATTAGTCATCGTTGATATATCAGCTAACATTGGAACATTAACCCTCTATCAAGAACAATTTTTGCCTCTGCCCATATATGGCGAAGCTGAATTTTATGCTGCCTCACGGCTATATGATGTTGAGGCATTGCCAGACGCTTTGATACCCTTTAATGGCACAACACCTGCTAATGAGTTAGTTATTTTATGGTCAGAATTACGCATTGCACCAGATGCCCCAACAGGGACACATTCTATTGTAATTCGTGTGGGAGATGAGTCACATACTATTGATTTAACCGTCTATGATGTGCTGTTGCCTGCGAGTGGCGGTATCGATATTATTGTTCCGTTAGAAGTTGCCTGGACCATCCCATTTTATGCCGAGTCGTTGGGGGTATCATCAGAAGCCTATCATCAACAAATCAATACAATATTGGTAAATCATTATTTTAGCATCGGGAGTTGGGTCGCGCAGCCTACCTATATAAATGGATCATGGGATTTTTCAGCATTTGATACTGAACTAACTGCATTACCCCCTAACACACAATTTTTAGCTCCTTTACCATATGACCGCCGCACCGGTACCTATTACTTTACAGATAGTAACGGAAACCCCATCACAGAAACAAATTTTGATGATACTGAATTTGTGCGCTTAGTAACGACCTACTATCAGGATTTAGCAGCATATTTAACGACACAAGGACGTTTAGAGGATGCGTGGGTTTACCCCACTGATCAACGGCGTTGGGTGGCCGATGAACCGATCCATGACGGGATGTTTGGGTATACTTATCTGGCTCAATGGACACAAATCATCCGAGAGGCGGGTCTGCGGGTGATCGCGTCTGGTGTGACGCCTGCGGCTGTTGGCGATCCTGCCTTGGGGTGGATCACAGGTGACCAAGCCGCAGATAATTATCACGTTCATGCTGATCAGTTTGATGCGAATCCACCATACTTCATGGCATGGGGAGAGCAGAATCCAAACCAATCCACAAGTCTATATTTAAATGAATATGGTGATTTAGTGGATATGCCAGCCGCCATTCATCGAGGAATGATGTGGCATAGTTATGGTCGTTCGGTATCTTTATTGATGGGGTATGCAGCGCTAGAGTGGGTGACCGAAAACTATGAGTTATTACTAGAACCTGTATCGGATACAGTGTTAGCTCCTGTTTCAGGATATGGTGGTGGGGCATTAATTTATCCGGATGGCTCACCCTCTTTGCGCCTAAAGTGGCTACGTGAAGGTATCGAGGATACCCGCTTGCTTGATTTATACGCTGATATGTTTGGGCTAGATGCGATGCAGTCCATAGTGCAGTGCTTAACATCAGAACCCCTTGCCTTACAAGTACCAACTATTTACATATGGGATGATGCCCATCAAGCAATCTTACACGCCCTTACGACAGAAGAGCCGATTGATCTAGCGTCATGTTCAACCCTACCTGATTTAAACACTACCTTAGTAGATGTATCGGAAACTGATTTAGGTGATTGGGAACAAGAAGGCGTTACCCTCACCCGTGGAGAGGGTGGGCAAGTGCAAGCACTTTTCGAAATTGGCGTGCCATCAACGGGGTATTGGTTTGGTGAGCAAGATTTAACAGGGTGCAATTATCTTGGACTCAACATCACGACCGGTGATCCATATTTCTCGCGGCTCGATGTTGGATTAGCTGACGGAGATGGTAACTATATCTTGTTACGTCAAGGGGCTACATGGCTAGCACCCACGCATCGTCACAATCTACGGTTTCCGTTGATAACGCCGATTAATGAATCATTTAGCTGGTCAAATGTGGCATATATTGCATTTGAAGTGAACACTGAAACCGAACAAACCAATGCCTTTGGTGATACTCAGATTTTCCCACTAGGTCAACGGACGCTCTGGATAGATGATGTAAGGCTAAGTTGTTAATGCGGGTATTATTAGTAGATTTAGCAAAAACCTTTGGGGGGGCAGAAGTTCGCACACTGTTGCAGGCAGCAGCACTACAAGGCAGAACAGATCATTGTGCTGTCGCCGTACTCGCAGGGAGTGAATTACAACGCCGATTGGACAAACGCGGTATCCCCTACCATGCAATTGTTGAATCTCGTAGTAGCCCTAAGATTTTATTTGCAATGCAGCAAATTATTCGAGACAATCGCTATAGTGTGATAGATGCGCATAATGTCCAATCTATTTTTTGGGGGCATCTGGCAGCATGGCGAGTTGGGGCACAAGGACGTGTAGCAACCATTCATAGTGATTATGCCCGTGAGTATCCCGGATTAAAGGGGAAGCTCTATGCAGCGTCGTTAACCATGAATCAACAGATCGCCAAAGCGTATATTACCGTCACGGAACAACTCCAAGTCTTGTATGCCCCCCGCATTGATAGCACATTAATTTATAATGCTGTCGAAGTTCCTACCGAACCCCAACAGGGCAAACCAAATCCTCAATTTTTTGCACCAGACGATTTTGTGGTAGCGATTATTGGGCGCTTAGTCCCCGTTAAAGGGCATCAATATTTGATCGATGCCTTGGCACAACTAACCGATTATCCTCATATCAAATTATTAATCGTGGGGGATGGCATTTTACGAGATGAATTATCCAATCGTGTTATCGAATTAGGGTTACAGGAGCGCGTTGTTTTTACAGGATTTCGTAATGACATCCCTCAAATATTGCAAAGTGTGGATGCCGTTTGTATGGCGTCTCTTTCAGAAGCGATGCCTTTTGTGGTGCTTGAGGCGGCGACGGCGGCGCGTCCACTGGTGGTTACACAAGTCGGCGGGTTAAATCATTTGCTCACAAACGAGCAAACAGCCTTAATGGTACCACCTCAAAGTGCGGACGCACTCGCCGCTGCCCTGCGCCGCCTAGCTGGTGATTCCACATTGGCACAACGGTTAGGTCAAGCGGGATATGATATGGTTAAAACCTCTTTTAGCACTGATGCAATGATTGAGCAGGTTTTAACTGTCTATCAGAGAGCCTTAACGCCATGAGTAAACGTTCGCTTGCTGCCCGCATTTTAACAATGTTACAGGTTCCCACAATCTTAAATGCGTATTGGGGCGCGAATCGTCTGACGGTATTAGCCTATCATCGGATTATTGACAGCAACCAGCCCGACTTTGACTATTACGAAGCAAATGTTAGCGCCACTCCCGCAATGTTTGCTCAGCAAATGGCGTATATTGATCAACACTTTAATGTGGTGAGTTTGGCCGAAGTCATTGCATTTTTAAACGGTGAGTCTCATTTACCACCCCGTGCATTATTGATCACATTTGATGATGGATACCTAGATAATTACGTTAATGCGCGTCCTATCTTAAAACAATATCAATTTCCCGCTGTCATCTTTCTCATGACAAGCCGCATGGAGAATACTACGCTCCGCCCATGGTGGGACACTTGCGCTTATGCTTTTCACCATACATCAAAAAATGATGTGACCCTACCATTGATTGGCGATGTCGTGTGGACAAGTAGTGCTGAGCGGCGCTCCTATCGAGAGCAATTCATCACAGCACTTAAAAACGTGCCCGAAAAAGATAAACAGCGTTACCTAATAGCACTCCATAAAGCACTTGAGGTTCAAAAAGCTCAAGATGCTAAGCCACTATTTGTCAATTGGGATCAAGTACGTGAGTTAGTCGCTGATGGTATCGCTTGCCAACCCCATACGGTAACCCATCCAATTTTAACGCGGATTTCAGACGAGCAGGTAAAACAAGAATTACAAGGCTCACGCGATAAAATTGTGGCAGAAACTGACCAAACCATCCAAGCATTTGCGTATCCCAATGGCTCTACTAAGGATTATCATAGTGTCGCCATAAATACCCTAAAAGAGCTAGACTATGTAGCTGCTTTTACCCTCACGGCTGGACCTGTACCATATCTAGAAGCCAAACAGCATCCCTATGAGATTAAACGAGTTTACTTGGGACGACGAGACAGCATGGATATTTTTAAACTCAAAGTGATGGGGTTAGATGCCCTAGTAAATCGCGGCTCTTATATTCAGCCATCAAAATGAATTCATTAAAGGATAATATCAATGCGCGTTTATTTGATTGAACCATCCGCCAAGGGTGGCCTTATCCACTACGCTTTTCACCTCGCACGCGGGTTTTCTCGTATCAATGTGGATGTGACACTTGTTACATCTCAACATTATGAATTACACGATCTAGATCATCCGTTTGAGGTCAACAAGTTTTTAAATCTTTGGGATCCGCGTGGCAGCAAAGATGTAAATCCTATCTGGCGTAAAGTACGACGAGGACTACGGGGTATTCAATATGTTTATGAATGGTGGCGTTTAGTGCAATTTTTAGATAAAGAACGCCCTGATGTAATCTTGTTTGGCGAAATGCGCTTTGCCTTTGAGGTTCGATTTTTGAATATGTTACGTCAACGGGGTTTATATATTGCAGATGTGGTACACGATGTTGAATCCTATGATACTCGCCAAGGTTCAAACACAATCTTACAACAATCTGAAAGCCACCAACGCCAATATTATGCTATTTATGATGCGTTTGATGCTTTGTTTGTTCATGACCGCACCAACCGAGAAAAATTTTTGAAACTCTATAATATTAACCCTAACCGAGTGCATGAAATCCCAATGGCAACGAATGAACTGGTTTTAGAAGTCCCCCCAGAATATACAGCTGATGGATTACGTGCCCATCTTAAATTACCCACTGACGTTCCAATTATTCTTTTTTTCGGCACGATTACAAAATACAAAGGTGTCGAAGATCTAATACATGCGATGCCACAAATTGCAACCAATAGTAACGCGCATCTTTTGATTGCAGGCTTCCCCGCTAAAGATGTTAACGCCGAAGAACTTAAGACGCTTACCCAAGAATTGGATATTATGGATCGGGTAACATGGTTTTTGGGTTATGTGCCCAATGAATGGGTTGTGCCCATGATGGCGCTCAGTGATATGGTCGTTTTACCCTATCGTGCAATTACCCAAAGCGCTGTTATACAAATTGCTTATGCTTGTGGTGTACCTGTAGTGGCGACGCAGGTAGGAGGATTACCCGACATTATTGAGGTAGGGAAAAGTGGTATTTTGGCTGAACCCAATAATCCAATATCTCTCGCAAATGCTATTCTTGAGTTATTAGACAACCCCAATTTGGAACAAATGGGTATGTACGCCCAAGAGTTAGCGAATACACGTTATTCATGGCATACAGTCGCCCAAATCATGCATCAGGTGTTCAATAGCCGTAGTAACTAAAAAATACGATGACACCCATAATTGTGCTTAAGCAGCGTCTCGATAATAGTCATTAATGATGTCACCAAGCACTTTTTTGCGTTTGACCTGCTCAATAGGTTTGGGAACAGTATATGGAATCGGAAATTGATGGTCAAGTCCTTGATGAGGTCACCTTGAGTTGTAATATTCGATATATTCTTTCAAGACATACTAAAGGTGTTTCTGATTGCATGAGTAACGCGAACCACTGAATCAAAATGGTTAAGAATTTGTAGAGTGCAGCCCAGATCATTTGTCTGTGTATTGATTAAAAAACAATGCTCTGATTCTACAAAAATTGGTCCGGAAATGTCTGTCGCTGTAATGTTTAGCTACTGAGGGGCGTATGCTCAATAAAAAAGTGTTGTAAACTCCACCCCGCTAGGTGGAGTTTGTGATGATGGTTAGCTGACCACGTTACGAGCGTTCCGTTTGAGTTCATTCCATTCTTCCACAGCTTCAGATCTTAAATCAAAGTAATGTGATTTAATACTATTTCCGAACTCATCAATTACACTTCGCTCAAACGTAGGTGCCCGATCATTATCAATGATAATGATGAGAGCAGAAGATCCAAGTTGTAAAGATTCACCTATAGATTCTAGTTGTGCTTGATCAAAATTCATATTGAGATTGATCATAGTTGCACTGAAACCACCTGTTACAGCACCAGTACCAGCCCCAACCACAGCACCGGGCACCCCAGCCATCAAAGCACCAACGACTGTACCTGCAAATGCACCAGCGAGTGTGCCCTCATTGGCTTCAACATTGTCTTGGTCATCAACGTGTACATCACCACCCCAATCTTTTTGGATAATCGCAACACTATGTATGTCAAAATCAGTTTTATCTTCAAGCTTACGCAACCGTTCAAGAATTTCTTCTGCACCTTCATAGGTAGGAGAAGCAATCATAAATGCGCTTTTAGTATTCATCGTGTTGTCCTTATGTTTGCTTACAGATGACCACAGTATAACGATCTACCGGTAAGGGATTAACCACTGGATGGGTAAAATATGATAGCCACCTCACCTATCACAAATCATCCAGCCATCACATCTTTTTTTGTAAATCCTCTCGTAATATGAAAACATCAACAAGTATAGAAACGGAAGCTATCCAATGAGTTTTGATAATCCACAATACCCAACCTATATACAAACAAAAAATATTTATAGTCGAGAAGGCCAACTCGTCAATGTACTACCTAAGTTGCCGAACTCAACAAATACCATCGATTATAAACAAACCGTTCAACACCAGCGGGAACAAACTCGCAAACAGTTCATGCAAGTAAAAGCTTTGTTAGACAGCATGCTAGCTAATCCAAATACAACAAGATCTATGATAATAGAAGGCGCACCTAAAAACCGTAATAAGTCACAAAAAGGTGACAAAAATAACCATCACCTTAGCTTAATTGACACTGCTCAAAAGATAGAGCGGATAAAATATGATGAAATTCCCACCTGTGGTTCGATTCATACTTGGTCAAAAATCCTTGATCAAGCAGAAGCTAAGCATACATTGCGTTGCACATTATCAAAAACACCTTAAATATCCTATAAATGAGCATAGCAAACTACTCTTGCCAGATTCTTAGGGTGCCTCTATAGTGTTAAAAAACGCAATACGCTGAGGCGGCATTACCAATAAAAAAACCCCTACATGTAAGTAGGGGCATTTAACTGGCACAAGTTACTCAGCTTCAACGTCGAAGGAAATATCTAAGGCATCTAGCTGCATTTGGAAGTTCTCAAATGTATCTTCTTCTACAAGGGTTAGGTTATCCCACCCAAACAATTCACCAAAAGATGGGTCAAGTGCCATAATGACGGTTTCAAGTTCACTTAATGTATCTTCTGGCAACTCATTATCAATAGCTAACACTGGATTCGGAATATCGCTAATTGTGTCCAATACAGCTAAGTCCGATGATTCGCCAAAGATAAACCCAGCATCACATTCCTCATTCATTAAAGCCTCTTCGATGTCATTCATGTCATCGATTTCAACAAGATTGAGGGTGTCAATATCAGTTCCTCTATCAGCTAAATATGCAGCTAACACATCCCATAAACGGTATTGCATTTCTGGAACACGGCAGAACGTGGCATTGTCTAAATCGGCAAAATTATCAATGGAATCAGTCGGTACCAAATCTAAGCTGAAAGTAGATTGCCCATCAATAACCGCAACATAACCCACATCTGCACACTCATTGTTGATGGCGGCCAAATAGTTTACACCATCCATCATAATAACCTGAGCATCATTCTCACATAAGACATTAACCTGATCTTCGAAAGAATCAACAACATCAAATTCAACCACTAAATCACTAGTATCAGCCGCAATCTCAGACAAAGCCTCGGTATCAATCTCTTGGTCAGACACTAAGGTGATAACAAGTGGATTATCCTCTGTGCCGTAAACAAGTTCCATATCCCATGCGTGTCAAGTTAAGGATTTATCGGCGTTGCCCGACGCTCAAGGCATCGGGCTAGGGTGTTTGGAAGCCCCCAAAAGGAGGCTGATTGACTGCTCATAGGTCAAAAAATCCTTTCAAAACCGCTTTTTGGGGTAAGGGAGGGTTTGCAAACCCTCCCTTACGAGTGTTCTGGGCGAATTGCAGCCCCATTCATGGGCTTACAGACCAATTTAGGCGGTGGCTTTGAGCCACCGACGCCCACAGGAATCACATAAAACGCTTAACTTGACACCTATGCGTAAACAAGTTCCATATCCTCAGCTAGTTCGTCAGTTGCTGATTCAATTGCGTCACCCGCTTCTTCGGCTAAATTAGCGGCATCTTCCGCTAACTCATCAACATCAGGGGATTCAACATCAGGAGCATCGATATCTTCAACAGCGTCGCCAACTTCTTGAGCAGCATCAACGAGATCTTCACCAGCGTCTTCTAGCTCCTCGCCAGCATCTTCTAAGTCTTCGGGAACTTCAATATCGACTTCAGGTAAATCCACTTCAGGGGCTTCAATGTCATCAACAGCCTCTTCAACATCTTGAGCGGCCTCATCAACGGCTTCATCAATATCTTCACCAGCGTCTTCTATGGCTTCGCCTGCATCATCAATCGCGCCCTCAACATCAACCTCTGGCAAATCGACATCAGGGGCTTCAATGTCATCAACAGCCTCTTCAACATCTTGAGCGACCTCATCAACGGCTTCACCAATGTCTTCGCCAGCGTCTTCGATAGTGTCGCCGGCATCACTCACAGCCTCTTCGACATCTTCGGCAGCGTCATCGATTGCACCTTCGACTTCTTCACCAGCGTCCTCTGCATTCTCTGCTAAGTCTTCACTAGCGTCTTCTGCTACATTACCGGCGGCTTGTACAGACCCCTCTACTGCATCACCGGCATTTTCGGCAGCATTTTCAAGGTTTTCGCCAGCTTGTTCAGCTTCTTCTTCGGGATTAACGGGGTCACTTTCACCGATGGTTTCAGATTCAGCATCATTATTTGTATCATCACAAGCAATCATAAAGGTACTGAAAAATAGCGCCATCATTAGTATCAGAATAAGGCGAATTTTGGGGTTTTCGAATGTCATAAATTAGATCCTCTTTTCACTACAGTTCGGATATATCTATTTTATTAAAGAGGAGCATAGCTGTGCTGCGTCATCTGTCTGTGTTTTTATACCCACTTTTCCTATACAAGCGTACCTACATATCACTCATAACTTAGTGATATATTGTGCATGATATGTTCAATCAAGAAGAACACGATGGTAAATGTACGATATTCAAAATTATTGTGTTGGAAAAAATATAGTTTATGGTTTTATCCTTGAATATTAACGAAAGGATATTCACGAATCGTAGTTTCGCTCGAACTATCAACACGTTTCAGCGTTTGCCGCTTCTCAAATTGGCGCCGCAAATGCAATTCTTGAGATGTATAGGGGTCTATCATCGGATCAAATCCATTCCAACCATTTTTACGCCATTTTTTTACATGCTGATCGATACTAATGGGAGAAACACTTTGCAAACATCGGCGTTCAGTTGACATATTTTGAGGATTTACCTGAACGGCAACCAACACATAACCACGACGTAGGCTTTCAGCATATGCCTCTGCATCGATCTTAGGAATGCCTATTTGTTGTAGTTTTTGGAGCAAGCTAGGCATACTGTTTGTTAGGGTAAGTATGCCCCCCGTAATCACATGGCCAAGGCCAACAGAGGAAACAACACTTGCTGTACCAATTGTTTTTTTCACGTATTCTACAGCCTGGGCACCATAACCATCGGCTAAGGCTGTGCCAATTTTTTCTAGAGGGATACCCTCTTCTTGTAAAGTGTTAAGGACGATTAACGTATTTTCAAGGTTTGGGTATGTCGTAAGTAGTAATGACCTGTCCATACTGTCTCTCATTTTAACTATTGTTAACGATAACGATATGATACAAACAGATGCCTAAACACTTCATGAGTAATTGGGCGCAACTTACATAGGACAAGTGGCTAAAAATGAAAACCCATTCGTATGATTATTTGAAGAAATCTGAGTTAATCGAACTCCTCAAAGAGCGTGACCAAGCGCTCAGTGATTCGATTAGCCAAAGAGATCAGTACTCCGCGTTATATGAAGATTCTCCCTTGGGTTACATCACACTAGATGAAGATGGCAATATCATATCTACTAACAAAATCGGTTTATCTTTTTTCGATCTTCCTGTGGAAGACATAACCGGCAAACCATTTATTGACTTTATCCTAGAAGCAGATCGTGAAATTTTTAATGGTGCATTCACCCATCTTAAATCCCAAAAACCGAGTCCTTGTGAGGTTGGAATCGGGCAAAACCGTTTTATGATGAGCGGTCAAGTCTGGGAAATTGAAAATCAGCAACGTCAATATGTATTCAATCTCAGCAACATCACAGAATTACGACAAACTGAAGCTGCCTTGGTAGACAGCCAAACCCGTTTACGAATTAATGAAGAGCGTATCCGCAAAATTTTGGATCATTCTCCTATTACACTCTTTAATAATGATCATTTTTTACGATATACATGGATTTATAATCCACTTGCCGGGTTACCGGCACAAGACTTTATTGGGAAAACGGACACAGATATTTTTGGGCAGGCTAGCGGCGACATTTTTGTAGTGCTCAAGCAACAAGTATTAGAAACCGGAGAGGCACTTCGGCAGGAAGTTCCATTTGAATGGGACAACAAAATCTACTACTTTGATTTAATGATCGAACCCAGTGTTGATGATGAAGACAGTATTGTGGGGGTTACTTGTGTTGCCCTAGACATCACTGAAACAAAACGGATTCAACAGTCCGAAGCCACACAACGCACCTTGGCCGATGCACTCCAGAAAACAGTCGTTGCCGTCAATAGCTCGTTACATTTATCTGAAGTGTTAGATTTTGTCTTAATGAATGTGGGAACGGTTGTCCCCCATGATTTAGCCGATATTCTCTTAATTGATGAGCTGAATGTTGCGCTCGCACGCACACGGGGCTATTCGGTCAATAGAATAAATCAGCCTGTACTTGCATTAGGCAACACATTACAAGAAACCCCAATTTTAGTTCAAATGCAGCAAACGCATAATCCTGTTGTTATACCTAACATTAGTGCCAATGAGCTACACGCCAATTTACTAAACATCGCATGGATAGATAGTTATATTGGGGTTCCAATTCTATGGCAAGATAAGGTAGTAGGGTTTTTAAATTTATATCGTAGCGACACCCCACCATTCACTGAAGACGATGCGACACGCTTAGTAGCGTTTGCAGTACAAGCCGGTGTGGCGATCCGTAATGCGCAAATATTTGAGGAGGCACAAGCGATGGCAACATTTGAAGAACGCCAACGCCTTGCTCGCGACTTACATGATGCCGTTAGCCAAATCCTCTTTACTTCAAATATTATTGCTGAATCCTTGCAGCGATTGTGGAACAAAAAGCCAGAGCAAATTCCCTCAAATCTTGAAAAATTGCAACGTCTTAACCAAGGGGCACTAGCCGAGATGCGCGCACTCTTAGCCGAGCTACGCCCGCAGGTCATCGAAAAAACACCATTAAACCAACTCTTAGAGCAACTTGCTAATGCCGCTGAAGGCCGTACACAAATCCAAGTACTGGTAGAAGCCGATGCAATCGTGTTACCTGCTGAAGCACAGTTGGTATTTTATCGGGTTGCCCAAGAAGCTTTAAATAACATCATCAAACATGCTGAAGCAGACTTTGTAAAAATTATTTTTCGGCAAATCAGAATCTATCACGAACTAATCATAGAAGATGACGGTCGGGGGTTTGTGCTGTCTGCCACTAATGGGAATAATCTCGGCATAAATATTATGCAGGAGCGCGTCCATAACATATCTGGTGAACTGACCATCAATACCGAAGTTGATGTAGGCACCATTATTGAGGTTCGGTGGGCTCGTCCAGATGAACAATCCCATGCTGAATAGCCAGTGCAGCAGCTTCAGTACGGCTACTCGTTTGTAATTTTGAAAAAATGTTACTGATATGATTTTTAACCGTTGAACGACTAATATGTAAAGCCACCCCTATTTCACTATTACTCATTCCTTTGATAAGTAGCTGAAGAATTTCAATCTCACGCTCTGTCAGATCGTGCCCAATTGCAGGTGGGTTCGTTGTCGCTTGAATCAAAACCTGTGTAGCTTCAGGGGATAGCATAGATTCCCCCTGGTACGCCCTTAAAATAGCGGTGTGTAATTCTTCAATTCCCGCATCTTTTAATAAATACCCAATAGCACCAGCTTGTAAGGCTGCTTTCACAATTTCTTCATTTACAAAACTAGTGAGCATTATGAACTGGATGTCAGGATAAAATTCTTTAATTTTAGCAATGGCGGTTACCCCATCCATACGTGGCATCTTAAAATCCATTAAGATCACATCAGGTTGTTGTTGGTGGCACTTCAACAATGCTTCTTCACCATCACCAGCCTCATATAATAACTCAATATCATCAAATGCCTCAATAAACACCTTAATACCGCTACGCAGCATATCATGATCATCTACAATCATTAATTTAATAGGTTTATTCATTTCCCCACCGTTTTCATCACTATACCTTAAATTGTACCCAAGCTACTTATAAAGCCATAGGACAACTGGCTAAAAATTACTTTGGTGTTCTGACATCCACAATAAATAGGACAACTGGATACAACAATTACGGGTAGTGGTTAAAAGGTAAGTGATGAAAAGAGATATAATGCTGCTTATCATGATAAAAGAAACCGTTACCTATAACTGTAGTCGGTGTGGCAGCATTAATATCGTGCGCAATGGTACGAATAAATGCGGGAATGCGCAATATCATTGTAAAGACTGTGATGCGTACCGCGTTTTAAAACCACAATGCCGCCACACCGTTGAAGAAAAAGCCCAAATCTTGAGCGCCTATCGCGAACGAATGAGTTTACGCGGTGTGGAACGTATCTTTAGGGTGTGTCGCCAAACTGTGATCCGTTGGTTAACACACTATGTGAATCATCTCCCGACCGTTGCCCAAACTTTATTGCCAAAACGGGCGGATGATGTTCTGGAAGTCGATGAAGCATGGTCATTTGTGGCCAAACGGGACCAAAAACGATGGTTATGGACAGCACAATGCCGCCGTACCCGCCAAATTGTGGCGTTTGTCATTGGTGACCGCAGTGAACAGACTTGTCACCAGTTATGGGATCAGATTCCAATCGCTTACCGTTCGTGTCCATCATACAGCGATTTTTGGAAAGCTTACGCCACCGTGTTTCCTGAAGAAACACACCAGCAAGTGGGCAAAGAGACCGGACTCACGGCTCATCAAGAGCGATGGTATGGCACTTTGCGGCAGTGGTTGGGGCGATATACACGAAAAACCTTATCGTTTTCCAAATCTGATTTTTATCATGAGTTGGTGACTCGCTGGTTTATCATTGAGCATAATCGACGAATGGCTTTATCACTTACTACTTAACCACTACCCAATTACGCCATATGTACCTCATGATTGAGCATCATATTTTGTAAGTTTAACCTACATAAAAACGCTTAGGGAAATTTCAACATGAAAATGACTCTGGAACATAAAAATATCTTTGTTGTAGAAGATGATCCATTCAATATCGGTATTATATCAATGTTACTTGAAAGCCATGGCGCAACCGTCAAAGTTGACGGTTGGGGAATTGGCACCACACAAAAGTTGCTTAAATGGAGTACCAGCAACGAGCTATTTCATTTATCTTCGTTAGTATACCTAGCACGGTTTACAGCGTAGCGCATACTGAGTTCTGGTTCTGCATTTTGCATTATACGTGGCGGAACCCCTTGCAACACAGCTTCAATATCCTGCACCACCATCTCGCCAATTTCCCATAAGGCTTCTTTTACTGCTCCCGCGCGATGTGCAGATAGCACAGCATTTTCTGATTGCCTTATAGGATGCTTAATGTGTAATGGTTCTGTAGGAAAAACATCTGTTGCAACTTTGAAACGTTTTGCCAAAACAAACTCTGTCATAGCATCAAAATCAACAACATGAGCACGACTAGCAAGAACTAATACGCCATTTTGTTGGATTAGTGCAAGGCGCTCACGCGAGAGCATCGCTTCATTTTCTTTACTAGGTGCTGCTAAGACAAAGATAACCTTAGACTGTGTCAATAGAGTATCTAGGGCTAAAGGTATTACCCCTTGGCTTTCTAAGTAGCCATCACCTAACCAAGGATCAAATGCCAATATATTTACCCCGAAAGGCTTAAGCAAACGATGTAAGACACGCGCGATATTACCATAGCCGATAATGCCAACGGTTTGATCAAATAGCATGAATGTATTTTCATTACCTTCATGCAAGTATTTTTCAGTGCCAGCACGCATTTCTTGGTCACCTTTTGGGATATCTCTGCATGAAGCAAGTGCGAGTCCTAAACACATTTCAGCAACGACCCGCGCAAATGCAGGGGCAGCACTCAACACACGAATATGATTTTGGTGGCAATACTCATAATCTAAATTAAGGGGAAATGCACCTGAAATAGTGATAATCGCTCGTAATTTTTTAGCGTTGTATAGACTATCACCATAGCGCCAGTCGCTACAAATGACAATCTCAGCATCTGGTAAAGCCTGTTGAAACTCATCATCTGGCATTGGCGTATCGTGTCCCCAAACAATATTACCTAGTTGATATAAACACTTTTTATCTTTAGTGGTTAGGATTTCATCAACTGTTCGAAAATGCGGATCAAAAATTATTTTTGGCTTTGTACTCAAGAGATTTCCTTATTTGCTAGACCTGTAAATGAATACTGAAAAGTGACTAGCGGCATTTAAGTAGCCGCTAGTGATGTACAAAAAAATATGTTTTTATCCCTTAACACCGCTTGACGCCACACTTTGAATAAACCAGCGTTGGAACATCAAAAATACAACTAAAACGGGTATTGTTGCTAATGTGGCATAGGCCATCACAGGCCCCCAGTTGGTATTGTCTCCATACAAAACACCGACAGCGACAGAAAGCGGTTTGATCTCAATGCCACCGGATGCTGTTGCCATAACCGGCCACATGTATGAGCCCCATGCTGCCAAAAACTGTAAGATAGCTACGGTTGCAAAAATTGGACGCGAAATTGGCGCAATAATCCGCCAATAAACTGTGAAAGGACTAGCGCCATCAACATAGGCTGCCTCATCAAAATCTTTGGGGATGCTAATAAAGAACTGATAAAACAAAAATATAGAGAAGGCATCGGCCATAAAGGGTATAATCTGGACTTGATAAGTGTTAAGCCAACCCACTTCACCCGTAATCCAAGGTAGCTTATCAACTAAAAAGAGTAGGGGGACAGCAATTGCCTCAAAGGGAAGAATAATCAGTGCAATGATCAATAAGATAATGGTTCGTCTACCACGCCATTCTAACCGTGCCATCGCAAATGCTGCCATACTATTGAATAGTAAACCACCGATTACAATTGAAGTCGTGATAAAGAGTGAGTTAAGGTAAACTCGCCCGAAAGGCATACTTTGGAACAGGCCTTGGCGAACTTCTAAGCCAGGCGAACATTCACTATCAGGCTGGTTAAAATCAGGACAATCGTAATTGCCAGTTGTGACTTCGCGGGGAATAAAAGCATTGATGCTGGTCATGTCTTGAGTCACAAGGCGATTTGGTTTGAAAGATGACACAACCATGATCATCAGTGGAAACATGAAGAAGAATGCAATGGCGATTAGTAAAGCATAGCGCAGTGCCATGGAAACGCTTTTTGGGAGCTTAATACCAAACATAATTTAGCTTCCTCTTTCTCGAAATAATGTATTTTGAATTAAAGAAATCGATATCACGATCATGACAAACACCACCGCAATCGTTGATGAATACCCAACCCGTTGAGCCTCTCTGAATCCTTCATTAACCATGTGCAATGTTGGCGTAATGGTTGCGTTATCGGGACCGCCACGTCCAAATGTCATTACATCAACTTGTGTAAATAACTTAAACGCTAAGATGGTGGTGCTAATAACGACAAAAACGGTGGTGTTTTTTAGGCTAGGGATTGTGATATGCCGAAACTGTTGAAATGTATTTGCTCCATCCAGTGAACTAGCTTCATATAATGATCCAGGGATTTCTTGCAAACCCGCTAAGAAAATAACCATTTGGAAGCCAACCCCCTGCCAGATAGATAGAATGATGATGGCAATAAGTGCCGTATCAGAACTTTCTAACCAATCATATGGCCCTAAACTTAGTACACCCAACATGGTATTAAAAAAGCCAGCCGATGGGTTATATAGGAAGAACCAAACAACCGCCAAAATAGCCATAGATGTTACCACTGGGCTAAAGTATAGCGTTCGGAAAATGACAATACCTGGTAGTTTTTGATTAACTAACATTGCTAGGCCTAGGGCTAGACTTGTTTGTATAGGTACAACAATGATCACAAATTTTATGACGTTCCAAAGTGAAAACCAGAACTTAGCATCGCTTGCGCCCACCAAATAGCGTGTTCCAAGTATAGAAAATTGTGTTAATTCTTCTAAGCGTTCGGGGCGTAAATATCCACGGGCGCGTTCATAGACTGTGTTACCGTCTTCATCAAGTTCGACTTTTCCAGTTTCTTCATCAATAATAGGTTCTAATGTAAAAAGTTTTACTCGTAGCAATCTTTCATAATTATCTAAACCAATAAAATCAGCCGATTCTTGACGCTGAGTAACATTTCCATCTTCATCTGTTTCTGTAATTACACGTGGAACTAACGGCTGGTTCGTAAAGCTAAAACCGACTGCCATGATGAATGGTATACCAAGAAAGACAATAAGAATGGTTGCTGCTGGTGACATCATCATATATGCAGTGCGGCGTTGCGACTTTTTAAGACTGCCACTCACTTGTTCTGATTGCGCCATAATGAACTCTCTCTACTTTTTTCAGGAAAAGAGGCGAAAAGGTTTGTGTCTTTTCGCCTCTTATTATTGACATCGATTAATCTACGGGATAACCACCGTTTTCTTCGATGTCACGTTCAATCTCATCGACAGCTACATCTAGTGCCTCTTGTACATCTGCACCACCAGCTATTTCATCGGCTGCTGTTGCAAATGCTGCAGTGATGACAGGATAAGCGGGTGTGGATGGGCGCGGCACAGCGACCCCTGTATTGAGTTGGTCAAAGTACACACGTAAGATACCATCTTCTGCATACCGTTCATCGGCTTCCAAAACGCTAATCCGACTGGCAACGGCCCCATTGGCATCGGTCATGATAGTCATTTGTTCTGGTTGAAGCATGAATTCAAGCAATGCCCATGCACCTTCGAGGCTTTCACAGTTTGCGGTAATCCCCCAGTTCCATGAACCCATGCCGGTTACAGCGCCATTACCAAAATCTGGCATAGGGATAAGTACCAAATCATCGCCTAATGCTTGGCGGTAATCGTTAAATACCCAGTGGCCTACCCATGACATAGCAGCATTACCGTTTACAAATTCGCTATCATCAGGAGGGGATGCTAGTGAGTGTCCATTTTCGAATAACCATTGGAACCATTCCATCGCGGCAACTGCTTCTTCACCATTGAGTACACCTTCAGCTTCTTGGTATCCATCACGATTAATGAGGTCACCACCAAAACTTTGTAAGAATGGTGAGAAACCATAGGTAAACCATTCACCAGCACCATAGTTCATTTTAAGGTCTAGCGCGTAGACATCATCTAATGCACTGGTTGCTTCGATTGCTGCTTGGAATTCGTCAAATGTCCATGCATCATCTACACCTTCGGGTATGCGAACGCCTGCTTCTTCCAGCAAAGCACGGTTACCCCAAATAGCTAGCCCGCTATCGAATACACCAAGGCTGTAAAGTTGGTCGTTATACGTACCTTGCTCGATAATGGAGGGCAAAATATCGTCTAAGAACCCTTCAGGGATAAATTGATCGATAGGTTGTAAGTAGCCGCGCCATGCAAAACTATAGAGTGTTGGGCCATCGAAATCTAGTAAGCAAGGCAAATCGCCAGCGAGTGCTGCTGCATTCACGGCGTCAGTGTATGAATCAGTCGGGATGGCAACAGGAACTGCCTCATAAACGTCTTGAGAACTGTTAAAGTTTTCGGTAGTGGTTAAGTAGTAAGTGATAAAGCCATTCGTCGATTATGCTCAATGATAAACCAGCGAGTCACCAACTCATGATAAAAATCAGATTTGGAAAACGATAAGGTTTTTCGTGTATATCGCCCCAACCACTGCCGCAAAGTGCCATACCATCGCTCTTGATGAGCCGTGAGTCCGGTCTCTTTGCCCACTTGCTGGTGTGTTTCTTCAGGAAACACGGTGGCGTAAGCTTTCCAAAAATCGCTGTATGATGGACACGAACGGTAAGCGATTGGAATCTGATCCCATAACTGGTGACAAGTCTGTTCACTGCGGTCACCAATGACAAACGCCACAATTTGGCGGGTACGGCGGCATTGTGCTGTCCATAACCATCGTTTTTGGTCCCGTTTGGCCACAAATGACCATGCTTCATCGACTTCCAGAACATCATCCGCCCGTTTTGGCAATAAAGTTTGGGCAACGGTCGGGAGATGATTCACATAGTGTGTTAACCAACGGGTCACTGTTTGGCGACACACCCTAAAGATACGTTCCACACCGCGTAAACTCATTCGTTCGCGATAGGCGCTCAAGATTTGGGCTTTTTCTTCAACGGTGTGGCGGCATTGTGGTTTTAAAACGCGGTACGCATCACAGTCTTTACAATGATATTGCGCATTCCCGCATTTATTCGTACCATTGCGCACGATATTAATGCTGCCACACCGACTACAGTTATAGGTAACGGTTTCTTTTATCATGATAAGCAGCATTATATCTCTTTTCATCACTTACCTTTTAACCACTACCAAGTTTTCAGTAATCTGTGCGATAGCATCAGCTTCACCGCCTTGACCTGCATGGAAGAAAAATGTCACTTCAGTAGGTTCTTGCGCCAAGCCAAAAGACGGTATGGCGAGCGCAACAATGATTAAACAAAATACGAAAGAGCGAATAGATTTCATCTTAGTTCCTCATTTATTTATAAACTTTTATTAGAATGCAGCTCAATATGGAGCGCTTATAACTTCATCATATACATCATCATAGTGGGGTAGCCTAGTGGGGTAACACAATTTATGTAGTTGAATCACTAATTTGCCAATGTTCTGCATGATCTACTTGAATATCAATAGGATCAGTAATCTCACCAATAAAATTCTTGTCATCGTCAAAGTTATAAAACGCCATTAATTGTGTGTTGGCATTTTCATCAATAAGAACCTTACCGGAATATAAGTGTCCTCTTTCATCCCCGAAAAAAAATTGGTCATTGTCGTTTTGATACGGCCCTAAGAGGTCATCTGCTACAAGATAATGTGTGCCAGTTGGCCGAAAACCATTCATGCGACGACTATATTGCTGGCTAACAACATCGCGATAGACACTGAAGAAAAGATAATATTTTGAGTTGTATGCAATAACCTGTGGGACTTCTAAAACCCCAAAATCACGAATGTTTGAAATTGGTGGTAGGACATCCCAATCAAATAAATTTTCTGAAACAGCGTGTCCAATGACACCGCGTTCATCAATCTCTCCTGTTTTGCTTCGGGCTGTTATAAAAGCGTGAAACTGACCTGTTTCAGGGTGCATAAAAACCCAAGGATCGCGCCATGCTTGGTCATGCCATCTACTATCTGTATCCCATAGTTCATACCATCGCGGATCAGCCTCAATTAATGCCTTTGTTGAGTATTTTTCCCAGATCATTAAATCATCGGAAGTCGCTAATCCTATTCGTTGAATTAATCCATTTTCAGATTTTTTGCCTCCTGTATAAAACATGAACCACCTTTCATCATGTTTTATAATACTGCCCGTCCATGTCGTATAACTATCAAACGGTTCCTCACCTGTACCATCATAGGTGCTAGGGGCAAGTGCATCCTGGACAATCGTCCAATTACGATAGTCTTTTGAGATTGCATGTCCAATTGATACGTTCCAATGGCGTAATGCTTCATCTTTAAGGTTTTTATCGGCTTGCAGATAAAACATATGAATATCTTCACCATCTATTGCAAACCAAAAATCCCAAACCCATTTATCATTGATTTGTAACATGAAAATTCCTAATATATTGTCTTCTTTAACTTTTGGAAAAAAAGAAAAGTTTGATATATTACATTTAATCATGGCGGTGAGTGGGGTAATGGCGTGGGGTAAGTTATTGTTTTTAGGAGTCACCTTGATATGTCTATTGCAAAAAGATTTTATGATACGCTTTTTGAAATCCTAGTCGACATTGATGAGATTACACCGAGTGCGAGTTTAAGGCAGCGCGATCGCATAATCTCAAAATACTTTTCTATATCAGAAAGTACGGCGCGTAATTGGCGGCGTGGCCGCAATGCACAAGTATCGAATAGTATTTCCAAGTCGATTATTGAGCAGTGCTATAAAATAGATACAAGTCATTATCAGAAGCTGCAAATTTTGAGTAGCCTAACTAGTAATGTGACCGAACTCAAACAAATGTCAGATCGATTAGTTGACGAATTACTTGAGCAAGGTGTTACCGATAGCGCTACATGGCATATATATTCAGGTCCCTTAAAATTATCTTTTAATAAACAGTCAGAAGTAGAGAACCAATATAGTTTAGCCACACAAGCCGCCATACTCGTTGAACAGATTCTCGATTTGGGCATTGACCGCGAAGACATCCCAAGTATTGGCGAGCTAATCCGGTATTCCAGTCATAGCTGGTTTAATTCGGGGATTTTGGGGATACGGGAGAAAGCTCTCAGTAGCCAACATATTGGCGTTCTTGGTGATAATATAAGCACAATTGAAAAAGCTCTCTATCTTGGCGATCTATGTGCCATCACATGTTACTTCTGTGAGCGGTTTGACCTTGCCGAACAATATGTACAACGGGCATTAAAACTCTTAGACAATGCATCTAAGGCAGATGAAAAATACTCGATGATTACAGTTGCTGATGCAAAACTATTGATTCGCGCCCATGATGTCATGCAGCGTTGTCACTATCCACATCTATCAAACAATACAAGCGTCATTCATGAATTTATGACTGACTATAAAAAATCATCATCTGATAGCGAGTATGCGGAGGCCAAAAAACATGAGGCATTTGGCTATATTGATCTCGTATATCATAAAGATTTTGAGAATGCGTTAAATTCATTCAATTTGTCTACTTACTATACTGATATTTGGTTCCGAAATCTTCAGTTACCAATCAGCGGTATCCTTTCACCATGTTTATCAGGGTATGTAATGCTGATGCAACATGGCCCTAGTGATACTGCCAAAGCGTTAATGATGGAATGCTTGACACAAATCATAGATCTCAATTTAATACCAGCCCAAATACCTGCACGCATATGCCAAGCTGCCTACTATCATTCTATAGAAGATACCCTCAAAATGAAACATCACCTAAGTGTAGTGAAATCTATTTCCGAAAGCTACAACTTACAACACTATATGAAAGCATGTATGCAATTATTTAATGTAAAATATGTCCCTGTTGATTAGCATCGGAATATGTTATGTGAATTTTTCAATGATTCTTTTTAAGTCTAAAATTGAAATAGGTTTTGTGAGATAAACATTACAACCTGCAGTATAACACCGTTCTTTTTGTTCACTTGTGTCGTAGGCTGTCATAGCAACAATTGGTATAGTGATACCCTTAGCGCGTATAGTTTTTATAAAATCTACACCGTCCATTTCACCATCTAGTTTGATGTCAACGAGTAGTAACGAACTATCTAAATTAGCGAGTGATTCTAACGCATTTTCTGCTGATGTAAAGTTAATAACCGTGTGATGCCACAGGTTAGCAACACGCTCTATGAGAGCAAGATTGGCAAAATTATTTTCGATATAAACGATGTTCATAAAAAGACCTATTGCACTCTAAAATAGCGGGTTATATGGTTCTGTTTGTTTTAAACGTATTATCATCGCCATTAATGCCAGCTCGTAGGGTTGCGAGGTGACTAACGGAAATATGGAAATTGCTTTTACCTACCAAGATATTACAGCTGGCTGGTAAGCGGTAATTACCTCTATCAGTTGGCGGTAATAAGATGAAGCATGATTCAGTATTAATATAAACTCAATATTTATGGACTTTTCAATACTACTCAATATAAAGTGTTTACAACTTCATCATATACATCATCATAGTGGGGTAGCCTAGCGAGGTAAGATCATTTAGGTAGACGAACCGTTATGAGCTAAAAATGTGAAAGTTTCCAAAAAAAGTGGGGTACTCCAAGTGTGAGCTAACATAAAAGATAGGGGAAAAGCCCACATAATTCCAAGATCGATGTCAAATGGTGATGTTTGGAGCAAGATTGAGGTTGTTTTGCAGGAATGTAGGCAGGTTTTGTGTCCAGAAAATACCTCAAGGGGGTAAAGTGGTGAGTATGTCACTTTCTTTAATCGAGCACGACCACACCAGGGCATTCATCAACAAATACCAATACCACTCGCAACACCAATACCCGCCACGTCGAGCACTACTACACGTCGAGTCGTCAGCATCCCGATCTTGGGTGGTTTGCAACATGATTACCGGTGGGCGGCGTGAGACCCAACTTGGGCGGATGGCTTAACTGACCCCACAGGATCACCGAACGGCGTTATCGATGGTACACCGCACACCCAGAATTAATTGCCAATAACATATCACCTATGTTAAGTGACTTATTTCGAACACCTGAAGGGCGTGAGTGATGGAAGAAAAATGGAACAGGGCTATCCTTAAGTTTCAGCCTCGATAGTAATAGTTCAAATATAGAAACACTAAGAAACTATAATATAGAAAGAGGATTGATACCATGAATCATAGTAAAGAACAAGCAAAAATGATAAAAAAAGCGAAGAGGATTATTATGAAGTTGGTAGTAAAAGACGAGGAGATTAGCAAATCTCTAACCAATTTTATGAGGTCTAAGGAAGCCAAAGCATTAAGTTCTATGGATTATGGTATTGAGTTAACAAAGCGTGGCGAACGTATGGATAGACACACTCAACGAATCGTGGCCATATTTGACAGGTTATCTGCTTGTGGGATTGATATTGAGGAATTACAAGAGCAATGGCATCTAGAAGATTCTAGTTATACTTTTAGATATACACATATTCCTGCAAAAAATACGAAGAATGACTCAACGACTTAACACTTCAGATTAAAGCTATACATCTTACCCTCTAGATAGCTTCATTAAGATGTATACACAAAATACCGCCACATAAACCCGCTTTATGAGCGGGTTTTGTTTTCTACTATATATATTATCTGCATTAACCACCCATCGTGAGGGAGTTGACCCCGCATGGGATGACATCTTAGATGTTTTCCGCCACGTTACACACCCCAACCAGCGACCGTGGTTAGTGGAAAATGGTGCCTTGCTATTAGCCTTTGTTTTATATGAACCCATTGATATTGGCTTAACCCTCTATAATGCGGGACGGGATCTGTTAAATGGCGAATTTGATGCTGGAACAGCAGTTGACCTAGGCTTAATGGCCTTGCCCGGTGCATGGAGTATTTTACGGCGACGAGGCATTATCGGGCACGCAACAGATGCAGGTGCAACGCTACTTCATAATCCCATAATAGGTATGGCAGACTCAGCTGCTGATGCCGTTCATGCAGGTTTTATGTTGAACAGCTTGTATCAAGATGTGAATGAAGGGACGCTTGACCTTTCCACGGTTGCCAATGCAGGGTTACTGTCAATGATGCTATTTGGCATGGCGAGTAGTTCTAATATGCCAAATAACAATTATGATGAAAGTAATGGATTAAGCCGTAAGAAGCGGATTGATGATCCACCACCAAGCAACTTGAGGATTAGGAGAGTTTTCGCAGATCATCCATTCAATATCCAAGCACAAGTCATTAGAAATGAATTCTTACCTTCAGGTAAAAGAAATGTAGCAACAGTCTATTGGCGAGGTTTAGATAACCTATCACAAAGTGCAACAATATCATCCAGGGGTTCTACCTATGCAATTAGTGGGCAGGCTACCACAGAAAATAGGTTTGGTGATGCCTACGAGGGCTTACGCTATAGCACCGATGCTGAACCACCGTATCAATATTTAGATGGTCACACATATGAAGATGGGATCACATATCATGATGGTCAAAATGAATATAAAAGAGATGGTGCTACAGATACAGAGGCAAAAATAGTAGAGCACTTTACTTCTCAACTAACGCATGAATCAAGAGGGACTATTATTATATTTACAGAAAGGGCACCTTGCGCATCATGTGGTGGGGAGCGCGGTCGAGGTAATGGTGCCGATGGGATTCTTGCACAGTTTGCAGAACGCTTTCCAAACATAAATGTGATAGTTTATCACAGAGATGATTTTACAATCAATAAATAAAGGAAAAAACATGAATCACTATGAATCACTAATTCTCAAGCTTTTAGAAGAAAAACAAAAACGATTTCCGCATCTTGAATATAAAGGTTGCACCCCCGAAGACATTGTAACTATTATGGAAGCTCAACAAGTTAGGCGTTTACCAGATCTGTATCAGTATTTTTTGTTATACTGTGGGCAAGGTCATTTTTATAACCCCTCAGTAGCGCATGAATACACCTACCCAAATCTGTTAAGTTTCAAATCTAATCTAGTCGATATATATAAGTATGAGGCTGAAAATGGTAGGCAAATATCAATTAAGTTCCCTGAAGACGCTTTTATATTTCTCCAAGGAGGTGATTCAGGATTTACCTACTTTTTAACAGAAAACACGGATGATAATCCGCAAACATTCTATTTAAGTCTCCCTAAAGGAAATCATAAAGCCACAAATAAAACCTTGTATGAAATATTAGGCGGTACATTGTAAGTAAGTTTCCAGCCGCTATTAGGCCGGGTTCACCCTTTGCAACATGCGGACTATGCGGATTAGCCCCTCTTAACATCGCTACACTTCGGTCATCGTTTAATCAATCAAAGGAGATTGTTCATCCACCGATGACCGAAGAAACCGAACCAACAGTTAATTGTATGGACGTTCAAACTGCCAAGGCTGGCGATATGGATACACTCGCCGAGTATATCGCCTTAGCCACACGGTTAAGCACTGAGCGTGTCGAAAGCAGCATGATCGCTCAACAGTCACCTCTGTACTATCTATTATTTCGACAAGAGCTTGAAGGATACCAATGGCTATTGCCATTATTCCTAAACATCGAATTTGACATCGCAAATGGTGCTCACCAAGCCACAGTAGAAACCTATCTGGGCGCATTGAGCACTGCCTACACCAATCAACTCGGCGCGATTCGTGGCCGTGAGATGCAAGAAGAAGCCGCCATCCAACGCGCTGGTCAAGATGGGGTCGCTCAAATCGAAGAATTAGAGCAGAAAGTGCGCCGATATTTGATTTGGAAATCACTGATGAGTCGAGGCAGTAATCTTGATCCAGATTGTAATAAACAGGGGCTTTTATGACGGATACACTAAGCATTCTTGATGGAGGAGGGATTGGCACCAACGATAATATCACCTTTGCTTATGACATCCTCCTAAGCGAGTTAAAAACTATCCCGTTAGTATGGAGTGAAACATCAACGACATTAATCCTCACAATTCTTGAATTGATTGCTTGGAGCCATGCAGTGGAAGATATGACCAACACCACCTTTGCGGAACGCTATCGTGAGTATGCGCAGTTACTATCCCATACACGAACAACCGAACTCAATGATTTAGAGGCGGCAAAAGATGCTGCCATCGAAGCTATTCTGAGTGCCTTCCATATTGATGCCGAAGAGATTGATCCTGAAAATGCGATTCGCTCAGGGGATCTCATTCCAGATTGTTAGCTGAGGAGGTATCACATTATGACAGACACAATAAGTTTTGACAGCAATGGCGAAGGTGTAAGTGTCACAACCGCCATAATTGGCGCTACCAAGAAAATCGGTACCCCCTACAAAATAACCTCAATCTTGCTCCAAATATCACCATTTGACGTCGATCTGGGAATTACCTGAACTTTTTTACCTCTTTTATGTTAGCTCACACGTTTAAATAGAGTACCCTTTTTGAATTCAGTTAGCAGGTCTCCAAATTTCATTCATTTATTTAAATTCATCATCAAAATACAGTGGATATTGGCGTTCAGGAAATGTGTGGTGGGTATAAAATCCACCACACATCTATCTGCCTGATTCTCAATATGTGGCTTATAGCCAAAGGACTAGGCTTAATAGAATAGCTGTTACGATAATGGACATCATGCTACGGAACTGATTAGAGCGATTCCAGCTATATTCAAACTCAGCGCGAGCCTGTTGTAATGCCGCCTCATTTTCTACATCTACTTTTACCGTCTGAATGATATTGTTATTTGGAATATTGAGAACAATCGTTGGTGCTTGCACACCGATGATATAGAGTACAGTTGCCGCCAAGAGAAAGTTACGTTGCAATGATTCCAGATAAAAAAATCCAATGCCTGCCGCAATGATTAGGAGAATCACAGAACCTACCCAAACAATCATAAATAGCGGATTGTTGTTTTGTATGATGCGGTCGATTTCCTGAAAAGCACGAATGAATGCGCTGTCATTGAGGTTCTTTAAGCCGGGCATTACTACAACGGCAAATGCAAATAGAAATCCAGCAGTAAGTGCCACTAGTAGCGTTGCGCTGATGAGAATGATGGGGAAGATAGCTTCGATCATGATATTTGCTCCTTTTGTTTATGATGTATGAAAGTTTGTCGATTTGATTGATCCATGCTTTGTTTAAGCCTCTGTACGAAAAGCTAAACTTGCTAACAGCGTAAGCACAACTGAATAAGTGCCTAAGACCGCACTATTAAAGATGATATCTTGTGGTTCACCAAATCCGAAATATGGGTCTAGCAATACAGTAAGTGCATTTGACGGTAAAAAGCGTCCGAGCTCACCCATTCCTGGTACTTCAAATAGGCTACCCCCGAGGAATACCATCGGGATAATGGTCAGGCTATAGATGATATTTGCTACTTCAGTTCTGTTGACGAAAGCTGCAATAAGCGCGCCAAAGCTTAAAAAAGGCGTTGTACCAAGTATCAGGATGCCGATAATCGCGAATAAGCTCACAACGTCAATTATGAGATCATGGACTAAATAGCTGGCAATCATCACCAAGAGTGCTTGTAATAAAAAAAGTACAAGCTGCGTTAAGACCGTTGCAATAATCAACTGACTCATTGGGAATGGTGTCGCTAATATGCGTTTGAAGACATGCTTATTGCGCCATGTAATCAAAATCTGGGCAAGCGTTTGACCACTAAACATAACGGTATATCCCACAACAAAGGGAACAAGCGCAGCGCTTTCACTTCCTCCCGCGACAGTAAACATGATGAGTAGTATAAGCGGTGCTAAGAGTGTGGTTGAACTCATACGCCAGTTGCGAAGCTGACCTATAAATTGAGCTCGAATAAATGCCAACATTGGACGCATTGAATTGGTGTGAATGGATTGTGCTTGCATGATGATTTTGTCTCTTTCTATAGCATTATGGTTTCAAAATATGACTGGGCATTACACATCACGAAGTGAGCGCCCTGTAAGTTGGATGAATACATCTTCTAGGTTTGGGGGTTGAATACGTAAATCACGTAACACGACTTGCATCTGCTGTGCCAGATTCATAAGTGCATTATTCGTTGTCTGAACATCGCGAGTGTATAGTGTGGTCATTCCACCCTCTACGCGAATATCCTGTACTGCTGGTAGATCTAAAAGTTGTTGATGGGCGAAGCTATCAGGTATTGTGATCGCAGTAACATTATTGAGCTGAGCGATAAGTTCGCCTGGGGTATCCAGTGCAAGCAGTTTGCCGTTATCAATGATGCCAACACGGTGGGCAAGTGACTCCGCTTCCTCCATGTAGTGTGTTGTCAACACAATTGTGCGACCTTCATCTCGCAAACCTCGCACAACTTCCCAAAGATTGCGTCGTGCCTGTGGATCAAGCCCTGTCGTAGGTTCATCTAGAAACAATATTTCGGGATCATTAACTAGCGCAATTGCTAGTGCCAGCCGTTGCTGTTGCCCCCCACTAAGCTTTTCTGGAAGCGCATTGGCTTTTGGAACAAGCTCAAATCGCTCCAATAATTGCATGGCTTGCTTGTGATTGATCGCGATATTATAAAGTTGACCAAACAAGAGAACTTGTTCAACAACAGTTAGATCGGGCATTAAACTAGTCGATTGCAATTGAATGCCAATACGTGATTTGATTGTGCGAGAATGGGTAACAGTATCCATACCCAAAACACGAATAGTTCCACTATCTGCTTGTTTTAACCCCTCAATAATATTGAGAGTGGTTGTCTTGCCTGCTCCATTGGGGCCCAGTAGACCAAAGATTTCTCCTGAATGAATTGAGAAGCTTAGATCATGTAAGATTTGCGTCTTTCCATATGACTTGTTGAGGTTTTGCACCTCGACTGCTGTATGCATAATGTACCTTTTGGTTACAAGATTTGACTGTCGATTTATGAAATATGCGACAAACTTTGTTAATGGTCAGAGTCTGAGTTGATGAGATTTACAGAAATTAGGTCTGCGCCTGTATCACGAATTTTTCGTAGCAATCCATGCAATGCAGCCTGATCAGCAAGCGATACGTTTAACTCAGTGACGCCCGCATCTGTTAAATTGATTGTCATGTCAATATCATCGAATTTACTTAGCCACTTGCGGCTCAGATGTCCTTTAATGCAAATGATATATTTGCTGTGTTGGTGACGTTTACTCATATATGACCTCATTTGTTGTCAACTTGATAAAAGATTACAAACAAATGTGATGAGTAGTCATCGTCACATGTGATGATTAATTTGATAATCGTGATGATTAATGTTTGTGAGGATAGAAACGCGCTTAGATCAGACTCATATCTTGAGCTTTGCGAATAGCCGCCCGACGACTATTTACATCTAGTTTTCTATAGATACTACGTGTATGGGTGCGCATAGTACTAAGTGACATGACCAATTGACGAGCAATTTCTGGTCCTGTTAATTCTGTGGTTAGCAAGCGCAGCACCTCTAGCTCTCGCTCACTCAATGAATCAATGAGAGGTTGGGCATTCAACAGAGGTGCCGTTTTAGTGTTGTTAGCAGCCAGTAGGCGTTTGGCGTAAGTGGATTCATGGCTCACTCGTTCCAGTAGTAAGATCATTGGCGTGCCTTCATCTAAGAATAGCCTTAAATAACCAATAGGCTCTGCTAAGGCAAGCGCTTCATTCAGGGTTTGCATCGTTTGCATTTCTTTTTGTTGGGCATCATAAACCAAAGCCATCAACATTAATGCTTCAATGATATGGGCAGTCCGTCTCCCATCCTGCGCTACTTGATTCAGACGATTCAATATCGTCTCTGCTTGATTAAAGTCGCCTTGGGCGATCAGAAGACGAGCAAATATGAAGTAATTGAAGGTGTTCAGATATGTCAGCGTATCATCGGCATGAAGTCTCGACTCATATGCCCAACGTGATGCGTTATCTAAGTTGCCTTGGCGGATCCATATCAATGCCCTAACAGCATATGCTGTACGCACAGGTGGGATAGGTGATTGCCTATAGTGCGATACGGCTCTATTAGCAAAGTCTAGGGCGATTTCCAATTTTCCTTGTGAAAGGTATAAGCGTGCAGCAGTTAGGTTAAGCCGATGTTGCCAATCCAAACGACCGGACGCTAGAGCACTTTGCTCCTGAGCAGCCATCAGGTGATCTTCTGCTTTATCCCATTCGCCCCATTCACGATAAAAATCTACTATACCTCTGTGTAGATCATCTACACTAATTAGTGACGAATTTTCCATATAGGAAAGGGATTGGAATATATCTTGATATAGATCAAAAGCGTGTCGTATTTTGCCGAGCGTCCAACGTGCTTCGCCTGCGAGAAATACTAGTTCAGCAGCTACACCTACCTGACCTTCACGTCGCATGCGTTCAATCAATTTACTAAATATTTGATCTGCTTTGACTAAATCACCCCGAGCTAAGCAGGTCAATCCTTGGAGGGCAAGACTTCGCATATAGTTAACATGATCTTGATGCTGGTTATGGTGAAAAGCTTGTTTGGCTAAATGCTCCGCAGTTTCAATATCCCCTAGCATTAGCGCGCGATACCCATATGCATGGGAGACTGATGCTGCTAACTCCTGAAACTGTATCTGGTCGACATATATTGCCTGTTGGTCTGCTTCCCTTGGGGCATCTATCCATCGCTCTGCTTTCTGAAACCAACCTTCGGCTGCCTTAAGATCGCTACGTAGCATCTTGACCCATCCATAGCCCAAACAGAGTATAGGGCGATTTACAATTATCTCTTTTGGAAGATGACGCGCACTCTTAAACCATTGATCGGATTGATAATTACCATCCATTATGGGCCAGATTTCCTCAATCAAATCAGCAGCATAATGAAAATCTTTTGCGATTATTGCGTGATGAATTGCTTCCTGCGATTGATTTTGTGCACTGTACCAGTGACTTGCTCTCCGGTGCAAAGTCTGAAGTCTATCAGGATAGTCAGTGGCAAGTGTATTACGTAGTGCATCACCAAAAAGATGATGATAGCGATACCAACCTCGTTCTTCATCAAGTGGTATTAGGAATAAGTTATTCCGTTCCAAGCCTTCTAATATCTTCTGGCTATCATCCCGTTCTAGAAGGGCATCGCACAATGAACCATTTAACTGTTCTAGAATCGACGTATCCAATAGAAATTCGCGTAGCTCAATAGGCTGCCGCTCTAACACTTCATCGAGTAGATAATCGACAATAAAACGGTGGCTCCCCTTGAATGCTCGGATGAAATCCGTTACATCTGCGCGTCCCTGTAACGAAAGTGCGGCGAGTTGCAAACCCGCTACCCAACCCTCTGTTCGTTTTTCGAGCAAATCGATGTCTTTAGCGGAAAGTGTAAGCCCCATACCTGTGTTGAGAAACTCAGTTGCTTCATCTAACGTAAAGCGTAAATCCGCGACTCTAAGCTCGGTTAACTGGTCACGTACCCGCAGGCGTGATAGGGGCAGTTGTGGATCTTCTCGCGAAATGATAATCAGATGCATTTGCTGAGGCATATGACTCAATAGAAATGCTAGACCAGTATCAATCTCCTGCGAATCAATCAGATGATAATCATCCAACACAAAGTAGAAATCATTGGAGACAACTGCAATTTCGTTAACAAGTAATGTCAATATAGCTTCAAAGGACGGTTGCTGACTGGATTCTAATGCCTCAATTACCCAATCACCAATATCCTCCTCAATCAGTTGAAGTGCGGTGATCATATAGGTTAAAAAGCGTATTGGATCATTATCCCGCTCATCTAATGAGAGCCATATTGTAGGAGCCTCGCACTGTGCAATCCAGTTACTGACAACAGTTGTCTTGCCGAAGCCAGCAGGTGCTGAGACCAGAATGAGTTTTCGATTTAACCCTTCATTAAGTCGATTGATAAGCTCAGGGCGATTCACTGGCGTTTTATGAAAAGTGGGAATATGTAATTTTGTTGAAAGTACTTGCTGCATGTTACCTAATCCCAAGCTCGCACATATACATTCTCTGATAACTTCAGTTGAAGATATCTGATTGTAATGTATTCGACCAACCTTTACATGTTATTGGTATATAAAAAAGCGCAATAAGTAGTTGATGTCTAATATATTATAGCGATACTACACTAATCATAGTTTGGCTATTTATAAAAATATTTGGAATTAACCACTACTTGTAATCCTATTCTCAACAACTCTCAGACAATGATAGTCTGTCAATGGAAGCTCGAAACCCTGTGTGCCAGAATAAATGCAACAACTCTGTCTAAAAGTTTAAAGTAGAATTGAGGGCGGAGTAAAGGAAAAACAGAAGATGTCATCAACGCATGACAAGTACCCATCAACCGAAGTAAGCCCCCGTGCGAGTCGTCGCCGCTTTACAGCAGCGTATAAACGTCAAATTGTGGAAGAAGCGGCGCAGTGCAGTCATGGCGAAATCGGTTCGCTGTTACAACATGAAATAATAGAAGATATCCAAATGCCACAATATGAATGGAGTCCTGTAGACCCGAATATGTTGATCATTCAAGATATTGGGACACATTTGCGTTTTTTGAATACATCATGAGTTTCTATAACCGGATCCGAAAGCATTCCGCATTGGGATACTTGAGTCCAATGCAGTTTGAGCAACAACAAAAGAGAAAACGAGTGACTCCACTAAATTGCCATCAGGTGGACTCTACTAAATTAGGTATAGACCAATCCTCTCTTAAACGAAACTTAGTTTAGTACGTAACAGCAGTTATGGATGGTGGATTGATGCTTCAAAATTTTAAGTTTTATACAGTTGGTATCAAGCACCGATTAGACTCGATTCAGCTTAGCAGCACGCTTTGAGCTTCAATTATGGCTTGCACAGCTACAGGTTACACACCAAGGGTATTTTTGATGGTTTGGTAAATCCGTGCCTTAACTTGACCATCAAAAGGCGCTTTAACCGCTGCGGCCAACGCTAAATGTTTTTTATAGTGATGGTATATGTCAGACTGCTGTGTCACAGCATCAATATAAGTAGACAATTGATGTGTAGACGTGGCAAACATTATTGCAGGTTGTTTAAAGTCTTCCAAAACTTCATCGTTAGGTAACGAGAAATCCGCAATGATTACGGGAATTTGCAACATGATGCTCCAATCAACGGTACTAGAATAGTTAGTTACATATATCTCTGCAACCGGCAGTACTTCTCTGAGTGGTTGTTTAAGCAGTATCGCATCATAAGCTTTGACGAGGTTTTCGTACTGCTGTGGGTCAGATTTTGGATGTAAAGACACTAAAACCGCATAGTTTTTTTGTTGCAGTAGACTCAAAACATCTTTTATCCCTTGCCAATACTTAGCGTCATTTTGTGTATATTGCTCTGACAATGGTGGAATAGCATAGATAATCAGTTTTGCTTGACTGGATAATTGATATTGGTCTTGAATCTGAAGCCGAGTTACCTCTCGGTGTTGAAATGCTTCATAAATTAGATCCTGTTCTAAAGTACCCATGACAACAAGTTTATCTGGTGACACTCCCCACTTTATGTAATTCCCTTTGCTTTCTGTTCCTGAAACCCAGACTTGTGTTGAATTGCCACCACCATGCGTCCACGGTAATTGTGGGAGTGTCTTTGCTTGTGCATAAACCAAAGTTCGCAACGGTTCAAAGTACAAAACTTGTGTCTGGTGGATTGAATACCCTTGCTTTGGGTAACGCCACAATAAATATTGTTTAAGCCAATAGTACGGCATACTGTTTTTTCTAAATTTTGCATGATATGCACGACGGACTGCTAGTGCCTGAGGATATGCTAATGCTGTTGGGTAAGCGATTATGGGAATTTTAAGTTGATCAGCACGACTCAATAAAGCAAGCGTATGCCCCCCCAAACGGTCACTTGGTAAAATGATGGCTTGAATGGCATATGCTTCAAAATACTTTTTAGCGACTTGTTGATAACCGTCAAATATTTTTTTTTCTTGTTGGTAAACTGATACTATAGTCCGTTGCCAGTATTGTTGTAACTGTTGGCTAAGTGTATATCGAATATCACGCACAAACCGTGGCACGATTGCTTTATAAAACCGCTTAAGGGCGGACGCTGGCACCGTGGGGTCAATAGATACGCGAGATGTAGATAGAAGCGCCTCAGCTTTGGGAGGACTTACATCTGGGAATAAGCAGTGGATATGAATTGGGTGGTTCAGTAATGATGACAGTATCTTTTGATTTTGCGGTATATCAACTATCAAAATAGGGTCAAAGGGGGTATCGGTGTGCAAAAACTCTGCCAATAATGCCATCACCGAAAACGTGGGGCGGTTTGATGGCATTATGGCAATTCGTAGGCGCTTCTGGGACATCAGCCGTTAACAACCCTTATTGTTTTGGGCTCACAACATAAATGACTTCACCCGCAGGCTTTTCAACACCCAAATTAAATTCTGGTATGGTGAATGGTGATAGCAACTTATCAAATGTTTCAATCCATTCAGCTTTGATCTCGCGGCGTTGTTCTGGCGTTAAGGCGTTTACCATTTTGATCAGCAATGGCGAGATGGGGCGTAGCCCAATATCTTCCATGTGGAGGTGTACCCATGAAATTTGGGGGATCACCCGCTTAACTTCTAACCCTGCGTTGTCAAAAATAGCTTGCCACCCTGCATCGTCATACAGCAGTGGATAGTTCGCTTTGCGCCCTCGGTCAATCATTTGTAGCCATTCATCCGGCAAATAGTCGGAAAACACATCCGTATTGTAATCCAATATATTTTTGGTGAGTAACACGATCACAGCTTGACCGTCGGGGCGTAACACACGGCGGATTTCTTGGAGCAAATCGGCAGGGCTATCAACCCAGTAAACAGAATTACTAAACACCGTTTTAAACGATTCGTCCTCAAATGGAAGCCGCTCATTATTGTCATGCAAGACCAATTCTTTATAAAAATCGAGTGTTTCGGCTTTGTCGAGCAGATTTTGCTTCCAATCTGCGCCAACTGTTATTTGGTAATTTGGTTTTTTTGTGATGGTCGGACGATATTCTTCAGAATTACTGTCGTAGATATCTACATTGCTAAAGAATTTTTCCAAATTCCCAACAGCTTTGAAGATGTCATCATCTAAGCTCAGTTCCCCACCAGCTTGGATAAAGCTACAAATACCATCGCCGCAACTGAGATCGAGTGAAGGCTCGGCAAAGTCGATCCCATCCATCGCTTGGGCATTAATAGAACGCCACATTGCGGTAATAGGCCGTAGCCAATAAACATTAAGATACTGTTGTAGATATGGTGCTGAGTTCATGATTGGTTCCTTCTCTGTTTTTTCGGCTTAGCTTGGGATGTAAGGATTTACATAGTGGCTCATGTCGCGGGCGTCTAAGGCTTGTTTGAGCGCTTCTGGAGTCAGTTTTTTGTTTCGCAGATAATCTACCGCAATATCATCCGTAAAATCAACATTTTTGCTATAGCGGATCTCTTGGGCTTTATCTTGCACAATTGGCTCATAGCCAAAAAGGGTACCCTTTTTGATGGCATCTACCGTCGCAGTATAAGCCGCGTCAACCGCCATCATCCCAATCACAAAGGGATCAACCGCCACGGCTGCGGGCAACGCATGAAACAGCATCGGGCCAGAGTCCAAGCCTTTGGTTAAATAGTGAATCGTTGCCCCCACTAGCTCAGGACGCCCATCATAAAGCGCCCAAAAATTGCACGACCCACCCCGAAAATACGGTGAAACGCCTAAGTGAATATTGATCGCTTTTTTCTCAACCAAGACATTAATCAAATCGCCTTTGATGTAGCTTGCCCCGTTCACCACGTAATAATCGGACTCTAACGCCGGCGCGAGAATCTCTGGATCAAGATGGGTAAGGTCGCCATCCTTAAGGGTTAATGTGCGCACATTGGGGGGGCTAAACTTCACGTCCCCAAAAACTTGTTTTTCCGCATCTAATACATAAGAAAAATACTCTTGCATGACATCCGACTTGCGGAAAAAATCCGCAATTTTGCCGGGGAAAATAGTCATACATTCCTGTATCGCGTATACTTCATCAGCGATACCCGCTAGCGCATGGATGAGCGCCACATGGCGCGGTTGGTTAAGTGTAAAAACCGTGATTTTCATGATTCGATTTCCTCCATCACATAATTATGTTCGCGCCGCATAAACGCATAGGGGGCAAGGTTATCAGACAGCATAATACCATGAAATCCAATTTTGACATTTAACCGATCTAAAATGTCAAAGGTATCATCATTAAATGATCCGCATGGATGCGACATCGCAATAGGTGGTTCCCCTAAAATATCATTAAGGATTTTGGTGCATGTTTCATATTCAACTTGTTGCTGCTGTTTGCTGAGCTTGTGCATTTGGGTAGGGTGTGTATGGGAATGTAACCCAATGATGTGACCCATATCATGTAAATGTTTGAGATGTTGACCATCAATATGAAGTTGTTCATTCAACTGTTCAACATCAATATCCGTTTTTTGCATCATCGATTGCATAATCTCATCATAGGTTGCCTCGGACAAAATTTCATCCCGAATATACCGAAACCAACGATCTAAATCGTCATAAAAGGTAAATTCTTTGAGGTAATTGCTGGCTTCAAATGATGGATGGTGTGCCTTAACCGTTGAGCGAAAACCACTCTGCATGACCTCGTCCACAAATGCTTGATAAAAGTCCGACATATTATCGAAGTAAACATGACGAAAATAACGGTACACTTCAAGCCGTGATATTTCGCCAACAAGTGGTTGCGTTGTGACAAACCAAAATGCTTTGATGCCAAATTCATCTAATACAGGCCGCGCAACATCATATTGGCACTGTAAATTGTCATCAAAAGTCAAGCAATAATGATTACTATGTAATTGTCCACGATTAGCATACTCGATCCATGAGTGTGGAGAAAGAATATTGTCTACCCCTAAGTGCTGAATCAACGCGCGTAGTTCGTTTGCGCTCATAGAACCTTGGCTTTGATAGTGCCCTTGACCATGAAAATGGTGAAACATAACCCCGTGAGGAGGGAGTGAAGTAGTGTTTTTCATTATTTATTTGGATATTGTGAACCCACATATAATAGATCAGTTTGGTGATTAACTATTAATCTTTTGGCGATTCATCTTTCATCAAATCTTCACAACTGATTCATGTTTAACATGAGACTATACTTTATCAGCCTATCTTGCCACTGTTTGACTCAATTTAACAGATTGTCAGAAAAGTGACGCTTAATCATTGATCTTGCTAACTCGATAACTGGCTATAATACACAGTCTCAAAAAAATATTTCGTGCTTAATGTTGCCAAATAACGTGAGTTCGGGATAAGCGTTTTCAAGTATATTGCACTCAGGGTTGCGCCCTGAAACCCACGAACGTTTAAAATTTTACTCAACTTTTTGCCTAAAAAATCGCGGGGAACGGGGCAGAGACCCGAAAATGAGTGTGGTGGGTATTGTGTTTTTTTGAAACAAATGAGACATTTCTTAAACCGAATTGGCGTTAAATAAGCTGTAATAGGGACACGTAAAAAGTAATATAATCGTCGCCACCTAACAATCGTTCGGCACAATACGAACATTAAAGCGAGACTCAGTCTATGATGGATCACAAAACAGAGATGATTCTCAAAGCCCCTAAGGGGCTAGTGCCCTTAAACCTTGGCGAACTCTGGGCATATCGCCACATGATTTATTACCTAACCGTGCGGAATCTTACCGCAGCCTATAAACAATCGGTAATAGGTCCTTTTTGGATTCTAGTCAATGCCGCCGTATCGGTCGTTGTCTATAGTTTTATTTTTGGTGTGGTGGCGAACATTGAAACAGGCAATATTCCGTATCCCATTTTCAACTATAGCGGGCTGATCCCGTGGACATTATTTGTCGGGATTTTAGGCGCGGTTACCAGTTCAGTTAGTCGGAATGCGATGTATAGCAAGGTCTACTTTCCGCGTTTAGCCATTCCGTTAACAGAAGTTGCCAACAATATGATCGCTTTTTTCATCACATTCATTTTGCTGGTGGGTATGATGGTCTATTATGGCATTTATCCAACGATAAATATTGTCTTTTTACCGTTTTTCACATTTGTTGCCATTGCAACCTCACTGGGTTTAGGGTTATGGTTTGCGCCTCTAGATGTACAATCACGTGATATTCGCCAACTGGTGGCCTACTTGGGGCGGTTTTGGCTGTACATGACCCCAGTATTATATCCCATCACCTTATTGCCCGATGAAATCGCATTCTTGATTGAACTGAACCCCATGACCTTAGTCGTCCAAGGCTTTCGATGGGGCTTGATCGGTGGTGATGCCCCCACAACCCTATCTTATGTAGGGGCAGGTATTGGAACGGCCTTGCTCATCAGCGGGATGTACTACTTTAAGTACATGGAAAAGATATTTGTGGATATTGCTTAAAGGAAACGACATGAGTCAGTACGCCATCAAAATTGAAAACCTCGTCAAAGAATACCGCATTGGATCATTAAATAAGCCACAGCAATTAAGCCGCCGTGAACTGATTACCAATACCGTGATGGCGCCCATTAATCGGTTACGGTCGGTGGTACAAAACCAATTACCCCAATATTCTGACGCAACCCACATGGCGCTAAAAGGAATTTCGCTTAACATTGATCAAGGGGAAGTTGTTGGCTTAATTGGGGCAAACGGTGCGGGGAAAAGCACCTTGCTCAAAATCATTTCACGCATTACCCCACCTAGTGATGGCGAAGTTCGGTTACGGGGACGGGTCGCCGCCTTGTTAGAAGTTGGAACCGGTTTTAACAAAGAACTAACCGGACGCGAAAATATCTACCTTAATGGCTCCATTTTAGGCATGAGTAAACAGGAAATTGACGAGCGTCTGGATGCAATTGTTGAATTCGCCGGCATCGAAAAATATATTGATACCCCAATCAAGCGATACTCCTCTGGGATGGGTGTGCGGCTAGGCTTTGCAGTCGCAGCGCACCTTGAACCCGATGTGCTATTGGTGGATGAAGTCCTAGCGGTTGGTGACCTTGCCTTTCAAAAGAAAAGCCTCGGCTTTATGGATGAATCCTCCAACAGCGGGCGCACCGTAATTTTTGTCAGCCATAACATGGATATGATCTTAGGATTATGCAAACGGGTAATCTGGATTGATAACGGGCTAGTCAAAATGGATGGTAACCCGCATGAGGTCGTCCAAGCTTATGCAGACGAAAGTTTCAAAAAATCATCTGTCAGCTTGGCACAACGTGAAGATCGAAATGGTACTGGCCGAGCAAAGTTCACGGATTTTTATGTGCAAGATGCTAACACCGGTAAACGCGTTAATGCAATACAAAGTGGTCAAGCTGTCGAGTTTGTCATGCATTATGAAGCGCAAGAACATATCGACGGTCCCGTCAGTGCCTACTTCTGGATTCATGATCGGTATGATCGCCGTTTAATTCGATTATGGTCACGCTTTGCAAACAGCGATGTAGACTACATCAAGGGGGCTGGCAAAATAACCTGTCGTATTGATAAATTCCCCGTCACCCCGGGTAGCTATATTATGCACCTGAAATTAATTGCACGCGATGAAGACTTAGATGGTATCAATAGCGGATATATGTTAGAGGTAATCGAAGGAGACTTCTTCGGTGGCAATATTGTCGGATCACGTAAGGTAGGGCAGTTTTTTGTCGATCAATCATGGCATCACACACCAGACACCCACACCGAAAACCACTAAGATAAACTGAGATAATGATGACAAATACCCCCAAACGCCGACTTGCATTTGACAACATCACCTTAGCGCCAAATCTACTTCCTTTGCAAGATGAGTTTGAGTTGATCTTCATTGCTTATAATAAGGAGGCTGCTGAAGAAGCTCAGTCATTAGGGCTATCCGTATTTAACGTACCAACTATACCACCCTACACAATTCCAGCCATAATGAGGCTGATAGCCAAATTTCCCCTAGGACGCTTTTTGCGTCGGACTTATGAATATACCCAGCTATATGACTCGTTTAAAATCCAAGCACAGCAAATAGTCAACGGCACAATACCAACCGCAATTATCACAGGCGATGATGATCCGCGCGGTGTCAATTACTGGGTATGCAAATTTGCCAACGAACAAAATATTACGACTTTGGTGTTACACGAAACACATGGGCAACTCAGCCAAGAAATAGCTATCGAATATCACCTAGAGCAAATTGGCACTCGTGGCAAACGCATTCTAGCAATAGCCAAGTGGTGGTATCGCCTCACTGGAAAGCGCCTAGTGCCTCATTATGGCGACAACCACATGCTCCCCAATTATAAAGGCAATATAGCGGCAATCTTAGGTATATACCTGTCTGGGGCACGCTTTGGGCAAAATCTAGCAGGGGGAAATTCTGCTCAATATATTGGTGTTGTTGGAAAACGTCACATGGATATTTACGAATCATATGGAGTGCCACGTAAAAAAATGAAGCCAACCGGCACGCTATGGGCAGATGACCTCTACAAGTTCCGCACTCAGTTAACACCACAGAAAAAGAAAGCACTTAAGCAAAAGTTTGATATCCCAACAGATAGTAATGTGGTGTCATTGATGCTACGGCTCCCCATGAAACTGAGTATCCATCGGAACGATGAAGAGTTTAAAAATGATACCAACCAAGAAATCCAATGGATGGTTGAGCAAATACACACGGTTGATCCAACCGCATGGGTAGTCATCAAAACGCACCCCAAACAATCCGCTAGCTTTTATGAAGCCATCCAAGAAATTCCACAAACACTGTTTATTGACACCCGCCAACAACGCGAAAAAATGTTGAACTATGAACTAATGGGGATGAGTGATCTGATCATTCTTGGCACATCAACCGTTGGTTTAATGAGCATTGGTCTTCACATTCCCCTGATGACCTTTAATTATCATCATGACATCTGGCCTATTGAAAATGTACTAGGCAACTTAACGGATGGTGGCATGAGTCTGTTTGCACGAACGCATGAAGACTTTGCCCCCATTGTCAAAAAACTATTAACGGATGAAACCGCCCGCCAAACCATGATCCAATATCAACAAGAGTATGGTTCCGAATTAATTCTTGCAGATGGACAAGCCCTATCACGAATAAAAGCACTGATTATGGGATCAGAAAACCATGAATAATTCACGTAAATCAGCACGCTCTACTAAATTAGGGCATTGTTAGGTTAACGGTATATCGCTGTAATGAGGGTCTTCAACCCTACTATATATACAGCGGCACCATATTTCAGCAACGCCATCTAATGCCGCAACAGGTGAACTTGTTGGTGCACGGTGTGTTAAAGGGGGAGCGGTCAACAACCTTAAGTGCTGAACTGGGGTTAAACTACAAGATGGTATTGAAACTGCGCCGTTTATTACAAACCAATGCACAAGCGTTGCAAAGTAATAAACCTCTCATAGATAGTTAAACTGAAAGCGATGAAATGTTACAAAATGCGGAGGAAAAGGGGGATGAGCATTTTGACCCACTCGACCCACCGTGGCGGCGTGCCAATAAACAACATGGACGGGTAACTTATGCCAATGACCGCCCACCTGTGTTAGGCACTATTGGGCGCACGAGCGGACACTGTCGATTGCGCATTGTGATGAATACTACAGGAAAGACACTCCGTGCTCATGTTCACCAATTTACCATGGGTGGTGCCCAAGTATTCACAGATGAATACCAAAGCGATAACCATATCTTGCGCCCTCACGCGACGGTTTGTCATGGTGCTAAGGAATGGGCACGAGATGATGATGGCCATGGCATTCGAGAAGTTCACTACAATACGGTTGAAGGACTTTGGGCGGATGACGAGCCTTCAACCCAGATCATATATCGGACTTAATGATGTCATGCGGTGGGTCGCCTATATCAATGGGAACCCTAAGCATATCCAAATCACCATCTCTCCAACGGCGTAATGACGAAATCCGACGCCAATGTATCGAAACGAGAAAATATAAGCGTTGCTTTAATCGGGCAATACCAAGACGGTATTCCACCCCTACCGTACCTAAGGCAAATCACTATATTGGTCGGTTTGCATCACGACTACCAATGGGTGGCTCAGATAACCTACTTAAAGAACAAAAAAAATGTGCCAATTTCGCTACCACGACAGGGCACAAATATCCGTTCTGAATTGTCTATCATCACAAATATTGTACTTTGATATGAACTATATTACGCACCAATTAGAATGAGACATAACCAGAATAAGTGATATTATATCCACTATTACGTAACTTTTTTACCAAACATTCAACCAAACAAGCTAACGGGTGGTAACGCCTTTTCTAAATGTAATCGGTAAAATCACACGAGCATCAACATTTTCGCCACGCACAATTTGAAGAATTGTTTCCGCTGCTAATGCCCCCAATTCATCCACAGGTTGACGAATCGTGGATAATACTTGATGCTTAGAGTTAAACACTTGGAATCCATCAAAACCAATCACTTGAACATCTTGAGGAACGGCTATGCCCCGCTGTTGATACTCATCAAGTAATTTATAAGCCAGCATATCAGTTAAACTAAATATGCCATCGACATCAGCATGGGTATTCACAAATTCCGCAACAAAGGCTTCTTCATCATGGATAGTTTCTTGAGATTCATAGAGGATATAATCTTGTTGCATAGATGCCATAAAGTCGATAAATCCCGTACGCCGTTTCATGACTTCCGTTTGTACTTGCGGAAAGCCACCAATATGGGCAATCTTCCGACAACCACTGTTAACTAACATTTGGGCAGCTAATTGCCCTCCCGCATAATTATCAGCAGAAATAAATGCTAACTCATTGGTGAAGTGGCGGTCAACAGCAACAATTGGCATATCAGCAGTGATATAATGATCTATATCACTATTGGAAATAATCACAATCCCATCAATGATTTGACGTTTTAGTAACTCTAAAAATTCTAGTTCCTTCTCAATCTGAAAATTGGAATTGCAAAGTAGTAATTTATACCCATTGTGGTTAAGTCGTTTTTCCAGATTATATGCAAATTCAGAAAACAATGGGTGATGAATCGTGGGGAGCACAAGCGCAATGATCCCTGAACTTTGCCGTTGAAAGCTACGGGCAATTTCGTTTGGAATGTAGTTCAACTCGGCAATAGCGGCTTCCACTTTTTGCCGAGTTTTTTCAGCGACATAACCTGAATTATTGATGACTCGTGAGACTGTCCCAATCGAAACACCCGCTCGCTTGGCAACCTCAGTTATCGAACTCATACATCTTTATCCTTATTTCAATGCCCCATCAGTTATCCCACTGATGATATTCCGTTGCAATATCAAATAAAAGATAATGATCGGAATAATTGAGAGCACAAGCCCAGCCATTGCCAAGCCATAATCTGATGTATACTGCCCAAAGAAGGTAAATGTTGAAAGCGGCAAGGTGCGATCCTCTAAAATCAACACTAAAGATGGTAACAAGTAATCATTCCATACCCACAAGGCATTTAGGATCAAAATGGTAGCAGTTGTTGGCCTCATAATCGGAAAAATGACATACCAAAAAACTTGGAATTTATTGGCACCTTCAATTGTTGCTGACTCATCTAGCGTCATTGGAATCGCTTTGATAAATCCATGATAAACAAATGTTGCCAAACTAGTTCCAAATCCTAAATAGTAATACAACAAGTATACTCGATCATTCAACATCCCCAATTTGCCATAAATACTGACAAATGGGATCATGAGGGCTTGAAATGGAATAATCATGGAAATCACAAGCATGAAAAAGATCATGTTGTTCAAACGATTATTAAATCGTGCTAAATAGAAGGCCAACATAGAGGGGAAAATCACAAGTAGAATCAACGCACCAGCAGTAATGAAAAATGAATTTGCAAAAGCAGCAGGATAATCCATTTGCTCATAAGCACTTCTAAAATTATCAAAATTGAATTCAATTGGCAATGATAACGGATTTTCAATAATCTCAACCCGCTCTTTAAAAGGATTAATCACAATCAATAGAAATGGGAAAATATATGTAATCGCAAAAAAAATAGCTAGAATAAACCCTAATCCGCGATTTACAGTTGAGGATTTTAGTATGGTATTCATTATAATTCCACCTCACGACGTTTTGTAATACCAACTTGGATAAGCGCTATCAAGGCAACAATCACAAATAGGATCACGGCTTTTGCTTGCCCTGTGCCATAATTCTGACTAATAAAGGCCTCATTATATATATGTAGGGTTACAAGTTCCGTTGAGCGAAAAGGGCCACCATTGGTCAGTGCCAAATTCACATCAAACGCCATAAATGCATTTTTGAGTGTTAAGAAAATACTGATCGTAAAAGCCTGAACCATCAATGGCATTTTGATAAACAATAATTGCCGCAACCAATTTGCACCATCAATACTAGATGCTTCAATTACATCTTGAGGAATGGAGATCAAACCAGCAATATAGATCAGCATCATGTAGCCTGACATCTGCCAAACCCCAACAATCACTAACGCATTAAAACCTTTATCGGGATCAACTAACCAAGAAAACTCAAAAATAGATAATCCGGTTACTAAACCAACGTATTCAATAAAACGGGAAAATATAAATTGCCAAATGAACCCTAAAACAACCCCCCCTATAAGATTTGGTACAAAGAACGCTGCACGGAATAAATTACGACCGGGTATTTTGGATGTCACAAGTAAGGCAATCATAAAAGCGACAATGTTGGTGAAAATAACCACAAGACTCACATATCGAAATGTGAAAAACATCGTATCCCAAAAGGTATCATCCTCATAAGATTCAACATAGTTTTCAAGCCCGATCCAATCATAGTCAAATGATGTAATCGATTGGATGCCATCCCAATTGGTAAAGGTCAAAAACAAGCCGATCAAAAATGGAATTAATAAAACAGTTGCAAACGCAAAAAGGGGTAAAAAAGCAAAAGTAAAAAAAGCAGTTAGTCGTTCAAGTACAGTTTTTTGCTGATACATAAAAACTCCCTAAAAAATAGGGATAAGGAGAATAATCGCCTTACCCCTAACATGTATACAGTAAGATTATGGAGAAAGGCGATTATTCACTAACGTTAGCCCAGTAATCCTCTAGCTCTTCGGCCAACTCGCCACGATCTACTTGGTCAACCAAGTATTTTTGCATTGAAGCGCCCATGCTTGGCCAGCCATCGGGTGGGTATTGCATGTTCATCCATTCTAAGGTTTCACCCGCTTCGACAAAGCTCAAAATTTGGCGAGACATAGAGTCGGCTGGTGCTATTTCAAAGGTGTCATAAACAGGGATGAAGTTAAACTCATTTACATAGTAGTTTTGACCGTCTTCACTGCTAATTAACCAGTTCAAAAAGTCGATGGCGCCCGCTTGTTCTTCAGGGCTAGATTGGGATTCATCAATCACGATATAGAGCGGAACCCCAACAGAGATTTGGGTATTCCCATAGGTTGCTGCATCGTCACTAATTGGCACAGGCAAAATACCAAATTCAACATCTGGATTAATTTCTACCAATTGAGGATATGCCCAGTTACCCATAAACCAAAAACCAGCTTCACCATTTGCCAAAGCCAATGTACCTTGATCATAATCAGGGGATAGTGGAGAACGTGCATTGGCGTTAAATTCGAGCATCAAGTCAAGCGTATCCAACCAACCGTTAAAGACTTCATTATCCATTAATGAAACATCACCGGATTGAATGGCTTCATAGAAATCAAAGCGTTCTTCACGGTCGGCAGATTGTGGGGAGAAAAGAATATTAGTGAAGTGGGCACCCAGTGACCAATCCATTGGGGAAACATGAATCGCCTCAACACCATCCAGTGCTTGAACTTGTTCGAATAATTCACGTAAATCAGTACGCGTTTGAATGGAGGCTGGATCAAAGTCGCCACCAACCGCTTCATCTAAGACAGCTTTGTTGTATAACAAACCAAATGCTTCCACTGTGACAGGCATACCGTAAATAGCCCCATCAACCGTTACCAAATCTTGGGTACCAGGCAACGCATGTTGGGAAAATTCTGCATCACTCAAGTCAAGCAGGTTTTCCTGAAACAACCCAAATTCTTGCCCCATCACCATCATAGTAGTGGCATTGCCAGAAGCATATAAAGTTGTCATTTTTTCAACAGGGTTAGACCCATCCATTGGGACAGAAACAATCTCATATTGATCTTGGGAAGCATTATAGGCTGCTACAGCCTCTTCAAATGGCTCACCAATTTCACCTTTAATAGTTCCCAAAATAGTAACTTCTACGGGGTCTTGTGCATTGACTACCCCAAAGACCGGGATAATGAGTGCAACAATCATCAACAACAAGATAGATTTTTTCATGATCGAAATTCCTTACTAAGTGCCTTTGTGTAAACGTTTCCATATTCGCGCGAAAAAAAGGATTCCGTTTGTTTGCTTAATTGTGTAAACGTTTTCACATCATTACTAAAATAAAATGTGTAAACATTTCCACATTGTGAATTTAACTTAACAAAACTTTAATGGCTTGTCAAGTCAATGATGTGTTTGCCTTCAGAAAGCGCTAAATTATAGATGTTTTGTGCATGTACAATCTTTATTTTAATTGGCTTCGTTGTCGCAATCTCAAGTTTTGGGGTCTCTATGCTCTGATTACGAGGAGCACAGTATAGCTCAATGACATTATCTAAACCAATGGGATAACGCTTGACGCCATGCCCTTCTAACAATTGAATATGCCATATCAGTGTATCCGCTTCATTACGGATACCCAATAAAAATTCAAGTGGAATACTAATTGCAGAAAGTCCTGTCCAGCCAACAAAATCCGGCTTGGCAGGTTGTCCTTGGCGTAGTAATTCGGGAGAATAATTTTCCCACAATGTACCGGTTTCTTGAAAAATGCTGACGACATTCTCAACATGGTTTTTGGCAATCTCATACGCTAAATCAAATGCACCTATTTCCGCCAATCCACGTAAGACCATGTAATTTGTTGGCGCCCATACGCCTCCCAACCAGTAATTGCCAAGTTCTGTATATCCCTCACTATCTGCTGCTTGGGATGGAATCCGATGCGGACGATTAAAAGATGTTACATCCTGCAAATGTTCCAGCAATCGCGTTTGGCGCTGGGGTGGAATCACATCCGCAAGTACCCCCCAATAGACTCCGATGGATTTAACTGTACTCAACTCCCCTTCTGGAGATAAATCATAATAAAACCCACTGGATTCATCCCATAGATTTTGATTGATATAATCTGATAATTGCTCATATTCTGCTTGTAGCAAATCATCAAATTCGCGGTTATCAATTGCTTGGGCAATATTCAAAAGCATTTTACAATTCAACGCCTGCTGCATGGTCGCATCCACCCATGTATAGTGTTGATGGTGCATGTCAGAATCAGAAACCCGATTTTGGTTATCCATCCCAGACGCCCATCCTGTCGCCCAATATCCACCGTGTGACCAGCGCCGCCAATCTTGCCACCAACCATGTAACGCCATCAACGCCGGAAAAACTGCTTTTAGCCGCTCTAAATCATGTGATTGTTGAAAATCTAGCCACTCAACCCACGCCATAATGTTAGGACCTGTACTACGCGGATCATGGGGCGTAAATAAATCATATCCACGTTCGATATTGATCTCCCGACAGATAAATCCGTCACCATGTTGCTTGGCATAGAAGTTATCAAGCGTTCCCATGAAATCAAAGACACCTCGCCCGTAGCGCCCAAAAAGCAAGATAAAGCAACTATCCCACATGAACAGATTACCATTAAAGGCAGTGTCAATAAAATTGGATACAAATCCTGATTCAGGGGTCGGTTGCCGTAAATTTTCAAAGGCCGTTTGCCATGCAAAATCATACATTGCTACAACATCATCGCGCCCTTCCCAAATCATTTGGGGCAAGGCATCACGATTATAAGCGGGTAGTGACGTTTTCTGATAAGGCTTAGAGAGATACCGATTTTCACCAACAGGATAACGAATTGGCATTCCAAAAGGCTTATCTTGCAAAAATGCGGTTACATCAACCTGTATCTCAAGTAATTCAGCAAATTGATTTAGGGTATACCATTCATGAATTGGGGTAATATGAATCTGTTTAAGGTCATCAACATCAGGTAAGGAGCGAGGAATACATAGCTGAATAAAATCTTCTGGCATGGCCTGCACCACAACACTTGCATTCTTGGTTCCAGCTTCCAACTGAACATCTTGATGGGTAAACAAGATTGTCCAACACTCATCAGGCGTTACCACACCAATTCCAACAAATGGCTCTAAACGCCGTGTCATCATCGGTGTAGGGTGTGATAATCCTTGTAACCGTTTTACAACCTGATTTAACACCTCTTGAAGTTCCATTTAGATACCCTCACAATTGCTCATTGCTTGCCAAATTTACAAATATTTGTTACATTAACTTTAATACTTCGGGAGCGCTCCCGCCAGTTGGAATATTTGATGAGAATAGAAGACATCGCCAAAAAAGCTGGGGTTTCTCGCTCCACTGTTTCACGGGTGCTTAACAATGCCCCAGATGTGAGCGAAAAAACACGGCAAAAAGTGAATGAAATTATTCGGGAACTAGGCTACCAGCCAAATCCGATTGCACAAATGCTAGCTTCACAACGAAATCGTGTTTTAGGCGTGGTCATCCGTAGCCGATTAGACACCGCGTTTGGCGATCCCAATTATTTCCCTACCCTATTACAAGGCATTTCCGATGCAGTTGCCGAACGCGATTATTTAACTCTCATTTGGATGGGAACCACAAAACAAGAAGATCAGCAATTTCATCAACGGGTGGTTTCAACCAGCTTAATTGATGGCATTGTGTTAGCTTCTGCTGAACAAGATGATATACTGATCGAGCAATTGCTAAATCGGAATATTCCGTTTGTAATGGTCGAAAAACCAAATTACTATTTGGAACAAATTCACTATATTTCGATTGATAACCACAGGGCTACACACACGGCTATTCAATACTTATTAGAGCACGGCTACAAGCAGATCGGTATATTACAAGGGAATAGCAAAAATCCTGATTTTTTAGAACGATTAGCCGGTTATGAGCAGGCGCTCCAACAAGCCAACATCCCTATAAATCCTGATTTTATCTTACAGGACATCAGACAAATCTCTAAACAAGTTGTCCAAGGCATGGATGCGCTGTTTGCCGTCAATGATAAGCTCGCTATTGATGCCATCAATTTCTTACGCCAACAAGGGATCAATGTGCCTGATGATCTGGCCGTTATCGGTTTTGATGATCTGCCTACCGCCTCAACCAATATACCAGCACTGACAACCATCCATCACCCTATTTATGACAAAGGGTTTACCGCTGCACAAGTCTTAATTGATCTGTTGCAAGGTCGTCGTGAAGGCATTCAACATATCCAACTCTCAACAAATCTTGTAGTGAGAGACTCTGCATAAATTTTTTATCCCGCTTCGGGAGCGCTCCCGAAATAATAAAATAGGAAACCAACCATGACGCACACTGCTATGATTGACAACTTATTACAACAGATGACATTGGAAGAAAAAGTTGGGCAGTTACTTGCCTTAACCGCCGAAAATATGGATGTAGCCCATCAATGGCTGGCAGATGAACATATTGGAAATTTTTTGAATGCTCTCAGTCATGATGCTGTTAGCCTGCAAGATGCGGCCACAAAAACCCGTTTAGGCATCCCTTTATTATTAGGCATTGATGCCATTCATGGTCATGCATTTTATCAAGGGGCAACCGTATTTCCGACTCAGATCAGCATGGCTAGCACGTGGAATCCTGAATTAGTCAAACAAATTGGGGACATCACCGCCAAAGAAGCTGTTGCAACAGGCGTGCGCTGGAATTATTCTCCGATGTTAGATGTCGCACGCGATCTCCGTTGGGGGCGCATTGATGAAACCTTCGGCGAAGACCCTCATCTTGTAGGCGAGATGGGTGCGGCGTTTGTTGAATCTTATGAGGCTAACGGCTTTGCTGCTTGTGCAAAGCACTTCATGGGCTATTCTGAAACACGCGGTGGCAGAGATTCATCAGAAGGTGACACCACCAAACGCAAACTAAAAGAAGTGTTTCTGCCCCCATTCCAACGCGCTATTGAAGCCGGATGCCAAAGCATCATGATCGGCTACCATGCCATAGATGGCATCCCATGCACCGCAAACTCATGGCTCCTACAAGATTTATTACGCGATGAACTAAAATTTGAGGGAGTTATCGTCACTGATTATGATAATGTGCGACGTATGCATGACGAACAAATGGTGTGTGCTAGTATCCGCGAAGCCGTCAAACGCGCTTATGAATCAGGTCTAGATATCATGATGGCTAGCCAATCTCATGCAAACATTTTGGTTGAGTTAGTCTACTCAGGGGAACTCGATATTGAAATCATTAATGCCTCATGTCGCCGCGTATTACAACTCAAAGCCAATCTAGGGCTATTTGAAAGTACCAAAATTGATCTATCTCCTCAAGCATTAGAATTTATCGGCACTCAACATCACCGTGAAATAGCATTAGACGCCGCCCACGAAGGAACAGTTTTACTGACCAACAAACATAACACACTACCCCTTAATCCAAATATTAAAAAGCTAGCAGTTTTCGGGGCAAATGCTAATGATCCGATCTCTCAACTTGGTGATTGGGTTTTAGGCACGTGGGAAATTCACACAGAAACCCAAAATCCAGAAAATATCGTAACAGTTCTGCAAGGCTTGCAAAATCAATTTATTAATACCGAAATTCGATATTTGCAAGGCAGTGGAATCCATGCTGAGCAAGTTGAAGATGAAGCAGCTATTACAAATCTTGCTAACTGGGCAGATGCAGTCATTGCAGTGATTGGTGATGACAACGCACAAAATGGTGAAGCAAAAGATCGTGCAAACCTTGATCTGAGTACAGGGCAACAACAACTTATTGATATCATCACCGCACAAGATACGCCACTCATTGTTGTACTTATCAATGGAAAACCGTTAAGCATCCCTAAATTAGTTACTCAAGCGGATGCAATTTTAGAAGCATGGAATCCGGGATGTGAGGGAGGCACTGCCGTTGCTCAAATCATTTCAGGAGACCGTGCGCCAACTGGGAAGCTCCCGATTTCTTTCCCTCATCATGTGGGACAGCTCCCTGTTTATTACAACGAGATCCTTGGTTGGCATGGTGATCCCCCCAAATATATTGATTATCCTCCAGAGGCTCTATTTCCATTTGGGCATGGGCTCACCTATACGACATTTGAATATAGCAATTTAAGAGTTACCCCTAACAAAACGAGTGTAACCCTTGAAGTTGACTTGCAAAATACAGGTTCACGAGAAGGTACAGAGGTTGTACAGGTTTACTTTAACGATATCTATACATCACTAACAACACCCGCTCAACAACTCATTGCTTTTCAGCGAATTAACATTGAACCCCAAACAAAGAAAACCTTGATATTTGAAATTGAATTTTCAAGTTTAACATTCATAAATGAGAATGGAGAGCAGGTCTTTGAAAATGGCGATTTTGAGTTCATGGTAGGTGGAACATCTCGTCAACAGCATTTACTTAAAAAAACAATAACCCTGAGCATACACATTTAATATCTCAAACACCTTATCCGTAGTAGCTAAAAATTGCAGCGGCACACATTGGTACAAACAAATGCTGTTAATTGGCATTTCCTTTACTATTATAAAGTGTGTTGGTTTCGAAGATGTAGAAGTTGTAGCGCATAAACCCGCAAGTGGAGGTGCTCTACCATCACACAGTTGAGTAGATGAATCTTCTGGGCATGACTAAAACAGATTTGACCTATGCTATGAGACTAAGCTAAAGATGCCCAAAACAGATGCTTTTTGCTGCAAAAACAAAAGAGACGCTACCCTCTGGTAACGTCCTTGTAGTTCAAGTTATGGGATGCCCCATACGGGCCTTCAACCCAGATCATATATCGGACTTAATGATGTCATGTGGTGTATTATGGGTCGCCTCTATAAAGGAAGCCCTAGACATATACAAGTCACAATCTCCCTTCAACGGCGCAATGACGAAATCCGACGCCGTTATATCGAAGACACAGAATCGATTCCTGACCTTGCCAAAGTCTTTGATCTCTCAAACGCTCGTATCCATCAGATCATTCACCATCAGTAGTTGATTCCCCATATTACCCTCAATCCCATTGTCAACATGCGGACTATGCGGATTAATCTCAACATACGCAAGTAACCTTCTTCACCAATAACGTTATTACATCGTCAGACCCCCCTCTGCCCTACTGTCCGCAGAGGGTTTTGTGTTCCATTAGATTGGTTGTGTTGCAAAAAATTGAGCAAATATTCAAATCGATGTAAAAGGGATAACGGTGTATGCTGTATCTAGGCGGCGAGCCCGAACAGCCCATGGATGAACTAGTTTTGTGCCTGAATATTGTGTTTGTCGATCCCCTTGATTTGCCCTTTTTTGATCATATGCATCACTTCGTACCCTTGCAGTGTTCGCCAAGCCGTTCGATAAGAACCGAATCCCAGTCCCGGTTTGACCCGTCGCTTGATGAAGCGGTGATCTTGCTCGACGATATTGTTCAAATATTTCACCGGTCTTCGCTGGCAATCTTTGGGTAGCAAACCTGCCTGTTTTAAGTCCCGCACAGCCCCAATGTAGGCTCCATTACGATCGACATTGATCACACGGGGCGCGACACGATCAGGATGTTCGAGCACCTTACGGAAAAACCGTTTGGCAGCACGGGTGCTGCGGGTCTCATTTAGCAGAAAATCAAGTGTTTGGCCCGTCGAATCTACCGCCCGATACAAATACATCCACTTTCCACGGACTTTCACATAGGTTTCGTCCACACGCCAAGAGTCATTGGTTGGCTTCAAGTGGGGGCGACTGCGGCGATCGATTTCCGGCGCATATTGCTGCACCCACCGAAAAATGGTGGTGTGAGCCACTGACAGACCTCGTTCAGCCATCATTTCCCCGAGGTCGCGATAGCTGAGGGCATAGCGTAAGTACCACCGCACGCACAGTAAGATGATTTCCGGTTGGAAGTGCCGCCATTTAAATGCATTTTCCATAGCCCAAATACCAGTTACCTATCCTGTATACCGATTCTCAATCAAGGGTACCCCATCTCAGATTTTTTGCAACACAACCATCATTTCCGAGATGCTAATCGATCAACTTTCATATGTCATATTTTAGCACCAATTCCATGATCTTGTTTACTTTTTGAACGCTTCTTTGTGGTGATTCGGTTACAAAAGACATCATAATTGAATGGAGAATATGATGTCGAACGAACCCCAAATCCCATACGATGATTACCACTATACCTACCGAAGTAGCTAAACTGAGTACAGACCACAAGCTTTGCTATATTGAAATTTAGAGTCGGCAAAAAGTCCGACTCTAACGCTCTCGAATTTGCAGCCCGTTATAGTTGCGAATTTGCTTTTGTAAATTGCACGATGTCATCCACATAGCCAAATGCTAAACCCGTGACTGTATCCGCTGCACCATAATAAACGGCAATCCGCCCAGTTTCCGCATCATGCAAGGCGGCACAAGGGAAGACAACATTCGGTACATCACCAACACATTCGTATTGCATTTGTGGCGATATTAAATAGGGTGCTGTACGGTACATGACTTTCCATGGCTCTTCTAAATCGAGCAGCGCCGCCCCCATGCTATAAACAAAGCCGTTGCACGATGTCAAAACACCATGATAAATCATAAGCCATCCCTCATTTGTTTCAATAGGGATGGGGCCGGCTCCTGTTTTCGTGCTATCCCATCGCCAATTGCGAGGACCCATGACCCAACGATGTTTGCCCCAATGCACCATATCGGGGCTTTCACTGTAGAAAATGTCTCCAAAGGGGGTATGTCCGGTATCGCTAGGACGGCTTAGCATCGCGTACTTGCCATTGATTTTGCGCGGAAACAAAACGCCATTGCGGTTATAAGGCAAGTAGGCGTTTTCCAAAAAGGTGAAGGTTTCGAAATCATAAGTGTATCCGATACCAATTGTTGGACCGTGATACCCATTGCACCAAGTAATATAATATCGATCTTCTAACCAGACCACACGCGGGTCATAACGATGTACAAACTCGGTATGCTCATCCTTTTCAAAATGCCAGTCGATAGGTTCATCAGCAATGTTCCAATGAATGCCATCATCGCTATGCCCGACGTGTAAGTTCATGGTGCGGCTCGTGTCATCCACCCGAAAAACGCCAGCATAGTTGCCATTAAACGTAACGGCTGCACTGTTAAAGATGCTGTTAGAGTTTGCCGTGTGATCACGCAGTATAATCGGATTTTGTGAATAACGCCACACCACATCATCCGATCCCACAGGACGATCCTCCCATGGCATATCGGGCAGCGCCTCACCAACAGATTGTATCTTCTGAATAATTTTCTCACCCATTTAATTTCCTTATCGATATAATGTTCTTGGTTCTTGACAACTTTACATTAAAATCATATTATAAAACTAGTTTGCGAACAAGTTCGATTTGTTTGAACAGGCGCAACAGGAGGAAATTATGGCTAAAAAACCGACACTGCGAGATATTGCGAAAGAATCAGGCGTCGCACTTAGCACCGTCTCGCAAGTACTCAATAATAAAGCAGGCGTATCTACTGAAATGCGCCAACATGTTTTAAAAGTTGCTTCCGATATGGGGTATCAGCAAAAGATCACTGTTGATACGCCACTTATGCCCGAACTTTCTGTGGTGGGCATTGTGACCAAGCGCCGTAATGGCGACCCCTTGGTGATAAATCCATTTTATTCGCATGTTATTGCGGGTGCCGAACGCGAATGTAACCGCCATAACATCAGCCTCATGTATGCCAATATCGAAGTAGACGACGATAATAATGCACTCAACTATCCCGCTATGTTGCTTGACCAACGCGTGGATGGAGTCATTGTTGTTGGCGCATTTCTTGAAAAAACTGTTGCACAGATTAGCCACCAAGCAGGGCAAAAAATTGTCTTGGTTGATGCCTATGCTGCATCGGAAGAAGCTGAATTCGATAGCGTAGTAACCGACAATGTCAACGGCGCAATTAATGCCGTGACACACTTAATCGAAAATGGGCATCGCCATATTGGCTTAATAGGAAGTTCGGAAAATTCCTATCCTAGTATTATGGAACGGCGCTTAGGATACTTTGAAGCCTTACGGCAACATGGTATCGAAGAAACGTACATTGAAAATGGCTTGCTCGAACGCGATGAAGCCTACGAAGCCACCAAAAACCTGTTGCAAAAGTCCCCCGAAGTAACGGCGATATTTGCTTGTAACGATAATAGCGCCATTGGTGTGATGCATGCTGTGCGCGAAATGGGACTATCTGTGCCGAATGATATTTCGGTCGTGGGGTTCGACGATATTGACGCTACTCAAGAAGTCACACCAACCATCACAACCATCCACGTTGATAAGGTATTGATGGGTGTGATGGCGCTGCGACACTTACGAGATCGTGTGGAAGACCCGAATCGGTCCACCATAAAAACGATCTTGAGTACGCATCTTATTATACGAGAGTCTGTACGCAAACTGTAGTAGTCGGTTGCAATAACTGTTAATCGGCTTTAAGAAATGGCGGCTATTTTGTGATAGCTGCCGAAAATAAGTTAAAAGATTACTTAGGAGAATCTATAATGCAACGTAAAACTATCTTTGCTGTACTGCTAGTTATTGCCTTGCTGGTGGCATCTGTACCGATGCCCATCATGGCACAAGAAAGTGAAAGCCTCAGTATATGGATAACAGGTAATGAAAGCGAAGTGGGTATCCTACAAACAGCAGCAGCTCCTTTCACTGAAGATACTGGTATCGAAGTTACCGTAGAAGCTGTGAGCTGGGGCGATGCCTTTGCACGTTATCTCTCAGCGATCAACAGCGGTGAAGGTGCCGACATCTATATTGGCGGTATGTCGTGGGGGATTTCTCTTGGCAATATCGGTGGTTTGGTCGATATTTCCGAAACATTTGCTGATGAATACGAAGCTGTTCTAGAAGCCAATAACCCCAGCTTTGTAGATGGCACCATCGGTGTAGATGGCGCGGTATATGTTGTGCCTTACAACCAAGATGTGCAAATCATGTACTACCTCACGGATGCACTTGCCGAAGCTGGTTTCGATGCACCTCCCGCAACATGGGAAGAACTAACTGCAGCTGTAGAAGCCCTTAACGAGCTTGGTTATGGCGCTGGCTGGGGTTGGGGCAATGCGTCATGGCTTGGCTTGCAACCCATGCTCTACCAAGCAGGTGGCGCATGGTATGCTGAAGATTGCAGCACCTCTGCCGTAAACTCTGATGAAGGCTTAACGGCGCTAGAATACTATACCACCCTTTACGAAGACCTTGGTTTTCCGCAAGAACAAGCCAATACGGCAACTGGCTTTTCGACGGGCGAACTGGCTCTAACCATTGATGGCGAATGGACTGCTCCTGGCATAAATTCCTCGTTTCCCGAACTAGAAGGTACGTGGGCGGTTGCTCCTCTTCCCGAAGGGCCTGCTGGTAATAACGACTCTTTCCTTGGCGGTAAATCAGCTGGTATCTTCTCGTATTCCGAAAATGTGGATGCCGCATGGCAATTCTTGCAATGGCTACAAACAGCCGAAGCAGCCGAAGGCATCGCAACGGAAGCCTTCGCACTTGGTCGAATCCACTTGCCACCGCAACCCGCCAATGCGGATGCCATCCAAGGTGACGAGGGGTTCAGCAGTGTACTAGCAACACAACTTGAAAACACCACGGCTCCGCCAAGCTGCCCAGGTTGGGAAGAAAGCGGTAATGCCATCAACAACGTGATCCAATCTGTACTTTTTGAAGGCGCTGCCTTTGATGATGCTCTCATCGAAATGGAAACCATTTTGAACGAAGCATTGGTCGAATACGGTAGCTAATACTTAGTTGCTCTCCATGTAGAAAAAGGATTGGGCTCGCCAATCCTTTTTCATAAAAGATTTTATAGAAAACGAGAAATAACCTATGGCATCCCCCGAGCAATCGTTTGAAGCAAAAACAACCAGCTTTGAATATCCTAAACGTAACGATACTATCGGCAACAGGCTATCAGACCTTGCTTACGAGATGTGGCGTGCCCGTGTTTCGTATGCGTTGCTATCTATTTTTTTTATCCCATTTTTGATCTTTGTGGTGTACCCCATCTTTAGCTCGGGCTACTTAAGCCTTACCAATTACACAGGGTCACCTAATGCAGAAACCGAATTCGGTCTTAGGGCTAGAAAAGCGTGGATAATTCAAAATGGGGATTATGGGGTAAAATACGCAGCGGTTCATCAACAATAGCAGGCATTTCAATATATGACCATCCAAGATTGGCTCTTCACAGGCATCATCCTGTTGCTACTGTGTTGGCTCAAATATCATTACGAACAATGCAGTCTGGTCTTCGATGCCGCCACTCAACCTCGTCGTCCATGGCGCTTACGTCCGCGCAGTCCAAAAGACTGCCCACTGTGTCAAGCGCAACACCCCCATACCCATCCACCCGAAGCGATCGTTCCATGGTCACAACAAAAAAGCAAACGGGGTCGCCCCAAGTCCATTTCAAGTGAAGGACATGCCTGCACCAGCAAACATTGCATGTACTTTGGAATCACCGATGAGACCATTCATGCCCTCGTGGCCCATGCAGTTGAAGGACAAGCCGAACCCATCCGGCGTTGGCGGTGCCAAGCTTGTGGCACCACCGTCAGTGAACGGCACCACACCGCCATGCGCTGGTTGAAGACCCCCTCATGGCGCGTGCAGGAAGTCGTCACCGCCTTCGGCGAAGGTGTCGATCAAGCTGCCGCTGTGCGTATCTTCAAACACCATCCCTCCACCATCGCGCGCTGGCTACGCCGCGCTGGTCAACTCGACCAACCCTTGCATGACCGCTTCTTCAACCACTTCCGCGCCGAATACATCCAACTCGATGAACTCAAAACCAAGACCCGACGCATGGGCGAAACATGGGTCTGGGTCGCGCTCGATGTCCCCACACGCGTCATGATCGCCCTCCACATCGGGCCCCGCAACCAAAAAAGCGCCCATCAACTGCTCCATGAGGTCAAACACCGCCTCGACGAAGACAATATCCCCGTCTTCAGCAGCGATGGCCTGCGCATGTATTTTTACGCCATCACCGCCCATTACGGCTTCTGGATCCCACCACTACCCGGCAAACGCGCTTGGCGGTGGATCGTGGATGAGCGGGTCCTCTTTGCCCAGCTTCACAAAATCAAAGTGGGCTACAAACTCACTGACCTCAAATCCTTCATCCGACTCGGATCCCGACGCACCTATCGTGACACACTCCAAGCCGAAGGCTTCACTGGCAAGATCGAAACCGCCTATGTTGAACGCATTAACCTCACGTTGCGTGAACTCATCGCGCCACTCTCACGACGCACTTGGTCACTCGCTCACGATGACCGCACACTCAACCTACATGTCGGGTGGGGGCGCGCTTACTACCATTTCGCACGGACTCATCACAGTCTACGACAACTCGATGCACGCGGACGCTACCGACACCGAACACCCGCCATGGCCGCCCGCGTCCTACACAAACGACTCGATGTGGCGGACCTCTTGCTCATGCCTTTTCCAGCCTTAGGCGACACAACCTAACGCGCTTTTGGCATCCTCACTACCCCAGTTCCGGACCCAGCGCACACGCGCTCGGGCTAGTTTGAGCTGATTCATCCTCGACATCTCACTACCAACACGCTATTTTATTCACTGACACACCCATTGCTTACATCCACATACCCCTCACACTCCCCCACTGATTTATCCACGCTTTTCTAGTGGCTAGACCGTGAAAAAACTTCATCCGTGACCAAATTTGGGATCATTTCTTAGAACCCATCCGTTAGAATAGTCGCTTTGTTCAACACTTAAACGGAAATATGATCTGGCACACGCTTCTTCGCATCTTTTCAACATTATTGGAACTCTGGCAACTCAGTCGACATTCTTCCACAGACAAGGATCTCGAAATTCTGCTTCTACGACAACAGCTCGCCATCTACGAACGTAAGTATGATGATGTGATTCGACCCTCTCGACCTGATCGTTTCATGATGGCTAGCCTTACCCATCACTTGCGCCAACATTCGGATCGCTCAGTTGAACAACTGCGATCTGTTATTCGCATCGTGCAACCGCAAACGGCCATCAAATAGCATCGTCTCATTGCCAAACGTAAGTGGACTCAACACTAAGCCAAAGGTGGACGTCCAAGGATCGATCCCAAACTTGAACAGTTGGTTCTACAACTCGCTCCTGAAAATGACTGGGGACAAACAAAAATCGAAGGTGAGCTTATCAAGCTTGGTTACACGATATCGGATAATACTGTCGGCAATATCTTGAAGAGGCATGGCATCCCACCGCAACCAGAGCGATTACATTCTCCAAGTTGGAATCACCTCATGACGCACTACAAAGAACAGTTAATTGCCTGTGATTTTTTCACCATCGAAACGCTCTTCCTCAAGACCATCTACGTGCTTTTCTTTATTGAAATTGGTTCACAACGTGCGCATTTTGCTGGTTGCACCACTAATCCCAACGGTAAGTGGACAACACAACAAGCCAGACAACTCGTCTGGAAATTAAATGATGAGGACAAAGACTTTCGCCTCATCATTCATGATCGTGACTCTAAGATCACTAAAGCGTTTGATAATGTTTTATAATCAGAAGAAATCAAGGTCATAAAAATGCCCTTTAGAGCCCCAAACGCAAATGCCTTTGCTGAACGCTGGATACGATCGATTCACGAAGAATGTCTCGACAAACTTATTATCATCAATCAAAAACACTTACGAAGTGTCGTACGAGAATATATCGATTACTACAATACAAGACGACCCATCAGGGCATTGAGCAACGGTCTCCCCTACCAAGAAGTGAATTACCAGAAAATGGGGTGGTCAAACGAAGAAAAGTGTTAGGTGGCATCATCAACGACTACTATCGAGACGCTGCCTAGGCAAAAAATGCCCATGGACGAGGTTTTTTCACAGTACGTGGCGAAATTGCCCACCCTATTATTTTACCCGATGCGCTATTTGTCGAAATTGCTGTGGGGTTGTTTGTTTAATTTTACGAAAACAACGATTGAAATTTGATATATTACGAAATCCACACTGATCAGCGATTTGATAAACATGTAAATCGGTTTCGATGAGCAAGCGACAAGCATGCGCAATACGAATTTCCCTAAGATAGCGTACAAATGTACGCCCCGTTATCTTACGAAAACTACGAGAAAATGCTGAATATGATAAGCCTGTATACTGCGCCATATCAGCCAAGGTAATCGGTTCAGAATATTGTGTTTGTAGTTGTACAAACATGTCGTTAAACTGTTGGTAGTTCGTTTCACTCATCTTACCCAAAGGGTTGTTAAGTATTCTCACATCTTCTGTTGGAGCTTCTACAAATATCCGCAAAATATCTAGCAATTTCAACATCGCTTGAATACCACTAGATTCTTGAAATTCTGTCAAAATGTGATGAGCAGTGTGGCGCGTTTGCCCCGTTAGAATGATTGCCCGCTGATCATTTTGGAACAACCGAACAAGGGGCTTTAATTCTGGTATGGTGGAGAAAGCAACGCTTAAGGTATCATGTTCAAATTGCAGTACGCGCGCGCAATCTTGTCTTGAATCAGATGCCGCATCACCAAAATATCCATGATAGATGCCGGAACCAATCAGCACGAAATCGCCAGCTTCAAATGCTTCTTGATGTCCACCAATGATCCTATAGCCATGCCCATAGGTAATTTCGGTAATTTCAATTTCTGGGTGATAGTGGAGTGGGCCATTAAAGCGATCATGCACCACATTAAAATATACAAAACTGCGATCATGCACCATGGGAATCTTTTGGAATTTTATTCTCATAATACTATTCTCTTTTTACTTACTCAATTATTAGCGCAATTTGACAAAAAAGTACCACAATTTGCCATTATTTTATCATGTAGTGCTTCAATTCCTGCTTAAATTAAGGGTAATGTTTATTATCTATTGGAGAAGTCAAATGGTTGACATCATTACTGAACTCAACTCAGAATATCCACTTTCAGGTCAGCAAATCGCTTTTTTTGAGGAAAATGGTTTTATTAAATTAAAACAAGTTTTTTCACCAGACTTTATTGAGTATTTTGGGAAGATTGTTACAGAAAAAGTAATCGAACTAAATACATTGCACCTACCTATGGAAGAACGCAACACTTACCAAAAGGCATTTTTACAAGTCCCGAATTTATGGACAAAAAGTGATATTATAAAGGAACTAGTCTTCAGCAAACGACTCGCCAAAATTGCCGCAGACTTGCTCAAAATTGATGGGGTACGGTTGTATCATGATCAAGCACTATATAAGGAACCAAGTGGCGGTATTACCCCTTGGCACGCTGACCAATCTTACTGGCCACTTTCATCCGACAGAAGCATCACGGTATGGATGCCCTTACAAGAAACACCTGTAGAACTTGGCGCATTAGCCTTTGCACCCAAAAGCCAACATGTGGATTTAGGGCGAGGGTTACCCATTGATGACCAGAGCGAACAACAGATTCAACAAACATTTGAAGAGCAAAATTTCGACTATGTGGCCACTGCGTACGACATTGGCGAAGTCAGCTATCATCTTGGGTGGACATTTCATCGGGCAGGCCCCAATACCAGTAATCGCCCTCGCTCAGTTATGACGATCATTTATATGGATGAGCAAATGCGATTATCTGAACCTAGCAATCCGAATCAAGAAAATGACCGTGAGCGTTGGTGTCCGGATGTAGAAATTGGTGAGATCATCAATAGTCCGTTGAACCCAACACTATACATGAAAAATGGTGCTTAGCTCTATCAATTGTAGCGCTTAACCGTTGCGACACAATATTCTGGATTAAATTTCTTCCAGCAAATTGCATGGTATCCATTCAGTAGTATGGCGTTTAATCAACCAGGTTTGGATTTCATAGGGTTGAAATGTCAGCAAGTGTGGTTTCAACCCATCTATAATTACCGTTGTTTGTGTGAAACGCCCTGCCGATTCCACAAATCGTATGATTAAAGCATCATCGTGATCTGATTTTTTCATTGCACCAATATTGATATTTGAGGCCGTTATTGTGATAAATGGCGGCATAATATCTGGCGTTTGTTGCACCGTCATTGGTGTGTGGAAGGCAAAAAATATTTCAAATGGATGATTTAACTCATGTGCCAATGGGATCAGTAAATCCTGTAAGACCTTTGAATCATCATCGCAAACCAAACGAAAGCATGTTTGGATCATTTCCTGATCCATAAATGTGTAAGAGCGATTGGGATCTAAAGGCATGAGATGAGACCATGCAGAATGGACAGCCCCCCGTGTTAAACTGAGTCCTAGTGTGCCATCGTTGCTTACATGAAATGCAGATTGACCGTTATTGGCAATACCGATATGAATACCCTCGGATGACAATTGCAACCAACGCTGATACACATGCTCGGTTTCATCTGCCACACGCGAACTCGCACCATACGGCGTTTCACAATAGACATCTGTTGTGGGTACATCAAATGGCATGACTAACTTAATCATTTTTTGGCGAGCTTGCATATGAAGATTGACTGTTATATCAATGTGCTCTAAATCTGCAAAAAATGTATAGTGAATACTGGCACGACACCATTGCCATGTTATGAGACATTCTATCGTGATAGAGACATCACCTTGGTGCAATACACGGATAGCTTTTGCATCGGCCTTCCCCAGTTCCTCACCAACATATTCTTGTAACTGTGATACGGTCATGGGAAGGAACTTCCCTACAGACTCATTAAAATTTACACGCTCCATCCCCCCCCAAGCATGACCTGTGTCTGCCATCGCTTCTAATCCGATAGGGTCAGTTAAGATTGATTTATTGGTTTTCTTGTTGATGAGTTGCGCTAATCCACCACTTTCCCGCTCAAACGTGGCTTGCCAATGGGGTGTATCAACAACCAATGATGTGTCTGTTTCAACTATGCTCATAATTGGAGATACTTTTTTGAAAGGCTCTTCAAAGCGCACCTCATAGCGACGTACTGAAAGGGCTGGAACATCCGCCACAAATCCTAAAAATGGCTGCATCGGCGTATCTTCTAATACAGGTGAGCCACCACTTTCTTGATGTGGAACTTTAGCGCCTGTATCGTCGTACAAACAAAATGACTTAGCATTATTTTGGCTTGTATATGCTCTTAGAAAGTTGATACCAACTGGAACACGCATTGATTGCCCGTGCGGATTTAATACATAAATTGGAATGGTATCCGGTTGCGGGGCGACTGGTGGCAACATGGCATGTTGGCGACTCACAACAATGCGCCGCGCAGTATCGTTGATATACCCAACCATATCATTCACGGGTGGCAACGCATGTTCAATCAACGCCCCTGCAATCACATCATGAAACGCGATCAGCATTAACCGCTTCCAAGCAGCTCGCAATTGCTCATCAGGATACGATACACCATATCGCCACCATGTGATGGTTGCCCATCGTTCGGCTGAAGCTAACAGGCTTTCGGCTTGGCGTAGTTTTCGTTTAATCGGCGCAATGGATGTATAAGCTCCAGCAAATACCCGTTGTAGTTCAGCTTCGTGAGATGGTAACTGTTCAATATTGGGTGTAATACGGTTTAGATAGGCTTCGGGTGTACTATGTTGAACTATCAATTGTGTATCATCTTGGTAACGATTGAGCAAAGCACGAATTTGCTGTAAATCTTGGCGCGTTGCCCCACCACCATGATTTCCTAATCCCCAAAATACCAGTATATCCTGCCCTGTTTCTTTTGCTTGTTGAATACCGAGTTCAATTTGTTCAATGGTGGATACCCATTCACCTGTAAACACGTCATGCGGTGTACGATACCAGATATCCTTGGGACGTAGGGTCGTGATACTGCTGCCATCAGCACCAACCCAGCGAAACAAAGGCGCAGGAAGTTCTAAGAGAGTGGAAAACGGACGCCCAATGATGTATAGATCAAACCCACTTTGTCGCAATAATTGAGGTAAGCCATTAGAATGCCCAAAGGAATCAACATTAAAGGCAACATTCGGACGAACACCAAACTTTTCAGAAAAGTATCGCCTTCCCTCAATGATACACCGTACAATGGTTTCACCACTTGGCAAGTTTACATCTGGCTGAAGATACCACCCGCCACTAATATTCCACCGTTTGGCTTGTACCAGTTCACGAATTCGCTCAAACAACATTGGATCATATTCTTCAACCCACTCATATAATAAACTTTCATTTTGATTAAAAATAAATTCAGGAAACTCATCTAATAAATCGGCAGCGGTACGAAATGTTGAAATCGCTTCGCGTGCGCCTTCTTCCCATGACCATTTATAAATGGGATCAAGATGGGCAGTACAAACAAGATGAACAATGGGTGTCATCATAAATTCCTTAAAAATTGTGTTGATATTGGCTAGGGGTTAAGCCTGTATACTTTTTAAAAACAGTCGAAAAATATTGACTGCTGGCAAAGCCTAACAAAAACGCGATGTCTGAAATCGACTGGTCGTTTTGTTCTAACAATTGTTTGGCGTGCTTGATGCGTTGTTGTGTCCAATATTCAGCGGGTGGCATCCCAACTTCAGTCAAAAAACGTTTTTGAAAATAGCTGGCACTCATCCCAACTGTTGCAGCGATCAATGACACCGTTAGTTTCTCAGCAAGATGTTCCTCAATCCACTGTAAACTATTGGCAATCTCAGGTGTGTATCCTACAGACCGTCGATTAAGTTCATCTATGAATGCCTGATAAGACCTGACAAGATCGATTAAAATTTCATGCACGGTAACATGGCTTAGCAAAGCCGCATAGGGTTTTGTATTTTGTTGCTCATCCATTAAGCGATAAAATACAGAACTCATGCTTTGTGAGGCAGGAAAGGCTCTGTGGTTAATACTACTAAAGCCATCAAGCAATGCTTGTTGAATATGCCGCCCGTTAAATTGTATCCAATAGATTTCGCAGCGTTGCATTACCCCATTGACACCACCGTGTGGTTCAGATGGTTTCGTTACGAAATAATCCCCACGTTTCACAATATAGGTTTTATCATTCACCCACCAATGCAACTCCCCTTGAACAACATAACAAATTTCGTAGTCATCCTCATGGATATGTTCTGGTAATCCAGCAGGAATCGCCGCATCAAACACTGTCCACCCTAAACAAGAAAGGGCTTTATCCAGTAAATTATCCGTGTGAACAATACGTTTGACTTTACTCAATATATCAATCCAAAGATGTATAATTTTCTATCCTGAAAAACGTCAATGTATAAAATACGATTCGATTCAAAATAGAACGACATATGAATTCAAACATCATAAACTAAGAACAGTGACCTTGCATAATGAATATATTGGATTCTTAGAAAATGACAACCAAACATCGGATCAAATGGTATCGAACGCCACTTCACTCTACTGTTCTCGCCGAACTCAACCAACGTAGTGATTGGAAAGGATTGGTTCACACCGTTGGGCATCTATTGATCATGACTGCTACAGGCTTATTAGCTTGGTATGCAACCGTAAATTGGTCATCACCCATTGCTTTATCATGCCTCTTTTTGCACGGAACCGTTTGGGCATTTATCCCCAATGGAGGGCATGAATTGTGCCATCGCACGGTTTTTAAAACAAAATTTTTAAATACCATTTTCCGCAACATTTACAGTTTTTTGGGTTGGTATAATCACATTGCATTTTGGGAAAGCCATCAAGAACATCACAAATATACGCTACATCCCCCCGATGATTTAGAAGTTATCTTGCCGCGCAACCATACCGTAATGGGCTTTCTGAGTTTCGGGTTTATCAACCCAATGGGCTTTTACCGCCGCATGAAGTCTGTTTTAAGGATGGCATTTGGTTATATCGACGACGAATGGATGAATATGTTATTCCCAGAAGATCAACCTGAAAAGCGCCGTAAAGTGTTTAATTGGGCGCGGGGTATGTTGTTGGCACATGGAACTTTAACCCTGGTTTCCATTTATCTTGGTTTCTGGCAACTTCCACTACTGATTACACTGGCCCCCTTTTACGGTGGCGCATTGCAATGGCTATGTAACGAAGCCCAACACACTGGATTACCTGACCACCAAAGTGATTTTCGCATCAACTCACGAACTATCCTTTTAAACCCAGTGTTACAATTTTTGTATTGGAATATGAATTATCACATTGAACATCACATGTATGCAGCCGTACCCTGTTATAACTTGCCGCAACTCCATGAAAAGATCAAACATGATTTACCGTACTGCCCCAATGGTGTGTGGGCAGCATGGCAAGAGATCGTACCCATTGTTCGCAAACAATGGCAAGACCCCACCTACCAACATATTCCAACATTACCCCAAGCGATTGAGCAAGCATAGCTTTCTATAACAAAAACGCGGAGTAGTATGCTCCGCGTTTTTAAGTCTCTTGTCGTTTAACTTATTTGATAATGGTGCCTGCTAAGGCTGTCAAAGTTCGTTTTACCCGTTTATTGATCGTATTTTTGGGTTTGTGGTTGTCCTGAGTTGGGCGAACAAACCCTTCAAATGCTTGCTGGCGATAGATATTCACGCCTGCATCTTCTAATCGATCATTGTTGGCTGTTCTAAAATCGTATCCGTAATCCATCATGTACTCCTTTAATATAGGTTTGATGCTTCTATATTACGAATAAAGTGGGGGTATCCACATCTACCAAAAGGGGTATTTAGATCAAAAAAAGGAGTATTCAAAGAAGTTTTAGATTGTTCGCTATCGCTGCTGCTTCAGTTCGATTACTCACGTCTAATTTATTATAGATATGCCGAACATGAACTTTGACTGTGCCAACAGACAGAAATAACTTTTCAGCAATCTCTTTATTGGACACCCCCTCAGCTAAGAGTGCCAAAACCTCCAGCTCACGATCACTAAGCGGATCAGTAAGTGGTTGCGGTGCAATGGTCATGCTTGACGTTTTGTATGGAAGCATCCCAAACAGATCAACCAATTCCGAAAATGTCTGATCTAAATCGCGATAGCGCCCACGCTCTAAGGCAGCATCAAAGGCAACATCGCCCAATTCAGTTTTTAGCAAGTCTTGTAACGATTGGTTAGGTTGCCAAAGTTCCATCCACGCGGGCACACTAACTTGATGATGCTTTGCTAGACCAATGAGTTCAACCGCATCGACAATTTGCCCTTTATGAGATAACAAATGGGCTGCCAACGGCAACATTAAAACCATATCTTGCGGAAAGTAACATAAGTCGAGCAACTTAGCCAATTGTTCGGCGGCATCATCAAGTTGACGTTGTGAGAGATCCGCCATCAACAATCCATAAATGGCAAAATACGTTGTTTTGCCCGCAGGCGTTAGGCGAAGACCTTGTTCGCATAACTGACGTGCCTCAGCATAGTTACCAACACAGTTGGCGAGGATACCTTGTAAAGAAATGATGCCACCTACATTCACCATATAATTGACTGTTTCGGCAATATGTTGTGCTTCTTCAAGCAGGTCTTTTGCTTGTGACAAATTGCCGTGCATCCATGCCAACATGGCTAAGCTGATCAAGACCACGCCCTCACTTTTAAGGTCACCCATTTCTTGCCACACCTGCAAGGCATCTTGGAAATAGGCTTCTCCATGATCCGATGGTTCCCCCGTAATAAGTAACGCAATACGCCCTGTATAAAAGATGGTATGCGCCATGCCAGTACGATCACCAATTTGGGTGGCTAATGCATGATGGCGTTCATTGAGCTTTAAGATTTTATCTTGGTGGTCACGCCCCATTGTTGAAAGGTAGTAATGCACCATACCCCGCAACACACGCACACGGTAATAATCATCCTCAAGACGATCAAAAATACTTAAAGCCTCTTCATAGGCACTGGCGCTGCTTTCACGGTAAGCCTCAAAACGATTGAGTTCGCCAACTGTCCACAACATGAGCGCCAGTGTCGCATCATCTTGTTGGTGACGTGCAACCTTGATGGTGGCATCAATCATTGCTTTAATACTGTCTAGTAGTGGGGTTCGTTCTTGTAATATCCACACCTCTAGCCACCGCGCTCTGATATGATTTTGCATTCGTGACGGCTGAGTATCATCTGATGAAATCAAATTCTCGACAGCATATCGCAACATATCTTCACCCACTTGATAGCGAGATCGCATATCACAATAGAGCGCTAGCCCTTCTGCCATCGAGAGTAATATTTTCTCTTCTTTAAATCGAACAGCAGCATACCAAGCTTTACGTAAATTACCAAAATCTATATCAATGGCGTTTAAACCCTCTAACTGACCATTCCCTTTGATTTCGGGACTAAGGTTCAGTAAAAAGTTTGCATAGTACGCTGTATGTGCATCATTTATGCTGTCAAATTCCTCCGCCTTTATTAACTTTTCCTCGGCATATTGGCGTAACAAGGCATGAATGCGGTAGCGCCCTGATGATAATTTTGACAACATGGATTTTTCAACCAATGCAGATAAAATGGGCAAGGTCGCCCCTGCAATCTGTTCAGCCGCATCGCGTTCAAACCCATCACGAAAGACACATAGCTTACGAAAAACGGCTTGTTCTTGCGGGGTGCACAATGCCCATGATTGATCAAACACTGTGCGAATATTGCGATGCCGTTCCGGAACATTACGGACTTGCGTTGACAAAATATCAATACTTTTTTGGATTTCGTCAGCAACTTCATGGCATGTTAGTGATTTTAGCCATGAAGCGGCTAACTCTAAAGCCAATGGCATCCCGTCAACCAGTTGACAGATTTTATACACACAGTCACGATTTGCATCTAACGAAAAATCGCGTTGGACTCTGGCAGCTCGATCCGTGAAGAGTGCCACTGCCCCAAAGTCATGATCCATTGATGTGGGATCATCTGGGTCTGGATACCGCATTCCCCCAATCTGCCACACCCATTCTTCTTGTAGATTGAGCACCTCACGAGATGTGATTAAAAATTTTATTTCGGGGGCTTCGCGTAGGATCGGCACTATAAACTCAGAACCGTCTAACAAATGTTCAAAGTTATCTAGCAAGATAATCATATGCCGTTTACGGAGATAGGTTTCAAGCGCTTCAAAGACAGTCATGCTATCACCTGTATGAATCCCCAAGCGGCTCGTAATTGTCGGCAATATATTTTCTATATCTTGAACCGCCGCTAGCGGAACATAGAGAACACCATCACGATAGGTATCACCAATACGTTCTAATAAGGCTTGCGCTAAGCGGGTTTTGCCTAACCCACCCGCCCCAACCAATGTCAGTAAACGACAATCAGGGTTTTCTACAAGCGCGATAAGTTCTTGCAGATCCGCTTTACGCCCGACAAATGATGTTGGGTTGATAGGAATATGATGGGGTGTGCGTTTATTTGACATAGTCTATCCAAGTGAACGCTTGATAACTTCATTATACCCCCCTCTGATAACAAAAAATACAGAATGATTGCAAAAAGTAAATATACGTGCTAACATGTATATACATTTGGAATTTTGTATAGTTTTTTTATTCAGGTTTGTTAGTATCTTTTTATCTGACAAACGCAAAAGACAAATTTTTATGGATAATCCAATAAAAAGTATTAAGATTGATCACGATAGCTTTATTGCCCTCCACGTCCAACTACTCAATCAACTAAGACAATTAATTTTGTCGGGACGGTGGCAAAAAGGTGATCGTCTGCCTAGTGAATCAAAACTTGTTGACCATCTTGGCATTAGCCGTACAACGGTTCGCATAGCTCTACAAAGTGCAGAAGTCGAGGGACTCATTCGGCGTGCTGCTGGGCGCGGAACCTTTGTTGATTATACCCCCGATGAATTAACCACTAAACGCTCCATTGGGTATGTGACCCGTAGCTTCCATAGTGATTTACATCGCGTTTTACTCAGCAGTGTTGAAACAGAATTACGATCCTCTGGGTATCGTGTCTTTTTTAGCAATGCTGGTACAAATGATGAAGAAGCTGAGGTACTAGGTAGTTTACTAGAAGATATTGATGGTTTGATTTTATGGCCAAATGTCAAGACCACTCCAACCGTCCGAGACACCCTCAATCAACTGGCTGAACAAGGAATACCGATTGTTTTTATTGATAGGCTGATTGAAGGGATCAATGCCGATTTTGTGAGTACCGATAACTTCGGGGGAACAGCAGGGCTTACTCGTCACCTCATCGAACTCGGTCACGAGGACATTGTTTTCTTACAGGGCAACATCAGCAAGCTCTATTCTATTGATGAGCGGTATCGCGGTTATGAATTTGTCATGCAAGAAAGCGGTTTGGACATATTACCTGTTTGGAAAGTAAATTCGCCCAATGAAACAGAGTTTGTGGAAGTGGACATTTACCGCTTATTGAGTGATATGAGTGATGAGCTAACCCAACAAATCCAAACTTTATTTGAGCAAACACCCCGCAAACCAACCGCTATTATTGGCGCAAATGATGCTTTAGCAATCCTTGCCATGAAAGCAATAGAGCAATTAAACCTTAACGTCCCTGAAGACATCTCTATCGTGGGGTTTGACGACATCAGTTTGGCAGCTCATATGCACACCCCCTTAACAACTGTTTCTCAAGACGCTCATGAAATCGGTGTGATCGCTGCACAACTCTTAATGTCCCGTTTGGATGGGAATACAGCTTCTTTAAAACATGAAGTTGTGCCAGCACGGATGCAAATTCGGAGTTCAACCAGCATCCCCCTTAAGATCACATAACGCATTCAATAGGAAAGGAGTGGCATTAACAGAACACGATAAATTTTTACGCATGGTTTATATTTGGGTATTACCGGAATGCCCGTTGGTAGCCAGTCCAACAAACTCAATCAGGAGAGATGGATTTAGTATATATTTTCTCTATTTAGGAGTAATGCAATGCGCAAAAAATCATTTTTGTTCGTACTTCTTATTGCAGCTTTGATGGTCACCAGTTTTGGTATCCCTGTAGCTGCTCAGGATGATGTCGCTCGTGAAGATACGGTTGTATTTGACTTAGACCGTACCATTCCCGATGCCTCTGTTTTTAATCCTTATACCCCTGGTGGTCAAGTTACAGGTCGTTTAACCGGCGGTCACCAAGCCCTATGGGAACCACTTTTTATTTTGAACCCTATTACTGGTGAAATCCAACCATGGTTGGGTGTTAGCTTTGAAGCTAACGACACCAATGACGTTTGGGTACTCACCTTACGCGAAGGTGTCGCATGGTCAGATGGCGAAGCCTTCAATGCTGATGACGTGATTTTCACGATTGAAATGCTACTCAATGACGAATCTGTATCTTTGACCGATGCAGGAAACATGCAACGTTGGGTTGAAAGTGTAGAAGCAACTGATGAGCTAACGGTTCAATTTAACCTAACCGAACCCAACCCCCGTTTCCAATTAGACTATTTCTCAGTACGCATCAACGATAGCTTGTTAATCATGCCAGAACATATTTGGGCAGATGTTGATCCCGTAACCTTTACCAACTTTGACCTTGAAGCTGGTTGGCCTGTTGGGACTGGCCCGTATACCTTGAGCAACGCCAGCGTAGACCGTGTTGTTTGGGATCGTAATGATGATTGGTGGGGTGCTGCAACAGGCTTTATGGAACTCCCCGAACCCCTTCGTTTGGTATGGCAGTCCATTGGTACGGAAGATACACGTGTTCAATTGATTGCGAATAACGAAATTGATGCTGGGCAAAATGTATCCCCAGCCGCCTATGAAGCCATCATTGCCCAAAATGATAGCATCATTGCTTGGTTCCCCGACTTCCCCTATGCGTTTGCAGATGTCTGTGTGCGTCAATTGGACTTTAATACCACGGTTGCACCTTGGGACAGCGCGAACATGCGGAACGCTATCAATATGATTATTGACCGCGAAGAAATCGTAGAATTTGCTTATGATGGTACCACCGAAGCCGCAACCACAATGTTTGTGGGCTATGGTGCAATGGATCCATACAATAATGCGATTGCAGACGCTGGGTTAGCACTTTCCCCCAACGCTGATGTAGAAGCGGGTCAAGCCTTAATCGAAGCTGAAGGTTATGCACTTGATGGTGACTTCTACGCCAAAGATGGTGAAACGCTCACCATGAACTTGACTGTGAATACAGCTAGCACCGAGTACACCCGCACCGTTGATGTGATTATTGAACAATTACGTGATGCTGGCATCGATGCAGTGGCCAACCCTGTAGACAACTCTACTTTCTGGGGTGATGCTGCACCATTTGGTAACTACGAAGTCGCTTATAGCTGGTTGTCTTGTGGCTCTATCAACGAACCGTGGGCATCTATGGATCGTTACCGTAGTGAATATGTTGTGCCCGTTGGCGAACGTAGCCCCGGCTTTAACAACACCGCCCGCTGGGATGGCGACGCTGCTGATGCTTACTCCGAAATCGTAGACCAAATTGCTCCGTTGCCATTGGGTGACCCTGCTATTCCGGAATTGGTGGTGGAAGCATACAGTATCTTAGTTGATGAACGCCCCTTCATTCCATTGGTACAATCCACCAAATTGTTACCCTACAACACCACTTACTGGACAGGTTGGCCAACTTCAGATGATCCATACCTTGCACCAGCACACTGGAAAGGTAGCACTCACTTGATCATCCATAACTTAACTCGTGCCAACTAATTGCGCTAGTTTCGTTACTTAATTTTATGGGTGGGGTAAGGGTTCCCTTGCTCCACCCTTTTCTATGCGAAAATAATTTTTGAGATTTCAAATATGATACCCCGACAGTATTTAGTACGACGTGTAGGCATTTTTTTTCTAACCATTTGGCTATCAGCTACCTTAATTTGGCTGATTCCACGCCTTTCTCCCGGTGATCCTATTGCAGCAATGGTGGCGGGGATGTCGGGTGCAGGTGGTTTTGTGGAAGATTCCGATAGAATCATTGAGGGATGGCGCGCCCGCTTCGGGTTAGATGAACCCCAATATATTCAATACATTCGGTATCTTGGGAACCTAGCAACACTAGACTTTGGCTATTCAGTAGCAAATTTCCCCACCCCTGTCAGCACGCTCATTAGTGATGCGTTACCTTGGACAATCGGCTTGCTGATTTGGGCAATGGTGCTAACCTTTTTGATCGGCAATTTCCTTGGTGCGATTATGGTGTGGACGAAAACCCCCAGTCTCATCAAGGTACTAATCCCACTAACAATGGTCTTTACTTCGATTCCGTCAATTTTGGCGGGGCTATTCCTTTTATATATATTTGCATTCACCCTCAAGTGGCTGCCCATCCAAGGATCATACGGGTTTAATGTCAATCCTGGTTGGGATCTTGATTTTGTATTTAGCGTGATTGAACATGGCACATTACCTGCCTTAGCGATCATCTTGGTTAGCTTTGGGTATTGGACACTTGGGATGCGCGGGATGATGATCACAGTCCAAGGTGAAGACTACATGCAGCTTGCCAATGCTAAGGGGCTAAATCCTTTTTACGTTTTATATCGCTATATGATCCGCAATGCGATCTTGCCACAAGTAACCGCCTTTGCAATTCAGTTAGGGACACTTGTTAGCGGACAGATTCTTGTCGAATTTGTCTTTAATTATCGTGGTATGGGACGTGTGATTTATAACGCGATTTTGGCGCGAGACTTTGCAGTCATTCAGGGAGCCTCCTTCATAGTGATCATGATGACTGCCTTGGCGGTGCTGGTAATTGACCTCATTTACCCACTCATTGATCCACGTATTAGCCATAAAGGGGGTTAAGTAATGGATACTGCACAAACACCGAATCATACGCCAATTGAACAAGAGCAAGAGCAACCAAAAACAATGGGGCGCTTTAATCAATGGGATACCCCTTGGTTAAACCCCAAAATGATTAGTGGTGTACTGATTATTGGTTTTCTAGTTCTGTCCGGATTAGTAGGGCCATACTTTTACGATACTGACCTCGCATTTGCAAGGTCATCCCCGCGCAACCTGCCCCCTGTTGGGTTTGAAAATTGGCGTGGTCAAGAAGGCACATGGGATCACCCACTTGGAACCGATAACCTCGGACGGGATTTACTCGCAGTTGCTATTTTGGGTGCCCCTAATACGTTTGCAATTGGCGCACTCGCCGCCGTAATCGGTTTAGGGGTTGGGATTGTATTAGGATTTTCGGCGGGTTTCCTTGGCGGTTGGGTGGATGATGTCATCCGTCTAGCGGCTGATGTGACGTTAACCATTCCCGCATTGCTCGTATTGATTGTATTGCAATCAACCCTTGAGCGAATAGAGATCACAACGATGGCAGCACTAATTGCAGCCTTTGCATGGCCTCGGTCAACACGACAAATACGCTCACAAGTCCTCAGTATGCGCGAAAGTGGGTATATCCGCATAGCGCGACTGTCAGGAGCATCTAATTTTGACATTATGTTTAAAGAGATGTTACCAAACTTGATTCCGTATATTTTTGCGAGTTTTATCGCAGGCGCAACAGGCGCTATCTTAACCGCCGTTGGCCTTGAAACACTCGGATTAGGGCCAACGCGGGTTTCGACCTTGGGTGGAACCATCTATAACGCTTATGTTGGAACGGCTCTATCGCTAAATATGTGGTGGTGGTGGGGATTACCAACGTTCCTATTATCGGTAATGTTTATAGGGTTATTGCTCATTAATCTTGGCTTTGATGAAATCGCAAACCCACGTTTGCGTAAGGCATCCAAATAAGGAATCGAACAATGGAAAATACGAAACAAGTCGTTTTGGATGTCAAAGGACTAAAAATTTACTATGAAACCCCCAAAGGCGATGTTAAAGCCGTTAATGGAATTGACTTTTCACTCTATCGCGGCGAAATCCTCGGTTTAGTTGGGGAGTCTGGTTGTGGCAAGTCAACGGCTGCAATGGGCGTTTTGCAATTGATCGTTCCGCCTGGGCGAATTGTCGATGGCGAAATTTTAATGGGGGAGACAGATCTCTTAAAGCTCAGTGCCGCTGAATTACGTAAACGCCGTTGGACACAATTAGCCTTGATCCCTCAAGGAGCGATGAACTCATTAAACCCAACTATGCGCATCAGCCAACAAATTGCCGATGTTATTCGTCACCATGAGGGGCGCACCAGCAAAGATGCCATGAAAACCCGCATTTTACAATTGCTGCAATGGGTCGGGTTGCCAGAACGAATCTATAACATGTATCCCCATGAGTTAAGTGGTGGCATGAAACAACGGGTTTGTATTGCCATGGCGATTGCATTGAACCCCGCTGTGATTATTGCTGATGAGTCCACCAGTGCGCTTGATGTGGTTGTGCAACGGGTGGTTGCCCAAACCCTGCTCAAGGTGAAGGAAGAAATGGGTGTCTCAATGATCATGATTGGGCATGACATGGGTTTGATGGCACAAATGGTGGATCGGATTGCAGTGATGTATGCAGGCAATGTGGTCGAAATTTCAACCGTTGAGCATATCTTTAAAAATCCGGGGCATCCATACTCTGAGCTATTGATTGACTCTGTGCCCTCTCTTACGGAACGGAAACCGCTCAAAATTACGGAAGGGATCACACACGATCCACGGAATCCCCCACCCGGATGTATCTTCCAATTGCGGTGTCCTTTTGTGCATGATCGCTGCAAGATCGAAAAACCAATTCGCCAAGAAATCCGTGATGGGCAAGAAGTTGCTTGTCACCTATACGAAAAACAAGAAGACGGGAGCTATGTCGATGTCCGAACTACTGCTTGATATTCGCGATGCTACCAAGGTATATACGCAACGGGTGTTTGGTGGTGGCAAGCGCGAAGTCGTTGCACTAGATAAATTTAATTTTCAGATTGCCAGTTCACCCGCAACGATCACCACAATTGCGGGCGAAAGCGGTAGCGGAAAAACAACCCTCGCCAATGTTGTGCTAGGTTTTACCGATATCACAACAGGGCAAATCATCTATGAAGGTCAAGATATGGCAACAGCATCGCCAGCGCTCCGTAAAGAGTATCGGCGGAATGTGCAAGCCGTATTCCAAGACCCATTTGGGGTATATAACCCGTTCTATCGGATTGAACATGTCTTTAACATGGTGATCGACAACTTCAACCTTGCATCCAGTAAATCTGCTGCCCGTGATATGGTAGAGGAATCTCTGAATGTGGTGGGATTATACGGCGAAGATGTCTTACGGAAGTATCCTCATCAACTCAGTGGCGGTCAGCGACAACGCATCATGATGGCACGCGCTTATATGGTGAAGCCAAAACTCATTGTGGCAGATGAACCCGTTTCAATGGTAGACGCCTCGCTACGAGCCTCTATTTTAGATGTGATGATGAAGTTACGCGATGCGGGCATTTCCTTTATATACATCACACATGATCTCAGTACAGCTTACCAAATCGGTGATCAGATTTTCATCCTCTACCAAGGCGCGATTGCCGAAACGGGTGAAGCGGTTGATGTAATCAGTAATCCACAACATCCTTATGTGCAATTGTTGATTAATTCTGTGCCGATGCCTGACCCAAACATCAAATGGGATGGTGTGATTGAGCTACCCGCAGAGGAAGAAATGCGAACGTCACAAAATTCAGGATGCCGTTTTTATCCCCGTTGCCCACAACGTATGGATCGGTGTTTAAAGTCTATGCCACCGTTGTATAAGATGAGTGACAACGGCCACCAAGCATCTTGCTATCTGTACGATGACCGAGAAATTGCGCGAAAGGCTTAGGCTTAATTCGGAGTAACTACTCAGGCTATCCTGACTGTAGGAGGTCATCCTCTAGTGATAGCTTAAATTGTTGCGTAGTTGTCGATTCGGTGTGGTAGAAACCCCGCCCTACAATCAATTCATCGTGTAGGGTGGGTACTTTTGCCCGCCATGACCTACAAACCTAGATACACTGAGTAGTTACAATTCGGGTAATATTGTGCTTGAAAATAGAGCGTTGGCAGGTATAAACCCCAACGCTCTTCTTTAATCTACTGCCAGTTATGACATGGCATGTATTGATCAAATAGGACGAATAACTTTATGGATATGAATAGCGAGGCTCGCGCAAAAATGAATCGCTGGCGGACAACGTTAAAGACCGCCCAGCGTCGTGCCATTAACTTTGAAGAGCGTATGCTGGCACGGTTAGAGGATTTGCGTGAGCGTAGTGTGTTATCCCGCGAGCCTCTGTTAGAGTGGCAGATACAGCAAGTTTATTTTCGGGATGTGGGCATTTATGACCCCATTGATCCAGAGCCGCGCCCCATTCAGGTTGGGGATACATGGGGCGGCAAAGGCGTTTCTGCCTTTTTTCGCCGCCAGATCACGATCCCCGAATCAATGGACGGTCAGCGTATATTTTTACGGATTTATGTCGAAGGCGATTCGCTGGTTCGCTTAGATGGCGTACCGTATCATGGATTGGATCCTTTTCGGAATAACATTTTATTGGCGGATTCCGCGCACGGCGGCAAAACCTATGATGTAGAACTGGAATCATATATCCATTGGTATACCAGCACAAACTATCATAATCAATTCACCCTCGCTGAACTGGCCAGTATTGACCCTGAAATTGAAGCAGCTTATTGGGATTTTGTGGCAGCTTTTAAAGTCTTGTTTATCAACAATATCGATCAGAACCTGAGTACATTTATTGAAACGCACTTATGGAATGCGCTCCGAGCAATCCCCATACATGAGCCTGATTTGCAAACATTTAAAACAGAACTCCATAACATCTGTGCCACTTTTCGAGAAAACGTATTTGACACTGAACATTTTAAGGTAAATGGATTATTTTATATGGTGGGGCATTCCCACCTAGATATTGTCTATCAATGGCCACATCGGGAATACATCCGCAAAATTGGACGCACCCATTCCACCATGCTCCGCCTGATGGAACAATACCCCGATTTCACCTTTTCGCAAAGCAATGGCAAAATCTATGACGATATGAAAACGCACTTCCCCGCACTATATAAGGAAGTTAAAACCCGTATTGCAGAGGGGCGTTGGCAACCCGTGGGGGCGCTGTGGGTAGAATCCGATTGTAATCTTATTTCTGGGGAATCACTGGTACGCAATATTCTGTTGGGACAACGCTTTTGGCAAGATGAATTTGAGTTCACGTCAAAAATATTTTGGCAACCCGATGTTTTTGGGATGACATGGGCACTCCCCCAAATCCTCAAACAAAGTGGGATTGAAATCGCATTTACCAATAAACCGTTTGTTTGGAATGATACCACGCCTTGGCGGCAAAATAATTTCTGGTGGGAAGGGTTAGATGGGTCTAAGGTCTTAGGGATGATTCCACCGGGGCATTTTATCGGATTTGTAGACCCTGATCATATGGATCAATATTGGCGCGATTACTCCGAAAAAGAAACCATTGGTGAAGTTATATATACGTATGGATGGGGGGATGGTGGCGGTGGTGTTGACCCCGAAATGCTAGAATGCGCCAAGCGTTATGCTGATTTTCCCGGCATGGTGCGGACTGAATCCGCATTGCCAGAAGACGCTTTGTTAAGAATCGCTGATCTTGCGGTTGATGCCAATCTACCCTCATGGCGCGATGAAATTTACCTCGAAGCCCACCGAGGAACCTACACTACTAAAGGCATGTTAAAAAAGCGCAATCGACAATCTGAAGTTTTATACCGCACGGTTGAAATGCTAGCAACCTTGGCATGGTTAGATGGGGCAGACTACCCTGCTACTATATTAGATAAAGGGTGGAAACATTTACTCGCCACACAATTCCATGATGCTTTACCCGGTACACATATTAATGAAGTGTACCATGACCTACTTGCTGAATATGACATGGTAGAACAATTCGCTCAAGAGGTAAAACAGCAGGCTGTTTTAACAATTTGGGGTGAACAAGGTCAACAATTGATCATCTTTAATGCTTTGCCTGCGGAACATGCTCATACGATAACCCTACCAGCAGATCTATTATCGGGAAAATCGTTAGCTGGTTATGATGGGCAAGCACTCCCCCATCAATTGATTGATAGTTTTGAACATGGCAAACAAGTTACTATCGAGTTAGATCAACCGATCCCACCAACGGGCTATCGTGTTTTTGAATTCACTGACGATACAACAACCTCTAAGAAAAGTGATTTACGCATCACACAAAACACAGTGGAAAATCGCTATTTAAAAGCAACTTTTAATAATCATGGTGAAATCATTCGTTTATATGATAAAGAAGCTAGTCGGATGGTGTTATCTGAAGGTGAACGTGGCAACATCTTTCAAATATATGAAGATCGTCCGGGACGATATGATGCGTGGGATATTGTTGAGTCCTATGTAGAATATGAATTGCCGATAATGGGTGACAGTACAATTAGTATAGAAGAAAATGGTGCGTTACGAGTTGCCTTACTAGTTGAACGCACTTGCTACAAGTCCACCATTCGGCAACGGATTAGCTTAGAAGCCGAGTCTAGGCACCTAACATTTGAAACTGAAATCGAGTGGCACGAACGGCAACGCCTGCTTAAAGTTGGATTTCCGCTAGCGATCAAACCGAATAAAGCAACATTTGACATTGCTTACGGCAATATGGAGCGCCCCACCCATCGCAACACCGCCCATGAAAAAGCCCGTTTTGAAGTTCCCGCCCATTGGTGGATGGATATGTCAGAATACAATTATGGTGTAGCACTGTTAAATGACTGTAAGTATGGTCACGAAGTAAACGAACATTGGATGCGGCTCACACTCCTCAAAGGCTCCGTTAACCCAGACCCAGAAGCCGATTTAGGAACCCATCATTTTACCTATGTACTGCATCCACATATAGGCGGATGGCGTGAGGCGGATGTGATCGGCGCTGCTGCTCGACTCAACACCCCGCTAACAGCGCAATCTACCAATTTAACACCAAATGCGAAGTCCTTCATTATATATGATGCATCCAATGTCACACTTGAAGCTGTAAAACGTAGTGAAGATGATCAATATATGATTGTCCGATTGGTTGAACGCCATAACGCCCTAACACATACAACATTAACATTTGACCGAGAATTTTTGGCAGCTTATCATTCAAATGTGATGGAAGAAATAGGCAGTCAGCTTACATTAAACGGCACACAACTTGATATTGAATTAAAGCCCTACGAAATTGTCACGATAGCACTCAAACCATAATCTGTATACATATTGAATGAGTTTGAATAATTTGGCTTAAAAGGGCGAGTGTATTCGCCCTTTTGTGTTTCTAACGAGCATAGTCCATCACTAATACACGGGTGCTATCGGGAATGTCTGCTTTGGTGATGGTCGTTTCATAGTTAAACGCAAAATCAACATCGGCATCATCATAATGAGAGAGGAATGTGTGTATCCAGTGGGTATTGCGTGGAATGTAGGTTAATGTCCGAAAGTGCATGGGAATAATCAGTTTTGGCTTGGTGACTTCGAGCATTTTAAAAAGTGCATCAAGTGGAATTGTTGGCGAACCCCCAACAAGCGCCAGCAAAATATCGAGATCATGAAAAAAAGCGATTTGCTCATCGGTAAGCGGATTACCAACATCCCCCATATGAGCAATTTGCATTCCATCCACTTCAAAGCGATACATCCCATTTTGATCAGGATCATGTTCTTCATGGTGAATCCATTCCATAGCCTGAATAGCTTTTACCGCTTTCCCTGCTTCTGTGTGTGAACCCCCATTTTGAGCAACGGTCAACGCATTAACCACAGCAGGATCACCTTTAATCAGATCAAAACGACAATGCGCTTCATCATTATCAGAAGAAACAATCACTAAATCTGCTGGGTCTGGAATCGGTTCATAACCTAGAATTTCGGGAGTATATGGATCCGTAATAATTGTAAAACCATCGTCTGCAACAAGGCGAAATGCAGCTTGTCCGTACCATTTAATTTTCATGATTAAATGCCTTTCAAAAATCTCTAAATGTATACACAAGTTAATACAATTGTATCAGAGATAAATGCCGTAGTGTACCAAAACCATTAGGTTGATGCTGATAAATATGAGGTTTGATGACAATCATAGGCATCTATAAGTCTAATCATGATTTTCTAATACAAAAAAGACACCCGGATTCCAACCATGACCAATAATATAGAGCTTATCATCCATAACATGCCACATCGCGTTATGCATCCGTTGTGAGTCACTAGAACCAATATCCAAATCCGCTTTGGGTTCTATCCGAGACAGTATCTCGTATGATTCCCCGTCACAGACTAAAAGTGGTGCAGGAGTACCACTATCCGGATCATCATATAGGCATGTGATCAGGGCTAACCAGCGCCCTTTCCATTGGATATAATCAACAAAACATATCCATAAGCCATCTTTTAGTTGGAATACATTCTGAAGTTCACCATCAAAGTTGTGATGCTCAATTCTGGCGTGCCAACGGTCAAGAATGACGAGGTGGTTACCATCAGGCGTGATGTTTACCCCATGTGCGCAACGGAATTTCCCATGTTCTAGTGGATCTTCTGTATGCCCACCAAAAATAGATACCCATTCTTGGGTTTTGATATTTACAACAGAAATATAATTCGCGCCATACCCATCAGCAATATAGAGCAGATCCCCATGTAAAAAGGTATCAGTCGGTTTATAACTTGTATCAGGAGAGGCATACTCTGCGAATTCAGGACGTCCAAATTCGTGCGTTAGCGTTCCATCTAAGGTAACAATAAAAACTCGTTCAGCATCATTTGCAGTAAGCACAAGATGTGGCACATTGTCAATTTCCACAAATCGCACACTATGTAAATTATAAGCTTGGATGATTTCTGGCAAGTCTATTCTGCTTTGGGTCTGTAAGTCCGATTCAATCCGAATCAGTCCATAACCATGCATCCCATAGTAAATTGCACCAAACCCATCTCGGCAGTCTTGGGTAAATGTTGTATGTAAGTTAATTTCAAAGTCGATAGCCTCTGTGGGGAGATTGTGTAAATCACGGCGATATGTAAATTGAAACGGAGATTGACCAGATATAGTTGACATTAAACATCCTTTTCTAATCTGTGTCCTAACATATCGTAAAATTGACAAGGGGTCTACAGTTTGTAAACTATAGCCCCCTGCAATTTATGTTCAAACTTAACAACTAAGCGTAATCTGGGACAGGAACCACAGGATTACCCGCAATATTTTCACCACGACACACATAGAGATTGTGCCCGTCGTTACCTTTTGCGCCCTCAATAAATTTGGTTTCTAAAGAAAAGTAGCGCATTGTATACCCTGCACGGCGGCGGGTGCTGGTGTTGGCTTCTGCACCGTGAACAATCCGCCCATCATGCAATGAACATTCATTGGGGTTGAGTTCAAAATAAACTGCTTTTGATTCATCCACAAGGTCAGCACGGATTTCTGTACCAAATGTGTTTTCGCTTTTGTCTACTTCAACATAGATTTCTGAATCCCCACCGACATGACTACCGGGGATAACGCGCAAACACCCATTTTCTTTATCGGTACGATCTAGCGCTAACCAAACCGTTACAATTTGATCCATACGATCTAAACGCCCTTTCCAGTATGCGCTATCTTCATGCCAAGGGGTGGCACGTCCCACATTGGGCTCCTTAGAAATAAAGTGGCTACTCCATAATCCGATGTTGGGGCCGATGATGGGTTCTACTAAATCCAGCACTTCATCAGCCACCAAAAAGCTAAATAATTCAGGATTTTCAAAATGCGGTTTATCCAGTTCATCCGTACGAGAGCCTGCTTTTTGTTTTGCAACTAAACCTTCAAAAATCTCAACAAGGCGAGCAAATTTTTCATCGCTAAACAATGGTTGTTTAAATAAGTGGTAACCGACTTCATGATATTTTTGTGCGTCTGTTTCATTAATACGATGGTTTCCCATGATACACTCCGTTGGAAAAATATTTATGAACTTATAGTTGTAATATACGGGATCAGGGGCTAGACTGTCTTGTGAAAAATTAACGTGTTTTTGTGCTATTTTGACATAAACTATGAAATTATTACGCGCTGAAAAAATTATTGACTCAGACATTGAAGGCTATTATGTTCATTTTCCATTGGTCGAACAAATCGCCACCCAAGTCCATCAACATGACTTTCATGAGATATTTTTGATTGTAACGGGTAGCGTGAACCATCATGTGAATGATGCAACACAAGTGTTGACCAGTGGCTCCCTCGTATTTGTGCGCCCTGATGATGCCCACTTTTATAGCAATGATGGAAATGCCAATTGCGAACTCATTAACCTTGCCTTTTTAAGTCGCACCTTTTCCCACATGGTGGAATATCTTCAACTCGATATGGTTGCCCTAGAAATTTTGCGAACCCCCTTATCGCCACATATTCGCTTATCCAACACTGAGCATAAAGCCTTGACCACTCAATTAAAAACATGGGGGCGCGGATTGTATCGAGATAAGTCGCATTCAAGAATTGTGCTAAGGGCATTGTTGGCACAACTGATTGGATACTTTCAAAGTAATCATCATGCTGAACTGTCTGATAATTCCCCTGAATGGCTTAAACAACTTACTGAAGAAATGCACATCACCAAAAATTTGGTAGAAGGCCGTGACGCGCTCATGCGACTTGCCAACCGTACCCCTGAATATGTTGGACGTGCTTTTAAAACTTATCTTGGGGTTACGCCATCACAATTTATCAATGACTTACGCCTAGATTATGCTAGTGAATTATTATTGCAAAGTAATGATCCAATCATTGAGATTTGTTACGAGGTTGGGTTTGGAAACTTGAGCCATTTTTACCATCTATTCAAGGATCGCTGGGGGTGTTCCCCATTGGAGTTTCGTAAACAAAACCGCCATCGGTTGATCCCGTAAAAAAAAATAAATCGAGATACTTTTTATCTCGATTTATGCCATATAGAGCTAAGCGTTTAGGCTAATTATAAGGTCGTCCACCATCCACAGGCAGAATAGCGGCAGTGGTAAACGGCATATGCGCCACGACTGCATAGACGGTTTCGGCTACATCGTCTGCCGTAGCCAATCGATCCAATGGAGTTTTGGCGCGTTGCTCATCCAAGATAGCCGGATCCATCTTGGCAGCATATTCACCCAACACCCAGCCCGGCGACACGGACGCCACTCGAATCTGAGGGGCTAAAGCACGTCCTAAGGAACGGGTCATGGAGTCCATCGCCGCTTTAGAAGCACAATAAGCCACATTACTTCCGATCCCCGTTCGCGCCGCAATCGAGGAAATGTTGATCACGACGCCACCATCCCCAGCAATGAGCAAATCCTTTAGCCCTCGGATCATGCCAAATGCCCCGCGCCAGTTAGTGCGGAAAATATCATCAATCCAGCTATCGTCTAAGGCATCCAGATCATCATGGGGAACAGGCTTGGTGATACCAGCATTATTGACCAAAATATCCACACGGCCAAAGCGGGTTTCTAAGTCTGTAGCAAGGGTATCGATTGCAGTTTTATCATCTACCGGTGCTTGAATCACCAGATGCCCCTCACCCGCCAGTGAATCCGCAACGGTTTGGGTTTTGTCCGCACTTTGGCGGTAGGTCAGCACCACCGTTGCGCCTGCTTCAGCCAAACGGCGACAGATGGCAGAACCAATCCCGCCACCACCGCCCGTTACCACTGCAATTTTTCCATTAAGGGCTTTGGTATCACTCATGGTTACGCCTCAACTTTTTGACCGTAGCGACGCACCCGCAAGTCACATTGGTATTGGTGACCGATAAAACCTTCAAGCTCACACAATCGCGACCCATACTCGCCAATAATGGCGCTGGCGTCTTCGCTCACCCGTTGATAGGTCACCGTTTTGATGAACTTTCCAACCCACAAACCGCCTGTATAGCGCCCCGCTTTTTTGGTGGGTAGCGTGTGGTTGGTTCCGATGACTTTGTCTCCATACGCAACATTTGTTTCTTTACCAAGAAATAATGCGCCGTAGTTCGTCATATTATCGAGGAAGTATTGCGGATCACGGGTGAGGATTTCGACATGTTCGCTGGCAATATCATCCGCTACTTGTACCATTTCCTCATCACTATCCACCACAATTACCTCACCAAAGTCACGCCATGCCACGCTAGCAACTTCCGCCGTGGGTAAGACTTTGAGTTGACGCTCAATTTCTTGCATGGTTTCTTCAGCAAGTTCACGACTGGTCGTTAACAACACCGCTGGCGAGGTGGGGCCATGTTCGGCTTGACCGAGCAAGTCGGTTGCGCACATTTCAGCATCAGCGGTTTCATCAGCAATGACCAACACTTCAGTAGGACCAGCTAATAGATCAATCCCCACTGTACCAAACAATTGCCGTTTAGCTTCGGCGACGTACATGTTGCCCGGACCAACGATCATATCAACCGCTTCGATCTCACTGGTTCCGTAGGCCATTGCCGCCATCGCTTGGATGCCACCCAAGACATAGATCGCATCTGCGCCGGCAAAGTGCATCGCCGCAATCGTAGCGGCAGGAACTTCACCTTTACTGGGTGGCGTACAAGCAATCACCCGCTCAACACCGGCAACTTTAGCGGTGAGTACACTCATATGCGCCGAGGCCACCATCGGATATTTACCACCCGGCACATAACACCCCACACTATTCATCGGTAAGTTTTTATGTCCCAAAATCACCCCAGGGATCGTTTCGATCTCAACATCACTCAATGATGCTAATTGCGCTTCCGCAAATTTTCGGATCTGTGCTTGCGCAAACTTTAAATCATCAATCGTTTGTTGGGGCAGGCTATCCACTGCTGCTTGGATCTTTTCATCCGAAAGGCGAAAGGTTTCTGGTGACCAGTTATCAAACTTTTGCGACAGTTCACGAACAGCGTCATCTTTACGGTCGCGGATGTCTGCCAAAATCGTTTTCACGGTTTCTTGCACTTTGGCATCGGCATCTTGTTTTTCTTCTACAGAGGGGCCACGTTTTAAGTATTCAATTGCCATCTTGAGTTCTCCTAAAAAGTATTGTTGTTAAAGAGATGATCTTAAGTCGGTCAGTGCGGCATTAGCTGCATTCCGCAACAGCACCGTATCGGTTTGTAGTGTCACGATATTCATGCCTAACTCGACCATGAGCTTGGCATACGAGACAGAATTACAATGCGTGCCACAATATAAATTGTTATCTTTAGCGACTGCAATAATTTGTTTGATGGCATCCATCACCACCGGATCAGTTGAGTCTTGTTCCGCTTTACCAATCAAGCTATTACATAAGTCACCAGGGCCAACATACAATACATTCAGCCCCTCGACCTTAGCAATATCCTCCATATTCTCCATCGCTTGTTTGGTTTCGATCATGGCAAATGTCAGGATTTCATCATTGGCGTAGGCAGCATAATCAGCACCGGCATATTGTTTGGCACGGGTGGGACCAAGACTGCGATACCCCAGTGGCGGGTAACGACATGCCCCCACAAAGCGCTCGGCTTCTTCACGGGTATTGATCATGGGTGCGATCATGCCATACGCTCCCGCATCCAAAAAGCGACCAATCTGATCCGGATCGTTCCATGAAGCGCGTACCATCGGCACCACCCCCATATGCGAAATCAATTGTAATATTTGGATCGCTGTGCCAATATCCGCCATGCCATGTTGCATGTCCACCGTCACACTATCCCAACCCACCGAGGCCATCACCTCTGCTGACCATGTATTCGGGATGTGCAGCCATGCATTGATCACCACCTCATTTCTGTTTAAAACATTCTTTAGCTCGTTAAGAATCATATAATACCTCAAACGTATATACAGGTTATAACATTTTATCGAATATTCTCTATATAGCCAATATTCAGTAAGCTATCAAATCATTATGTTAGTGGTTTTAGGGCTAGAAAAGCATGGATAATTCTAAATGGGATCATGAGACAAAATATACGGCTGTTTGTATTTATCAGTTACATCGTCGTACAATCGCGTTGCCAAGGTTGTGACACCACATTTAGTGATAGGGTATCCACCAGTCCGGCGACATCACATGATGGTTATCCGGTCACGGACTTGCGGCTCTATAACGGACAGTACAAATCTGTGATAACCTACCCAGATGACATCCGCATCATGTTTGGAAACCGACCCAATCCCCCCCAGCACATAGCAACCTGCTAAGGGATTTGATGAACTGACAATCCTACCAGAACAGTCACTCAACTAGAGTATTACGTGGGCATGGGATGGTCAGATGCAGTTCGCAACACTGGAATTACTCAATTATCGTTTAGGATTAATGCTGGAGTAAAGCGAACGCCTCGCAACGATTTGGGCTGCTGATTTTTGATTTCCCAACAGCATTGTCAATCCTACCACTATGCAGAGTCCTGTTTACCTAACAAGATTGGGAGCTTCTTGATTGACACCCAATTCCGCAATTTTTTCACGTAGCAAACGAATATCACGCTTAGGCGGTGCGCCAAAAAGGCTTTTGTAATCGCGGCTAAAATAGGCGGCATCACGGTACCTCACTTCATAAGCAGCACTTGTTGCATCATTACCGCCAACTGACGGTGGTAATTACCGCTGACCAACCAGCTGGCGGTAATGTAGTCTTTTCAACTATGGAGACTTATAGTTATCCAATCAGCAAAAACCTTACTTTCGCTTGCCATGCAAGATTTGATGCACCCGCGCATTGGATAATCCAAAGGCTTTTGCCAACTCAGGGATCGTCTCACCATTAGCATAGCGAATACGAATTTGATCGTTGCGATGGGCTTTACGCTTCCATTTATCTGATTGGGGTGTTTGTGGGATGGGTTGGCCTTGGTACAGTAAACGCAAAACAGCCTGAGTAGCTTGTTTCAGGCTGTTTACGGAGTTGCCCCATACGGGACTCTACATCCAAGCTTGCCGCATCACTAACATCGACATCTCCATCGTTAGCGCCACCACTCGGCATACCACTATCACCCCCTTCCCCAGTGTTATCATCTTCATACAGTTTTGCGCGTAACATCAGAAATCGTTCTGCCCACGGCTTCAATTGAAAATCCACGATGCGACGAGTATCCAAATTGTAGATAATCTTTTCAAACAAAGTACGTACTAATCCTTGGCGATCCTCAGCACTGGTTGAATCCCATAAATCTTGAATCCGTTGCACAGCTTCCAAACACATTGTGAGTTCCATCGCCAACTTCTGTTTTTCGGTAGTGAAACTCTGCCAATATGACATCTCACGTTCATTTTGCTCTTTGCGTAGTAGATATTCAGCTTGACTGATATCACCTTCTAAAAACAAGAACTTAGCCGCATCAATCCGTTGCTTACACAAGGCAATGGTCTCTTTTTTCTTTTCAACTAAGTCCGCCTGAGTGGGCAAATCATTTGTCCGTCGAATCGAGTCGAGTGATAAGGTCGTCATGAATTCAATAGCCTCAGGATCAACGACCAGCAACCCCAATAAACGCTCAAAGTCTGCTTCAATCATGTCACTTCGTACTGAGCGATTATGAACACCGCAGGTAACACCACGTTTATGGCGATAGCGGAAAATGCCCCTTGAGTGCGTTCCACCAAAGGCCGTATTAAGACTCGGATCATCATGTTTTTCAGCCAATGCTTCACAATGAGAACAATAGGTGATGCCAGCTAATGGATACGCATAATCTTTACGCTTGATACCATTATTGGACGGTTTTTGAGTCCGCTGTTGCCGTACATACCCCACTCGCCTCAGCAAATCTATTGGGAAAACAGCACGGTCTTCATCAAATACAATTTCATCAACAGGGGCCTGTTCATATGCAGGTCGATCTTTCGCTTTTGTTCCGACAACCAACCCACCATACTCAAGGTAGTTTGCTGTAATCCGTCGAATATCATCTAAGTTAAACGGGCGGGGTTCTCCATCACGTCTACGGAAAAACCAACCATCATCATTCATCTGATAAGCCAGCTTCTCACGTCCCATGTGCCCTTCCGAATACAGTTTGAGTATCCGCTCAGCCGCTTCAAAATACCCACGCCAAAAGGCCGTATCATCTGGTGGCGCAGTTTCAACACCAGCCATGTAGCTGCCATCCGACAATAACCACACCCCTTCTTTGGTGGGGATTAACTTACCTTCTTCATCACGTTCAGTTCCAAACGGTGGGCGCCCAATCGTAATCCCTTTGGCTTTGCGATAAGCCACGCTATCACGGGCACGCTGGGCAATATCTTCCGCATAATACTCATCAAACATTGCCCCCAATTGTACCAACATTCGCCCTTGTTGGGTTGAGGTATCGATTTGTTGTCGTCCGGGGGCAGCAATTGCTAACGCAACCCCATAACTATTGAGCGAATCGATTAGGTCACCAACTCGCCACCCTTTTCGGTGTAGACGAGACATGTCATTGGCTACCAAGGCCACCACATCAGGATCACCCAAGCGTTTTTTGAGGGCTAACCAAGCGGGGCGACCTTTTTCACTTCGCCCTGATTTATGACCACCCGTATCTTGATACCATTCGGGTATCCAGCCCTTACCTTCACAAAAAGCGTAAATGTTATCACGCTGGCGTTCGGGACTATTGGCATCATTTTCATCGCGAGTGACCGATTGGCGAATATAGCACAAAGCCACATTGGCATTGTCATACTTTTGATTGTGTTCCATGTTGTATACCCTTTTGACTCAGTTGTTTTGCCTTGATACGTGCCACTACAACCAGAAAATCAGTCAACCCTTGTAACAGATGTTCCTCAGTTAGTTTATGTTGAGCACATAACTGTTGTGCCATCTGGTACAACGTATCGCGTGATGGCGGAACATACTCAATCATGGTTGGTTGACTCGATTTCATCGATTCGTCTGACACATCATCCTTTCTTCCCAACTCAAGAGCGACGGAATCAAAAAACCGCCACCTGCTAAAGTGCAAGTAGCGGCGATTCCCGTCTCGGGTATAATTGCCGTTAGCCTACTCGCTGCTTCTATCAGCGGGTTGGGTTAGGCCTCGTTTGGTGTTACAGCACCTTGCGGGGTCGCTTTGTTTTTGTAATAACTCTACTGGTTTTCATTATAACACAAGTCAAGTAGCGCGATAGCGATGTGCTGCGCCACGCCGATAACTCGTTGGTTCCCCAACAATCAACTGCCCTATCTTATATAAGACAATTGCCCATTGTGTTGTAAATGGCCGACAAAACTTCACCCCCTTGAGATTGATCAATTCACGTCGCAACTGATACTGATAGGCACGATGAACACCGCTTAACTTTTTGCGCTTTGCCCAGCGACACAAATTCACCAAATGACTTGCACGACCATAGCTATCCACAATCATCCAAAAGTCTTGCCATGTATCAAGAATACCGAATATTAAAGGCATGATGTGGTTTATGAGATTGCTTTGGGGCATGGGGTTCCTTTAAGCACATTATATAAGGAAGACACAGGCCGTCAAGCAGGGAAATAAAGTAATAAAGATTGGTCACTTGAGGCAACCACAACTATACTTAAACCTCGTAGATAAATGAGAGCGTCATAGGATGTCTTCGTATTTTTTAGCTACTACGGGAATTCCAAAATCTTATAGTGTTAGTTTATCTGTAGCTGTGTTGTTTTCCCCATTGCTTGCCGCAGTTTACCGACGGCCTGCTTTTCCCAAGTAGGGTAAGCCTGAGGATTATCCCAGAAGATAGTCCATGCTTCATTGAGTAGCGCTTTGATAGGAGCTTGTTCGTCATCTGCTAACTTAAAGCCACAAGCATAAACACCTTCATAGCCTCTTATGGCTATAGTAGCCAGCAGTTCATCAGGGAAGCACCGTTTATATTCAGGGGTAGGGTTCATATCACTTATTGATAAATATTCATTCCAAGCTTCCCTAATATGTTGCCCCTCAGCCGAGAGATTCAGTAAATCTAGTAACTTTAGAATAACAACCATTCTGGCGTGGTCTGGTGGGTGTGTCATTTTCACTATTGTAGGAACAACAAATGGATTTCCGCCTGTCTTAGCTGCCAAATGATAATGTGACCATGCAAATGCCGATCCTAAAGTACATACAGCAAAAATATCGCAAAAAAACTCAATCATCCACTCAGTCCATGACTGAGACCATAGATAAAGATAGAATTGTAGACTTTCGGGGCTTCTAGGTTTGGCTTTCTCTTTTGTAATCTCATCCTGAACATAAGCCTCAGCATAACTTAGAGCTTGAACAAGTGATAACTGAAATGGTTGCACGCTAGGGTTATGTTGTTCGCTTACCAGCGAATGGGCAAGTTCATGGTAGAGATCAGGTAAATGTAAAATAAAATCACTTTCTACAGGAGGCACAAACATTAATCTCAAGTTTGTATAAATGTGAAAATAGTTCTGTGAAAGTGCTGATACCGTTGGGGGAATTAATGGATAATTAGTTTCTTGAACTATCTGATTAACAAGCTGGTTTAAAAACCTATCATCCTCATTTCGTCTGACCAATGGACTAAATATAATGCTTTCCAAAAAGTCCATGTCAGCTACAACACGCCTGAAGCCATGAAGCCTTTCAACTTGTAGTTCTGGCACACTCATCTTCAGCGACAATAAATTTTTTAGCTTTTTTATATTTCCTAATGCTCGTTGATTACAGATTTGTGCTAAAAGATTAAAGTAACCTTCGGTTAGTTATTAGAGAAAGAAAAGCGAAATGGGTAATCTAAACAATTCTGGTGAACAATCTCGGTGTGGATGGCTCGAACCATAGCGGGTACATCCGCAAATAACCGATTCGCCGTAACCCGTTGTTTAAGATGTTTCCAAAAGCGCTCAATAAGATTCATGTCAGGCGAGTAAGGTGGTAGCCAAATGACCATAACGCGATGTTCAAAAAGACTCAAAAAAGCTTTCATCGCCTTGGCATGATGTGAGCGCGCATTATCCATGACGAGTACAATGCGGTCGTCGGGATAAATATCTAGAAAAATCCACTCAAAAAAGCGGATGAGATGCTCGCTACTTAAGCGGGGTATGGTCTGGCACCACACTTGTGATGTCATCCAGTCAATCACGCCCGCCATACTACAGCCACTCCGATTCTGATGCGGCGCAGGAAGTCGTTTTTGCTCATGACGCCGCATCCAACATTTATACATGGGATAGTTCAAGCTGAATCCGCTTTCGTCCATATAGAGTAACTTGATATGCCCCTCACGGGCGTTTTTTTCACCTCATCCAGTGCGTCACACACGTGTTCCCGTAAAAGTGGGTCTTGATGCTGCCCTAAATCCTGCTTCGGGCGACGATAGACATACCCCTCATCCTTGAGAACTTCCGAAATCCGATTCTGACTGAGTCGAACCCCCGTTTCGCGTTCC